>Ga0123392_136322_pt1 | contig 9204 bp, 8 predicted proteins | sample T6HHNO3metaT_FD_89920 | JGI IMG/M metagenome (GOLD analysis project Ga0123392, IMG submission 89920) | Methane-oxidizing artificial microbial communities from Washington, USA to study methane cycling - T6-HHNO3 metaT (Metagenome... | ecosystem: Engineered > Modeled > Simulated communities... | reverse complement strand
GTGAAAGTTTTACCTGTGCCGCAAGCCATAATAAGCTTGCCGCGTTCAGCAGACTTAAAGCTTTCAACTACCGCATTTAATGCGGTCTGTTGATGCTCTCTTAATTGCTTTTTAGATTTTAATATTGGTGTAACTTTTGATTGATATTTGGACCAATCAATTTGACTGTTTTCTAAATCATTTAAATCAATTTTGCTGACAGGGGGATGTTGATTTTGGAGTGCATCTTCAGCATTTGCAGACCAATTATTTGTAGTGCTTACAATAATGCGATGTGTAAATATTTTTTTACCTGAAGCTGTGAAGAAACTATCTATATCCGACTTTTGAACACGATAATCTTCAGCATAGAACTTACACTGGATTGCATGAAATTCGTTTGTGCCTTGGGTTTGCGCGACTAAATCAATACCCGCATCGTTTCTAGCTAAACCTTGTGACTCAGCCCAAGCAGCATAAGTCCATATGTTACTGTAAAGATCCTGATAGCTTGCTTCATTTTTGAAGTATTGAACAATTAGCTCTTCAAAATAATTACCTTTTTCCCGCTCTGACATTGATGAGCTTCTGTAATTATTTAGTAAATCATTCAGTGCGGACATTTATGCTCTATTTAAATTATTGTTGTAATGACATTCTAGCTAAAAAACTTAATGTTATGTAATAAGCACTATCCTCACAGATATTTTTAAGCTTGAAGCTAATTCCGTATTTACTATCCTAGTTTTTTTGCTATATCAGATGGATTAAGATGGGTGTAGCGTTTGAGCATGGAGAGTGTCTTATGACCAGTTACGCTTGCTGCCTCCATTACATTTAAGCCTTTTTCAAATAAACGACTGGCCGCTTCATGTCGGAGATCATGCAATCGAATGTCAGGAATGTTAGCTGCAATTTTGGCTGCATCCCAATCACTACGTAGCTTTCTTTCAGTTATGTCGAATACTTTTTTTGCACCAATTCCCTGTTTTCTCAACTTCAGCACCTTGATTGCTGCCTTGGAAAGGGGGACTGAACGGATTTCACCATTTTTGGTGTCGTTCAATGTGACAGAGGGGACCTTTAGATCTATGTCCTTCCATTCAAGAGCCAGAATCTCACCTCGACGCATAGCTGTTTCAATGGCAAACACGAATATGTTCTTGGCTTCGCCACTAAGGTTTTTCAAAAGATCCTCTGCCTCGTTTCCATTAAGGCGTCTGTCTCGTGGTTTACCATTGCTAGGAAGCTCAATTTTTCCGCTTACTGGATTTTCAACAGACTTTGACCAACGCGTAATAGCAATTTTATATAGATGTGAAATTAGACTGGCGTATTTACGTTTGTTATTGTCACTGCCTCCAATTTCATCCATAAAGCCTAGTACGTCTTTAGGGGTAACCATGTAGAAGCTTTTGCTTGCAAGTGTGGATTTTTTGGCTTTATTTATGCGAGTGAGCTCAACAGCTGATCCTTTTTTAGCTGGTGTAACTTCTTTCTCATAGCGCTCGAGAGCCTGCTTTACGGTATAAGTACGAGATTCTCGCTTTTTTGCCCGAGCCTCAAAAATACGCTTTTCATCAACATCTAGTGAACTTCCAGCACGTTGGAGATCTCTCCAGGTTCTTGCTTCTTCAATGAAATCGAAGACTTGAGAAACTCTATGGCCAGCAACCATCATTTTTACTTGGAAGCTATATTTACCATATTGGTAGATGTTTTTATCTACCTTTTTCATCTGGACTTCGGGTGTTTTCTTGTGTAACATTCGCAATCTTTCGACCTTAGTTGTTTAAGTGTTTTCCAGAATTTTCCAGATAATTAACTGTAAAATGATGTAAACCATTATACAACAAGGCTTTAATGGATGTAAAAGAGTGGATTTAGGTTCCAGCGCCGCGAGGCGTGAGAGTTCGAGTCTCTCCTTTCGCACCATGACAAGGCTTCTCTTAGGAGAGGCCTTTGTTGTTTTTAAAGCAAGCGCATCAGCAACAACCTAGTGTGATGCGATGAACTTTTGTGAATCGTTGATGTACTGACATATAAGGATATTTATGCAAATCATTCAAACTCCACATGCACCAGCTGCCATCGGCCCATACGCACAAGGCGTAGTGGTTGGGCAAGTGCTCTATACCTCAGGTCAAATTGCCTTGCGCCCAGATGGCACATTGGTAGAAGGTGATATCACATTGCAAACGCAACAAGTGTTAGCCAACTTATCAGCCATTATTCAACAAGCCGGTGCAGATTTATCCAAAGTGGTGAAGACCACGGTGTTTTTGAAAAATCTAGATGACTTTGCAACTATGAATGCTATCTATGGCGAAGCCTTTGGCAGTCATACGCCAGCACGTTCAACAGTACAAGTGGCTAAGTTGCCAAGAGATGTACTGGTGGAAATTGAGGCGATTGTGAGTCTTGCCTAAGGCTTGAATCTGCTATTGATACACGCCAAACTACAGATAACTTTATACGCTTGAGTTTATTTCAGAGGCGACTTGTGATATATTTTAGTGCTATTTTTTGCGCTTATCGCTTGCCTGCTCATATTGGTTAGGCGTTACAAGCAAAAACAATTTGAAGTCGATTTAACTACATGTGCGATGTCATTATCGCGCCACCATAACCAACCGTTCAATTGAACGAACTTTTACAGGAAATGCAACATGGCAGTATCTGTTGAAAAAATTAGTAATTTAGAACGTCGTATGACGATTTCAGTACCTTTGGCACCGCTTGAAGGACAAATTAGACAGCGTCTAAGTCAAATTTCACGCACCGCAAAATTTGCGGGCTTTCGTCCTGGAAAAGCACCTATCGGCCTTGTGAATCAACACTATGGGGATCAAGTACGTGATGAAGTGTATTCCAAAGCAGTAGAAACTAGCTTTGGTGATGCGGTTGAAGAGAATAAATTGCGTGTTGCAGGTTTCCCTAACATCGAGCACAAGCCGTTTGCTGAAGCTGCGCAAGATTTTGAATACACCGCAACCTTTGAAGTGCTGCCAGAAATTCAATTAAAAGACTTATCTAAAGTGAAAATTGAGCAGCCAGCATTGGAAGTTGCGGATGCTGATGTTGAAAAAACATTAGACGTGTTGGTGAAACAGCGCGTGACTTTTGAGCCTGTGAAACGTGCCGCCAAAAAAGGTGATCGTATTAACATTGCATTGATTGCCTCTATTGACGGTAAAGAAGTGGAAAGAACGGCCGATAATGGTATTGATTTGGTGGTAGGTGAGCCTGGTCGTATGGCAGACTTTGATGATGCTTTACTAGGTGGTAAAGCAGGCGCAACAAAAACATTTGAGATCGCGTATCCGGCAGATCACAATCCGGCACAGTTGGCTGGCAAGACAGTCAGCTATGAAGTGACATTCAATACAGTGTCACAACCAGTATTGCCTCCTGTAGATGCTGAGTTTGCTAAAAGCTTAGGTGTGGAAGACGGTAATATCGACACAATGAAAACTGAAATCAAAGCAAGCTTGACGCAAGAAGTGGAAAAACGTGTAAAAGCACGCGTAAAAGAGGCTGTATTCCAAGCGCTGATTGCTGAGGCAGAGTTTGAAGCGCCAAAAGCGATTGTAGGTTCTGAAATTAACCGTTTAATGCAAGTCACTGCGCAAAATCTACAGCAACGCGGCATGGATCCAAAAGCGATTCAGCTTGAGCCAGCAATGTTTGAAGAGCAAGCAAAGCGTAATGCTGCATTAAGATTAATTTTGGCTGAAGTGGTGAATACCAATAACTTGCAAGCGACACCGGATCAAATTCGCGCAATGGTGGATACTTTTGCACAAAGCTTTGAAAAGCCAGCAGAGTTGGTCAGCTGGTATTACGCCGATGTGAAACGCTTGGATGAGCCAGCGGCGCTAGCTACAGAAGAGAACGTGGTGAACTGGGTATTGAATCAAGCAAAAGTAACCAATAAAAAAATTAAATTTGACGAATTAATGGCAGGCGCATAATGGTGAAAGGTATGAGCAGTTTTATGACTAACACAAGAGAGATCTTTGAACCACAAGGGTTGGGTTATATCCCGATGGTCATTGAGCAAAGTGGACGCGGTGAACGCTCATACGATATTTACTCAAGACTGTTAAAAGAGCGTGTGATTTTTTTAGTAGGCCCAGTGAATGACATGACGGCCAACCTGATTGTTGCCCAGTTGCTATTCTTGGAGGCTGAAAATCCAGATAAAGACATTTCGCTTTATATTAACTCACCTGGTGGTTCCGTGACGGCTGGTATGGCTATTTATGACACCATGCAGTTTATTAAGCCTGATGTCAGCACCTTATGTATCGGCCAAGCGGCTAGCATGGGTGCGCTATTATTAACGGCAGGTGCGAAAGGTAAGCGCTTTTGCTTACCCAACTCACGCGTCATGATTCATCAGCCTTTAGGCGGTTTCCAAGGTCAGGCATCTGACATTGAGATTCATGCCAAAGAAATTTTGTATTTAAAAGACAAGCTCAATAAGATCATGGCGCATCATACGGGTCAGCCAGTAGATACCATTGCCAATGACACCGACCGTGATAACTTTATGAGCGCAGAAGACTCTGTGAAGTACGGATTGGTAGATAAAATGATTTCTGCCCGCACAGACGCGGCTTAGAACGATATATTTTTTAAAGTAGTTGAATTTAGGAATTAAGCATGGCAACAAAAGCTGAAGGCGAAAAATTACTCTATTGCTCATTTTGTGGCAAAAGTCAGCATGAGGTGAAAAAGCTCATCGCTGGGCCTTCTGTGTTTATTTGCGACGAGTGTGTGGATTTATGTAATGACATCATTCGTGAAGAAATTCAAAATCTCAATGATATTAAAGCCACCGACAAATCATTACCAACGCCGCAAGAAATCTGCGCGATATTGGATCAATATGTGATTGGTCAGATTCAAGCCAAGAAAAACCTGTCTGTTGCGGTATATAACCATTACAAACGATTAGGCCATAACCACATTTCTGAAAACACAGCTAAAGATGACGTGGAAATTCAGAAAAGTAACATTCTGTTGATAGGACCTACAGGCTCCGGCAAAACACTGCTTGCGCAAACGCTTGCACGTTTACTCGATGTGCCGTTTGTGATGGCTGATGCAACCACTTTGACTGAGGCTGGTTATGTGGGTGAAGACGTAGAAAACATCATGCAAAAACTATTGCAGAAGTGTGATTATGACGTTGAAAAAGCACAGCGCGGCATTGTGTATATTGATGAAGTCGATAAGATCTCACGCAAGTCAGATAACCCGTCTATTACCCGCGATGTTTCTGGCGAGGGCGTACAGCAAGCCTTGCTGAAACTGATTGAGGGAACTGTTGCCTCAGTACCTCCACAAGGTGGACGCAAGCACCCTAATCAAGAGTTTGTGCAGTTGGACACCACTAATATCTTGTTTATTTGCGGTGGCGCGTTCGATGGTCTAGAAAAAGTGATCCGTCATCGCTCAGAAAAAGGCGGCATTGGTTTTGGCGCAGAAGTGAAGAGCAAAGATGATATCCGTCAAGTCGGTGAGGTGCTACGCGAAGTGGAGCCTGAAGACTTGATCAAGTTCGGCCTAATTCCTGAGTTTATCGGTCGTTTGCCAGTAGTGGCTACACTGGAATCACTTGATGAAAAAGCGTTAATGACTATCTTGGTTGAGCCGAAAAATGCATTAACTAAACAGTATATGAAACTGTTCAAAATGGAAGGTGTCGAACTGGAGTTCAGAGAGTCCGCCTTGCATGTCATTGCCAAAAAGGCGTTAGAGCGTAAAACGGGTGCCCGTGGTTTGCGTTCTATTTTAGAGCATGCTTTGCTTGATATTATGTACGAGTTGCCTTCTATCGAAAATCTAAGCAAAGTGGTGATTGATGAAGGTGTAATTAACGAAGAGTCTGCACCTATCCTGATTTATTCTGAAGCCGAAAAACGTGTAGAAAACGCAGGCTAGTTCGAGATTTTGTTAAATTACTTGAATTAGCTATTGATATACTACGCAACTGGTATATATTTAAGTTGTACCACTTGAACTACCAAAGAATGTTCCCCATTTAAACACAAGGGTGAGTTGGTGATATCGCTCCCTTTGTTTTCAATTGAAAGAATTTATGACTGAACAAACTTTGCAAGTATCTTCCGAAGACCAGAGCGCGCTCATCCCATTATTGCCGTTGCGTGATGTTGTGGTCTATCCACATTTGGTGATTCCACTATTTGTAGGCCGAGCAAAATCTGTCAAGGCGCTAGAAATCGCCTCAGACACCAATAAACAAATTCTTCTGGTCGCACAAAAATCTGCCAATAAAGATGATCCCGATGCCGATGATTTATATGAAATCGGCACGATGGCTACTGTCTTGCAAATGCTTAAACTACCTGATGGTACCGTTAAAGTATTGGTAGAAGGTTTGCACCGCGTACGCGTATCTGGCTTTGTGGAGACAGAAGAGTGCTTTATGGCACTTGCGGAAAAAGTAGAGCAGACCGATGACAAAGATAGCGAGGCTGAGGCTCTAATGCGCACAGTCTTCACGCAATTTGATCAATATGTGAAGTTGAACAAAAAAATTCCGCCGGAAATACTTACGTCATTGGCAACCATCAATGATCCTGGTCGTTTGGCCGATACTATCTCAGCACACTTGACCTTAAAGCTTGAAGAAAAGCAAAAAACATTAGAAATGCTGAGTGTGATCGAGCGTTTGGAGCATCTGCTCTACTTGATGGAATCTGAAATTGATATCCTTCAGGTGGAAAAACGTATCCGTGGACGTGTCAAACGCCAGATGGAGAAAAGCCAGCGTGAGTACTACCTAAATGAGCAAGTCAAAGCTATCCAAAAAGAACTCGGCGAGCACGACGAAAATGCCGATATGGAGGAGCTCGAGCAGCGCATTAAAGACTCTGCCATGCCTAAAGAAGCATTGGCCAAGGTCAGTGCTGAGTTGAAAAAACTCAAAATGATGTCACCAATGTCAGCGGAAGCTTCAGTGGTGCGTAATTACATTGATACATTGGTGAACCTTCCTTGGAAGAAAAAAACCAAAATCAGTAAAAATCTAAAAGCGGCTGAAGCAGTGTTAGATGCAGATCATTACGGCCTAGAAAAGGTGAAAGAACGTATTGTAGAGTATCTCGCGGTACAGCAACGCGTTGGTAAGCTGAAAGCACCTATCTTATGCTTAGTTGGCCCACCAGGGGTTGGTAAAACATCGCTGGGTCAAAGTATTGCCAAAGCAGTTAACCGTAAATTTGTGCGCATGGCACTGGGTGGCGTGCGTGATGAGGCTGAAATTCGTGGTCATCGCCGCACTTATATTGGCTCTATGCCGGGCAAAGTGTTGCAAAGCATGACTAAGGTTGGTGTGAAGAATCCGCTGTTTCTATTAGATGAAGTGGATAAAATGGGGCAAGACATGCGCGGCGATCCTTCATCTGCCTTGCTTGAAGTATTAGACCCAGAACAAAACCACACATTTGCTGACCACTATGTGGAAGTCGAATATGATTTATCGGATGTGATGTTTGTGGCGACTGCCAATAGCATGAATATTCCTGCACCATTGTTAGACCGTATGGAAATTATTCGTCTTGCTGGTTATACCGAAGATGAAAAAGTAAATATTGCACAACGTTATCTGTTCCCTAAACAGTTAAAGGCGCATGGACTAAAGGCGACTGAAATTAATGTGCCTGAATCTGTGATTCGCGACATTGTGCGCTACTACACCAGAGAAGCGGGTGTACGACGCTTGGAGCAAGAAGCTGCGAAAATTTGCCGTAAAGTGGTGAAAGAGCTGTTGCTAAAACAAGATAAGAGCAAGGCTGCACCTAAAAAAGTCAATGTAACACCCAAAAACTTGGATCAATACTTAGGCGTGAGACGCTATGATTTTGGTGTGGCTGCTAAAGAGAATCAAGTAGGGCAGGTGACTGGTTTGGCATGGACCTCTGTAGGTGGTGAGCTGCTTACCATTGAAACGGTTGTGCTGCCAGGCAAGGGCAAAACCATTACAACTGGTAAGTTGGGTGATGTGATGCAAGAGTCTGTACAGGCGGCGATGAGCGTGGTGAGAAGTCGTGCAAGCGGATTGGGGATTCATGAAGACTTTTATGAGAAAAAAGACATTCATATTCACTTGCCAGAAGGTGCTACGCCTAAAGATGGCCCAAGCGCAGGCATTGCCATTACTACAGCACTGGTTTCTGTGCTGACGGGCATCCCTGCACGCTCAGATGTGGCGATGACAGGGGAGATTACTTTACGTGGGGAAGTGTTACCCATTGGCGGATTGAAGGAAAAGCTGCTGGCTGCACACCGTGGTGGCATCAAAACGGTATTAATTCCAGAGGCCAATGAGAAAGATCTGGCTGAGATCCCAGATAATATCAAAAGTAGTCTTGCCATCCATCCAGTAAAGTGGATTGATCAGGTCTTAGACTTGGCTTTGGAAACTGCGCCGAAACCTTTACAGGGTAACGCGGCGGAGCTAGCAAACGTATCAAAAGAAGGCTCAGAAGACGCAAATCAGCTGACTACGCATTAAATTAGGCAAAAATCGCCCAAATTAATCGTTAAGTTCTTGACATGGGCTTTTATCACTTGATATAAAGCTAATACAGGAAGGCCTGTAACATTTTTTAAAATAACCTTTGAGGGGATACACGTGAATAAATCAGAATTGATTGATCAAATTGCTAAAGCAGCAGGAATTTCTAAAGCTGCCGCCGGCCGTTCACTCGATGCAACAACAGAAGCAATTACTAAAGCACTAAAAAAGAGTGATACTGTCACTTTAATTGGTTTTGGCTCTTTTTATGTTGGGAAACGTGCAGCACGTTCTGGTCGCAATCCCCGTACTGGTGCAACTATTAATATCAGCGCAGCAAACTCTCCTAAATTTAGAGCTGGTAAAGCGCTTAAAGATGCTGTAAACTAGCGTTTTTACTGATTAAGCAATTAATCAGACAGTACTGCAAAGTTTTATAGAGTTTAGTTTGTAAAGTTATGCAGGGTGCTTAGCTCAGTTGGTAGAGCGTCGCCCTTACAAGGCGAATGTCAGCGGTTCGACCCCGTTAGCACCCACCAAAAACTAACAGACATATCGCCTAAAAATATATTGAGAGTGCTAGTTGTTTAGCACTCTTTATTTTTAGGGGTATCGATATAAAGCACAACTGGAGTGGTAGTTCAGTTGGTTAGAATACCGGCCTGTCACGCCGG
>Ga0123392_112801_pt1 | contig 10520 bp, 8 predicted proteins | sample T6HHNO3metaT_FD_89920 | JGI IMG/M metagenome (GOLD analysis project Ga0123392, IMG submission 89920) | Methane-oxidizing artificial microbial communities from Washington, USA to study methane cycling - T6-HHNO3 metaT (Metagenome... | ecosystem: Engineered > Modeled > Simulated communities... | reverse complement strand
TTGTGGTTAATTCATTGGAAAAATGCTTCAAGTTAGCATCATCAGCCCCAACGAATAAATTACTGATAGGCGAGAGCGGTTGTTCTTTAATGATTTTAATGGATACGAAATCAGTGAAAAAACATTCAACCAACACCTCACTTAAATTTGCTACCGCGTCCTCCAGGGTATTTGCTTCCAACATGGCCAGAGTCAACTCATGCATGCGATTGAACGAAGCGTCATTTTCCCGGGCAATATCGATCAACGCGGTCAATTGATTTTCTTGCTCCTGATGCTTCGCCCGAAAAATTTCAAGTTGCTTGGATATTAGCGATATTGCATTACCACTGGGATGTGGGATATGCATCTTCTCCAGCAAATCCAAATGATTTTGGAAAAACTCGGGATGTTCTTGCAGATAGGCCTTAACGAGGGCTTCGGTCAATAAGACTTTTGGTTCACTGCTCATAACTTTATTTGTCCTTCGAATACCGTAGTCGCGGCCCCCGTCATCATGACAGGATGACCACTACCAAGCCAGCTAACGATTAATTCCCCGCCAGGCAGTTGAACCTGAACATCCTGCTCCAACAAACCTTGCTCGATACCGGCCACAACAGCAGCGCAAGCCCCGCTGCCACAAGCCAGCGTTTCGGCTGCGCCACGCTCGTAAACTCGCAACTTGATTTGTCGACGATTAACAATTTGCATGAAACCAATATTAGCTCGCTCCGGAAACAGCTCATGACTCTCCAACCTAGCGCCGATAGATGAAACTGGCGCGCTGATTACATCATCAACCTGGATAACCGCATGAGGATTCCCCATAGAAACAGCTGCGAATGCAACTTCTGTGTCCGCCAAAGTCACTTTATATAACGTGGACTGTTCGGAAACCTTTAGCGGTATTTGCTCAGGCTCCAGTGCGGGAACTCCCATGTCAACGGTGATCAAACCGCCCGCATCGAATCGAAGCGTCAGTTGTCTCGCGTCTGTATCAACAATAATTTCGTCTTTATTACTTAATCCTTTGTCGCGCACAAAGCGTGCGAAGCAACGCGCACCGTTTCCACATTGCGCAACCTCGCTACCGTCAGCATTGAAAATCCGGTATTTAAACTCGGCGTTATCGCTAACCGGCTTTTCCACCAATAACAATTGATCGCAGCCCACGCCAAAATGGCGATCCGCCAAAAATCGAATCTGTTCGGTCGTCAATTGTATTGGCTGGTTTATAGCGTCGATCACGACAAAATCATTGCCCAAGCCCTGCATTTTGGTGAAATTAATCATCATCGCTACTCAGGTAAAAGCTGCTCGCCAACCCATAGTTGCTCCAGAGTTTCTCGGGATCGAATAAGATGCGTTTTATCGCCATCCACCATTACCTCCGCCGCTCGTGGCCTCGAGTTATAGTTTGAACTCATCGTAAACCCGTAGGCTCCCGCTGAACGAACCGCCAATAAATCGCCTTGTTTCAACTTTAACGACCGCGCTTTACCCAGAAAGTCACCTGTCTCGCACACCGGCCCCACGATGTCCCAATCCAACTCGGACTGATCGCTTTCGGTATTCGCCGGAATGATTGCCTGCCACGCCCCGTATAAAGCCGGCCGGACTAGATCATTCATGGCCGCATCCACAATAGCAAAATTTTTATTCTCCGTTGGCTTGAGGTATTCCACTCTGGTTAACAATATTCCCGCATTGCCGACGATGGCGCGCCCCGGCTCCAATAGAATTTCAAAGCTCCGTCCCGCCAAACGCTGCAGCAGGGCTGAAATATATTCAGAAGGTTGCGGTGGGTGCTCATCGCGATAACAAATACCCAGCCCGCCTCCTAAATCGAGATGGTGCAATTCAATACCTTCCTCTTTCAGCTCATCGACTAACGCCAACACCCTATCCAATGCATCCAAAAACGGCACTGTTTCAGTTAATTGAGAGCCAATATGGCAATCGATACCGACTATTTGGATATTCGGCATCTGCGCGGCGCGCCGATATTCATGAATGGCTTGCTTGATATCGATCCCGAATTTATTTTCTTTCAAGCCGGTGGAAATATAGGGATGCGTCTTAGCATCAACATCCGGATTGACCCGGAAAGACACGGGAGCAATAACACCCAGCTCACCGGCTAATCGGTTGATCCGATCAAGTTCGCCACTGACTTCAACATTAAAACAGCGTATACCTATTTTCAGCGCAGCTAAGATTTCGTCCTCGCGTTTACCGACACCGGAAAACACAATTTTGTCAGGACTGCCGCCCGCAGCTAGCACGCGCTGCATTTCGCCAAGCGACACGATGTCGAACCCAGACCCAAGTCGCGCCAGCACGTTGAGAATCGCAATATTTGAATTGGCTTTTACGGCATAACAAATAAGGTGCGGGTGCCCGGCAAAGCCTTGATCGAAGGCTTGCCAATGCCTCTCCAAGGTCGCGCGCGAATAGACATAGCAGGGAGTACCGTAGTTTTCGGCAATTTTGTCAACAGGAATGCTTTCGGCAAACAGCTCGTGTTGCCGATAATTAAAAAAATCCATGGCTTATTTATCTTGTTTCGGTACGTAAATTGGCGGCGGGCTATCCGGCATATATAAGGGCCCGGTTTGACCGCAGGCTTGCAGCAACAGCGCCCAAAGAACTAGAGTTAAAATTTTGTTTGTCGTCATGTTCGTAACGATTATCGGGTGAATGCGGAATATAGCATAGCCGACAGCTTAAAAGAACGAACGCAAGACAGCCAACCAATCTCGGCAAGCCACAAAAAAAGGGGCATGAAGCCCCTTTTTGTCGCTAGGCCAGACGAAGACTCACTTTATCGTCATCGACTCTTTCACCACTTTAGGCGTAATAAACACCAACAACTCTTTTTTGGTATCGTTTTTTACACTTTTCTTGAACATCCAGCCAATCACCGGTAAATCCGACACCCAAGGCACAGTATTGTAAGATTCCTGAACAGTCGACTCATAGATGCCGCCCAACACTACCGTCTCGCCATCTTCAACTTGAACTTTGGTTTTCAACTGCCGGGTATCGATAGGTACCGTTGCGTTACCGCCTGTAGCCAAAGGTGTTCCCGGCGAATCTTTTTTGATGTCGAGCAGCATGATAACACTGCCGCTTGGCGTAATCTGCGGCGTGACATTCAGCTCCAACACCGCATCGACCAGCTCCGTCACCGGACCAGTCGCCTGGCTTTGGGTTTGATACGGAATCTGCACACCTTGTTTGATTGAAGCTTGCACCATGTCGCTAGTCATTACCCGCGGATTGGACACCAACTCGCCTTTACCATCGTCTTGCAATGCACTGATCTCAAGGTTCAAAAGATAATCCGCTCCGCGTGCCAAGGTCAAGGCCAAAGCACCTCCGCTAGAAGCTGCCAATGCAGATCCCAAATCCGACAGAATTTGCGAATTTTCGCTAGTTTCCGCACCACTGGCCGTCATTCCGTATTGCGTTCCGCTATTTACGTCGGCTTTATGAGCCACCCCAAATTTGGTACCCAAGTTCTGCGCAAACGAAGTATCCGCTATGACGATTCGCGATTCGATCAACACTTGGCGCACAGGCACGTCCAATAGTTTGATCATTCTGCGTACATCTTCCATAGCCTTTGCCGTATCCTTGACAATCAGCGTATTGGTTCTGGCATCGACAATCGCCGTACCGCGTGGCGATAGCAATCGCATACTTGCTGGACCGCCACCTTGGCTATTCTGGCCGGAACCGGCCTGTTGCGACGCGACGGAACTACCACTACCACCGCCGCAACCACCACCTCCGCCACTGCTTGCACCTGCACCGGACTGACCACCTTGCGAGCTATTCCCCACCCCCATTAATACACCGCAAATCTCCCCTGCTTTTGCATAATTGATCTGAATATTTTCGGTTTTTAACGGTTCCAACTCTTCGAATATTTTTTTCGAATCCAGCTCCTCCTGCTCGATTTTCATGATCTCAGCAACCGGCGCCACCATCACCACATTGCCGTTCTGTCTTTTTGCCAAGCCTTTGGATTTTAAAATCAACTCCAAAGCCTGATCCCAAGGTACATCGTTTAATCTAAGCGTGACATTGCCCGCGACCGAATCAGCAGCAATGATATTCAGCTCGGTAAAGTCGGCCAGAATTTGCAACACCGAACGCACTTCGATATCTTGAAAATTCAATGACAACTTATTGCCGATATACGGGAATTTTTCTTTTTGCTGCGCTTCTTTTTCCGCCGGTGTCAACGGCCGAAACTCAACCGTCAATAAATTATCGGACTGATAGGACGAGTAATCGTAATTACCATTGTTGGGTGTTATGACAATGTTGACGCTATCGCCTCTGGGAGAGGCTTCGATTTTTTGTACAGGTGTCGCAAAATCGGATACGTCAAAACTTTTAACTAAAGACTCCGGCAACTTGGTGTTTAGGAAACTTAAAACCACTTTACCGGCATTTTGTTTAGCGTCCACGACAGTATTTGCCGCAGATAAACCCAGTAGCAAACGTCCCTCACCGTTTGGCCCGCGTCGAAAATCAATACTTTTTATGTTTTGTTCCGGCAAAAATTTACTAATCACCGAATCCTTCGCGACAGGCGCTTGCTGTACGGCTCGGTTTACCGCAGCAACGGTCCCGCTGGACTTCAACACCACATAAAATTTATTGCCCTCGATTTTGGTTTCGTAAGGCACTTTTTCTACCAAATTGATAATAACCCGAGTCCGCCCCGAAGCCTCGACCACATATACCGTGCCTGCCGCACCTTGATTGATTGGAAAGCTTTTTTTTGCCAGATTACTTTTTACGCCGGCAAAGTCCAATGCGATTCTGGAAGGGTTATCGGTCTGGAAGATTTTCGGCTCCACTATCGGACCATCCATTTCCAGTTGCACTTGCACTTGGTTTCCGGCCAAGGTGGAAAACTCTAAGTTGTTTATCGCTCCGTCGTCGGCGTGCACCAGCGCAACATGCACAAAACAACTCAGCAACACTGAACACCAGAAACCGAAGCCGGCCACTTTCCATCCATTTTTATTTTGTTTAATACTCATTTCTATAACCCTTTTTCATCGGCCAATGCTAGTGAAGACTGTTGTTCGCGCCAAGTGCCCGGTTTATCAGGTACGATTTCCATTAGCTCTATTTTGTCGTCAAGAATACGCAGTATCTTGCCGTAATTTTGCCCCATGTGATGCCCAACCTGTACGCGGTGGATAGTCCCATCTCTAGCTCTTACCAAACCCCAATAGCCTTTGTCGTTACGTAGCGTTCCAACCATGCGCAGACTGTCCAGAGGGTAGGCTTCCAACTCTTCCTTCCGGCGTTCTATATCAGGTCTAATACCGTTGATACCGGAGACGTCGACATTGCTATCGTCATCTTTTCTTTCAATTGACCTAAACGGATCCCTCAATCCATCGGGCTTGAATATAAACGATTCAACCACTTTAATTTCAGGCAAGGGTTCGATAGCGGCCTTGGGACGAGCTTTTACCTCTTCAATATATTTGGTCAAATCGCTGACATCGTCGCCACCGCATCCGACCATCCCAACCAAAAGCAAACTCAACATCGGCAGGGTCGGAAACACTTTCACACCGACGCACCTCATTGCCCTCTCCTTTTCTTAGCAGCCGGTCCGCCAGCGGCTTGCGCTGTTTCGCCCTCGTTATAGGTTTTTATCGTTGCCGTCATGCTCATACCATCTTTGCCTTCTTTACCCATCGGCGTCATGACCACATCGTGCACCGTCACAATCCGGGGTAGGGAAGCTAAACCGCTGACAAATAATCCCAGCTCTTCATACTTCCCGACGACATGGATACCAATTGGTAATTCAGAATAAAACTCTCTGTTAATTTCAGTACTGGGTTGGAACAATTTAAACTCTAGGCCACTTGCCAATCCGGTTTGGGAAATATCAACCAACAAGCTGGCAACTTCAGCTTTGGTAGGCATCTGCTTCAACATCTCACCTAGCGACGCTTCGATTTGATCCAGCTGATCGCGGTAATCCTGGAGATTGACAGCCTTTTTTTGCTTAACTTCAAACGCACTTTTCAAACTCTCTTCTTGTTTTTCAAGCACATCCAATTCATCCAACTGCGGCACCGTCACAAAGTAAATGCCAGCCGCCGCTGTTAATACCGCAAACATAAGAATGACGATGATTTTTAGTGGCGTTGGCCAGCTGCCCGCCGAATTAATGTCCCAATTGATTTCAGACAAATTCATTTGACGGCTCCTGGTTGAGGCTTATCGACCTTCTTACCTTGCTTGGCAGTTAGGGTGAAGTCATTCATCTGCCCATCCTTCTTACCCTCGCCCTTGATAACAGTCAGTACCGAGGTATTCATCCACGGCGAGTTATCGATAGCTCGCATATAAGCGGACACCCGCGCATTCGATTCCGCCTTCCCATCCAGCGTCAAAACCGCTCCTGCCTGGGCAAACTTCGTCAGGTAAATACCATCCGGCGTGGTTTTGGCCAATTCATCGAATAAATGCACCACCTCGGGACGGCTTTCCTGCAACTTTTGGATGACTTCAATTTTGGTCAATAACCGGTTTTTCTTATCTTCGATTTCTTTGATTTCTTGAATTCGCTTATCCAAGATGGCTATTTCGTTTTGTAGTAGCGTGTTTCTGCGGGTCTGATACTCTTTGATCCCTTCGATATACATATAGACCACGACCAAAATCAGTGCTGTCACCAAAATACCGGCACCAATACCCGCCACAAAATCCTGCTGCTTTTTTTTACGCAGCTCTTCTCGCCAGGGGAGTAAATTAATTCTTGCCATTAATCGAAACTCCTTAGCGCTAAACCGCACGCTATCATCATCGCAGGCGTATCGTTGCTCAGACTTTGCGGTTTGACCCGATTAGAAAGCGCCATATTGATAAATGGATTGGCAATGTAAGACGGGATGCCGAGGTCGCGTTCCACCAATTTGTCCAAACCCGCGATTGACGCGCAACCACCGGCAAGTACCAAGGCATCGACGCCGCGATTGGCGCTAGAGGAAACAAAGAATTGCAACGATCTGGCGATTTGCTGCAACATGGCTTTTTTGAAGGGCTCCAGCACATCCGTGACGTAATTATCCGGCAAGCCGCCGTGCTTCTTGGCCAAACCGGCTTCTTCATACGACAGGCCATAGCGGCGCTGAATCTCTTCAGTTAGCTGTTTTCCGCCAAAGCCCTGCTCCCGGGTATAAACAGTTTTACCTTCATGCAGAATGTTCAGAGAGGTCATGGTTGCGCCAATGTCGGCAATCGCAACAGTCATATTGCCGGCACCTTCCGGTAACTGATCCGCCAACAAGGAAAACGCATTTTCCATCGCGAAAGCTTCCACATCGACGACGACAGCCTTCAGGCCGGCATAGGCCAGCGCAGCCACCCTGTCTTCAATGTTTTCCCGTCGAGAAGCCGCCAGCAACACATCAACCATATCCGGGTTATTTTTGGTGATGCCCTGGACTTCGAAATCGAGATTGACTTCGTCCAGCGAATAAGGAATGTACTGATCCGCTTCTACCATGATCTGCTCCTCCATGTCCCTATCAGACAAGGAGGCGGGCATCGAAATGATTTTGGTCATCACCGACGAACCCGCAACCGCAACGCTCGCCTGCTTTGCGCGAGTACCGGATTGCTTGACCGCCGCTTTTATTACCGCGCCGATTTGCTCTATATTGGTGATGTTCTTATCGACTATCGCATCTTGAGGTAAGGGCGCCACCGAGTAACTTTCTACCCGGTAACGAGCACCGACCCGGCTCAATTCCAACAATTTAACCGCAGCTGTACTAATATCCACACCCAGCACAGCCGACGGATTCCTGCTCAACCAGCTCATGAATGAACCCTTTTTAGATCGAATATGATTGAATTTGGCTCAAGCATGCTCAGACGAGGTGCAGAACCCACATGGGTCAGAAGTATAGTAGGTTTTTTTAATTTCATCCTCTTAGATAAACCACTTTATAAGTAACTTTAGGTTGTTCCTATTATCAAAAGGGTTTATTTTGACCGGCAATTTGTATTTTAGCAGTGCGTTTGAATTTCAGTGCCCATTAAGAAAGTTCCCAAACCCAAGTCTCTGATCAAGACACTTTTTAAGTGGCTGGCCTTCTTCTTTTTCGCTTTTATCGGCACATTTCTGATCGCCACTTATTTTTTCCTAATCGAACTCGATAAGGAACTGCCGGACATCGACCAGTTACAACATGTTCAATATCAAATGCCGTTGAACATCTACAGCCAAGACAAGCTATTGATAGCTCAGTTTGGCGAGAAGCGCCGAATCCCGATCAACATTGAGCAAGTTCCGCCGCAATTGATCAAGGCGTTTATCGCTGCGGAAGACGACCGCTTTTACAAACACAACGGCGTCGATTTCAAAGGTCTGCTGCGAGCCGTCGGCCAGCTAGCCCTTACCGGCAAAAAAAGACAAGGCGGCAGTACCATCACCATGCAAGTTGCCCGCAATTTTCTGCTGAGTAACGAAAGAACTTATTTGCGTAAGCTCAAAGAAATCATTCTTGCACTGAAAATAGAGCGGCAATATTCCAAAGATCAGATTATGGATCTTTATTTGAACAAAATTTATATGGGCCAACGCGCCTATGGCGTAGCAGCAGCCGCACAAACCTACTACGGTAAAGATATTTCCGAGTTAACTCTGCATCAACAAGCGATGATTGCCGGCCTGCCGAAAGCGCCGTCCATTTACAATCCCATAGCCAATCCTCAGCGCGCTATAGAGCGACGGAACTACGTGTTGCGCCGAATGCTGGATCTAAACTACATAAGCCAGCACGATTACGAAATTGCTGTGCAAGCAGTTGATAATGCGGAGATTCAGCCGATAAATGTCGAGCTACAATCGCCACACATCGCGGAAATGGTTAGGCAAGAAGTTATGTCCAAGTATGGCGAGACAGCCTATACCTTGGGTTTGAAAATTTTCACCACCGTCCCTAGCCAATTTCAGTTAGCCGCAGAAGACGCTTTGCAAAAAACCTTGCATGAATATGACGAGCGCCACGGCTATCGCGGTTTTCCACATAAAAATACACAAAAAGGCGGCGCTCAACTGACCGACAATGTTATCGGAGACACTCGGCAAGCCCTGATAACAGCAGTGGCCGATTCCGGGGTTACCGCAAGACTTTATGACAACACACAGATTGTCATCGCCTGGAAAAATATTGAATGGGCAAGACCTTATCCGGAAAAAAATATTGGCTCCGCCAAGGCTTTTCTTAAACCGAACGACATCATCTGGGTTAGAGAATTAGCAAAAGACGAATGGGCGCTGACGCAGATTCCGGGAGCTGAGGCTGCTTTCGTAGCACTCAATCCTAACAATGGCGCGATTCTGGCACTATGCGGCGGCTTTGATTTTTATCACAGCAAATATAACAGGGCTACACAGTCCAAACGCCAACCGGGCTCGGGATTCAAGCCTGTTATTTATACTGCCGCCCTGGAGAAAGGCTTCACCGCGGCCAGCATCATTAATGACGCGCCCATCGTAATCGAGGACCCTTCGCAAGAAAACGACTGGCGTCCGGAAAACTATAGCCGCCGCTTTCTGGGTCCGACATCATTGCGGGTTGCGCTCCGGGAATCGATCAATCTGGTCTCAGTGCGATTGCTGCAGGAAATCGGAATACCTCAGGCAATCGATACAGCCATGCGCTTTGGTTTCGATAAAGAACAATTACCCGGCACACTGTCTCTGGCCTTAGGTAGCGGCTACGCCTCACCGTTGCGCATGGCGTCGGCCTATGCCGTATTTGCCAATGGCGGCTTTTTGGTAAAACCCTACCTCATCGAACGCATCGAAGATCACAAAGGTAACCTGTTATTCCAGGCCAACCCACCCCTGGCGTGTGCCGATTGCCCCGACCAAGACCCGCCGCCACCAAACCGCGCGCCGCGCGCTATTTCAGCAAAAATCAATTTCCTGGCAAACAGCCTGCTAAGAGATGTTGTACAGCGCGGTACGGCAACTCAGGCCAAACAATTGGGCCGTAACGATTTGGCGGGTAAAACAGGCACCACGAACGAACAGAGAGACGCTTGGTTTAATGGTTTTGCTACCGATATAGTGGCCTCTGCATGGATAGGCTTCGATAATTCATTACCGCTTGGGCATGGCGAGACTGGCGGAAAAGCAGCCTTACCGATGTGGATTAAATTCATGAAGGCCGTACAACAAAACTTCCCGGAAAAACCATTAACGCAACCAGCTGGGATAGTCCAGGCTTACATCAACCCAGCAGACGGGTTATTGTTAGATCAAGAAGCGAGGGGAGGCATTTGGGAATATTTCAGCGAAGAAACCTTACCAACGGCAAAATCGGCACCGAAAACTGAAGAACCCGAAGAGGATGAATTATTTGCAGAAGAAGCGCTATTTTAAAACACTTCGTATAACTGGGAAGAATCTGGCCGCCAGTTAACCGACGGCCGAACAAGACTTCTCGAAAACTATTATTTTCCGAATTTTT
>Ga0123392_132025_pt1 | contig 12362 bp, 11 predicted proteins | sample T6HHNO3metaT_FD_89920 | JGI IMG/M metagenome (GOLD analysis project Ga0123392, IMG submission 89920) | Methane-oxidizing artificial microbial communities from Washington, USA to study methane cycling - T6-HHNO3 metaT (Metagenome... | ecosystem: Engineered > Modeled > Simulated communities... | reverse complement strand
GTTGCGGCCCCACGGGCAGGTGGCGCGCGCGGTCGCTGGGGCGGCGGCGCGGGTGCGCCACGCTGCCGGGGCGGGGAATGGCCGGTTCGACGGAAAACACGCGCGTGCCGGGCACGATGCCCTCGACGTCGCTTTGCGGCATCAAAAACAGGCGCTCGCCTTCAAATCCCACCACTTCCGCTTCGACCCGGCCGCCATTGGGCAGCGGCACGGTGCAGGCGGCGCCGACGGCCAGGCGCAGGCCCACCGCTTCCATCACCAGGCCGGCCACGCGCGTGACGCGGCCTGAAATCTGCATCGGTTCCACAAAGCCGACCACGGCCGTACAGTCGCTCAGGTAGGCGCGCCAGCGCGCCGCATGGGCAGTCGGTCCTTTGACGGGCTCGCTCACGGCGCCAGCCAGTCCAGGTCTTTGCCCAGCGCGTGCGTCAGGCGGTGCCAGCGGGTGGACGTCTGCGCGTCGATCTGGTTGCTGGCCGTGTCGATCTTGCAACCGCCGCGTTCCACGCTGGGGTCTTCGATGACGCGCCAGCCACCCTTGTCGAGCTCATCACCGATGCCGTCGCGCACCACTTGCGCGTCTTCCGGGTTGAGCATCAGCAAGGCCGGTTGTTGTAGCACAGGCAAGTATTCGATGGCTTCGCGCACCATCGGCAGCATCAGCTCGGGGCGCACGGGCAAGGCCGTCTTGAGCATGCCCTTGGCCAGTTGCAAGGCCAGTTCCATGACGTCGTTGGCGATCAGCTCGTCGGCCTGCTGCACGGCCGTGCCGAAGTCGACGGCGATGGTTTGCAGGTGCGCCAGTTCCACGGCGGACGCCGCCTTGCCTTGCGCATACGACTCGGCATGGCCGTCGGCATGCCCGGCCGCGTGGCCTTCCGCATAGCCGGCCGCGCGGCCTTCGTCGAAGGCCGTGGCGCGCGCTTCCTCGCGGATGGCGTCGAGCTCTTCCTGCGTCGGATATTCGAGCGGCGGGGCCGGCTCTTCCTCTTGCAGCTCGGCAAATGGATCGAATTCCGGTTCGGGATCCGGTTCCAGCAGCTTGCGCGCCGCCACCACGCTGGGACGCTCGTCGCCAAACGAGGTCATTTCCCAGCGCTGGTAGGCGGTTTGCTGCTCTTTGGGAATCAAGTTAGACAAACGAATCCTCGCCTTTTCCGCCTAGGACAATCTGCCCCTCGTCCGCCAGGCGGCGCACGATCTGCAGGATCTGTTTCTGCTGCGATTCCACTTCCGACAGGCGCACGGGGCCTTTCGATTCCAGGTCTTCGCGCATCATCTCGCCGGCGCGCTGCGACATGTTCTTGAAGATCTTGTCGCGCAGCTCTTGCGAGGCGCCTTTCAGGGCGATGATCAGCATTTCCGACTGCACTTCGCGCAGCAGCAACTGGATGCCGCGGTCGTCGATATCGATCACGTTGTCGAACACGAACATTTCGTCCATGATCTTTTGCGCCATGTCATTGTCGTAGTTCTTGATATTGTCCATGACCGAGCCTTCTTGCTCGCCGCTCATGAAGTTCAGGATCTCGGCCGCGGCGCGCACGCCGCCCAGCGACGATTTCTTGATGTTTTCGTTACCCGACAGCAGTTTCGTCAGCACGTCGTTGAGTTCGCGCAAGGCGGCCGGCTGCACGCCGTCCAGGGTGGCGATGCGCAAGACCACGTCGTTGCGCAGGCGGTCCGTGAAATGGCCGAGGATTTCGCAGGCCTGGTCGCGCTCCAGATGGACGAGGATGGTGGCGATGATCTGCGGGTGTTCGTTGCGGATCAGCTCGGACACGGATTGCGAATCCATCCACTTCAGCGATTCGATGCCGGACGCATCCTTGCCGCCCAGGATGCGCGACAGCAGCACGGACGCCTTGTCGTCGCCCAGCGCCTTGGTGAGCACTTGCCGGATGTATTCGTCCGAATCGAGGCCGACGGTGGAATTGAGTTCCGTCTGCGCGCGGAAGTCGCCGAGCACCTCGACCACCTGCTCGTGCGCGATGCCCTTCATGGTGGCCATGGCGGCGCCCAGTTTCAGCACTTCGCGCGGCCCGAGGAATTTCATGACCTCGGCCGCTTCGCTCTCGCCCAGTGCCAGCATCAGGATCGATGCTTTTTGCAGTCCCGTTGTCTCAGTCATTATTGCCTATCCATGCTTTGATTACGTTGGCCACCACGCGCGGGTCTTCCTGCGCCAGTTTTCTGGCCATCGCCAGGTTTTCGCGATAACCGCGCGCCGTATCTTCTTCCAGCTCTTCCAGCTCCGCTTCGCTGAGCAGGACTTCGTTTTCTTCGTCCGTCTTGGCCAGTTCCGGTTCGATGACGGGCGGCGGGGCGCCGAAATCGTCGATCTTGCGCATCACGGGGCGCAGCATCGGGCGCACGATCTTGATGAAGATATACAGCAGGATCAGGGCCGTGATGAGGAATTTCGCCAATTCCTTGGCCAGCGGCAAGTTGGCCGGGTCGCGCCACCACTCCAGCTTGCCTTCCGGCGCGCGGTCGATGCCGTCGAAGGGCGAGTTGGCCACGCTGAAGCTGTCGCCGCGTTCCTTGTTGTAACCCATCGCTTCCTTGACCAGATTATTGATCTGCACCATTTCGGCAGGGGAAATCGGCTTGACCGTGACCTTGCCATCCTTGTCGAAAGTACGGCGATAGTTGACTACGACGGCCACCGACAGGCGGCGCAAGCCGCCCATGGATTTCTGCTCGTAGCGCACGGTCTTGTCGACTTCATAATTCGTCGTCGATTCCTTCTGTGTCGGCGCCGTCGGCGCGCCGCCCGGTGCACCAGGCGCCTCGGCCGTCAACGGCGCCGTCGCCACGCCTGGCGGCTGGTTCGACAGCGCGCCCGGCACGCCGGATGGGTTGGCATTGCCGGCGCCCGTCGATTCGCTCGTTTGCTGGCTGCGGATGGTCGACGCTTCCGGCGGCGAATTGGGCTTGTAGGTCTCGGCCGCCTGCTCGCTTTGCGAAAAATCGACATCGGCCGTCGCTTCGGCGCGCACATTGCCTTCGCCGACGATGGGCAGCAAGATCGATTCGACCTGCTTGATCACGCTTTGCTGCAATTGCTGCACGTACTTTAATTGGTTCGGGTCCAGGCTCTTGATGCCGTTGGCGCGGTCCTTGTCCTTTTCCTGGTTCGACAGCAGGGTGCCGGCCTGGTCGACCACGGTGACATTGATTGGCAGCAACTCCGGCACGCTGGACGCCACCAGGTGCACGATGGCGCTCACCTGCAACTGATCGAGGCCGCGGCCCGGATGCAGGTTCAGCAGCACGGACGCCGTCGGTTTTTGCTGTTCGCGCACGAAGACGGATGGTTTGGGCAGCGCCAGGTGGACACGCGCCGTGTCGACGGCGGACACCGATTCGATCGATTTGGCCAGTTCGCCTTCGAGGGCGCGCTGGAAATTGACCTGTTCCAGAAATTGCGACACGCCCAGCTTCTGGTTTTCCATCAGCTCGAAGCCCACGTTGCCGCCCTTCGGCAAACCTTGCGCGGCCAGTTTCAGGCGCGCGTCGTGGACTTGTTCGGATGGCACGAGAATGGCGCCGCCGCCTTCGGAAAACTTGTGCTTGATGCCCAGCTGGTCCAGCGAGGCGGTGATGGCGCCGCCATCGCGGTCCGTGTAGTTCGAGAACAGGACTTTGTATTCGGGCGGCTGGTTCCACATGTACAGGGCCACGCCGATGGCTACCAGTGCCGCCACGCCCAGGCCGCGCAGGAAATTCTTGCCCATCGGCGTCTTGGCGAAGGCTTGCACGGACTCCACGGGCGAGCGGGCAGGCGCCGGTTCCGGGGGTATGCGGTTCACATCGATTTCTTCGGCTACAGCCATGATTGCCTTCCAGGGCGCGTATGTTTGGTAATGAGCGGGGGCCGCTTCCTCGGGAGGAGGGGCGATATGCAGAATTATCCGCCACTGTCACGCGCTTCAATCGTCCAAATAGAAGGCGCTTTTGCCGCCTGCTCGGCCGAGCGGCTGGCGTTGACGCTGGTATTGTGGAACCCTGGCAACATGTGACGGAAGTTATTGTACCCGTCGTTGCCTTGCAAGCCAGGGTTTTGTTCTCTGGGTGCAACAGGCATGGAACAGATATGAAGCAGACCAGAATCGGGAGGCAAAGTGAAAACAGGCGGTATCGATAGCAGCAGGATCGAGGCGATGATCGCGCAACTGAAGTCGGCGGCCACGCGGCCGGAGGCGAAAATACCGGCGATCCAGACCGAGCTGCCGGCGGCGAAGGTGAATTTTGCCGATGCCTTCAAGAGCGCGCTCGACTCCGTGAGCGGCGCGCAAAAGGCCTCGTCGGCACTGGGCCAGCGCTTTACCATGGGCGACGAAAAGGTCAGCCTGTCGGACGTGATGGTATCGATGCAAAAGTCGAGCATCGAATTCCAGGCGACGGTGCAGGTGAGAAACAAGTTGGTTTCTGCGTATCACGAGATCATGAATATGCAGGTGTAAAGTTTAATTTACCCCAAAGGCAAATTCCGGGGTCAGACCCGGCGGGTCTGACCCCAGCTTTCGGCTGGGGTATCAGCTGAGTCCAGCCATCCGTGCATTGCGCTCCCGCTCCAGCCGCGTAATATAGCGCTGCACGTGCGCCAGCATGCTGCGCGGCAGGTCGACGAACTGGCAGCCGAGGCGGCGGTTCAGCTTGTTGTTCAGCAAGGTCATGTCCAGCGAATTGCGAATTTGCAAAGTCGCCGTGACGATGCCGACGTCGGGCAAGTCGATGCGGCAGCCGGGATAGTCCCTGCCGATGGTCTCGCCCAGCATCAGTTTATTGTCGAGGATGGCGATGCCGCCGCAGCTGATGTCGGCCAGCGGGAACAGGGTATCGGCGCCGCCCAGCGAAGGCGGCAGGGGGATCGAGACGCGCACAGGATTGCTCACCGGTGTCGTCATGCGGTAATACTCGCGCCGTTGCAAGCGGATCAGCGTTTCTGGAATGGCAATTTTCAAGGCGGGCGTGCCGCCGTAATGGCACTCTTCCACCTGGGCGCTGGCAAACAGGATGCGGATCTTGTCGAGCGAGGTTTCAAACGAAATGCCCTTGGCGGCCAGCATGCGCCGGTTCTGGTCGGCGTTCACGGAACGGTCGAGGATGACGCTATCGTGCTCGGCATCGACTTCCAGGATGGAAGTGACGCACACATCGGATTCACCGTGGATCAGCATGCGGATCAGCTGGTTCTTTTCGCTGATGCTGCGCAGCAAGGCGATGATTTCCCGCCGCGATTCCACTTCAAAATCATGCCAGTTTTCGAGGCCGGAATCCATAATATGTGCTTGCATTGATGCCTGTCTATGTATCGGTGAGGTTGACGCTGGTGTCGGGCGGCGGCGGGATCGGCCCGCCATTCGCAGATTCAATATGATATAACCAGGCCAGCAGTTCCGCAATCGCCCGATACAGGCCGGGCGGAATCTGGCGGTCCAGGTCGACATCCATCAGCAGTGCCACCAATTCCTTCGATTCATGCACGAAGACGCCGTGCTCGCGCGCCGTGCTGATGATCTGGTCCGCGATCAGGCCGCTGCCCTTGGCCACCACTTTTGGCGCCGGCGTGCCGCTCTGGTAGGCCAGCGCGACGGCCGTCTGCGGCACCTTGCGTTTGGTGTCGTCAAGCATCATCTTCTCCAGCGGCCGCCTCCGGCTTGCCGGCGATCGTCAACGACGACAAGGGCCAGCCGGCCGCGTCCAGCGACGCTTCCAGCGCCGCCGCATGCTGGCGCAAGGTGCCGGCGCTGCCTTCGCTGCCCGCTTGCAACTGGATGGCCACTCGGCCGCCCTGCAAGACCACGTGCGCGGCCAGGTCGCCCAGCAGGGGAAACTGGAAGCGCACATTGCTGCGCCAGGCCGTCGCTTCCTCGTCGGCCTCCGTGCCAGCGTGCTGCTGGCCTTCCGGCGCATCGCGGCTGATATCCCACTGCATTTTCTGGCCGGGCCACGCTTCGCCCTGCCACTGCACGCGCGCCTGTTCGTGCGTATGCAGCTGCAAATTGATCAGTTGCGCCGAAGCCAGGTCGGTCCCTGTTCTGGTCGTCTCACCCTGGGCCGCCTTCTGCATTTGCGGCTCCAGCAGCAGCGACGCGAGCGGCCGCTTGCCTTCGGCCCATTCGGCCACATGCGATTCATAGAACAAGCCGCTGCTGCCGACGGCATCGCGCAGATTCTGCGCTACCTGGGCCGGGGCGGCGCCGGGTGTGGCCATCAGCGGCGCCTTGCCGACCAGGGACAGGGGCGCGCCGGGCACGCTTTCCGCCTGGCTGAGTACGCTGCTGATGGCGCGCGCGGTGGTGCTCAGCTCGGGCGCGGGCGTGTCGCTTGCCAGGGCGGGCAGCAGATTGGCCGGTGTCAGGGGCGCGCGGCTGAGCAGGGTGGCGGCCGTGTTGCTGGCGCGCGTGCCCGCTTGGGCGGCGCCAGCCTGGGGGCCACGTGCTTCGGCTGCCTCGGGCTCGGCTTCCGCGTCCGCATACGTCAGCAGGGCACTGGCGGGCTGGTCGCGGCTATTGCCGATTTGAAAAGAGGGACGGGGATTGATGCCGATCAAGGTCAGCGGGATTTCCGTGCCTGGCTGGGCGCCGGCGGGCAGCTGCATGCGGGCCGGCGTGCCGGCCACGCGCACGAGGAAGCTGCCGTCGCCCATGCGGGCCAGCACCTGGCCCTGCATGGATTTGCCGATCAGCCCCTGCAGCGAGCGCTGGAACTCGGCCTGGCGCGGATCGGCGACGGCGTCGGCCGCCCGCGTGGGCTTGACCGGGGTCAGGGGCGTCATGCCGATCGCATCCATCTTCGGCAACATGATAGCGGACCTTGCCCCGTGGGCGCTTACGCGCCGTAGGCGTTGGCCAGGCGCCGCTCAGTGCCGGTGCTGCTGATCAGCTTGGACAATTGCGCCATCCACGGCATGGTCAGATCGCGGATCTTGCGGTCGTCTTCCAGGATCTGCTTGATCAGGGCGACTTTGCGTTGGCGGCCGGCGCTTTCCAGCACGACTTTTTCCTCATTCGCCTTCAGCGCGGCCACATGCGCACTGATGCGCTGTTCCAGCGCTTCCAGCGCATCCCAGTCGGCGTTGGTGGCGGCGGTGACCATCTGGCCCGTCAGGGTCTGCATGGCTTCGTAGGTGGTCAGGACTTCTTGATTGGTCATCATGGGTCAGGCGCTCGCAAGGCTGGGCATACGTTTCAGGTCGGCGCCAGGCATGGCGGCGGGGGTGGCGCCGATGGCGTTCCAGGTTTCGCGCAAGTCGGTGAGCAGGCGCTGCACTTCCTCCAGCATGGCCAGATCGTTGCGGATGTTGGCCGCCAGCAGGCGCGCGCTCATGTATTCATACAGGGCGTCGAGGCCTTCGGCGATCTGGCCGCCCGCTTCCTTGTCCAGGCTGGCGCGCAAGCCATTGTCGATGATCTGGATGGCTTTCGAGATGGACTTGCCTTTTTCCGGCACATTGCCCGATTTCATGTGCATCTGCGCGCTGAGCACGGCCACCAGGGCGCCGTCGTACAGCATCACGATCAGCTTGTGCGGCGAGGCCGAAACGATGCCCGTTTCCAGGCCGACCTTGGCATAGGCGTTGACGCCGCGTTGTTGTGTTCCAAACATTTAATTCTCCTGATGATTGGGCTTAACGGTTGGCGGCGATGGCGGCCAGCTGCTGGGTCAAATAGGATTGCATGCCCTGCAATTTATTCAGGGACACATCCAGGCGCGAATACTGGGCACGGTAGCGCGTTTCGATGTCGTTCAGTTTGTCACTGAACTTGTCGCGCTGCGTCGCGATGCTCTTGATGGTTTCGTTGAGGCCCTTGGAACGGTTGGTGATCATGCCGTCGGTGCCGAGGAAGGACGTGGCCAGGTTATTCAGCTGGTAGGCATAGCCTTGCGAGAAACTGACGGTGCCGCGCGAACCGGTGGTGCCGCCCGTGACTTCAATCTTCAGGCCATCGGCCGGGGAGCCGGCGGCGCCCGTCAGGGTCTGGCCCGAGCCGATCACCGGTTGTCCGCCCAGGGTGCCAGCCACGTCCGCACCCTTGACGGGGGCGGCTGCGCCGAACAGATCGGTTGGCGCCGTGCCGGTGCCGCTGCTGATGGCGATATTCGAGACGGAACCATAGCGGCTCGACGCCAGTACCAGTTTGCCCGTACCATCGATGGAAGCCGATACGGTGGCGCCGTTGTCGGAAAAGGCCTTCACGCCGTTGACCGATGACTGGATGATGGACGCCATCTGGGCCGGCGTGTACGTCCCGGCAGGAATGACGACCTGGGCCGTATTCTTGGCAGCGCTGGGCTCGGTGTCGTTCAGCGTGATGCTCCACGTGGTGTCGCTGCCTATCGTAGTGGTGGCCGGCAGCACGGCGGCCGAGGTGATCGAGCCCTGGCTGGCCATCGTGGTGATCGTCAGTTCATAGCTGCCGGGCTTGGTTGCGGCGGTCGAGCTGGTAAAGGCGACGTTGCTGTCGGTGGCCTTGCCGAGCGCGGAAAACAGGCCGGCGATGTCCGTGAAGTTGGCGCTGATGGCTTTGTCGAGCTTGCTGGAGTCCAGCGCCAGGCTACCGTCCTTTTGAAAGGAAATGCCAACCTGGCTCAGGGTGCTCAAGTTGCTGTTCAAGCCGGTAATCGGTGCGCCCAGCTGTTTGCGCAACTGGCTCTGGATCGATTGCGCGGTCGAGTCGCCCAGCAGGACGCCGCCCTTCTTGGTTTCCGGATCATAGGCCGTCATCTTGGCCATCGCCGTGTTCAGGTCGTTATACGCCTTGACGAAGGCATTGATGCTGGTCTTGACGGTGGAAGTATCTTTCTGCACCGACAAGCTGGTGCTGCCGACCTTGGCAATGCCCAGGGTCACGCCTTCGATGGCCGTATCGACGCTGTTCGACGCGCTGGTGATGGCGATGCCGTTGACGCTGAAATTCGTGTTTTGCGCGGCGCTGTTCTGTTTCAGGTTTTGCGTGCCGCTCGCATCGTAGGACAGCAAGTCATTCAGGGCGCTGTCCGGCGGCAGGCCGTCGCTGCCGCTCAGCGAGATTTTCATCGATGAGTTGGCGCCCGTCTTCGACGAGCTCAGGACCAGATGGAACGGCTTGTCCGTGCCGTCCGAAACGATACTGGCCGTCACGCCCAGGCCCGCGTTATTGATGGCGTCGCGGATGCCTTGCAGGGTGTTATTGGTGGCGTCGATCACCACCGTGCCCGTCGCCTGCGTGCCGTCCTGGGTAAAATTGGTGTTCATGTAGGCGCCACCGGAGCCTGCCGTCAGTCCGGCGGCGGCCGGATTGCTGCCGGCGATGGTGATCGGGCTGGCATTGCTGGAGGCCAGGTTGATGGTGCTGGTCAGCGTCACGTTCGAGCCGTCATTGACCGCGTTCGAGGCGTGGCCGATGCCGCCCTTGACCGAACCCGTCACCACTTCTTCGATGTTCAGGTTGGAACCGTCGGCGCGCGTAAATTTCAGGGTGCCATCGGCGGCCTTGCCGGTGACGGTGATGTTGGCCGCGGCCAGCGCATTCGAGACGGCATTCGGACCTTCGAGCGTCGTGTCGAGCGAGGCGGCCGTGATGCCGCCGTTGGCGGCCACGCCGTTGCCCTGGGTAACGATCTCGACGCCGCCCACCGACAGCGAATAGGTGCCATCCGCGCCCGTTTCGACGCTGCCGAAGCCGGCGAACATGGTGGCGCTGCTCGATGTCGGCTGCGCCGTGGCGGTCACGCCCGTGGTGCTGCTCTTGGCGTTGATGGCGTCGGCCAGGGCGCGCGCGCTCTTGGTGCTGGCATCGGTGGGGATGGCGGTGCCGTTGAGGATCAGCGAGCCGTTGCTGATGCCGGTTTGCGCCGTGGTGGCGCCCAGGGCGGTGCCGTTCAAACCGAAGGTGCCGCCGGTGAGCGCGCCCAACTGGAAGGAAATCGTTGTCTTGCTGCCCAGCCCGATGGTCGACAGCTTGTTGGCCATGCCGCCCGACATCAGGGTCTGCGACTGGGCCAGTTGCGTGACATTGATGTTGTAGTTGCCAGCCACGGCCTTGGCGCCGGCACTGGCGGACAGCACCAGTGGATCGGCGGGCGTGGCGCTGACGGCGCGGAAGTTATTGGTATTGGACAGGGCCGACAGCGAATTCTGGAAAGTGCTGACGGCGCCACTGAGCGTGCCCATCGCGCTGAGCTTGGCCTGGTAGGAGGCCGTTTTCTTGTCAAAAGTACCCAGCGGTGCGGCTTCGGCCGTCATCAGCTTGTCGATGATGGCATTCACATCCAGGCCGCTGGCGCCGGCGCCGATGCCGATGGATGAAAGTGTAGGTGTGATGGCCACTGAATACTCCTAGGAAAACGCTAATATAAGCTGTTATCGGCAGAATCAATCAGGACTTGAGAGGGGGATTTACCGCGCTGTTTTCAGCGGGAGCGAAAAAGCGGGAAAGGGGCAGGGGAGTGTTGCGTTAATTGCAATAAAATCGGGGCCGGATAGCCAGGCTACCGAACCCCGTGGTCATGCCGATGCGTATTGCCATGATGTCGCATGTCCGTGTGCCATGCCATCGCTATGCGCTTTGACTGATCAGCGAACCTTTGGCCGAATCGAAGGTTTTGGACAATTCCAGGGCTTCCCGGGTAGGAATCTGGCGCAGTACTTCCTTGGTTTCCTGGTCGATGATTTTGACCACCGTGCGCTGGCTGTCTTCGTCGATGGAAAATTCCAGGCCTTGCGTCTTCATTTGCGAGGACTGGTTCAATTCCGAGACCGCTTTGTCCAGCTGCTCGCGGCTGGGCTCCTTGCTGGCTTGCTGTGGTGCAACCGTAGCGTTTTCCGTGGCGTTGCGAGGTGCTGCCGGGCGCGCCGCTGGCGTGTCCGCAGACACATAACTCTTGTCTATCCTGGCCGCGGAGGCGGCCGCTATCGTGTCGATAGTCATGGTGCTCTCCTAGTGAAAATTCCCCGGCCGAAAAAATCCGGCAGGGGAATCAGAGTCCTGCGCTGTTGCCTGACTAATCGGAGATTAGCCGCGCAGCAGGCTCAGGACGCCGTTTGGCAGCGAGTTCGCTTGTGCCAGCATGGCCGTACCAGCTTGTTGCAGGATCTGGCCGCGGGTCATGTTGGCCGTTTCCGATGCAAAGTCCGTATCGACGATACGGCTGCGCGATGCGGACAGGTTTTCCGTGGTCGATTGCAGGTTGGAAATCGCCGACGAGAAGCGCGATTGCAAAGCACCGTACTGGGCGCGTTGGCCGTTCACCGTTGCCAGTGCTGCATCGGCAATTTTCAGTGCCAGCTGCGCGCCGTCAAACGTCGTCACGTCCAGGGTCGACACGGAGTTCAGGGTCGAACCTTGTGCCGTTGCTTTACCAACTGCCAGGCCGGTAGGCGTGGTTTCCGTGACCGAGAAGCTGTTTTGCGAATCGAAGGTCACGCGGCCGTTGACCGTGGCGGCATCGGCTGCGGTGATGATCGACGTGGCTGCGGCTTGTACTTTGCCATCGGCCTTGTAGCCATCAACGTCGAACTTGACGTTGGCCGTCGTGCCTTGCGTCAGAGCGATATTTTCGCCCGATGCATTGGTCAGCTTCATGCCCTTGTTGACGCTGTCGTACTGGGCGGTCACGCCGGTCTTTGCCGTTTGGGCATTGATGGCGTTGATGCCTGCGGCATAGTCGGCTGCGGTCGATGCGGTGCCGCTGACGGCGAACGATACGGTGACGCCCTTGGCGTTATCCGAGCCGATGGAGAACGAATACGATTCGGCGCCCAGGTTCAGGTTGACGTCCGTTTGTGCCGTTGCCGTCACGCCCGTTTTCGCCGTTTGGCTGTTGATGTCGGCGGCGACGGATTTGGCCGTGCTGCCTTTGATGGCATCGCCTGCACCTGGTGCCGTTTCGGCGACGGCGGCCGTCGTGTCGACGGTCGTGGTGCCAATGGAGCCGGAAATCGTCAGCTTGCCGACAACTGCATTACCGACGGCATCTTTTTTGACAGCCGATGCATCGTTGGCGATACGGTTGTTGCCGTAGGTGTTGGTCAGGAAGTTCGCGCCGCTGGCGGAAATCAGCTGATTGGCATCTGCGCCGACCTGGAAGTTGGCCGTACCCATGGTGCCGTCCAGCAGCGCCTGGCCGTTGAACGAGGTGGTTTGGGCGATACGGTTCAGTTCCGAACCCAGCTGGCCTACCTCGGTTTGCAGCGCCTGACGGTCGCTCGACGAGTTGGTGGCGTTCGACGATTGCACGGCCAGTTCGCGGATACGTTGCAGGATGTCGCCCGAGCTTGCCAACGCGCCTTCAGCCGTTTGAGCCAGCGAGACGCCGTCGTTTGCATTGCGGGTGGCTTGGGTCATGCCGCGGATTTGCGACGTCATACG
>Ga0123392_166585_pt1 | contig 14078 bp, 7 predicted proteins | sample T6HHNO3metaT_FD_89920 | JGI IMG/M metagenome (GOLD analysis project Ga0123392, IMG submission 89920) | Methane-oxidizing artificial microbial communities from Washington, USA to study methane cycling - T6-HHNO3 metaT (Metagenome... | ecosystem: Engineered > Modeled > Simulated communities... | reverse complement strand
GGCTGACCAGGGTGGGCGGGCAGCATTGCGGGAACAGCAGCGCCGCCAGCTTCTCGTTGAAGTCGCGCAGGCCTTGGGGGTCATTCACCACCAGCGCGCCGGCGCCCTGGGCGATGCTGAGCAGGTGGGTGTCGTAGAGGAACTGGTCGTCGAACGGAGGATCCTTGCGCATCAGCACCACCTGGCCGGGCCCGAAGGCCAGCTCGGCGCTTTCGCCCAGGGTGAACCAGCCGGCGGGGTCGTCCTTCACCGTAAGCGGGGCCGCCCGCGCCAGGGCCTTGCCGTCGCGCAGGAACAGGCCCTCGGGCAGCACGTAGTGGAGCCGGTGGCCGCGCCGCTGGGCTTCCAGCAGCATGGCGAAAGTGGTGTCCTTGGCGATCTTGATGGACCCGATGGGGTCCATCACCACGACGACATCGAGCGGCATGCAGGCGGCAATCCGGTAGGTTTTCCGGGCCTGATGTTAGCAGGCGCAAAAATGCGACGAAGCTCGCATCGCGGTGTACAGCTTGGGCTCCGTCGAAAGGGCAGCTTGACAGTACGGGCCGGTGCTGGGATATAAGATGCTTCGCAGCGGAGCCGATTAAGAAGCGCCGCGCTTGGGGAATTACCGCAAATGACAGAACAGGCAAACCCGGCCGGGGGGTTCAGCGGCCTCCGGGTGATGGTGATTGACGACTCCAAAACCATTCGTCGCACTGCTGAAACCCTGCTCAAGCGGGAAGGCTGCGAAGTGGTTACGGCCACCGATGGCTTCGAGGCGCTCGCCAAGATCGCCGACCAGCAGCCGCAGATCATCTTCGTGGACATCATGATGCCGCGCCTGGATGGCTATCAGACCTGCGCGTTGATCAAGAACAACCAGGTCTTCAAGAGCACCCCGGTGATCATGCTGTCCTCCAAGGATGGCCTGTTCGACAAGGCCCGCGGCCGCATCGTCGGCTCCGAGCAGTACCTGACCAAGCCCTTCACCCGCGAAGAGTTGCTCGACGCGATCCGTACTCATGTCGGCTGACCGGGGGGGATGACGCCATGAGCCGCACTCCTTTCGACATCCTGGCCGAGTACGAGCGCCGCAGCCTGGCCCACGCCGTGCAGCTGCCCGCCCGTGAAGCCGTCGCCGAGCAATGGCGCGGAGTCGGCTACCGGGTCGGCCAGCGCCGCCTGGTGTCCGGCTTCGAGGACGTGGTGGAAATCGTGCCGATCCCGCCGACCACCCCGGTGCCCGGCGCACAGCCGTGGCTGCTGGGCATCGGCAACCTGCGCGGCAACCTGTTCCCGGTGATCGACCTCAAGTACTTCCTTGAAGGCGAACGCACCGTGTTGCATGAAGGCCAGCGCGTGCTGGTGGTGCGCCAGGTTGGCGGCGACGTCGCCCTGACCATCGACGAGTTGTATGGGCAGCGCAGTTTCACCGAGGACCAGGGCGTGGAGCCGGGTTCGCTGGCGGAAGGGCGTTATGCGCATTTCGTGGAGCGCGCGTTCCGAGGCGAGGAGCATGACTGGGGAGTCTTTGCGCTATCGCTGCTGGCCCGTACGCCTGAATTCCGGCAGGCCGCGCTGTAGAGCGGCGGGCGGACGTAATACCGGGTCGCGGCACGCGGCCTTTGCAAGCCACCAGGGACGTGGCGATCGCGATCCGGCGCGTAGATGCGGGATGGCGAGGGAAGGCCTGGAAGTCCGGGTCGGGGTTCTGGCGGCGCACGGGGAGTGCGGGCCAGTCAGATTTGAATCATTGCTGCACTTTGTCCAAATTCCAGGGGTTTGAAAGATGAGCACTGCACCGGATTCTCCCAAAGCCAGCAAACTCGGCAGCTTGGGCAGCAGCTTCTGGCTGGTCCTGCTGGCACTGTCGGTGATCCTGTTCGGCGCCAACACCGGCGTGGCCACCTACGAAGGCAGTCGCCTGTCGGGCGCCGGCACCGGCGCGGCCGACCTGCAGGTGTTGTCGCAGCAGCTGGCCAACCAGGGTCGTGAAGCGGTCGAGGGCGACGCCGAGGCGTTCAAGGCCTTCAAGGCCACCAAGTCGCAGATCGAATCGACGGTCGGTACGCTCCGCAGCCGCTTCGGCAGCGAGGGCGCCGTGGTTGGCGCGCTGGGTCGCCTCGAGGCCACCTGGGCGCCGCTCGGCAAGAGCGCCGACCAGCTCGCCAGCAGTGAGCCTGCGGTACTGGCGCTGGCCGGCAACGCCGACCGCTTCAGCGCCCAGGTGCCGCAGCTGCAGGCACAGTTGAACGAAGTGGTGCGTGCCATGTCCGCCAGCGGGGCGCAGTCCTCGCAGATCTACAACGCCCTGCAGCAGGTCGTGGTCGCGGGCACCATGGCCCGCCGCGTGACGGAAATGCGCGCCGGCGGCAGCGGCGCGAGCATGGCCGGCGACGCGCTGGCACGCGATGCGGTGGTGTTCGGCCAGGTGCTGGACGGCCTGCGCAACGGCAACGAGAGCCTGGGCATCGCGCCCCTGCGCAACGCCGGGGCGCTGTCGGCGTTGCAGCAGTCACAGACCCTGTGGCTTGCGATGAAGAAGGACTTGGACGCCATCACCGGCAGCTCCAAGAACCTGTTCGCCGCGCAGGCCGCCGCGGCTGCCATCACCAATGGCTCGGGCAAGATGCTGGAAGACAGCAAGAAGCTGTTCGACGCGTTCTCGGCCTTCGGCTCGGTGCGCGACACCCGCCTGTTCCCCAATTTCTGGCTCGGCATCATCTCCGGCCTGGCCGCGCTGGTGTCCATCGTCGGCCTGCTGTGGTCCCTGTACCGCAACCGCCAGCGCGAGCAGGAATCGCGCTACCAGACGCAGGTGGAATACAACAGCCGCAACCAGCAGGCCATCATGCGGTTGCTGGACGAAATCAGCTCGCTGGGTGAAGGCGACCTGACGGTGAAGGCCACGGTGACCGAGGACATGACCGGCGCCATCGCAGACGCCATCAACTACGCCGTCGACGAACTGCGCCACCTGGTCACCACCATCAACGACACCACCGTGCAGGTGGCCGCGTCGACCCAGGAAACCCAGGCCACCGCGTTGCAGCTGGCCGAAGCCGCCGGCCACCAGTCCGACCAGATCAACAGCGCCTCCGAGCGCATCGACGAAATCGCGGTCAGCATCGACCAGGTCTCGCGCAACTCCACCGAGTCGGCCGAAGTGGCGCAGCGCTCGGTGCAGATCGCCACCGAAGGCGCCGGCGTGGTCCGCGAGACCATCCGCGGCATGGACCAGATCCGCGACCAGATCCAGGAAACCTCCAAGCGCATCAAGCGCCTGGGCGAGTCCTCGCAGGAGATCGGTTCGGTGGTCGAGCTGATCAACGACATTTCCGAACAGACCAATATCCTGGCGCTCAACGCGGCCGTACAGGCGGCCTCGGCCGGTGAAGCAGGCCGCGGTTTCGCAGTGGTGGCCGACGAAGTGCAGCGACTGGCCGAACGCACCTCCGGTGCCACCCGGCGCATCGAATCGCTGGTGCAGACCATCCAGGCCGATACCAACGAGGCGGTCAGTTCGATGGAACAGACGACCTCCGAAGTGGTCTCCGGCGCCCGCCTGGCCGAGGACGCGGGTACTGCGCTGGGCGAGATCGAGCGCGTCTCCAACGCACTCAACGACCTCATCAAGAACATCTCCACGGCCGCACAGAAGCAGTCCACCGCGGCGACCGACATCACCCAGACCATGGGCGTGATCCGGCAGATCACTTCGCAGACCTCGCTGGGCGCGGGACAGACGGCCGAATCCATCGGCCACCTGACCGAGCTGACGGCCGAGCTGCGTCGCTCGGTCGCCGACTTCAAGTTGCCGGGTTGAGGGCAGGAAACACACGAATGGCAGTCAGTAACTTCCAAGCAATATCGTCGCGCCCGCAGCGCGCCGCCATCGTGGGTCTTGGCCGATGAGTGCGCTGCGTGAGGCGATGAGCCATGCCGTGCTGGGCTGGGTGAAACCCGAGCTGGACGAGACCCTGCGCCTGGCGCGCGCCGAAGTGGAGATCTTCGCCGAGGACCCGTCGGATACCTCGCGCATGGATTTCTGCGCGAATTACCTGCACCAGGTGCAAGGCACCCTGCGCATGGTCGAGCTGTATGCGCCGGCCATGGTCGCCGAGGAACTGGAACTGCTGGCGCGCGCGCTGCAGGGGAAGACCACGGTCGACCAGGACGAAGCCTGTGGCACGCTGATGCGCGGCACGGTGCTGTTGCCCGATTACCTGGAACGGTTGCAGAGCGGCCACCGCGACATTCCCATCGTGCTGTTGCCGCTGCTCAACGACATCCGCGCCGCGCGCGGAGCGCCGGGCCTGAATGAAAGCGTGCTGTTCGCGCCCGACCTGGAGCAACCGCTGCCCCAGGAAGTGCCCTTGCCCGAAGTGCTGTCCTGGCAGGCACGCCAGTCGCGCGTGGGCGAAGCACAGGACCAGCTGGACCAGGCCCTGGCGGGCTGGCCCGAAGAGGGCTCGCCGGCTGATGCCAATGCGCTGGGTCGGGCGGTCAACCGTCTGCTGGAAAGCGTCGAACACATCGCCACGCGGCGCATGCTGTGGGTCGCCTCGTCTGTCAGCGAGGCCCTGCGGGAAGGCGTATTGCAGCCTTCGGCCGCGTTGCGCCAAGCCTATGCCGGGGTCAGCCGCGCGGTGCGCGCCACCCAGCAGGAAGGAACCGCCGGCGCCGCCGCCCCCAGCCAGGAACCGACGCGACAGTTGCTGTACCTGGTGGCGCAGTCGCCGGTGCGGCATGCGGCGTTGGACCAGCTGCGCGAGGCCTTCTCGCTGGATGCCGAATCGCCCAGCGAGGCCGAGATCGACCACGCGCGAGGCAGTGTCACCGGCCGCAATCGCGCCTTGCTGGACACCGTCGGCACCGCGGTCAAGGAAGAACTGCTCCGTATCAAGGATGCGCTGGACCTGCACCTGCGCACGGGCGCGGAAGTCGGCGCCCTGCAGACCCAGGCCGATGAGCTGGGCAACGTCGCCGATACCCTCGGCATGATGGGCCTGGGCGTGGCCCGCGGCGTGGTCGTGCAGCAGCGCGACGCGCTGCGCGAAATGATCCAGGGCCAGCGCCTGGCCGACGAAGGCGCATTGCTGGATATCGCTGGCGCGCTGCTGTACGTGGATGCCTCGCTGGACGACCAGGTGGCCCGCCTCGGCGAAACCGCCGGCGGCAACGATGCCTCAAGCTCCGAATCGCAGCGCACGGTGGAAGTGCTGGCGCAGGAAGCGATCCATAATTTCGCGGCGGCCCGCGAGGGCTTCGTCGCCTTCATCGAGACCAACTGGGACCATGCGGAACTGGCGCAGGTACCGCGTCTGCTGTCCGAAGTCGCCGGCGCCCTCAGCATGCTGGAACTGCCGCAGCCCGCCGCCTACCTGATGGGCGTGCGCCAGTACGTGGCGGTCGAGCTGATCGGCAAGCGCCGCATCCCGGGTGGCCAGCAGCTCGATACGCTGGCCGATGCAATGGCCAGCCTCGAGTATTACCTGGAAGCCTTGCGCGAGCGTCGCCCGAACCGCGACGAAATCCTCGACATCACCCGTTCCAGCCTCGAGAAGCTGCGCTATTGGCCGTTGCCTGCGGACGAATCGGCTGCCAGCGCGCCACCGGTCGCTGCTGTCGCCGCCCTTTCGGAAATTGAAATTCCTGCGGTGGCAAGCGAGGAAGCCGAGGTGGCTCCAATGGAGCTGTCGGATGAAGCCGACACCACCGACGCCGCACCCGTGCATGAGCCGGTCGACGCAATCGCCCCCGAATACGATCTTCCGGCTGCCGAGGCCGGGTCCAGTCCGCAGGAACTGACGGACACCGACGCGCTGGAAGCGCAGGAAGTGGAAGAGGCGCTGCGGGCACTTGATGCCGATGCCGCCGCGCTTGCCGAAACGCCGGAGGACGCGTCGCCTGAAATTGCGCCAATTGAAATGACGGCACCCGAAGTAATCGAAGCACCCGCCGCTGCGGCTGCTCCAGCCTCTGTCTACGCTGCGGAACAGGGTGGTTTCGACCTGGGCGGCAACGACATCGACGACGACATCCGCGAAGTGTTCCTGGAAGAGTTCGACGAGGAGATCGTCAATCTCAACCAGATGCTGCCCCAATGGAAGGCCGCGACCGACAACCTGGAACGCCTGCGTTCCATCCGCCGCGTCTTCCATACGTTGAAGGGCAGCGGCCGCCTGGTCGGCGCCACGCTGCTCGGCGAGTTCAGCTGGAAGATCGAAAACGCGTTGAACCGCGTGCTTGACGGTTCGCGTCCGCCGTCCGATGCGGTGATCGCACTGCTGGAACACTCCACCCAGGTGCTGCCGCAGTTGAATGCCGCGCTGCGCAGTCAGGGCACGGTGACTGCCGACCTGGCCGGCCTGCAGGATTTGGCCGAACGCGTGGGTGCGGGCGAAGAAGCATTCTATGTCGCGCCTTCGCAGACCGGCGTGGTCGACGAGGTTGACGAGTCCGAGTCTGCATCCGGGTTCGAAACCACCGCCATTGCGTTCGCGCCGGAAACCGAAGGCACCGTGGCAACGGTCGATGGCGTGCTGCGCGAAATCCTGGAAACCGAAGTCGGCGCGCACCTGGAAACAGTCGATGCCTGGCTGGCCCAGTCGCAATCGACGCCACGCCAGGCTGACGAAGGCCTGCTGCGTGCGTTCCACACCATGAATGGTGCGTTCGCGATGGCGGACGTGCCCGAAATCACCGACGTTACCGGCGCTGCCGAGCAGTACATCAAGCGCGTCTGGGCCACCAACGAAGCACCGTCCAGCGAAGGCGTCGCCGCCATCGCCGACAGTGCGCATGCGATCCGCCGCACGGTGGCCGCGTTGCAGTCCGCGTCGCCGCGCATTCCAGCCTTCACCGCCCTCGCGGCCCTGTTGAACGCGTTGCGTGACAGCCTGCCCGAAGGTCGCGCCACGCCGATCACGGTCAACGATGCGGCGCAGACCTCCTACCCCGAAACGATGCCCGGCATCGAGCCGCCGGTATCGCCCGGTGAGGTCGAGCTGTCCGTGCACGACCTGTCGGCGTACTTCGGCCATGAAGCGCCATCCATAGCGGAAGGCGTTGCTGCCGACGGCGAGACGCAGGCGCTGGAGACAGCCGAAGCGGCTGGCGACGAACCTGTCTTCGAAGCGGAGGAAATCACCCTGGACGCCGGGGACGCTACCTCGGGTGCCGCGGTCACTTTCTACGACATGGAACTCATCTACGTGGGTCCGCCGGTCGAGCAGGCAGCTGCGGAACACGCCGAGCCCGTCGAGGCCTCGGCAGAGCTCGATGCAGCCGGCCTGGCAGACGTCGATTCCGATGCGGTCGCCGAAGAGATGCGCGAAGCAACCAGCGAAGAAGCACTGGCCGACTGGCTGCCTGAAGCGAGCGTCCCGGAAGAGAGCTCGTTTGCCGAGACGAGTGGCGCCGATGGCGACCTCGACGAGTCCGCAACCGGTCAGGTTGCAGAGATGGACATGACGGCCGAAGAAGTCACGGCCGAGGAAGTCACGGCCGAGGAAGTCACGGCCGAGGAAGCCACGGCCGAAGAAGCCACGGCCGAAGAAGCCACGGCCGAAGAAGTCACGGCCGAGGAAGCCACGGCCGAGGAAGCCATGGCAGAGGAAGTCACGGCCGAGGAAGTCACGGCAGAGGAAGTCACGGCAGAGGAAGTCACGGCAGAGGAAGTCACGGCCGAGGAAGTCACGGCCGAGGAAGTCACGGCCGAGGAAGTCACGGCCGAGGAAGTCACGGCCGAGGAAGTCACGGCCGAGGAAGTCACGGCCGAGGAAGCCACGGCCGAGGAAGTCACGGCCGAGGAAGTCACTGACGAGGCCGGCATCGAAGAGCCGGTGGTCACTGGCGAAGCATTCGAAGTGCCACCGCCGGTCGAAGACGCCGCAGTGGAAGTAGCGGACGGGGTCGAATCCCTGGCCGCAGTAGCAGCAATGGAAACCGTCGAACCCCCGAGCGACGTCGCACCGGAAGTACCGGCAGTGGAGGCAGGGGTGGAAGAGACACGCGATATCGAGGCTGCGGGATCCGACGAAACGGTCGAGTCCGGCGGCGATGCAACGGAACTGGAAGATGCCGGGGAAGTAGAAACGATGGCCATCGTCCATGCCGAGACGCCCGCGCTTGCAGACGACGCGCTGGACTTCACCGAACTGGACAAGGACCTGGTCGACATCTTCGTCGAGGAAGGCAACGACCTGCTCGACCATTCCGACGGGCTGCTGGCAAAGCTGCGCGAAACCCCCGAAGACCGCTCGCTGGTCACCGGGTTGCAGCGCGACCTGCACACCATCAAGGGTGGCGCGCGCATGGCGGGGATCAACGCCATCGGCGACCTGGGCCACGCAATCGAATCGTTGCTTGAGCAGGTGGCCGCGCAGCGCATGGACCTGGACCAGGACAGCGTGCGCCTGCTCGAACGCGGCTTCGACGGCCTGCACGGCCTGGTCGCCAGGGTTGGCGCCCATCGCAAGGCGCCGATGCCGGTCGAGCTGATCGCCGAATTCGAGAACCGTGCACATCCGCAGGCCGCTTCCGCAAACGTCGAAGGCGGCGCGGCAAGCAGCGCGCCCGCCATCGTGCTGGCGCCACTGTCCGCGCCGCTGGATACGGCGTTCCTTGGCGACGAAGAGAGCGTGCCAAACGCCGCCCAGGAACAGGTGCGCGTGCGCGCCGACCTGCTCGACCGCCTGGTCAACCATGCCGGCGAAGTGGCGATCTACCGTTCGCGCCTTGAGCAGCAGCTGGGCGCGTTCCGCGGCGCCATGTCCGAGCTGGACCGCACCAACATCCGCCTGCATGACCAGCTGCGCCGCCTGGACCTGGAGACCGAAGCCCAGATCGTCGCGCGTTACCAGCGCGAGCAGGACAAGCGCGATCCCACCTTCGACCCGCTCGAGCTCGATCGCTTCTCCACCCTGCAGCAGCTCAGCCGCGGCCTGGGCGAATCGGCCGCCGACATCACCGGCCTGCAAGGCGTGCTGGAAGAGCTCGCACGCCAGTACGACAGCCTGCTGCAACAGCAGTCACGGGTCAGCTCGGAACTGCAGGACGGCCTGATGCGCGCGCGCATGGTGCCGTTCGACGGACTGGTGCCGCGCCTGCGCCGCGTATTGCGCCAGGCCGCCACCGACACCGGCAAGCAGGTCAAGCTGCAGCTGGATGGTGCGCATGGCGAGCTGGACCGCAACGTGCTGGAGCGCATGACCGCGCCGCTGGAGCACCTGCTCCGCAACGCCGTCGCGCACGGCCTGGAGTCGCCCAAGCAGCGCCGCAAGAAGCACAAGCCCGAGGAAGGCACGGTGCAGATCGCACTGCGCCGCGAAGGTGCGGAAATGGTGTTCCAGGTGTCCGACGACGGCGCCGGCATCGACCATGCCGCCATCCGCCGTCGCGCCGAACAGCGCGGCATGCTGCCGGCTGGCGTGCAGATGTCCGACACGGACCTGGAGCGCCTGATCCTGGAGTCCGGTTTCAGCACCTCCGACAGCATCAGCCAGCTGGCTGGCCGCGGCGTCGGCATGGACGTGGTCTACAGCGAAGTGCGCCAGCTCGGCGGCTCGCTGGAGATTGCTTCCGAGTCCGGCAAGGGCACCGTCTTCACCCTGCGCCTGCCGCAGACGCTGGCGGTCACCCAGGCGGTGTTCGTGCAGATCGGCGAGACCCAGTTCGCGGTCCCGGTCGCGGCCGTGGGCGGCGTCGGCCGCATCGCGCGCGACCGTTTCGAAACCGCCGGTGCGGTCTATGTCTACGGTGGCGAGGAATACGTGCTGCATGACCTGGGCACTCTCATCGGCCAGCCGCCGGCACGTGCCGAGGGCCAGCCGCAGGTGCCCCTGCTGCTGATCCGCGCCGGCGATCTGCGCGCCGCGGTGGCGGTGGACCAGGTGCTGGGCAACCGCGAGATCGTGGTCAAGCCGGTCGGTCCGCAGATCGCCTCGGTACCTGGCATCTACGGCGCCACGATCACCGGCGACGGCCGCATCGTGGTGATCCTGGACGTCGCGCCGCTGGTGCGTCGCCACATCCTGCAGCCCAACCTGTTCGTCACCGACACGCCTGCGCCGGAAGAACGCCGTGTGCCATTGGTGATGGTGGTCGACGATTCGCTGACCATGCGCAAGGTCACCGGCCGCGTGCTGGAACGCCACAACCTGGAAGTGACCGTCGCCCGCGACGGCGTCGAGGCCCTGGAGCGGCTGGAAGAACGCGTGCCCGACCTGATGCTGCTCGACATCGAAATGCCACGCATGGACGGCTACGAGCTGGCCACGGCGATGAAGGCCGATCCGCGCTTCAAGGACGTGCCGATCGTGATGATCACCTCGCGTACCGGCGACAAGCATCGCCAGCGCGCGATGGAGCTTGGCGTGCAGCGCTACATGGGCAAGCCGTACCAGGAACTGGATTTGATGCGCAACGTGTACGACCTGCTGGGGATTGCCCGTGTCCGCGAATGATCCCGGCGTGCAAGCGGTGAACCCGGGCAAGCGCGTCGCGCTGCTGGCCCGTCCCGGCGCCGCGCGTGAACACCTGCGCATGGCGCTCGACGAGGCGGGTGCCTACGTCGTGCTCGAGGACGATCCCAACACCCTGGCCGAACTTGCGCTGGGCGAAGCCGCCCCGCAGGTGGTGCTGGTGGCGCTGGAAGCCGCCATCGAGGACAGCCTGGCGCGTTTCGACAGCGTGTTGCATGACCCGGCGGTGGCGGTGATCTTCGACGAAGCCGAACTGGCCGCACGTCGCGAAGGTTGGGAAGCCAAGCGCTGGGCGCGCCATCTGGCCGCGAAATTGAACGGCCACGCCGATGTGTTGCCGCCCGGCGGCGAGACCGACCACACGCGTCCGGAGCCGGGCTTGCCGACCACGCCCGCCCAGATCCATGCGGATGCGGCCATCGAGCCACACCTCGAGGAAGCGCAAAGCCTGGCGTTCGAGCTGCCGCGCGGCGGCCTGGAGCTGGTGCAGGAGGAAACGGGTTCGGACCAGTCGTTCGATCCGGAAAGCTGGAAGCCTGCTGCCGTGCCCCAGCACGAGCGGGCCCTGAACGACGGCTTCGGCGAAGATTTCTCTGCCGAAGTACCGGTGTCTTCCGGACCGCCGCCGCTGCCCGTGGACGCAGGCAACGCCGCAATCAAATCAAGCGGACTGTCGCTGGAACTGGAATCCATGCATTCCAGCGCAGCCGGTCCCGTCGTGCGGGGCGCAGTCCTGCTGTTCGCCGGCATCGGCGGTCCCGATGCGGTGCGCAAGCTGCTGGCCGACCTGCCGCCGGACCTGTCGCGGCCGGTGCTGCTGCAACTGCGCCTGGATGGGGGACGCTACGACAACCTGGTCAAGCAGATGGGGCGCGTTTCCGCGTTGCCGGTGCTGCTGGCCAAGGCGGGTGAGAGCGCGGCAGCTGCCCATGTCTACGTCCTGCCCAACGACGTCGCAGTGGACGTGGAAGATGGCGTGGTGTCCTTCGGTGAAGGCGCGTTGCAACCGGAAAACCTGATCGCTTCGCTTCCCCCTGCCGACAGCGCAGTGCTGCTGCTGAGCGGAAGCAACCCGGCATTGGTGGACGCGGCCGTGGCACTGGCCGCAAAAGGGGCGCTGCTCGCAGGCCAGTCGCCGCAGGGCTGCTACGACCCCGCCGCATCCAAGGCATTGGCCGCGCAGGGCGGCCTGGTGGCCTCTCCCGGTGAGCTGGCCACGCACCTGGCCTCGCGCTGGCCTGATTGAGCTGTCCCGACCCATTTGACGCAACAAAGAAATCCAAGGAAAGCTGATGGCGAGTTCCAACGACGAAATCCGCGGCGTGCTGGTGCAGGCAGGCGAAGAGCGCCTGCTGTTGCCCAACGCGACCGTGGCCGAAGTGCTGGCCCGGGTGCCAGTGGAATCCATCGCCGACGCGCCGGCCTGGCTGCCTGGCCAGATCCGCTGGCATGGCTGGCAGGTGCCGCTGGTTTCCTTTCCGCAACTCAGCGGCCAGGGTAGCGAAAGCGTGGTCGCCAGCAGCAAGATCGTGGTGCTCAAGGCCTTGGGCGGCAGCGACGCCATGCCGTATTTCGCCCTGTTGACCCAGTCCTTCCCACGCCTGATTTCAGTACCGCGTGACGGCTTGCTGGCTGACGCCACTGAGGAGGAATTGCCACCAGGCGTGCAGATGCGCGTGCTGCTGGGCGATGAAGCAGCCTTGCTGCCCGACCTTGAGACGATCGAGATCATGCTTGCGGACGCGCTGGCTGTCGTCTGAAGCGAAGGCGCGTCGCCCATGCGGCCATCCTCGACCATGCGAATGTAAAAAATGCCGGCGAAGTTGACGCCGGTTTTTTTTTGCGCCGATGGCAGAAGGTGCGCCTCAGCGGCCCGCCTTCAGGGATCGTCGATCTCGATCAACGCGGACTGCTCGCGCTCGCCGCTGGAAATACGGCAGCGAACCGCAACATCGTCGGATCCTCAGTTGCCGGCCGCGTAGAAGATGTTCGCGTAATCGTGGTACGAAACCGTCCACTGGCAAGGAGTGATATCGCGCGCCCTGTAAGTGGATTCGGCCTTGCCCCTGCACCAGAGCGACAGCTCACTGGCCTGGTTGATCGGACGATAGTCATTGAAGACCTGGCTTCCCGGCGGCGGCCCCTGGACGAACTGCAGGGCCGGGGCGAGCGCCGTAAAAATGGCCGGCATGTGCTTCCCTGGAGTACGGAACTGTCCGATCAATTGCGCGGCATCTCAGCACTCGATGACATTCACCGCCAGCCCGCCTCTGCTGGTTTCCTTGTACTTGTCCTGCATGTCGCGGCCGGTGTCGCGCATGGTCTTGATCACCTTGTCCAGTGAAACCTTGTGCTTGCCGTCGCCGCGCGCGGCCATGCGCGAAGCGTTGATCGCCTTGACCGCGCCCATCGCGTTGCGCTCGATGCAGGGGATCTGCACCAGGCCGCCGATCGGGTCGCAGGTCAGCCCGAGGTTGTGTTCCATGCCGATCTCGGCCGCATTCTCGATCTGGCTGGAGCTGCCGCCCAGCGCGGCGACCAATCCGCCCGCAGCCATCGAGCAGGCCACGCCGACTTCGCCCTGGCAACCGACTTCGGCGCCGCTGATCGAGGCGTTTTCCTTGTACAGGATGCCGATCGCCGCAGCGGTGAGCAGGAAATCGAAAATGCCCTGCTCGGTGGCGCCGGGGCAGAAACGGTCGTAGTAATGCAGCACCGAGGGAATGATGCCAGCCGCCCCATTGGTGGGCGCGGTGACCACGCGGCCGCCGGCGGCGTTCTCCTCATTCACGGCAAGCGCGTACAGGTTCACCCAGTCCAGCGTGGTCAACGGGTCGCGCATTGCCGCTTCCGGCTTGCTGGACAGTTCATTGAACAGCGCAGGTGCGCGGCGGGTGACATGCAGGCCACCCGGCAGGGTGCCCTCCTGGCGGATGCCGCGGGCCACGCAGCTCTGCATCGCATTCCAGATCTCGCGCAGCCCGTCCTTGATCTCCTGCTCGCTGCGCCACACCTTTTCGTTCTCGAACATCATCCGCGCGATGCTCAGGCCGCTGCTTGCCGATTTCGCCAGCAGCTCGTCGCCGCTGCGGAATGAATACGGCAACGCGGTGCTGTCGGCGACGATGCGATCCGAGGCCGCGTCGTCCTGGTTGACCACGAAGCCGCCACCCACCGAGTAATAGTCGCGCGTGGCGATCACCTCGTCATGGGCGTCGAAGGCGGTAAAGCGCATGCCGTTGGTGTGGTAGGGCAGTTTCTGGCGCTTGTTCATCACCAGGTCGCGCTTCTCGTCGAAGCCCACTGCATGCCGACCGGCCAGGAGCAGCTTCTTCTCGCCGCGGATGCGCACCAGCGCGGCCGGGATCACGTCGGGGTCGATGAGGTTGGGCATATGGCCCTCCAGTCCCATCAGCACCGCCTTGTCGGTGCCGTGCCCGCGCCCGGTCAGTGCCAGGGAGCCGAACACCTCGGCGCGGATGCGCGCCACGTCCTGCAACCGGCCCGGTTCGTCGAGCCAGCGCGCCACGAACCGCGCCGCGGCCCGCATCGGGCCCACGGTGTGGGAAGAACTCGGTCCGATGCCGATCTTGAAGAGGTCGAAAGTGC
>Ga0123392_115113_pt1 | contig 14249 bp, 15 predicted proteins | sample T6HHNO3metaT_FD_89920 | JGI IMG/M metagenome (GOLD analysis project Ga0123392, IMG submission 89920) | Methane-oxidizing artificial microbial communities from Washington, USA to study methane cycling - T6-HHNO3 metaT (Metagenome... | ecosystem: Engineered > Modeled > Simulated communities... | reverse complement strand
TTTACGATGATGATAAATCGAGTAAAACATAGTGCCGAACACCGCGATCCCAATAAACACGCAGATCCACAGAATCAGCATGTGCAAATCGTAGAGCTCGTTACTGAGTTGCGTCACGCCCTTCATCAGGTTGAGTGTATAGTCCGCATGCGCAGTCCCCAAGCCTAAAGCCATCAGGACTAAACAAGCGAGCAGTTGCTTTGTTTTCTTCACGGAGCAGCCTCCCCATTGGTAGTTATAAACTTGTATGCGTTATATCTTCGTAATATCGTCGCAAGACCCTTTAACCGGCGAACAATTCCATTTACTGATAATTATCATAAATTAACTGGGCAATTTTAACCCATGACTCACCCACAAACCAGAAGAGGTTTTCCCGTTTGTAAAAAATACACATAAAAAAGGCTTGGGAACATCGCTGCTCGCAAGCCTTTTGTTGCGTAATAGAGACAGATTTATGCTGTCATTACTTCAATGCTTCAGAATACGCCATGTCGAATTTAGGAATATGGCTATCCAACCAGCTTTTGACCAATTGCCCCACGTCTTCGGTGACTTCGGCTTCGCCAGCATGAAATTTTTTCTGTAAATCCGCGCAGATACCGATCAACGCTTCGTGCTCGGCTTTGTGCCTATCATAACCAGCAAAGCCCTTTGCCACCATTTCCTTTTCTTCGTGAGCAAAGTGATCAACCACATAGGCAATCAGTGCATCCAGCGAAGCGCCAACGGTTGCGCGCGCGGCGCCGCCCGTGGCTTCATCGTACAGTTTATTCAGCAAACCGAACAAGGTTTGGTGCTCTTGGTCGGCAAATCCGACATTAGTGCCATATTGAGCCGCAGTCCAAGTAATTAAAGCCATATAACGTCTCCTGGTTGTTTTTGTAATGGAGTCGTCATTTTGAACATCTGCTCTTCATTTTTTTTGATTTACATCAACTTTTTGCCAGTTTGGCAAACTCAATTTAGCCGCCAACAACTCAAAATCACCGGCAGCCGAAAACGGCAAAATCCCCAATAGAGGCGCATCCAGACGCTCACGTAAATACGTTAGATTACCGTCAAAACCCGGCATAGCCTGATCAATTTGCACCGCCACCCAACCGGCACAAGACAAGCCGGCCTGATGTATGGCCGACATAGTCAAGCGCGCGTGATTGATACAACCCAGCCTGACACCCACCACCAGAATCACCGGCAAACGCAAGGCTTGCGCCAGACCGGCGTTGTCCAAAACCCCGCTCATTGGCGAATACCAACCGCCTGCACCCTCGACCAGCACCACATCAGCCCGTTGTTGTAAGCGGGTAAATCCATCCGAAATAACATCCACTGAAACATCCACACCACCGCAAGCCAAATGGGGAGATATTGCCGCTTCAAAAGCGTAGGGGTTGATTTGCCGGTATTCCAGTGACACCGAAGCGTATTGCTGCATCAGTAGCGCATCGGAATTTTTCAGCATTCCGTTATGCCATTCACAGCCGGCGGCCACCGGCTTCATCCCCACCGTACTCAAGCCTTGCATTTGCAGGTAGCGCATCAAGGCAATCGTCGCCCAGGTTTTGCCGACGTTAGTATCCGTACCGGTAATGAAGAACGCGGATTTCATAACCTTGCCCGCACGACAATAATTTCATAGCTGGCCACTACTTCACCGCCTACCATACTGTTCTCGTAGCGCCGAATCATGCGCTGCAATTGCGAACGGGTGGTGGGTCGCCGATTTCTGGCATCGCTAACATTATGCGCCCCCAGGTCTTTTAGCTCATGCATCAAAGCCAGTACCGTGGGGTAAGATAAACGATACATCACAGTATCCACATCAACCCGCCCAAAACCAGCAGCCCTTAAAAAACCGCCAATCTGCCCCGCACTATAAAAATCGTTAACATGAACAAAGTCGTCGACACCGGTCCAAGCGGCTTTCAATTCTTTTAAGGTTTCCGGACCGAAGGTTGAAAATACCAGCTGCCCATCCTGACGCAATAATCGCCGCACATCGGCAAATACCGCCGGCAAGTCCTGACACCACTGCACGGCCAGATTCGAATAAACTTGTTGCAGACTGTTATCCGCAAAAGGTAGTTTTTCGGCATCGGCACAAACATATTCTACCGATACAGCACCGTTGTTCCGTCGCGACGCTTGCAGCATGGGCAATGCAATATCCAATGCCAAACAAGACTGATTCAGCCCATCTAACGGCAAACATCGCGTCAAAAAACCGGTGCCGCACCCAATATCCAGCACCCAGCCCGGTGCGGATTGCAACGGATATTTTTGCAGCAGGGCTAATCCCACCTGGCGTTGCAACATCGCCGCCGAATCATAACTCCCAGCCGCCGCCGCAAACGAATGCCTAATTTTGGCTTTATCCAACACGGCAAAACTCATTCAGCCGCAGCAACGATGTCGCATAACTGCTGGGCGTGCGATAAAAAAGGCACATGTCCGGCATTTGCCAGCAGATGCAGTTTGACGCGCGAATTTAAAGTTTTTACAGCTTGCCCGGTTTGTACCGGAATCAAAGTATCTTTATCGCCTTGCATGACCGTGGTCGGACAGTGCAAGCCCACCACGGACTTGCGCAAATCGCTATTTTTCAGAATTTGCAAACCACCCTGCAACGCATCACACGCCGGCGCATCGCACTCCTGCACGGCCAAGCGCAATTGCTGTAATAACTGCCGGCTTTCCGGCAAGCCCTGAACTTGCAAACCCAAAAAGCGCTGCAAGGTCAATTTCGTGTCATCGCTAAGCTGGGCGACAAAACCATCCAACACTTCCGGCCTCACTCCCGGCCAATCGGCAGTTTTGACAAATTTAGGATTGCCGGACAGCAAAAACAACGACCGCACTCGGTCCGGACGGCGCGCCGCCATATCCAAAGCCACCGTCGCGCCCAGCGACCAACCCAACACGCTAAAGCGATTGACCGGAATCGCATCGAATAAAGCGGACGTAATAGCCGACAGGTCATATGCATCCAAACCGGCACTGCGGCCGTGACCGGGTAAATCCAGGCAAATCACCTGGCGATGCCGAGCCAGTTGCCTGGCAAACTCGCGCCAAATACCGCTATGCATCGCCCAACCGTGCAGCATGACCAACGGTAATCCCCGGCCGTATATTTCTCTATGAATACCGGTCATGGCAAAGCCTTGGCCAATGCATACAGTAACGCATCGACCTTCTGTTCTGTGTGATTGGCGGAAAAAGTGATCCGCAAGCGCGCACTGCCGGCCGGCACGGTCGGCGGCCGAATCGCACTGACCCAAAATCCTTGCTCCAGCAAGCGCTGGCTGGCCGCCACGGTTTGGCCGCTGTCGCCAATCAGAACAGGTTGAATCGCGGTAAAAGAGTCCATTAGTCGCAGGCCTTGTTGTTGCGCACCTTGCCGGAAACGGGAGATTAGATTTTGCAGCTGTTCGCGGCGCCAGGACTCAGCTTGCAGCAAACGCAGACTGGCGCGAGTCGCCTCGGCAACAGCCGCCGGCAAGGCGGTGGTGAAGACATAACTCCGAGCTTTTTGAATCAGCATCTCGATCAAATCCTCGGAACCGGCCACGAAGGCGCCGAAGGTCCCAAATGCCTTGCCCAAAGTCCCAATCAGAATGGGTACGTCATCCTGACTCAAACCGAAATGCTCGACAATGCCGCCGCCGTTTTTACCGAGTACGCCAAAACCATGGGCATCGTCGATCAGTAAGCCGGCATGATGTTGTTCGGCCAACTCGACCATCGCCGGCAGCGGCGCCAAATCGCCGTCCATACTGAATACACCGTCGCTGACCACCAAAGCCTTGCCGGCGGCAGTAGACAACTTGGCTCGTAAGTCCTCGACCTCCACGTGTCGATAGCGCTGAAAACGCGCCCGTGACAACAGACCGCCGTCCAACAGAGAAGCGTGATTCAAACGGTCCTCCAGCACTGTATCGCCGCGACCCAACAATGCCGAAATCACGCCGAGATTGGCCATATAACCGGTCGAAAATAGCAAGGCTCGTTCCCTTCCGGTAAATGCCGCCAATTCTTCTTCCAAACCATGATGCGCGCTACTGTGACCGCAAATCAGATGCGCGGAACCGCTGCCAACTCCGAAGTGATCGACACCAGCTTTAAACGCTGCAGCAACCTCGGGATGATTGGCCAGCCCCAGATAATCGTTACTGCAAAAATTGATCAGCTGCCGGCCATCGACATTCAGCGTAATGCCTTGCGGACCATCGACTACCCGGCGGCGCCGATACAGGTTATCGCGCTCCAGTTGCCGCAGTTGGCCGGCAAAATCGTAGAAATTATTGGCCATTAGGCGTAGGTGGAACCGCCCATTTTAACGCCCAAGCGCTCAAACAACTGCTGGTCGTGGTTAGTCATCGGGTTATCGGTGGTCAGCAGTTTATCGCCATAGAAAATCGAGTTGGCGCCGGCCAGGAAACACAAAGCCTGCATCTCGTCGCTCATCGCTTTCCGTCCCGCCGACAAGCGTACCCGCGACTGCGGCATTAGAATTCTGGCCACGGCGATGGTACGCACAAACACGATAGGATCCAGCGCTTCGGTGCCGTGCAGAGGCGTACCTTCCACCTGCACCAACATATTGATAGGGACGCTTTCCGGATGCTTGGGCATATTCGCCAGTTGCAACAACAATTTGGCGCGGTCGGTTGCCGACTCGCCCATCCCGACAATCCCGCCGCAACACACATTGATGCCGGCGTCGCGTACCCGTTCCAAAGTATCCAGGCGATCCTGATAAGTGCGAGTAGTGATGATTTCGGAATAGTAATCTTCGGAGGTGTCCAGATTGTGGTTGTAATAATCCAGGCCGCCGTCCTTCAAAGCTTGCGTTTGTTTATCGCTGAGCATACCTAGCGTTACGCAAGTTTCCATACCCAGCGCTTTCACGCCCTGCACCATTTCCACGACTCTTTCGATGTCTCTGTCCTTCGGACTACGCCAAGCCGCACCCATGCAAAACCGCGACGCGCCCTGCTCCTTGGCTTGCTGCGCGGCTTTTAAGACGGCGTCAACCGGCATCAAAGCTTCCGGATTTAAATCGGAGTCGTAGCGCGCACTTTGCGGGCAATAGCCGCAATCCTCGGAGCAGGAACCGGTTTTGATGCTCAACAAACTGCTCACCTGGATCTCGTTGGGATCGAAATACACCCTGTGCACGCTTTGCGCCTGAAAAATCAAATCGTTAAACGGTAGCGCCAGCAAAGCTTCGACTTCGTGTAATTGCCAATCGTGACGGATGGTGGCCTTTGATTCCAAGGGTTTCTGGCTTGCAGACATTCTGATAATCTCCGAAAAGTGAGGACAAAACCGGCGTCGGACACCGACTCATCAACCTGTATTTAAAATTATGGTAAACAACTGGCTGAACATTATACAGAAGAAATTGCTGCCGCCACGTTGCGTGTTATGCGCAAGCCCGGGATGCGGCGATTTAGATTTGTGCCTGGGCTGCTTGACCGACCTGCCGCGCAATCTTTCGTGCTGCTACCGTTGCGGAGAACATTTCGAGACCGCGATTGATATGCCGCAACTCTGTGGCCGCTGCCTGAAAAAATCGCCGGCCTTCGACGAGACCTATGCGCCGTTTTTATACCAAAGCCAGATGCGCTATTTGATCGGCCAATTAAAGTTTGCCAACGATTACAAAAACGCCCGCTTAATCGCGGCCCTGCTGGCCGAGCATATTGCCGATAGCGCGGAGCTGCCGGATTGTCTGTTACCCGTACCGTTACATCCCAAGCGTTACCGCGAACGCGGCTTCAATCAATCGATAGAAATTGCCCGGCATTTATCCCGGCAGCTCCGCATTCCGCTGGATTTGTATAGCTGCGTTCGCCAGCGCGATACCGGCCACCAAACCGGCTTACCTGCCAAGCAACGCCGGAAAAACATGCGCCTGGCTTTCAAGATTGTTAAGCCACTGACGTTTCAACATATTGCAATCATTGACGATGTCATGACCACCGGCGCCACTGCCTCGGCGCTGGCCGCCACGCTAAAACAAGCCGGAGTCGGTAAAGTCGATGTATGGGTTTGCGCGCGAGCCTAAAATACCGTCTTAATTATCCCGGACGGCCGAGGCGGCCAGCGGTAAACCGGAATTTTGCAAGGCATTAAGAGTGGTCAGCAACTTTTCACGCCGCGAACCCAACAGCTGAAAACCGTGCATCAGCATCGTGATTTCATCCTGCAAATTGTGTTGATCGACGCCCATGACATTTAAAGCCTCGACCGCCGACGCCAGCGCCAACTCGTGCCGACTTTGGTAAGGCCGTTTAAAGCGGGTCTGAAAGCCGTCCCGCAATTTTTGCAGCAATTCTTCGAAATGCTGTTCGGTGAAATCGTCGGCCTGCATGCGTTCCAGCAACATCTGCTCGGCATCGAATACCTCGGTGTGAAAAGCCTGCCGATAAGCCGCGCATAATTGTTCCACCAAATTTTTATGCTGTTCTTGCTGTCCTTGCAGTTGCGCCACCAATCGCGCCGCATTTTCTTCCAGGCTGAACATTGGCCGTTGATAACGCATCGCATGCAAAGCCTCCAGCGTCGCCACCAATTCAATCAATCTGGGCTCGGCATAATTTTCGGTTTCCAGCCAGCGATAAAACAGCGGCTTGAAGGCATTCGGAAAACGGCCGAATTGCTCGCAGTAGGTTTCTACAAATTCGCCGATAAAGCGTTCCAGCGCCGGTTGATCGAGCAGTTGCCGCTTCATCGCCAACAACAACCTCCGACTCAACTCACTGATACTCATTTCCGCTCTATCAGCAGGACTTAGCGCGTTAACCGGCTCAGCATCGGCATCATCACCCACAATTTGCCTGGTCGGCGTAGCACTTAACAGCCTTTGCCAGTACTCCACCAACCCGGTACCTGCGGTTTCGCACCCGATGTGCTTGATAATATTGTCCGCCAAGGCCAACAAACAGCGACTGGCCGGGGAATTGACAGCCAAATCCACAACCGACATCTGTAAAGCCACGGCTTTGGGCAGATTCTCGTCGCGAATCACAAAGCCGCCGTACTCCACTTTCAATTTCAAGCATTTTTCCGCCACGGCGGCAAACCGCCGATAGGTATCGGTCGCAGCCGGGTAATCCACGGCCTGATTGACCAAGACGCGCAGGCTGCCCGTATACTGGCGGGTATTCAAAGACTTCAGCAGCGCAAAGGCATCGGTTAGCGCCGCAGGATCACCGCTGACCACTAAAAAAGTTGATTGCGCCAATTCGATAAAGCGCAACAGCGTTTCGGTATGCGTCGCAGCCGTGTCGATCAAAAAATAATCGAATTGCGTTTCCAGATCCGCCAACGCAGCCGCCAGCCTATGTGTCTGCTCGGCGGAGACCGGCGCACCACCCATTAGATGCGCAGCTGACACGACGCCAACACCGTCGCCGGTTTTCAGCAACACCTCAGCAATGGCCTTTTCACCGCGTAACACCTGCTCCAGGCGATGTGCCGGCCGCAGCCCGAGCAATGCATTGATATTGGACAAGCCGGTATCGACATCGACTACGCAGACCCGCTTGCCGCGCAAAGCCATTGCCGCCGCTACATTAGCCACCACACTGGTTTTACCGACGCCGCTCTTGGCACCGGCAAACACGATAAGGTGCGGTTTTGATGGGCCCTGTTCTGAGATATATAAACTGTCCATGATGGCAATGAAATAGGCTGTTTAGGTCGCGTACAGATCGGCAAACCAAACCAGCCGAATTCGGGCAATATTGTAAGCCCAAACTTATAAATTCATGAATTCATACAACAAACCAAATTGTAAATGTCGGCACATAAGCGACAGCCCGGACCGTATCGCCGGCGAATGGTCGATTAACCACCGTCTTCACGTATAATGCCCCGTCCACAAAACGACTACACATGCTATGACCACACCGCGTCTCGCCTGGGCTATTACCGGCTCCGGACACTATATAGAAGAATGTCTTGAATACATGCTAACGCTGGATAATGTTGATTTGTATTTGAGTCAGGCCGGCGAGGAAGTTTTGAAAATGTACGGTATTCGCCTGGACGACATCCGCGCCAAGATGCCGGTGTATCGGGATAAAGCCGCCTCGGCGCCACCGGTCGGTTTGTTCTACAAAGGTCATTACCACACCTTTGTGATGGCCCCCACTACCTCCAATACCATCGCCAAATGCGTGTTGGGCATCGCCGATTCGTTGATCACTAACCTGTATTCCCAGGCCGGCAAATGCCGCGTGCCCAGCATCGTTTACCCTTGCGACACCCAGCCGGAGATTGAAACCACCGCGCCCGGCAAGAAAAAATTCATGGTCTATCCGCGCCCAATCGACCTGGAAGCCACCGACAAAATCCGCAGCTTTCCTTACACCCAAGTGGTTGATGATGTCGAGCAGCTAATCGTTGCCGTCAACACGCGATTGGCCAGTCTATGACCGAACGCATCCTGTTCATCACCGGCCGGCTGGCGGAGAAACAAGTCCGGCAAGTATTGGAAAAAATGCAGCCCGACTTTCAATACAAGGTGTATGTGATGGGCGTAACGGTGGCGGCGTTGATTACCAGCGACATGATCATCCGCCGCTTGCCGGACGCGCAAGGCGCTGACCGGGTGATTTTACCGGGCCGCTGCCGCGGCGATCTTTACGCATTAGCACAACACTTTGGTGTGCCATTCGAACGCGGTCCGGAGGAAATCAAGGACTTGCCGCAGCATTTTGGCCTGGCCGCTCAGCATTACGACCTCAGCCAATACCAAACCAAAATTTTCGCGGAAATCACCGACGCGCCTAGCATCAGCGTCGAGGCGGCGATTGAGCGCGCTTATTATTACAAAGCCAACGGCGCGGATGTGATCGATATTGGCTGCCTGCCCGGCACGCCGTTTCCACATCTGGCTGAGTGCATCCTCACCTTGAAACAAGAAGGCTTTACCGTCAGCATCGACTCGCTGGAAGACGCCGATCTGCTCGCAGGCGGCCAAGCGGGTGCCGATTACATGCTGAGCCTGACCACCAAAAGTCTGTGGATTGCCGAGGAGGTGGCGACAACGCCGATTCTGATTCCGGAAACGCACGGCGACTTGGACACGTTGGACGAGGCCATCGCGATCTTACAGCGTAAAAACCGCGCTTTCATCGTCGATCCCATCCTCGATCCAATCCACTTTGGTTTCACCGACTCCATCGTCCGCAATCATGAATTCCGCCGCCGCTATCCGGACGTGGAAATGATGATGGGCGTCGGCAATCTCACCGAACTGACCCACGCCGACACCTCCGGCGTCAACGCGATTTTGTTGGGGATTTGTTCGGAGTTGAATATTAACCATATTCTGGCAACGGAAGTGAGTAAACACGCGCGCCGCGCCATCAAGGAAGCCGACAGCGCCCGCCGCATCATGTACACCGCCAAGCGGCACAATACCCTGCCCAAGCATATCGCGCCGGATTTGCTGACCGTGCATGACAGCTCGCCGTTTTTGAACAGCCGCGAGGAAATCGAAAGTTTGGCTGCGGAAATTAAAGACCCCAGTTACCGCATCCAAGTCAGCAGCGACGGCATTCATGTATTTAACCGCGATGGCCTGCACACCGCACAAGACCCATTTGATTTATACCCCAAACTGCACGTCGAAACCGACGGCGGCCACGCCTTTTATTTGGGTGTGGAACTGGCCCGAGCCGAGATAGCCTGGCAGTTGGGCAAGCGCTTCACCCAGGATCAGCAATTGAGTTGGGGCTGTGCCGCGCAAGGCACCGAGCCGACGGTGGATTTACATACCTTCAAACCCGCCGGCAACACCTTAAAAAAGCACGAAGACTAAGCCGTTTGTCGGTTGCGCTTGTCGTAAACTCGACAAAGCCTCAATCCGGCTTTGCGTTAGTCTCGCCAAACCCCCGCTATTTCGGCCTCAGTTCATTTGGTATTGGTCTTGCTTGTTTCTTGGCTAAATCCCATTCACCCGAACGAGCCCTCGCACATGCCCGAGTTTCCGTTAAAACTGGCGGTCGCCACCAAGGACAACATTTCCATCAACGAACATTTCGGCCATGCCACGAAGTTTTCCGTGTATAGCGTCTCCGAAGCCAGTTGCGAATTATTAGAAACCCGCGAAGTGGCCAATTACTGCCTGGGCCAGCATGCCGACGAGTCCGCAATGCCCGGCATTTTGGCAACCATTAAAGACTGCTACGCAGTGTTCGTGGCGCGTATCGGCGACGGTCCCACCGCCAAAGTCCATGCCATCGGTGTGCGCGCGGTTTCTGAATACGCCTATGCGGCGGTTGAAGAATCCTTGCTGGACTATGCCAAGCGCACCGCAGCCGGCGAGGAGATCGGATGACCCCTGAGCATGTGCAGCAATGGGTAAAAGATCACCCCATCAGTCCGATTCACGTCGATTGCGCGGTGACGGTGATGCTGAAAATCATCGACGGCAAATGCAAGATGCGGCCGACTGAAAAAGTGGTGATGGCGCTGCTGTACGACTGCGTCAAACACTTGCCTGGGCAACTGCTGCCAGCCGATCTACATCCTTTGATTGCGACCGCCCGCACTCGTGAAGACGACGAAGCCCTGAAAAATCTGATTTACGAAAAACGTCTGATGGCGGAAACCGCGATTTCCCGGCCGGTGATGAAAGGTTTTAAAGCGATGATCCGCGAGCAAGGCTTGCTGGAGCGCCGGGATGTAGAAGAAACGGAAGCCTAAGTCGCGTTCAATCGAAAAAATCGAAACTCAGCTGTCCGCCCAAGCTTGGTGGACGAAACAAATCGCTGCGCAATGCCGGTAGAGAACCCGTTAGTTCCAGCTTTCTGGTAATCAGCTTGAAACGCTGCGCCAGCAAATCGGCGTAACTACCACTACCCGTTTGGCGTTGATGAAACGCCGCTTCGTAAGCTTTGCCGCCGCGGCTGTCTCTGACTCGATTCATCACGTGCTCGGCTTTCAGCGGGTAGTTTTGTTGCAGCCATTCTGCAAATAAATCCGCCGTTTCCAAGGGCAAGCGCAACAGAATGTATTGCACGCTTTGCGCGCCGGCCGTATGAGCCGCGCTGACGATGCTTTCCAGTTCGTAATCGGTGAGAACAGGGATTAAAGGCGCCAGCATCACGCCAACCGGAATCCCGGCTTCCCGTAAGCGCGCTAATGCCTCCAAACGACGTTGCGGCGCAGCGGCGCGCGGCTCCAGCGTCCTGGCAAGCGTTCTATCCAGCGTGGTAATCGACAGGTAGACGCCAACCAAACCCTGCCCGGCCATCGGCGCTAAAATATCGATGTCGCGTTCGATCAAGGCCGATTTGGTGACGATACTGACTGGATGCCGGGTCTCTGATAGCACTTCCAAAATCTGCCGCATGATGCGCTGCTGCCGTTCCAGCGGTTGGTAAGGATCGGTGTTGGTTCCCAAGGCCAGCGGCGCGCAACGATAACTGCGTTTGGCCAACTCTTCGCGCAACAAACGTGCAGCGTCAGGCTTAACCAGAATTTTGCTCTCGAAATCCAGACCGGCAGAATAGCCCAAGTAGGCATGGGTCGGCCTGGCAAAGCAATAAATACAAGCATGCTCGCAACCGCGATACGGGTTTATCGACCGATCAAACGGAATATCCGGCGAATCGTTATAGGTAATCACCGATTTGCTGCTATCGATAATGACTTCGGTGGGCAACGGCGGCAACGCTGCATCCAAACTGCCCCAGCCGTCGTCTTCAGCCTGCCTGTTCAATTTTTCAAACCGACCGACTGCATTACTGATACTGGCGCGACCTTTGTAAATTAATGGCTTAGGCATAGCATCATCTTCAAGCAATTGATAACTGGGCAAAGGGATTATACCCAGCACGCGCCAATCTCCAGATAGTCGCACAGATTTTGCCAACCGACATTGGCTTTACCGGTTCAGCGTCTAATCTTACATCCGCTCTTGAACGCTCATCAGACGAAGACCAGACAAACGATGAAAAAGCCGCTGATTAAATATACCACCGGGTTAAACTAAATTTATCTGCTGCCAAATCGACGGTAACGGCGGTTGCTATCAAAACGGCCTCACTGGCACACTCATTCTGGCAAGGAGCTATCTATTGAAATGGGAGCGCCAACCGCGAGAAAAATCCAAGCTTCATAACCGTCAAGAACATGAAGGCGAACGGCATTTAAACAACGGGAAAAATCACAGCGCAAAAAAAAGCTCACATCGCTGCAAGCCTTAGTTTTGTTTGGGACAATAATGACCGCGGCGTCTAGTTAATTAAAAACTCCGAGAAAAACACATCACGAAAACCGTCGCTATTTTGAATTTTGCTCAACAGATCAGTTATCACTTGTTTGGTTTTCAAGCGTAAGGCTTCGCGCTGTTCCATGCTTTGCAGGTCGGCACTTTTCATGCCGCTAAGCATCATTATCATTTCATGACGCAGAACCGGCATGTGCTTTTTAATGACTTCCAAATGATCGGCACCTTCCACCAGTAACTGCACGTTCAACATCAGGTATTTTTTGGGCTCGGCCAGATTGACGGTAAACTTGGGTTTCATCTCCAGATACTCAATGACCGGCCCGGCGCTTTCGTCGGCTTTTTTCTCGCCGGAGTTCGCCCAGGTCATCGCCGGCAACAGCATCAAACTGATCAACAAAATAAATGTTCGCACGGATTCCTCATATAATGTAGTGACTACACCAAAAGTATATTCCAATTTCGCCATTTGACACCATGAAACCACAAGCTATCGGCCCGGTCATGATCGACATCGAGGCCCACAGCCTCAGTGCGCTGGACAAAGAAAAAATCGCTCATCCCAATACCGGCGCCTTAATCCTATTTTCCCGAAACTACGACAATCCTCGACAAGTCGCTGACTTAATCAAACAGATCCGCGCTGCACGCAACGGTGACATCCTGATCGCGGTCGATCAGGAAGGTGGCCGCGTGCAACGCTTTCAAAATGGCTTTACCCGCCTGCCGGCGGCGGCTTTTTACGCCGAGCAACCTGAGTTGGCAGAAGCTGCCGGCTGGCTGATGGCCAGCGAACTGCTGGCCGTGGATGTGGATTTCAGCTTCGCACCGGTATTGGATGTGGATTGCGGAGTCAGCGAGATCATCGGTAACCGCTCGTTTTCCCAAGACGCAAAATTAGCCGCAGAACTGGCCGGCGCATTTCGGCAAGGCATGCGTAACGCCGGCATGGCTGCCACCGGCAAACACTTCCCCGGTCACGGCGCGGTGGCACTGGATTCGCATTTGACGCTACCCGTCGACGAACGCGATCTGGAAACCATCCGCCGACAAGATTTACTGCCATTCAAACAATTGATAGTGCAAGGCCTGGAGGCCATCATGCCGGCTCATGTGGTTTATCCGCAAGCAGACCGCTATCCGGCCGGTTTTTCCAGCTTCTGGTTACAGACCATTTTGCGCGGCGAACTGGGTTTCGATGGCGCGATCTTCAGCGACGATTTAAGTATGGAAGGCGCGGCCAGCATAGGCGATTTCACCGAACGCGCCGGCCTTGCCCAGCAAGCCGGCTGCGATATGCTGCTGGTTTGCAATAATTCGGCAGCCGCCGAACAAGTGCTGGATAAACTGCCTGTCAGCCAAAACAGCAAACGCGAGCAACGCCTGCAAGCGATGCGCGGCAAATGCCAGCTCGATAAAGACGCCCTGGCAAAAAGCGACAAATGGCAAACCATTTCCAAACAAATCACGGAGTTTTATGAATCCCATGCTTGAAGAAATCGGCATTGTTAAACAGCAAGCACTTTTGCTGCACAGCGCCGACGAAGTCGAAGCGGCGTTGGATAGCATGGCGGCGGCGATCACCGACAAACTGCAAGACAGTAACCCCTTGGTGTTATGCGTCATCAACGGCGGCATCATCGCCACCGGCAAGTTACTGCCGCGTCTGGACTTTCCGTTGAATCTGGATAGCGTCCACGCCAGCCGTTACCGCAACGCCACCTCGGGCAGCGATATACATTGGCTGTTCAAACCGACCACACCATTGGCCGGCCGCACGGTATTGGTAGTGGACGATATTCTCGACGAAGGCCATACCTTACAAGCGATAGTCGAATATTGCCGGGAAGAAGGCGCCAGCACCGTTTATACCGCTGCGCTGTTCGACAAAGACCTGCAAATCACCAAACCTATCAAGCCCGACTTTATCGGCCTCACTGTCGCCAATCATTACTTGTTCGGTTACGGTATGGATTACAAGGGTTATCTTAGAAAT
>Ga0123392_138790_pt1 | contig 16534 bp, 13 predicted proteins | sample T6HHNO3metaT_FD_89920 | JGI IMG/M metagenome (GOLD analysis project Ga0123392, IMG submission 89920) | Methane-oxidizing artificial microbial communities from Washington, USA to study methane cycling - T6-HHNO3 metaT (Metagenome... | ecosystem: Engineered > Modeled > Simulated communities... | reverse complement strand
GTTGATGACATGATGCCCGGTCGTCGAGCCCATACTTTGACGTTGCGCCACAGCTCAGAACATGGGTATACCAACACATTCCCGGCCAACTTGGCCACGTCAGTGCAAGACAGCCAGCTTCAAGACCAACTGGTTCACTGCCACTGAACTGTCATAAAAATGAGTCAAATACAGCGTTTTTTTTTGCACGACTATACGGCGTTTTTGAATGTGGGTATGCTAGGCAGAATTTATGACAAGCGTGTTACAATAAATACCCAAAAAAAACATTGCCAAATATTCACATCTTTTGGTGCTTTCTGAGATACTTCCTCGCGCCAATAAAATTCCTTTTTTGCATTTCCAAATTCATGAGTTCACCTTATACACTACAAGAAGATCGATTTTTTTCTCTTCAATCTAAAAAATTCATATATTTCCGCTGTCTTTTATGGATATTGTTACCCAGCATTATCTGGAGTTTTGCATTCGGCAGGATATACATATGTATCGAGCCGCTATTTTTTCCTTACATGGAAAAACGCCTCAAGCCTTGGCTGTCTCTCTTGATAAAGACCGCCTGGTTCTTTATCTTTTTAATTTCCATCTTGGCAAATTGGAATATCCGGCCGAACGCTTATAATTTCTATTTCTTTACAGTAATGGGAAATGCTCCTACGCCTGTATTAGTTACCTGCTTTTTATTTGTGGCAGTAATGTCATTCTTCGTTTTCTCCGACATATATAGAAGAAGTTCCCTAGGATTCAGGAAATTGGCATTAATTATTGGAGTTGTTTTACTTATTTTAAAATCCACCATGTCGATTTTTGATGTGGGTCCAACATCGCTACGGAAAGCGATCATTACACCATCACCGTTTGCAATCAAGACATTGTTTTTTGATGATATCTCGAATGACAATAATTTTTTGGGAAAAACTGCCGAGCCAACATTTTTAAATCATATCAAGGGTGCAGAAAAGATGCCCAAAAAGATGGTTTTGATGGTTGTCGAGTCATGGGGAGAGAGCCATGCCTCGCTGGTGTCAGTTAAGAAGCGGTTACAGCGCGACGGTGTCAAAGTGCTTGACTCGGGTTTTACCGACTACCACGGTTCCACCATGCAGGGAGAGATCCGTGAGTTATGTTCCCAATATATAAAACTCGATTCTGGCACCAATTTTTCATCGGTTGCCGATAACTGCGTACCCGCATACATGAAAAACAAGGGGTACGAAGTTTTTGGAGTGCATGGTTATCAAAAAATGTTTTATGCACGCGATACTGTCTGGAAGCACTTGGGTATCGATAATGCATACTTTCAACCGGAAATGCGACAACTCAATACCTGCCCAGGACCATTTGCAGGTATTTGTGATGAGGATATGATTACTTTTGGCATTGACTTGATACGTCATGAAGATAAGGCATTCTTATACATGCTTTCATTATCCAGTCATGAACCTGTCGCCTCGTCCATGCTCGAAACTTCAACCCAGTACTTCCGGGATATCGATGCTATCGGCGATTCGCAAATTGTTGCGCGCAATGCTATTGGCAGCATGGCAGCCACCTTGAGCATGAGTGCTGATATGGGGTGTACTGAAGCGTATATTGTAGGTGATCACCAACCGCCATCGGCGGTCAATAGTGAACAACTCCCGGCAAATCAGGTTCCATATATGCGGATGTCCTTTCATTGCAAAGAGTAGATGTCATTAATGATCATCAGGAAGCCTGATCGATCAGTTCCACGACTTGCCGTGGCAAAAATATTATAATTTTATAATAGGATTGCAAGTTTTAAAAAAAGCAGCGGCGTCTGTCGCGCTTGTAAAAATCAAGGCCAGACCATGCACATGCTTGGTCTGGCCTTCTTTTACCCGGCGCAATCCTGAGCAGGTCGCCGTATCGCGCCAGAGGACGGCGCCACATCGCTGAGAGACGGAGCGGCTTTCATGCTGGCACACATGGCGGTCAGGCTAACGGCCAGCCCGAACTTGGTGCCAACTGGCAAGTCGATCCTGGCAACAGTCGCGCCAGCAGCGGTATAGCCGCGTCAACCAAACAGCCTGGCATGAAGACGCGCGGCACTCACAGGAAAATGGTGGCGAGCCAGCGCTGACAAATTCCACTGGATAAAGTTGACTCCATCAGTTGATTCATGGCATGAAACCGAGATTCTGTATTTCATATTCCGCAGATAAGCAAATAGAAATACGATGGATTCTCTCTCCGGCAGTAACTTTAGTCTCTCAAGTCAATAATTTCTCAGGCACTGTAAATCTTCTCTCATTGCAGCCTTCATGGGATTTTTTGACAAATTCAACAAACTCGCTTTTAAAACGGTCATTACTAAATCGTACAGCATTTTTTCTGCAGTTTTCCGCCGATATCTGTGCAGAGTTATTTTCAAATGTATTCACCGCTTCGATGACCGACTCGACTGTCTGCTGTGAAAATAACACTCCCGTAGGTGTCTCATGCGATAACGGCAAAACAGTTTCAAGCGCACCACCTTTGCCAAAGGCAATAACTGGTGTGCCACAAGCCTGAGCCTCTACCGGGGTGATACCAAAATCTTCCTCTGCAGCAAAAACAAAAGCCTTGGCATTCATCATATATTTTTTTAATACATCAAATTCCTGATAGCCCAATAATTCGACATTTTCGCCAGCCTTCAACTTTATTTTCTCGAAATCCGGACCATCACCAATGACTACAAGCCGCTTGTTCTTCATTAATGAAAAAGCGGCCACAATTAAATCAATTTTTTTGTAAGGAACCATTCTTGATGCGGTGAGATAAAATTCCTCTTTTCCGTCCTGAAACGTAAATGCATCTACATCAACTGGAGGATAAATTACAGTAGCTTGCCGGTGATATGACTTCATAATTCTTCTTGCTATGAAGTGAGAATTGGCCAAAAAATAATCAACACCATTGGATGTACGGGTATCCCACAATCTTATTTTATGCAAAATCCAGCGCGCCAATATGGATTTCAATCCCTTTGTCAACCCTGACTCTTGCAGATACTGATGCTGAAAATCCCAAGCGTATCGAATTGGAGAATGGACATAGCTGATATGTAATTGATCAGGCCCTGTCAATACACCTTTCGCCACGGCATGCGAACTGGAAATAATTAAATCGTAAGATGAAAGATCAAATTGCTCTATTGCAATTGGCATCAACGCAATATAATTTCTGTATGACTTCTTTGCCATTGGTAATTTCTGAATAAATGATGTTTTCACCTTTTTATTCATAATAAATTTTCTGCTATCGTCTGGCAAAAAATCAACCAAAGCAAACAGATCTGCATCGGGATAACACTCCAGAATTTTCTCGACGACCTTCTCTGAGCCCGCATAGTTTACAAACCACTCATGAACAATCGCAATCTTCATTATTTTTCACACCTACTTTTAACATTTTTTTCTTGCAAAACGACGCCGACCGCAATTCCATGCAAAATCATTATTGGATAAAACAATAAGAAGTTTGAATAAAACATTGAAATTGATGATACAAGAAAATACATTGCATATGGTGCACTTTGGCTATGGGCACTTTCGTTCGCCAAGATTGTGCATGATTTTTTTAATACAGAAATATAAAATACAAAGAAACCAAAGAAACCAAAGAAACCCAGCCTGAATAATATATACAAAAACATATTATCGCTAAAAGTAATTCCTTGAGAGTACAATGGAACAGAAAAAGGAATTCCCTTCAACAGGTATTCATAATTTCCAAAAAAGATATCAAGTGCCATGTGCCATTTTTCAAACCTGATATCATATGAAAAAAGATCTCCGGACAATAACAACAAGAAGAACAATGCCAAAAGAATGGCTATATTAAGGAAGTACAATTTCCCTGACAAATTGGCCGGCCTTATCCTTACAAAGATGGCAAACAAGAAAATCAGGAATAGGGACAGCATGGCGGACCTGGACTCGGAAAAGTAGAAAGCAAGAAAAACAATCAGGAATACGGTACAGTACTTTATGTCATATTTTTTTGATGTAGAGAAAATACAAAAATAGAAAACCAAAAAATATGCAAAGCTATTCGGGTTCAAGAATACAGATGATGCCCGATAATACCCATTCGAGTTTATAAAATAAAGTTCGCGGCCAGCCGTTTTCAAGTCAAGCAATGGTAAATTCAGAAAATATAATATCAACCCGAAAATGGATAAAGTCCAGGCGAGAAAAAATATTATTTTTAGAAATTTATTTTTACTCAAATTATCTATATTCAAACCAATGAATATTGATATTATCCAAAAGGAGATTCCAAGAAAAAACCCGCCATCTGGTTCATTAAGCAAGGAAAAAAATAAAAAGTTGAAGGCAAGAGCAATTACGCACAAAAAATTCTTATCTATTTCAATTGGAAAATTTTTCCTTATACTCGACAAAGCAAAAACCAGGAAAGTGAGTATCATGAAAAATACAAATATATATGATGCCGAAAATTCACTTCCTGCAATAGTGAATTTATCCAACAATGCCATAGGCATGGAAACGACACTTAATAAAAAAAAGGAAAATATAAAAAATATCAGAAATTTTCTTATTTTATACATTTGAGTATTCCTTCTGCATAGCCGATATCATGGGAGCAAGTGAAAAAATACTCATATCGCATGGCTCGTAGGTAAGTTCTTCAAGAATAACCTTTGCCAAATCTGAAGGATTCTCATTTTCAAAAAGAGAAATGTTATTTTTTATTTCATTAAAAACCGTTTTTACGCCATAAGTATTGCTAGCAATAACTGGTAAATGTGAGACCAGCGATTCGATTAATGTAATGGGTAACCCTTCCCACCTGCTTGGAAGTATGAAAACATCAGCCGTTCTCATCAACTCATAGACGTCCGTCCGACGCCCTAAAAATCGCACATATGTATCGATCTTTAGTGTAACGGCTAGTTCCTGCATCGAGGTCAGTTCCGCACCATCGCCAGCAAAGACAAACAGTTGGTTGGTTAATTTATCTTGCTGCTTCAGAAGTCCAATCGCCTTGATTAATACATCATATCCTTTAGGAAAATCAAAACGCGCGACGGTAAGAAAGATTTTCCGATCCAAAGGGATATCCAATAACATTCTATAGCTATCTTGACTTCCCTTAATATCTTTTATTGCATCGAATTGAATTCCGTTAAATACAGTTTTTGCCTTGACTCCATATTTTTCCTCAATAAAATATTCATCCTCATATGATACCGAAATTATCTTATCAACTTTTCGGTATAAAAATTTCTCAAGGTTTAATCGGATAAAATATTGAATTTTTGACACCACTCCGTTTTTGAATTCATACTGGTGCAAATGAATTCCATGTACTGTAAACATGGTTTTCTTGGCTTTACCTCTAAATGCCAGCAACGGCCTTAAATGGTGGAAGTGAATCACATCAGGAGCATAGGCAACAATGGCTTCCGATGTGTATCCGTTATTGAATACAGTAACATTGTTCAGTAAAAGGAATTTATCCTTGGCATTCCCATCTTTAGCAAACACACCAAACTCTACATCCGGCATGCCGCGACATAGTTGATAAATATGTTCCAATCCCCCACCGGTAGAAAATTTGTCAGTTACTAAAGCGATTTTCATAAATCAATCCGTATGCTTTTCTTATGGAGTCCCACGAATACTTCTTCTCAGCCAAGTCCCTGGCATTTTTGCACATTGACGTATAAGCTAACTGATTCTGAAAAATTTCTTCCACGGCTTTTGCCATTTTAAATTCATCAACCTCAACCTGTACACAATCATGACCAGGGGTACATCCGATCCCTTCAAAACTTACCTTCGTCCCAATGACAACCATCCCCATGGACATGGCTTCCAGAATTTTGTTCTTAATTCCACTCCCAAAGCGCAAAGGAGAAATATAGACCTTGGAACGGTTCAGGTATGGCCTCAGATCCTCGACAAAGCCGGTTACCGTGATATGTTCACTAGCAAAAGATAACGTGGTTTCATCCGGCTTTTGCCCTACCAGAAGCAGATGTGGTTGGTATTTTTGGTCTATTTTGGGGAGTACTTTATTAACTAAAAAATTGACCGCATCCTTATTTGGGGCATATGACATGTCTCCCGTAAAAATCAGGAAATTTTTATCCCTTTGAGCCAAACTATCTGACTTGAAGTAATCTACATCTACACCGTTAGGAATAGAGTAATAATTATCTTTTTTGGTAATTGCCCTAGCATAATCTCGGTCGACATCCGAAACAAAGACGGCAGCCTTGAATATATTATAATATCTCTTCTCGAATAATGAACACTTTAGAAACTCGATAGAATAAATTATTTTTTTAATAAAATTCTCTTCATTTTTCTTGCGGCGACACCAGAACAGCGTCATACAGTCGATAGGAAAAATAATCATCTTATTGACAATTTCTGATGGCATGCCAATAGCTATTTCCGCTAGATAAGGGGAACTAAGATGAATAACCGAATAACGAGAGTGATGTTCGAGCAAAAAATCCTTGTATTGACGAACATACTCAGAATATTTTGATACATTAAGTGGCTTCATCGAAAAGATGAAACTGAAAATTTGAGAAAATTTATCTTTTTTCTTCTTTGGAGGAATTTTAAATATATTTCCAACATCGCAAGTATTCAAGTCGCCTAAATCACCGATACAAAGCATATCGGCATCAAAATAATCATTTTTCTTGAGCAAATTTGCATTTATCTTCGCCAGGCCATCCCTATACTCGGGATACGGATAACTGGTCGCAACAATCAATACTTTACCCATTACAGGCGTCCTGATAAATCGTCAAATGTTCACGAGCCTGGCGAACAATAGAAAAATCCTCAGCCCTAATCTTGGCTTGCTCTGGATCAAACATCTCAAAACTCTCGATCATTTCCAATATTGACTTCTTCAACGCTGTGGGGTCTTCCGGAGTGAACAAGATTCCAATATTTTTGGCGTTAATAATATCTTTAGGGCCACCGATATTCGGACAAATCACTGCCTTGCCATATGCAAGAGCTTCAATTGCTACCATGCTAAAAGATTCATAACGCGAAGGCACGACGATAAAATCACTAGCCATCAGAAAGGGAGAAATATCTGCCTGGAATCCATCAAAAACAACCTCCAGATTCTCATGCCTTTGCGTTTCTACAATACTATGTAATCCCGCATGGAAATCGATATCCTCTTTTTTATTACTATTCACGCCACCAACAAAGTGTATTTTTATATTAATGTCGCGCCGCTCTTTTGCAATATCTATCAACGCTGACAACAGAATATCCTGACCTTTTATCCGTTGAAAACGGCCAATACAGGATATAGTAATATTGCGGGGATCAATTTCCTTTTTAGCTCCTTGGATTCCTTTCATTTTCGTGCCCAAGAAAATCTTGGACAGCTTCTCTGATCCAAAGCTACAAATATCGTATACATCTGTAGAAACTGCTACTACTTTATCAACAATCAGATTGATGACTTTCGCGCGCAGTCCAAAAGGGCTCTCCCAGAAACCATGCGTAGTCCATATAACAGGACGCTTCAGAAAAGCCAGGCGGGAAAGAACATTTAATGAGTAAGAATGAACCACATCAAAACTATTCAACTCATTTCTGAGCTCAACAGGGAAAGACAGGAACGGAATAAAACGGAACCATTTTTTTCCCGATAAATCAGTTTTTCTACATGCAAGTCCAAGTTCGCTAGCTCTTTGATAAACTGCACCGTCACAAAAAAGTACAACTTCTATACTCTTGCTCAGCTCTTCACACAAGTTGAGTAAATTTGACTCACCACCACCAATGTGATTGTATTCCGTCATTAAAGCCACACGCATATTATGTCCAATTTCTTATATTAGTTTCTCTTTTAAACTGAAATCTCGAACCTTGGAAAAATAAAGGTATCCAACAATAATCGAACTGCTGAATATATGTATGCCGAGTGAAGAAATGGCGGCGCCTATCGCTCCCAAATCGGGAATCAGCAGCAGATTGAGGGAGTAGCCGATCAAAAGTTGTCCCCAGTTCACAGCAGTCAACAGAAATGGTTTCTTTATCTGGTAATAGATCAAAGAGATCGGATTGACGATGACGCCAAACATATAAGAAACGACAAGTATCAGCAAGACTGGAATACTTTTTAAATATGCTTCACCAAATAGTATATAGATGATCAACGGTGACGCCGCTTGTAAAAGCAAACTGATGCCGATCACATACTTTACTTTTTTGAGTATTTTCTTAATGAATTCTCTAATGGTGCTTTCCCTTAAGAAAGCTTCCATTTTTGGCATCAATGTCGCCGTGATCGACATGGTAATCAATGGCAGAATCATTGCCACATTTGACGCGACAGAATAGAATCCAACCGCCTCGGCATCGCCTAATTTCTTCAGCATGACCACATCAATTCTCATCATTATAACGACCGCTACAGATGAGAAAAATATCCAAAATCCCAGCTTGTAAATTTCTTCAACATATTTCCACTTGAATAAAAATCCGGTCTTCAAGATATAAATAGCGGTCAGTGAGACAATCACGACAGCGAAGAAATAAATATAGATAAAATACTCGAACCTTTTTCCTGCAGCAAAAGCAAAGATAACGACGACTACCGCCACAAACCGAAGAGCATAATGCGAAATGCTGACGAGAGAATACTGCCTGAATTTCTCCAGCCCCTGAAAATGGGCAATAACCGTTCCCAATATAGAATGAAAAACAATAGCAATGGCGGCCAACCTGAAATAATACTCATACCGGCCTATCGAGAAAAAATACTCTGATATATTGGATGAAAAAAACCAGATCGCCGCAGAGAATAGAATACCTGTCAGTGTCTTGAATATCAAAACCGAAGAAAATATTATTTTCTCCTCGGCTTTATTTTCACTCAAAAACTTCACATAAGAAGTAGACGTACCAAAATCAGATATCTGGGTAAGGAACGTGAAAATGGCAATGATCAGGGCAAAATCGCCATAGCTCTTGGGGCCAAGATCCCGCGATATGATAATTATCGCGAGAAATGATAGTCCTTGAGCTACAACGTTTCCAGAAAGAACTTTAACAATATCCCTCGCGACTTTCGAGCCGGCATATTTCAAAAACATTTGAGCGTCCACCAAAAAAAATCGAAGGCAATTTTTCCTCCAGCATAATTATTCATTATTTTTTAGAAATGGATTTCCAGCTTGTGCCAACGCTTCTTTTGAAAATGCCCAGACCAGACCGACAATACCACCCAACATCAAAAATATCATCACCAATATGCTGCGGGTAGGTTTTGACTTCCTATCCGGAATCACCGCATCATCCAATACCTGGATCATCGAACTATCGCGTGCTTCATCAATACGTGCAATCTCAAACTGCTTCGCCAGGTTTTCGAACAACAGTTCGTTATATTTCACATCCCTGACTTTCCTGATATATTCCATGCCCAGACCCGGTAACTTTTCGGTGGAAATGGAAATATCACCATTTCCCTGATTGCTACCTCGCTCCACTTTCTCCAGCTGAGCCCTCAAGCCATTTATTTCCTGTCTGTTCTGGATATACAGGGGGTTGTCTGCGGTGGCAAAGGTACGCATTGCCGCCAAGGCAACTTCTTTCGAGGCGATTTGTGATTTAATCATTGCAATGGCCGTAATCGTTGCCTGTGCCTGACCATCAAGTTTAATGAGCCCAGTTTTCTCCTGAATTTCCTTCAATGCCAGCTCTGACTCATAAAGAGCTTTTTTAGATTCACCCAAACGTTTCTCAAGAAACAGCCGACGTTTTGAAGCTTCCGTGATCGCCAACGATTCCGTTAGTTTTTGCAGCTCCTGAACATAACCATTGGCCAAAAGTGAGGCACGTTCAGGATTTTTATCATCGACATCGATGACAATAATGCCGTCACGTCCATTAGTAATCGTGGTCGCTTTCTTCAGTGCCTTACGGGCGTCACTTTTGAAATCGGCTTTGTATATTTCCATCAGGTTGAATCGCTGGACCAGATTATCGCCAACGGTACGGCTGCCTAGCATGCCGACGTATGTCTCACCTGTATTCTTGCTACCCAAGGCCGCGCCAGCGAGACCGCCAAGGCCGCCGAGCTGCCCAAGCAGCTGAGATGCGCCCGATTGTGACTGCGGTGGCAGGATTTTCGCTGACGCAGTATATATATTAGGTAACAACATACTTACGGCCGCTGTTGCTATGGCGAATGCCAACGGCGTCAGGAATACGATCCTTTTATTTTTTTTTATTATTTTGAAAAAATCAAAAATATTCAAATATTCTGATTTTCCAGCCATCCCGTCACCACTATTATTTGGAGGATTTAAAGTTGACATCTTTTTCTCGCTACTTCGTTATTTCACGCACAATAAAAATAACGTGAATATTTTTTAGGGGCTGAATATTTAAAAAACCATCGGAATAACTATATGTCAAGCAATCACCGATGGTATCTGAATTGTCACGCGATAAACGGCAAAGTACTGTAAAACCGCTCGGCCATCAATAGCCACTACCAAAGATGTACTTTACGGTTTACAGGCACTCTAGTTTTTCAATACTTTCAAACCAGCCGCACCCAAACCAAACTGATAAAAGATGGCAGTCCAGTCCTTCAGGCTCTGCATGAACGTGCTACGTTCAATTTTCTCTGGTACCACGACGGTATCGCCAGGGTTCAACGCCGTGCCACCCAGACCGCTAAACCAGCCCGTGCCTTGACCGCTTTGCGCCGTGCCGTCGGCACGAATCACGTACATTTCAGATTTGTCCGCGTTGGATGTGATGCCGCCGGCTTGTTGTACATAATCGTTAACCGTACGTTGCGGACGGTAGACGAACGCATTTTGCTGGAAGACGGAACCAAGCACATCTACCGTACCAGGACGGCGTGGGATCAGGATGGAATCGCCGTCCTGCAACGGCAAATCCGGCAGGTTTTTGACTTGTGTGTCAACGCCGGGCAAATCGAGCACAATGCGGCCCTCGGCCTTAACGGAACGCAGTTTTTGCACGATGCGGCGCTGCTGCTCCACTTCGGCAGCGGTTTTCGCCGCATTTTCCTTGTCACCAGAAGCGGCCATGCGCTGGGTCGCATTCGATTCCAGCTCCCGCTCAAAGCGGTCTGCAACCTGATTCAGTTTGATCTGCTGGGCGCGACGTACGGATTCGCGGTTCAGCTGCGTGGCGTACAAGTAGCCGTTTTCATTGGCGCCGCCGACACGGGCGATCAGCTCGCGCAGCGTTTCACCTTTTTTCAACAAAAAAATACCGCTCTGCTTTGCCTCGCCCGCCACGCGCACGTATTCATTCTGGATTTGTGCCTGGACGGGCACTGCACCAGGCGCGAACACCCGCAAGATATCGGTAGGCTTGACTGCGATACTGACCAGCTGGGTATGACTGATGACTTTATCGGCAGCCAACTCCAGCACCGTCCTGTACTGGTTATCGACGTTTCTCTCAACGATCACTTGCTTCGTTTCCGCGGCAGAATCAAAGCCGCCGGCCCAGCTCAACACATCAGCTAGGCTGGAACTGCCCTTCAATTCAAAAATAGCGGGCCGTTTCACGCTCCCCGTCAACGCCAGCAGCGGACCTACTTCAGGGATATAGATCACATCGCCGTCGCGCAAGGTGACGTCGCGGCTCTTGTCACCGTTGACCAGCATGTCATACAAGTCGAAGGTACTGACGGTATCCTTGCCACGCTTGAGCTGGATATTGCGCATGCTGCCGGTGGCGTCCGGCCCACCCGACGTAAACAGGGCATTAAGCAGAGTGCTCATGGAGTTCAAGGTATAGGTGCCAGGACGAACGGCATGGCCAACCACGTACACTTGCACGGCACGCGTTTGCGCGATGCTCGCTGTCAGGTCGAAATTGGTATAGATCTTGCCAATGGCTTTCTTCAGGTAGCCTTGCAAGTCCTTGTACTGCACGCCGCTGACCTTGATGGAGCCAACGCGCGGGATGAAAATCGCACCGCTGCGGTCGACCGTGGCGCTGACGTCGATATCGACCATGCCCCAGCCGCGTACCTGCAACTCGTCGCCCGTGCCGATCACGTATTCCTGGTTTACCTGCACCCCATCGAGCGGTGCGAAGGTGGACGGTACATCGCTGAACAGATCCTTGCCAAAGACACTTAATTTTTGCCCTGTGACGCCATCGACATACGCTTCAAATGCGCCAACGGACACATCAGCCGTACTACGCTGGTTGCCGGGATTGGCAGGTGGCGATTTTGCGTGACGCTGCTCATTGATGCCACTACGAATGCTGGGCAAGCTGCTGCTTCCTATATCATTCGCTTGTGCCCGCGAGAGATCCGTTCGAGGGATCTCACCCGCGCCAAGTTCCTGCTCCACGGCATAGGCAGAAGTGGCACCCAGCAGGAAAGCCGAGAAAATCACGTGTTTCACGAAAGGCGGGGGAGTGCGAAATTGCTTTTTCATGCTGGTCTTTGTCTGGATGAATGTTGTATGAGTAAAGGGAGCGCCATGCGCTTAATACTTGCCCTGCCAGGTCACGCTGATTTCTTTCGGTCCGGGGTTGATCGACAGGCCCGATTTGCTCTGGTCGCGCTGCGCATGCCACAGCCAGCTGCCCATGGCGTAACCGAGGATGCCGCCGGCGACCGTGTCGGAGACCCAGTGCTTGCGGCCAAACACGCGGCCGGCGGAACCGACGGCGGCCACGCTGTACAGCCATGGCGCATCATATTCCTTGGCAAACGGCGTCACGGCGGCGAAACCGATCGCGGCATGCGCAGAAGGGAATGAGGAGTTCGAGCGGGAATTGCCGCTGCCGACGCGGCTCCACGTTCCGAGGTCTTCCTCTGGACGGGCGCGGCCAAACGCATATTTGCCGGCCACCGCCAAACCCGTTGCCGCAGCAACCGATTGCAGGGAAATGAGTCCCGTATTTTGCATGCGCTCATCGCCCAGGGCAAAAGCGGCGGCAGCGGCGCCCACTGCCGCATAGGGCATGGCCTTGCCCAGCTTGTCCCAGTTGCGATAAACCTTGGAATCTTCATGTTTCTTGACGAAACGGTCGACCGGTTTGTCGGCCAGCGCGGAAGCCACCACCACACCGCCGACCACCGCCGTCGCCTTGAGCCATTCAGGGGCGCTAGGCGTAGCAGATGCGGATTGCTCCAGGCGCGCGCGCATGGCGGGCCATGGGCTGACAAACGGCCGGTCCGGCGGATTGACGGCAGGCAGATGCTGTTCGTCCGGGCGCTCGGCAAAGTTGCCCAGGCCATCGTAGCTGTGCATGTCGGCGCGCGAGCGCTCGAGCATGTCGTACAGGTCGCCCGGCGAGGCCACCATCTGCCCCACGTCGCGCGTCCATGGCGCAATGGCAAAACCGGCCGTCGATTGCGTGTCCATCGGCAACATGCTGTTCAGCGGCACGGACATGAAGATGCCACGGTCCTGGTACGGCTTCGATGGCGTGCCGGGGCTGGTGATGTCGTTGCCGTTCGTATGCGTGTACCAGGCGCCGACTTCGATGCCGGACTGGAAGCGGCGCTTGAATTCCATGCGCACGCCCGTGTCTTTTGCCAGGAAGCGGCCGGCACGCGCCGTCACGGTAATGTCGTGCGGCAAGCGGTAATGCAGGGAACCGATCGCCGTCACCGTCTTGTAGTCGCGCGAATCGAGCAAACCCTTGTAGCCTCGCTGTTGCAAGGCATCGACGGCCACGTCGGCCGCCCAGCGGCTATCCTTCGGCAGGTACAGCACCTGGCCGCCCACGCCGCGGAACATGTCTTCATACAGGCCGGCCGACATGCGGGTATACACGCGCTCGGCAGGATTGTTGTATTTGTTCAGCAAGACGCGGCTCAGCGAGAAACGCCCGCCGCGCAAATATTCCGCGACATCCGTACGCACGTGCGGCAGATTGCTGTTCGATGGCTGCTTCACGCCCGATACCGTTTCCAGCAACTGCAGGCTGGCGGCGCTATTCAGGTACAGGCCGTCGCCCAAGCGGCGGTCGTAGTTGGCCACGGCCGAAATCGAATAGCGGAAAGCGCCACTCGGGTCATTGAAGAAGAAGCCCACCTTGGGGGCGATCTTGAAACGGTTTGCCTCCCGGTCCAGCGATTTGATTTGCACCACGTCGCCATCGACGCCAACGCCGACGGCCAGCTTGCCATCATCGCTCAGGACGTTGGCGGCCCTGGCGGGAGCCGGTGCGGCGGCAAGCGCGGGAGCTGCGGCAAGTACCGGCACGGGCGCAGGTGCAGGTGCAGGTGCAGCGGCAACGACGGGCGACGGCTTATCGAGGAATTCCTGCAGCCAGCCTTGCTGATCGTCCCGGATGACATCGCTTTTCTCCGGATAGCGCAGCAGCACGACGTCGAGGAAGGCCTTGCGGTCGATCTTGCCTGTCAAATAGTCGTTCAGTTTTGGCAAATCAAAGAATTCGTAGGTGGCGATTGGCTGGTCCAGCTTGGTATACGTGATGCGCAAGGTCGTCACGCCCTTCGGCGTGAAAGCGACAGCCGTGCGCGCGGCGCGGCCAACGGCGCGGCCCATGTTCGAAATCCGGCTGTTGGTCAGGCTCAGGCTCAGGACATTGCCCTCTTGCTCGACACGGATATTTTTATAGTCCTGTTTTACCAGAGCATTGACCAGGTCGGCGCCATACACGGGGTCGCGGTGCCATTCTTCCTTGCTCGGCAGCGGTGGCGGATTCTTGTCATCGACGAAATACGCCGGTTCGTACACCTTGGGGACAAACTCGCGTTCGCCAAATGGAATGCTGACAAAGGCGTTCACGCTGAACTGGTCGCGGCTGCGTGCCGCTTGCAGGGCAAGCCAGCCCCAGCGGTATTCCAGGCCCACGGAAGCGCCTTTACGGCGCTTGCCGGCGTCCGTTTCGCTGGCGCGGAAGTCGCGCACATAATTCGTTGTATCGTATTCCGCCACCACCGACCAGCGCGGCAGCGCAGTCGGCGTCCAGCGCGCGCCGGCAAACACGCCGTCCGGGCGTTTATGGGCATAGCCCAGGCTCGCTTCGATATTCTTGCTGGCGCCAAATGTCTTGGTGGCAACGACATATTGGCCCTTGAACAACTCGGTACCAAACAAATCCGTCATGCCGACGGCAACGGACGGCATCCACTCCGTTTCCGTCCACAGGCGCAATTTACCGTCGACGACTTTATCCTTGTAGCGGCCATAGCCACTGCCATATTCGCCGGGCGCATTGGTAAAGCCAGGAATGCCCGTGATCGACACATAGCGCCCCGTCATTTGCAGGAAAGGCAGGATATTCGCCGTCGCCCACAACTGGCCATACGGGCTGTCATAGCTGTAGCCGACGCTGAAGGTGCCGTCCGTTTCCACCACGGCGCTGGGCATATTGATGTAGCCGGATTGACCACCATGATTCGGGGTCGCGGCCATCACCGAAGGCGCGCCAAGCACCAGACAGCCACACCAGGTATATTTGATTGATTTTCTGAGTACGCTTAACAAATCCGGCTACCTAAAAGATCCTGCACCTGGAATTCCTGACAATATATTCAGAAAATCAATGAGCTTGGGGAAACGTGAATGAAACGAAAAAAGGCCAACCGACGGGCATCTTGCAATGCCACGCATCAGTTCGCCACTAAAACTGGGCACTCCCGGACAATTGATCGTTGCTTAACCATGCCTCAGGAATGTATGTCGCAGAATTTTAACATTGTTTTCTTGTAGCAAATGCTTAACTTGTTTCCCTTGCACCACACCTATCCATGCAGCGAAAACGCCGCCTGCGGCCCTGCATGACGCTTGAACTGTCACTTCAAACTGCCAAACACTTTGCCGATAATCTTGCTGCCATAGGCGAGCGGATTGCTGCGGATGGCTTTTTCTTCCTCGCCGATCATCAGGTACAGACCGTCAAGCGCACGGTCCGTGACATAACCTTCCACCGTCGATTGCTGCTGCGGCACCAGTCCCGTCTTGCCGATCTGGCTCATGGTGCTGTTGTACTTGCTGGCCAGGCCGGAACGGTCGGTCACGGATTTCACGATGGGCAGGAATTTGACGGCCAGGGGCGCCGAGGTCTTCTGGCGGAAGAAATCCGTGACGGAGGTATCGCCACCGGAGAGGATATTTTTCGCATCGCTCACGCTCATCGATTTGACGGCGTCGAGCAGCAAGGGCTTGGCCATCGGCACGGCCGACTCCGCGGCACGGTTCATCGACACCACCAGGTCGTCCAGTTGCTGGCCGCGGCCCGTCATTTTCAGCAAGGGCTTGGCTTGCTCCAGAATACCGGGCAACTTGATCTTGACCTTGTCATTGTTCAGAAAACCATTTTCGATGCCCAACTTGGCAACGGCGGCCGCCGATCCGGCTTCCAGCGCCGCTTTCAAGCCATTGCTCGCATCCTGGTTGCTGAGGGCATCCAGGGGGCCGGCGCCGGCGCCGGACGACAGCAACACCAGCGCACACAGGAGGGCGGCCGAACGGCCAGTGGAAGGGTTCAGGCGCATAGTTTTCCTTTTCTAAAGAATAGAC
>Ga0123392_180415_pt1 | contig 20743 bp, 20 predicted proteins | sample T6HHNO3metaT_FD_89920 | JGI IMG/M metagenome (GOLD analysis project Ga0123392, IMG submission 89920) | Methane-oxidizing artificial microbial communities from Washington, USA to study methane cycling - T6-HHNO3 metaT (Metagenome... | ecosystem: Engineered > Modeled > Simulated communities... | reverse complement strand
GTTCTGAATTGCTCTCCAAGACAATCTGGTAGGGCACTACCAGCTATTAAAACAGGAGCTGAACATGAGCATTTTCAACAAAGTCACCAAGACCTTCCAATGGGGTGACAAGACCGTCATCATGGAAACCGGCGAAATCGCCCGCCAGGCCTCTGGCGCCGTGCTGGTGAATATTGACGACACCGTGGTGCTGGCCACTGTGGTCGCCTCCAAGTCCGCCAAGCCCGGCCAGGACTTCTTTCCCCTGACGGTGGACTACATCGAGAAGACGTACGCGGCCGGCAAGATCCCTGGCAGCTTCTTCAAGCGCGAAGCCAAGCCCAGCGAGCACGAAACCCTGACCAGCCGCCTGATCGACCGCCCGATCCGTCCGCTGTTCCCCGAAGGTTTCTTCAACGAAGTGCACGTGGTGATCCACACGGTGTCGCTGAACCCTGAAGTAGATGCCGACATCGCTGCGTTGATCGCTACCAGTGCTGCCCTGGCCATCTCTGGCATTCCGTTCAACGGACCCATTGGTGCCGCACGCGTGGGTTATATCAACGGCGAGTACGTGCTCAACCCTGGCCAGACTGCGCGCAAGAACTCGCAGATGGATCTGGTGGTGGCGGGTACCGAAGCCGCAGTGCTGATGGTCGAATCTGAAGCCCAGCAGCTGTCTGAAGAAATCATGCTGGGTGCCGTGGTGTTCGGTCACGAGCAAGGCAATGTGGCCATCAACGCCATTCACGAACTGGTGCGCGACGCGGGCAAGCCCGTGTGGCAATGGGAAGCGCCTGCCAAGGACGAAGCCCTGATCGCCAAGGTGGTGGCACTGGCCGACGACAAGCTGCGCGCTGCCTACCAGATCCGCAACAAGCAAGCCCGCACCCAGGCCTGCCGCGAAGCCTATGCAGCCGTGATGGCGGCGTTGAAGGCCGATGGTGTTGAGTTCGACGCCGTCAAGGTTGAAGGCATGCTGTTCGACATCGAAGCGGGCATCGTGCGCAGCCAGATCCTGGCTGGCGAGCCCCGCATCGACGGCCGCGATACGCGCACCGTCCGCCCCATCGAGATCCGCAACAGCGTGCTGCCCCGCGCCCACGGCTCGGCCCTGTTCACACGTGGCGAAACCCAGGCGCTGGTTGTGACCACGCTGGGCACCGAGCGTGATGCACAGCGCATCGATGCACTGGCTGGCGAGTACGAAGACCGCTTCATGATGCACTACAACATGCCTCCCTTCGCCACCGGCGAAGTGGGCCGCATGGGCTCGACCAAGCGCCGCGAAATCGGCCACGGCCGTCTGGCCAAGCGTGCTCTGGTGGCTGTGCTGCCGACCAAGGAAGAATTCCCCTACACCATGCGTGTGGTGTCGGAAATCACTGAGTCCAACGGTTCCTCGTCGATGGCTTCGGTCTGCGGCGGCTGCCTGTCGCTGATGGATGCCGGCGTGCCCATGAAGGCCCACGTGGCCGGTATTGCGATGGGTCTGATCAAGGACGCCAACCGGTTCGCCGTGCTGACCGACATCCTGGGCGATGAAGATCACCTGGGTGACATGGACTTCAAGGTGGCGGGTACCACGGGCGGTATCACGGCCCTGCAGATGGACATCAAGATCCAGGGCATCACCAAGGAAATCATGCAAGTGGCACTGGCCCAGGCCAAGGAAGCGCGCATGCACATCCTGGGCAAGATGCAGGAGGCCATGGGTGAAGCCAAGACCGAAGTGTCGAACTTCGCGCCCAAGCTGTACACCATGAAGATCAACCCCGAGAAGATCCGTGACGTGATCGGCAAGGGCGGCGCTGTGATCCGTGCGCTGACCGAAGAAACTGGCTGCCAGATCAACATCGAGGAAGACGGCACCATCACCATCGCCGCTACAGACGCTGCCAAGGCCGACGAAGCCAAGAAGCGCATCGAGCAGATCACGGCAGAAGTCGAGATCGGCAAGATCTACGAAGGCCCTGTGACCAAGATCCTCGACTTTGGCGCGCTGATCAATCTGCTGCCTGGCAAGGATGGTCTGCTGCACATCAGCCAGATCGCTCACGAGCGCGTCGAAAAGGTGTCTGACTACCTGACCGAAGGCCAGATCGTGAAGGTCAAGGTCATGGAAACCGACGAAAAGGGCCGCATCAAGCTGTCCATGAAGGTGTTGGCAGATCGTCCCGCCGGTGGCAGCGACCGTCCAGCGCCTGCAGAACGTGGCGATCGCGAACCCCGCCGTGATCATGGTCGCGATGGCGGCCGTCATCCCGCAGAGCAGCAACAGCAGCAGGCCCTGCCTGCAGATGGTGCGTCTGTTCAGGTGAATGGCTAAATTGTTGATCTGCTATTGATTTGGTAGCTGCTGGTGCATATAAATCATGCGCTAGCGGCCTAAATCATCTGAATCCATCTTCGGTAAACCCCGTTATGCATGCTGTTGAGATCACATCGTTTGGTGGGCCTGAGGTGCTGCGTCTGGGTGAGCGCCCCGCTCCTGTAGCGGGTGCGGGTGAGCTGCTGATCCGCGTGGCGGCCAGTGGCATCAACCGCCCAGATGTATTGCAGCGAATGGGCCACTATGCGCCGCCTCCTGGCACCTCGGATCTTCCGGGGCTGGAGGTCGCGGGGGTGGTTGAGTCGGGCGATGCTTTGGCGATGGCAGAGGCGGGCATTCGTGTGGGGGACCGTGTTTGCGCCTTGGTGGCGGGTGGTGGTTATGCCCAGTGGTGTGTGGCGCCGGTGGTGCAATGCCTGCCGGTGCCTGACGGCTTCAGTGACGTAGAGGCCGCATCACTTCCGGAGACGTTCTTCACGGTGTGGAGCAATGTCTTTGACCGTGCGCGTTTGCAAGCCGGTGAAACGTTCCTGGTGCAAGGCGGTACGAGTGGCATTGGCGTGACGGCTATTCAGCTGGCACGTGCCTTCGGTGCTACCGTGATTGCCACCGCTGGGAGCGATGACAAGTGTGCAGCTTGCCTGGCGCTGGGCGCGCACCACGCCGTCAACTACAAGTCTCAGGACTTTGTGGCCGAGGCGAAACGAATCACCGAGGCGCGTGGTGTTGATGTGGTGCTCGATATGGTGGCAGGTGACTATGTCGCCCGCGAGGTCGAATGCCTGGCCGAGGACGGCCGGATCGTCATCATCGCCGTGCAAGGGGGGCTGCAGAGCGGTTTCAATGCCGGGTTGGTGCTGCGCAAGCGGCTCACCATCACAGGGTCCACGTTGCGTCCGCGTCCCGTGGCTTTCAAGGGGGCGATTGCACGGGCGCTGCGTGAGCGTGTCTGGCCCTTGCTGGCAGCGGGCAAGGTGCGTCCGGTCATCCACAGCACGTTTGCTGCTGCGGATGCGGCACAAGCCCATGCGCTGATGGAGTCCAACCAGCACGTTGGCAAGATTGTTTTGACGTGGTAATCATGAACAACAAGAAAAAACTCATCGCTGGCAACTGGAAGATGAATGGCAGCCTCGCTGCCAACGAAGCTTTGTTGAAGGCCTTGATTGCGGGTGCTGAAGATGTGGCTTGTGATGTGGCCGTCGCAGTGCCAGCGCCCTATCTGGCGCAGGTGCAGGCGTTGACGGCCGGCACTGCCATTGCGGTGGCAGCACAGGATGTGTCTTCGCACGAGACGGGTGCCTACACTGGTGAGGTATCGGTGGCCATGCTGAAGGATTTTGGTGTGCGCTATGCGCTGGTGGGGCACTCTGAGCGCCGCCAGTACCATGGTGAAACGGACGCGATTGTGGCGGAGAAGGCCCAGCGCGCGCTGGCGGCCGGTGTGACGCCGGTGGTATGTGTGGGGGAAACACTGCAGGAGCGTGAAGCGGGACTGACCGAGGCGGTGGTCAAACGGCAACTGGCAGCGGTAATTCATCTCAACGGTCATTGCATCAGCGAGATCGTGGTGGCTTACGAGCCTGTGTGGGCCATTGGCACGGGTCGCACTGCGTCGCCGGAGCAGGCGCAAGCCGTGCATGCCGTGCTGCGCACCCAGCTGGTAGCTGCGAGCGAGCATGCGGACCGCATCCGGTTGCTGTACGGCGGCAGCATGAATGCGGCCAATGCAGCCCAGTTGCTGGCGCAGCCCGATATCGACGGTGGCCTGGTCGGTGGTGCTTCGCTGAAGGCGCCCGACTTTCTACAAATCATTGCGGCCGCTCGTTGAGGCGGCTGCGAGTCAAACAATTCAATCAGGAGTGAACAGAGAATGAACGTGATCGTGAATGTGATTTTGGCGGTGCAGATGTTGGCGGCCCTGGCCATGATCGGCCTGATCTTGATTCAGCATGGCAAGGGAGCCGACATGGGGGCGGCTTTCGGTAGCGGCAGTTCGGGCAGCCTCTTTGGCGCCAGCGGCAGCGCCAACTTCCTGTCTCGTACCACGGCCGTGCTGGCTGCGGTGTTCTTTGTTTCTACGCTCGCGTTGGCCTACTTTGGCAACGCTCGTCCCGCCAGTTCGGGCAGCGTTCTGGAAACGCCCGCCGCTGCCGTGCCTGCCGGCGCACCTGCTTCTGAGGTGCCTGCAGCGCCTGCCGCTCCCGCTTCGGGCGCCGCGCAGATCCCGACCAAATAATTGAACTGAATTTCGGCCCGCAGGGCCGAAGCAGGGTTTTTCCGGAGTAGAATTCTGGATTGTCTGGAAAGCCAAAAGCCGCAAGGTTCCTCATGCCATCCAGATGCAAAAATCAGCCGTCGTGGTGAAATTGGTAGACACGCTATCTTGAGGGGGTAGTGGCGAAAGCTGTGCGAGTTCGAGTCTCGCCGACGGCACCAAAACAAAGGCCTGCCTGCATGACCCGGCTTGGGTCCTGACGGGCAAGGCCACAGCGGTGAGCACATCCTCAAGATGAACCTCGATCAGTACCTCCCCGTCCTTTTGTTCATCTTGGTCGGCATCGCCGTAGGCGTTGTCCCCCTTGTACTCGGCTACATACTGGGCCCCAACCGCCCGGATGCCGCAAAGAACTCCCCCTACGAATGTGGCTTTGAAGCCTTCGAGGATGCGCGCATGAAATTCGATGTGCGCTACTACCTCGTGGCCATTCTCTTCATTCTGTTCGACCTGGAAATCGCATTCCTTTTCCCGTGGGCGGTCACGCTGCACGAGGTGGGTGTGGCCGGTTTTGTGGCGGTCGTGATTTTCCTGGCCATTCTGGTCGTGGGTTTTGCCTACGAATGGAAAAAGGGTGCCCTGGATTGGGAATGAGCGGACTTCAACAAGGACAATGCAATGATTGAAGGCGTGATGAAGGAAGGCTTCATCACCACGAGTTACGACTCCGTGGTGAACTGGGCCAAGACCGGTTCTCTGTGGCCGATGACGTTTGGTCTGGCTTGCTGTGCTGTGGAGATGATGCACGCTGCGGCGGCCCGGTATGACATCGGTCGTTTTGGTGCGGAAGTGTTCCGTGCCAGCCCTCGTCAGTCCGACCTGATGATCGTGGCAGGCACGCTGTGCAACAAGATGGCCCCCGCACTGCGTAAGGTGTACGACCAGATGTCCGAGCCGCGCTGGGTCTTGTCGATGGGTTCGTGTGCCAATGGTGGTGGTTACTACCACTACAGCTATTCGGTGGTGCGCGGTTGTGACCGCATCGTGCCGGTGGATGTTTATGTGCCAGGTTGCCCTCCGACGGCAGAAGCTCTGATCTACGGGATCATCCAGCTGCAGCAGAAGATCCGCCGCACCAACACCATTGCTCGTGTCTGAAGGGTTGATGATGACAGCTGTTGCCATTCGGCCTGAGAAGCTTAAAGAGAATATCTCTGCGGCGCTGGGTGCCAAAGTGCGCCAGATTTCGGTCGCTCTCGATGAGGTCACCCTGGTGGTCACTGCTGCGGACTATCTGGATGCGATGCGCTTGCTGCGCGACTCGGAAGGTTGCCGTTTCGAGCAGCTGATCGATTTGTGCGGTGTGGACTATTCTGCGTATGGCGATGCAGCCCACGAGGGTGCACGCTACTGTGTGGTGTCGCACCTGTTGTCGGTCAGCCTCAACCAGCGAGTGCGCGTGAAGGTGTTCTGCCAAGACGATGATTTCCCGGTTGTTGCTTCGGTAGCTGAGTTGTGGAATGCAGCCAACTGGTACGAACGCGAAGCCTTCGATCTGTTTGGCATCGTGTTTGATGGTCATAACGACCTGCGCCGCATTCTCACGGACTACGGATTTATCGGGCACCCTTTCCGCAAGGATTTCCCCTTGTCTGGACATGTCGAAATGCGTTACGACGCCGAGCAGCGCCGTGTCGTGTATGAACCCGTGTCCATCGAGCCGCGGGAAATCACGCCCCGCATCATCCGCGAAGACAAGTACGGAGGCCTGCACTGAGCCGCCTCGCGCCTCATGTGATCCATCATGGCTGAAATCAAGAACTACTCCCTGAACTTTGGTCCGCAGCACCCTGCGGCGCACGGTGTGTTGCGCCTAGTGCTGGAGCTGGACGGCGAGGTTGTGCAACGCGCTGACCCGCATATCGGTCTGCTCCATCGCGCCACCGAGAAGCTGGCTGAGCACAAGACCTACATCCAGTCACTGCCCTACATGGACCGGCTGGACTACGTGTCGATGATGTGCAACGAGCATGCCTACTGCCTTGCCATCGAGAAGCTGCTGGGCATGGAAGTGCCCGTGCGCGCGCAGTACATCCGCGTGATGTTCTCCGAGATCACGCGCTTGCTGAACCACCTCATGTGGTTGGGCTCGCACGGTAACGACTGCGGCAGCTCCACCATCCTGATTTACACCTTCCGCGAGCGTGAAGACCTGTTCGACATGTACGAGGCGGTTTCTGGTGCGCGCATGCATGCGGCCTATTTCCGCCCGGGCGGCGTCTACCGCGATCTGCCCGACAGCATGCCGCAGTACAAGGTCAGCAAGATCAAGAATGCCAAGGCGCTGGAGGCGTTGAACCAGAATCGTCAAGGGTCTCTGCTGGACTTCATCGACGATTTCACCCAGCGTTTCCCAGGCTGTGTGGACGAATACGAAACGCTGCTCACCGACAACCGCATCTGGAAGCAGCGCACGGTAGGCATCGGCGTGGTGCCCCCCGAGCGAGCCCTGAATCTGGGCATGACCGGCCCCATGCTCCGTGGCTCCGGTATCGCATGGGACCTGCGCAAGACCCAGCCATACGACGTATACGACCGTGTGGATTTCGATGTGCCAGTGGGCAAGACCGGTGACTGCTACGACCGCTACCTGGTGCGTGTGCAGGAAATGCGCGAGTCCAACCGCATCATCAAGCAATGCGTGGACTGGCTCAAGGCCAACCCCGGTCCTGTGATCACGGACAACCACAAGGTGGCTGCGCCCGCGCGTGAATCCATGAAGTCGAACATGGAAGAGCTGATCCACCATTTCAAGCTCTTCACGGAAGGTTTCCACGTGCCGGAAGGGGAGGCCTATGCGGCGGTGGAGCATCCCAAGGGCGAATTCGGTATTTATCTGGTGAGTGATGGTGCCAACAAGCCTTACCGACTCAAGATCCGGGCGCCGGGTTTTGCGCATCTGGCGACGCTCGACGAAATGGCGCGTGGCCACATGATCGCGGACGCTGTCGCCATCATTGGCACCATGGATATCGTGTTCGGAGAGATTGACCGATGATTACCGAAGCGACCAAGGCGCGGTTTGCGCGCGAAGTGGCCAAGTACCCTGCGGACCAGAAGCAGTCTGCGGTGATGGCTTGCTTGTCCATCGTTCAGCAAGAGCAGGGCTATGTCAGCGCCGAGAGCGAGGCAGTGATCGCCGACTATCTGGGCATGGCGCAGATCGCCGTGCACGAAGTCACGACCTTCTACAACATGTACAACCAGCAACCGGTGGGCAAGTACAAGCTCAACGTGTGCACCAATCTGCCCTGCCAGTTGCGCGACGGGCAAAAGGCGCTGCATCACCTGGAAAAGAAGCTGGGTGTTTCGATGGGTGAGACCACACCTGACGGCCTGTTCACTCTGCAGCAATGCGAATGTCTGGGTGCTTGCGCTGATGCGCCTGTGATGCTGGTGAACGATCGCACGATGTGCAGCTTCATGGACAACGACAAGCTCGACCAGCTCGTTGACGGCCTGCGGGCCGCGGAGGGCCAGTGATGACCACGGCAGCACAAATACTTTCCCAGTTCCAGGCTACGGGTGTTCAGACCTGTTTCCACGACCGCCATATCAACCCCCAAATCTATGTGGGCCTGAATGGCAGCAACTGGAGCATCAAGGACTACGAAGCGCGTGGTGGCTATCAGGCGCTGCGTCGTATCCTGGGCAAGGACGGTGAAGAGGGCCTGACGCAGGATCAGGTCATTGCCACTGTCAAGGAGTCTGGCTTGCGTGGTCGGGGTGGTGCAGGCTTTCCTACGGGTCTCAAGTGGAGCTTCATGCCCCGCTCGTTCCCTGGCCAGAAGTATCTGGTGTGCAATTCCGATGAGGGTGAGCCTGGTACCTGCAAGGACCGTGACATCCTGCAGTTCAACCCGCACATCGTCATCGAAGGCATGATCATCGCAGCCTATGCGATGGGCATCTCGGTGGGCTACAACTACATCCATGGCGAGATCTTCCAGACCTACGAACGGTTTGAAGCCGCTCTGGAAGAAGCGCGGGCAGCAGGTTATCTGGGCGACAACATCCTGGGCAGCAGTTTCAGCTTTCAGCTGCACGCAGCCCACGGTTTTGGTGCCTACATTTGTGGTGAAGAAACTGCATTGCTCGAATCGCTGGAAGGGAAAAAGGGGCAACCCCGTTTCAAGCCACCGTTTCCGGCCAGCTTTGGCTTGTATGGCAAGCCCACCACCATCAACAACACGGAAACCTTTGCGGCTGTGCCTTGGATCATCCGCAATGGCGGTGCGGCTTATCTGGAGTGCGGCAAGCCCAACAACGGCGGCACCAAGATTTTCTCGGTGTCTGGTGACGTCGAAAAACCAGGCAACTATGAGGTGCCGTTGGGTACCCCATTTGCCAAGCTGCTGGAACTGGCCGGTGGCGTGCGCAAAGGCCGTCAACTCAAGGCGGTGATTCCTGGTGGTTCATCGGCCCCTGTCCTGCCTGCATCCGTCATCATGGAATGCACGATGGACTACGACTCAATCGCCAAGGCTGGCTCCATGCTGGGCTCTGGTGCCGTGATCGTCATGGACGATTCCCGGAGCATGGTCGAAAGTCTGCTGCGCCTGTCGTATTTCTATTCGCATGAATCCTGCGGCCAGTGCACGCCCTGCCGTGAAGGCACGGGATGGATGTGGCGCGTGATCGATCGCATCCAGCATGGCCAGGGTCGTGAGGGTGACCTGGATCTGCTCAATTCGGTGGCGGACAACATCCAGGGCCGCACCATCTGTGCGCTGGGTGATGCTGCCGCCATGCCTGTGCGTGCCATGATCAAACACTTCCGTCCCGAGTTTGAGGCACTGATCCGGAACAAGGCTCCACAAGCCGCGACTTCCGTCTGATCGCGAGAAAACATATGGTTGAAATTGAACTGGACGGTCAGAAAGTGGAAGTCGCCGAGGGCTGCATGGTGATGCATGCGGCTGAAAAGGCTGGCACTTACATTCCGCATTTCTGCTATCACAAGAAGCTTTCGATCGCCGCCAACTGCCGCATGTGCCTGGTGGACGTGGAGAAGGCTCCCAAGCCCATGCCAGCCTGTGCCACGCCGGTCACGCAGGGCATGATCGTGCGTACCAAGAGCGACAAAGCCATCAAGGCGCAGCAGTCGGTCATGGAGTTTCTGCTCATCAACCACCCTCTGGACTGCCCCATTTGCGACCAGGGCGGCGAGTGCCAGTTGCAGGATCTGGCCGTGGGCTACGGTGGCTCCTCCTCGCGGTACGAGGAAGAAAAGCGCGTGGTGTTCCACAAGGACGTGGGCCCGCTGATCTCCATGGAGGAGATGAGCCGCTGCATCCACTGCACCCGTTGCGTGCGCTTCGGCCAGGAAGTGGCGGGCGTGATGGAACTCGGCATGATCCATCGTGGCGAGCATTCTGAAATCACCACGGTCACCGGCGACACGGTGGACTCCGAACTGTCGGGCAACATGATCGACATCTGCCCCGTGGGTGCATTGACCAGCAAGCCTTTCCGTTACAGCGCCCGCACCTGGGAACTGTCGCGCCGCCGCTCGGTGAGTCCACATGACTCCACCGGCGCCAACCTGATTGTTCAGGTCAAGAACCACAAGGTCATGCGCGTTGTCCCGTTTGAAAACGAGGCTGTCAACGAATGCTGGATTGCCGACCGCGACCGTTTCTCCTATGAAGCGCTCAACGGTGACGACCGCCTGACCCGGCCCATGCTCAAGCAGGGCGGGGTGTGGAAGGAAGTGGACTGGCAGACTGCGTTGGAATACGTGGCCAATGGCCTCAAGAACATCAAGAACGACCACGGCGCTGCCAGCATTGGTGCGCTGGTGAGTCCTCACAGTACGTTGGAAGAGCTGTATCTGGCCAGCGCCCTGGTGCGCGGTCTTGGTAGCGACAACATCGACTATCGTCTGCGCAACGCCGAGTTCGCTGCTCCCGAAGGTATTCGCTGGCTCGGTACGTCCATCGCTTCGTTGTCCACGCTCCAGCGCGTGCTGGTCGTGGGTTCCAACCTGCGCAAGGACCATCCGTTGTTTGCGCAGCGCATCCGTCAGGCGGCCCGCCATGGCTGCCAGGTCAGTGCCATCGCTTCGGTATCCCATGACTGGGCCATGCCGGTGCAGACATTTGTGGCACAAGGTGCCGGCCAGTGGGTCGATATGCTCGGAGGCATTGCTTCCGCCATCGCCCATGAAAAGGGCATTGCCGCTCCGCAAGGTGCCAGCGCGGCCAACGAGGCTGCCCAGGCCATCGCCCGCTCGCTGCTGGGCGGCGAGCGCAAGGCGGTGTTGCTGGGCAATGCGGCGGCGCACCACGCGCAAGCTACGCAGTTGCTGGCATGGGCCAACTGGATTGCAGAGAACACCGGTGCAACGGTGGGCTACCTGACTGAGGCCGCCAATACGGTGGGCGCGCAGTTTGCGGGCGCTCACCCTGTCAACGATGGACTGAATGCGGCTCAAATGCTCTCCGGTGGTTTGAAGGCGGCGGTGCTGCTGAACACCGAGCCTGTCCATGATTCTGCGACGGGTGCTCAAGCTGCAACTGCTCTTGCTGGTGCAGAAATGGTGGTCACGTTGAGCCCCTTCAAGGCCAACATGGAGTTCAGTGACGTTTTGTTGCCAATTGCTCCGTTCACGGAAACCTCGGGCAGCTTTGTCAACGCCGAGGGACGCATACAGGGTTTCCACGCCGTGGTGCGCCCTCTGGGCGATACCCGTCCCGCTTGGAAGGTTCTGCGCGTGCTGGCCAACCTGCTGGGTGTGCCAGGCTTTGACTTTGAGACCTCCCAGGACGTCCTGGCTCGTGCGACGAACGCTGCTGCCGGTGCCGTTACGCAGGTGCCCGCCGCACAGTTGTCGAATGCAGTGAAGGCGTCGCCAGCCGCAACGGCTGCAGCTGGTGATCCGGTCGTGGCATCCATCTATCAACTGGACGGCTTGGTGCGCCGTTCTACGTCGCTGCAGCTCACTGCCGACGCACGCATGGCACGCGAAGGAGTGGCCGCATGATCGACGCGATCTACAACGCGGGCCTGAACCTGCTCTCCTTTGGGTGGTGGACCGGCATCGTCTGGCCAGTGCTCTGGATACTGATCAAGATCGTCTGCATCTTGGCGCCGCTCATGGGTGCCGTGGCTTACCTCACTTTGTGGGAGCGTAAGCTGCTGGGCTTCATGCAAGTGCGCCACGGTCCCAACCGCGTGGGACCGATGGGGCTGCTGCAGCCCATTGCTGACGCACTGAAGCTGCTGACCAAGGAAATCATCCAGCCTACGGCGGCCAGCAAGGGCCTGTTTGTTCTCGGGCCCGTCATGGCCATCATGCCGGCCCTGGCTGCCTGGGTGGCCATTCCTTTCGGCCCCGATGTGGCCTTGGCGAATGTGAATGCTGGTCTGTTGTTGGTGATGGCCATCACTTCCATCGAAGTCTATGGCGTGATCATTGCGGGCTGGGCTTCCAACTCCAAGTACGCATTCTTGGGCGCACTGCGGGCCTCGGCACAGATGGTGAGCTACGAAATCGCGATGGGCTTTTGTTTCCTCGTCGTGATCATGGTGTCGGGCAGTATGAACCTGACGGAAATCGTGCTGGGTCAGGGGCGGGGCATGGCCGCAGACAAGGGCCTGACGTTCCTGTCCTGGAATTGGCTGCCCCTGCTGCCGATCTTCCTTGTGTACCTGATCTCTGGCGTGGCAGAAACCAACCGCCATCCCTTCGACGTGGTGGAAGGCGAGGCAGAAATCGTGGCCGGCCACATGGTCGAGTACTCCGGTATGGGCTTCGCGATCTTCTTCCTGGCCGAGTACGCCAGCATGTGGCTCGTGTCCATCCTGGCGGCTCTCATGTTCCTGGGCGGCTGGCTGTCTCCCATCGATAGCGCGGTGTTCAACTGGATTCCAGGCTGGATCTGGCTGGGTCTCAAGACCTTCCTTGTGGTATCCATGTTCATCTGGATCCGGGCTACCTTCCCGCGGTTCCGGTACGACCAGATCATGCGTCTGGGCTGGAAGATCTTCATTCCGGTCACGCTGGTGTACTTGTTGTTTGTTGGCGGGTGGTTGCTCTCGCCTTGGAATATCTGGAAATAAGCGGGGACACAAATGACTGCTGTTGCTGCTGCTGCACCTTTTTCGTTCAAGGATTTCTTCAAGAGCTTCATGCTCGTGGAGTTGCTCAAGGGGATGGCCCTGACTGGCCGCTATGCGTTTCGCCGCAAGGTGACCGTGCAGTTTCCCGAAGAGAAGACGCCTTTGTCGCCACGCTTCCGTGGCCTGCATGCACTTCGCCGTTATGACAACGGCGAGGAGCGTTGCATCGCTTGCAAGCTGTGCGAAGCCGTATGCCCTGCGATGGCCATCACCATCGAATCGGATGTGCGAGCAGATGGTTCGCGTCGCACCACGCGCTATGACATCGACCTGACCAAGTGCATCTTCTGCGGGTTCTGCGAAGAGAGCTGTCCGGTCGATTCGATTGTCGAGACACACATCTTTGAATACCACGGCGAAAAGCGTGGTGACCTGTATTTCACGAAGGACATGCTCTTGGCTGTGGGCGACCGGTACGAAGGTGAAATTGCGGCAGCCAAGGCTGCAGACGCCAAGTACCGCTGAGCGGTACGGGGTTCAGCCTCTTTGCCAGACTTTCTATAAAGACCCGATTCATGGACGCCAAGACTGGTTTCTTCTATCTCTTCTCGGTGGTGTTGCTGTTTGCAGCCTTCCGGGTGATCACTGCACGCAACCCTGTGCATGCAGTGCTGTATCTCATCCTTGCGTTCTCGCAGGCGGCGGCTGTCTGGCTGTTGCTCAAGGCAGAGTTCCTGGCAATTGCGCTGGTGCTGGTGTACCTGGGCGCGGTCATGGTGCTCTTCCTGTTCGTGGTGATGATGCTGGACATTCATATCGATACCGTACGCAAGGGGTTCTGGAAGCATTTCCCTTTGGCGGCCCTCATTGGGGCGGTCATCGCCCTGGAAATGGCTGCCGTGTTGATGGGCGGATTCCGCGGCATGGAAGAGCCCAAGGCCGTCGCTGCCATGGTCGATGCCGCTGGTCATGTGGTCCCGTACTCCAACACCAAGGCGTTGGGCAAGCTGCTGTACACCCAGTATCTGTATCCCGTTGAGATCGCTGCAGTCATTTTGCTGGTGGCCATGGTGGCTGCCATCGCACTGACCCTGCGTCAGCGCAAGGACAGCAAGGCCATCAATCCTTCAATGCAGATCCGAGTGCGTGCGGCCGATCGTCTGGCAGTGGTCAAGGTGGCCGCCACCCAAAAGCCTGCTGCTGAAGAGCCTGCGCAAGCTGCTGCTGAGGAGAAAAAAGCATGACATTGACTCTGGGCCACTTTTTGTCGCTGGGCGCCATGCTGTTTGCACTCGCTGTGATCGGCATATTCCTGAACCGCAAGAACCTGATCGTGCTGCTGATGGCGATCGAGCTCATGCTGCTGGCCGTGAACATGAACTTCGTGGCGTTCTCCCACTACCTGGGAGACATGCACGGCCAGGTGTTCGTATTCTTTATCCTGACCGTGGCAGCCGCTGAATCGGCGATTGGCCTGGCCATCCTGGTGCTGCTGTTCCGCAACAAATCCAGTATCAACGCGGAAGACCTCAACACCCTCAAGGGTTGATGGGTCGCGAGTATTCCCAAGGTTCTCAAGAATGAGTCAAACCCTCTCTGCTTCAACCCTCCTGGCAGTGCCGTTGGCACCGCTGGCAGGCGCCTTACTGGCCGGCGTCTTCGGTACGACCTTCGGTGGTAACTGGATCGGTCGTCGCCTGAGCCATACCCTGACCATCCTCGGGGTGCTGGTTGCTTTCATCCTCTCGGCGATGACGCTCAAGAGCGTGGCGCTCGATGGTGCCCGGTTCAATGAAACCCTGTACACCTGGATGGTGGTGGGTGGCTTGAAGATGGAAGTGGGCTTCCTGATCGACAGCCTCACGGCGATGATGATGGTGGTGGTGACCTTTGTGTCGCTGATGGTTCACATCTACACCATTGGCTACATGGAAGAAGACGAGGGCTACAACCGCTTCTTTGCCTACATTTCGCTGTTCACCTTCTCCATGCTCATGCTCGTCATGAGCAACAACCTGCTGCAGCTGTTCTTCGGCTGGGAAGCCGTGGGTCTGGTGTCCTACCTGCTCATCGGGTTCTGGTTCAACAAGCCTTCTGCCATCTTCGCCAACATGAAGGCGTTTCTGGTCAATCGTGTCGGCGACTTTGGCTTCATTCTGGGCATTGGCCTGATCGCAGCGTATACCGGCACCTTGAACTATGGCGAGATCTTCGCCAAGGCGGGTGAACTGGGCTCTCTGTCGTTCCCCGGCACCAGCTGGATGCTCGTCACGGTGATCTGCATCTGCCTGTTCATCGGCGCTATGGGCAAGTCAGCGCAGTTTCCCTTGCACGTCTGGCTGCCTGATTCGATGGAGGGTCCGACTCCCATCTCCGCTCTGATCCACGCTGCCACCATGGTGACCGCCGGAATCTTCATGGTGTCGCGCATGTCGCCTCTGTTCGAGCTGTCGGACACTGCGCTCAACTTCATCCTGGTGATCGGTGCCATCACAGCATTGTTCATGGGTTTCCTGGGCATCATCCAGAACGACATAAAGCGCGTGGTGGCGTACTCGACGCTTTCGCAGCTCGGCTACATGACAGTAGCGCTTGGCGCCTCGGCGTACTCGGTGGCTGTGTTCCACCTGATGACCCATGCGTTCTTCAAAGCCTTGTTGTTCCTGGGCGCAGGCTCGGTCATCATGGGCATGCACCACAACCAGGACATCCGCTGGATGGGCGGTGTGCGCAAGTACATGCCCATCACCTGGATCACCTCGCTGCTGGGTTCGATGGCCCTGATCGGCACGCCGCTGTTCTCGGGTTTCTATTCCAAGGACAGCATCATTGAGGCGGTGCACTTCAGCCATCTGCCAGCAGCCGGTTTTGCACATTTCGCAGTGCTCGCAGGTGTGTTCATCACGGCGTTCTATTCCTTCCGCATGTACTTCCTGGTCTTCCATGGCAAGGAGCGTTACGACCAGAATCCGGATGCCCACCACGACGATCACCATGGCCACGGCCACGATGATCAACACGAACCGCACGAGTCTCCCTGGGTGGTGACGGTGCCTCTGGTGCTGTTGGCCATTCCTTCGGTGGTGGTGGGTTTTCTATTCATCCAGCCCATGCTGTTTGGGGACTTCTTCAAGGATGTCATTTTTGTGGATGCGGCCAAGCATCCTTCCATGGCACACATGGCGGAGCATTTCCACAGCGCCTGGGCCATGGCATTGCATGGTCTGCAGACGGCGCCGTTCTGGCTCGCTTTGGCAGGTGTTGCGCTTTCGTACTACATGTACATGGTCAATCCTGCGTTGCCCACGGCGATCAAGGCGCGCGTACAGCCCATCTACACATTGCTTGAAAACAAGTACTACCTCGACTGGATCAACGAGAACATTCTGGCCCGTGGTGCACGTGCGCTGGGCGTGGGTCTCTGGAAGGGCGGGGATCAGGCTGTGATCGATGGCGCCCTGGTCAACGGGTCCTGGAAGCTGGTGCGGTGGGTGGCCGGTGTTGTGCGTTGGGTGCAGTCGGGGTTCATCTACCACTATGCGCTGGTCATGATCCTGGGTGTTTTCGTGCTCATGACGTATTTCGTCTGGCTCAACAAGTAGGAGAAGAATAAAAATGGGTCTGTTGAGTCTTGCAATCTGGACACCGATTGCGTTTGGCGTGCTGTTGCTCGCCATGGGGCGCGATGAGCACGCGCGTGCCGTGCGCTGGCTGGCGCTCGTCGGCGCGCTGATCGGCTTCCTGGTCACGCTGCCTTTGTACGATGGCTTCAAGCTGGGTACAGCAGCCATGCAGTTTGTGGAGAAGGCTGACTGGATCGAGCGCTTCAACGTCCACTACCACCTTGGGTTGGACGGCATTTCCTTCTGGTTCGTGCCGCTGACAGCATTCATCACCGTCATTGTGGTGATTGCTTCCTGGGAGTCGATCACGGAGCGCGTGAACCAGTACATGGGCGCTTTCCTGATCCTTTCGGGGCTCATGATCGGTGTGTTCAGCGCACTCGATGGCATTCTGTTCTATGTGTTCTTTGAGGCAACGCTGATCCCGATGTATCTGATCATCGGCATCTGGGGCGGCCCCAATAAGATCTACGCAGCGTTCAAGTTCTTCCTGTATACGCTGCTCGGGTCGCTGTTGATGCTCATCGCGCTGATCTACCTGTACAACCAGTCGGGTGGCAGCTTTGACATTGCGACCTGGCATCAGCTGCCGTTGAGCGGACGTGCACAGACCCTGCTGTTCTTCGCATTCTTTGCCGCCTTTGCTGTGAAGGTGCCCATGTGGCCCGTCCACACCTGGCTGCCCGATGTGCACGTGGAGGCGCCTACGGGCGGTTCAGCAGTGCTGGCCGCCATCATGCTGAAACTGGGTGCCTACGGTTTTCTGCGGTTTTCGCTGCCAATCGCTCCTGACGCTGCACGCCAGTGGGCTTGGCTGATGATTGCCTTGTCGCTGATCGCCGTGATCTACGTGGGCCTGGTGGCCATGGTCCAGAAGGACATGAAGAAGCTGGTGGCTTACTCGTCGGTGGCGCACATGGGTTTTGTGACCTTGGGCTTTTTCATCTTCAACGATCTGGGCGTGTCCGGCGGTATTGTCCAGATGATTGCGCACGGTTTTGTGTCCGGTGCGATGTTCTTGTCCATCGGTGTCTTGTACGACCGCGTGCACTCCCGTGAAATCGCCGCCTATGGTGGTGTGGTCAACACCATGCCGAACTTCACGGCGTTTGCCCTGCTGTTTGCCATGGCCAACTGCGGTTTGCCGGGTACGGCCGGTTTTGTGGGTGAGTGGATGGTGATCCTGGGTGCCGTCAAGGCCAATTTCTGGATCGGTCTGGCTGCCGCCACTGCGCTGATTTTTGGTGCTGCTTACACCCTGTGGATGTTCAAGCGTGTGTACCTGGGCCCCGTGGGCAATGACAACGTCAAGGGCTTGACGGACATCGACAGCCGCGAGTTCCTGGTGCTTGCTGTACTGGGCATCGCGGTGCTGGCCATGGGCCTCTACCCCCGTCCGTTCACCGACGTGATGGACACCTCGGTGGCAGAACTGCTCAAGCATGTCGCGCAGACCAAGCTGAACTGAACAGACCAGACTGAACTGAGAGATTCGAGATGATTGACAACATCAGCTGGCTAGCGATTTACCCCGAAATTGTGCTGTTGACGATGGCCTGCGTGATTGCGCTGGTTGATCTGGGCGTACACAGCCCTCGTCGCACCAGCACCTACGTGCTGACCATGCTCACGCTGGCCGTGGTGGCTGCCCTGCAGGCCATGTATGCCAGCAGCGGTAACACCTTCTACGGTTTTGGCAACATGGTGGTGAGTGATGCCATGGGCAATTGGCTCAAGTGTTTTGCCACCGTGGCCATGATGGTCACCCTGGTGTATGGCCGCCCCTATGCTGCCGACCGCGACATGTTGCGGGGGGGGGAGCTCTTCACGCTGTCCATGTTCGCTTTGCTCGGCATGTTCATCATGATCTCGGGCAACAACTTCCTGGTGATCTACCTGGGGCTTGAGTTGCTCACGCTGTCGAGCTATGCCCTGGTGGCATTGCGTCGCGACAACGCTACTGCTACAGAAGCGGCCATGAAGTATTTTGTGCTGGGCGCCATGGCCAGTGGCTTTCTGCTGTACGGGTTGTCCATGGTGTACGGTGCCACGGGTTCGCTGGATATTGGTCAGGTGTTCAAGGCAGTCAATTCCGGTCAGATCAAGCATCAGGTGCTGGTGTTCGGCTTGGTGTTTGTGGTAGCCGGTCTGGCCTTCAAGCTGGGGGTAGTGCCCTTCCACATGTGGATTCCTGATGTCTACCAGGGCGCACCCACTGCAGTGACGCTGATGATTGGTGGTGCGCCCAAGCTGGCTGCATTTGCCATCACCATCCGTTTGCTGGTGGATGGTCTGCTGCCGCTGGCTATCGACTGGCAACAGATGCTGGCCGTGTTGGCGATTGGTTCTTTGCTCGTGGGTAACCTGGCAGCCATTGCGCAGACCAACCTCAAGCGCATGCTGGCCTACTCCACCATCTCCCAGATGGGCTTTGTGCTGCTAGGCCTGATGTCCGGGGTCATCAATGGCAACGTGGACGCCACTGCGGTGGAGAACGCCTACAGCGCCTCGATGTTCTACGTCATCACCTATGTGTTGACCACGCTGGCGGCCTTTGGTGTGATCCTGCTGCTGGCCCGGGAAGGTTTTGAGAGCGAAGAGATTTCCGATTTCGCAGGCCTCAATCAGCGGAGCCCCCTGTACGCTGGCGTGATGGCTGCCTGCCTGTTCTCCATGGCAGGCATTCCTCCTCTGGTGGGCTTCTATGCCAAGCTGGCGGTTCTTCAAGCCCTGATCGCTTCGGGGCAGACCATCTACATGGCGATGGCTGTGTTTGCCGTGATCATGTCGCTGATCGGTGCGTTCTACTACCTGCGGGTGGTGAAGGTCATGTATTTCGATGCACCCTTGACCGCTACCAATGTATCGGCGCCCGCCGATGTGCGCGTGGTGCTGACCATCAACGGCGCTTTGGTGCTGGTGTTGGGCTTGCTGCCAGGCGGTTTGATGGCCCTGTGTGCCGACGCCGTGGTCCGCGCACTGGCGACCTGATCGGTAGCCTGCGCGCACACGCCGCGCGGGCTACTGCTCCCATTCCCAATTTGCTGCCTCGATCAGTTCCTCTGTGTCACTTACCGGTTCGGTTTGGCTTGTGATTGTGGCGGCTTTGATTGCCGCCAATCTGCCCTTCGTCAATCAGCGCTGGCTGGTGGTGGGCCCCTCCGTCGCCAACGGTAAGCCTCTGGTCGGGCGCATGGCCGAACTGATCGTTTTGTACTTCTTGGTGGGCGGGATGGCGCTGTTGTTGGAGCGTCGTGCAGGCCAAATTGCACCTCAGGGCTGGGAGTTTTACGCCATCACCGGCACCATGTTTCTCACGCTGGCCTTCCCCGGGTTTGTCTATCGGTATCTGCTGCGGCGCCACGGCTGAAGCAGCGGTCGGTTCCGGGCAGAGCCATTCGACAAAGCCTTGAGGGCACTTCCCCGTTGCCAGCTGTAGGCCGGCAGATGGGGTGGAGCACTTCTGAACACAACTCTGCACCTGGACGTTGATGTGCCTGGTAGCGCCCATCATGGGATTGCGCTCACCAGCGTACGATGCATCTTATGAAGGTACTGGATCTCCAATGTCAGCACGGCCATGTGTTTGAAGGCTGGTTTGGTTCTGAAGATGACTTTCAGAGCCAGAAGCAGCGCGGGTTGGTGCAGTGCCCTTTGTGCGCAGACGTCCATATCGACAAGCGGCTGAGCGCGCCGCGCCTGAATCTGGGCGCCCGCGAGCCCGCCGCAGCTGCGGCGGCACCGTCCGGCACAACTTCTGTTTCGCGTGCTGTTTCCAGCGCGCAGGTCGAGGCATCAACGCTTCCCCCAGCGCTACAGGCAGCGTGGCTGGAGCTGGCCCGCAAGGTCGTCGCGAATACCGAAGATGTCGGCTCCCGGTTTGCCGATGAAGCCAGGCGCATGCACCACGGCGAGGTTCAGGATCGGGCCATTCGTGGCCAGGCCACCGCGCAGGAGGCGTTGCAGCTGCTGGATGAGGGCATTGCCGTCGTGCCGTTGCCAGCGGCAGTCAAGGAAACCCTGCAGTAGCCACTGCACCCGGTCCTGGGGGTAGACCTTGCGGAATGGTGCCGGGATCAACTGGTGAACTGCAGTGCCGCCAGGCGCGCATACACCCCACCTTGTGCCATCAATGCGCTGTGGGTGCCTTGCTCCACGATCTGACCGTGGTCCAGCACCACGATGCGGTCGGCATTTTGTACCGTGGCCAGGCGGTGGGCGATTACCAGCGTGGTCCTTCTGCCCGTGTGGCGCTGCATGGCGGTGTCCAGCGCGGCCTGCACCATGCGCTCACTTTCTGCGTCCAGTGCGCTGGTGGCCTCGTCCAGCAGCAACAGGGGCGGATTTTTGAGCATGGCTCGGGCAATGGCGATGCGTTGGCGCTGGCCGCCCGACAGGCGTACACCCCGTTCGCCCAGAAACGTGTGGTAGCCCTCGGGCAGGGCTGCGATGAAGTCATGCGCAAAG
>Ga0123392_144582_pt1 | contig 26455 bp, 30 predicted proteins | sample T6HHNO3metaT_FD_89920 | JGI IMG/M metagenome (GOLD analysis project Ga0123392, IMG submission 89920) | Methane-oxidizing artificial microbial communities from Washington, USA to study methane cycling - T6-HHNO3 metaT (Metagenome... | ecosystem: Engineered > Modeled > Simulated communities... | reverse complement strand
GGCCGCGCTCGAACGCAGCGAAGAGCGCTTCCGGCGCATCGTGCACAGCGCCGAGGAGGGCATCTGGGAAATCGATGCGCAGGCGCTGACCAGCTTTGTCAATCCGAAGATGGCGCAGATGCTCGGTTGCCGGATCGAGGATATGCTGGGCCAGCCGCTGGCCGCCTTCATGGATGACGAGGGGCGCACCATCCTGGAGCGCAATATTGCGCGGCGCCAGGATGGCATCGTCGAGCGCCACGAATTCAAGTTCCAGCGGCGTGACGGCAGCACCTTGTGGGCCACCCTGGCCACCAATCCCATCTTCGACTCCTGCGGCACCTATTTGGGCGCGCTGGCGCTGGTCAGCGACATCACGGCGCAGCGCGCGGCGTCCGAGCGCATCTGGCGGCAAGCCAATTTCGATCCCTTGACGGGATTGCCGAACCGCCACATGTTCCTCGACCGCTTGCAGCATGAGGCGCGGCACGCCAAACGGGAGGGCGCTTGCCTGGCCCTGCTGTTCATCGACCTCGACCATTTCAAGCAGGTGAATGACCGCCTCGGCCACGAGAAGGGCGACATGCTGTTGCGCCAGGCGGCGTTGCGCATCAGCGCGCATGTTCGCGCCACCGATACGGTCGCGCGCCTGGGCGGCGACGAGTTCACCGTCATCCTGGCCGGTGTGGGGCAGCTGGGCGGCATCGAACGCGTGCTGCAGGAATTGACGACGGCGCTGGCCCTGCCGTTCGTGCTCGATGGCGATACGGCGCAAGTGTCGGCCAGCGTGGGCGTGGCGCTGTATCCGGCCGATGCCGAGGCGCCGGACACCTTGCTGCGGCATGCAGACCAGGCCATGTATGCGGCCAAGAGCGCGGGGCGCAATGGCTACAGCTATTTCACGCCGGCCTTGCAGCAGGCGGCCGATCTGCGCCGCGCCACGGTGCGCGAGATGCGTCTGGCACTGGCGCAGGACCAGTTCGAAGTGCATTACCAGCCCATCATCCGCCTGTGTGATGGCACCATCGAGCGGGCCGAGGCGCTGCTGCGCTGGCGCCATCCGCTGCGCGGCTTGCTGCTACCCGCCGATTTCATTGGTTTTGCCGAGGCCAACGGCCTGATCATCGATATCGGTGAGTGGGTGTTTCGCCAGGTCGTACGCCAGGCGCGCCAGTGGCAGGACGAGCATGGCGCCATGTTCCAGGTATGTATCAACAAGTCGGCCGTGGAATTTCGCTGCGATGCCGCGCTGTACCAGGATTGGGGCAACGCCCTGGCGCGGGCGGGCCTGGCGCCGGGCGCCATCGTCATCGAAACAACGGAAGCCGTGCTGCTCGACGAGGCGCGCCAGGTGGCCGACCGCCTGCGCCAGTTGCGCGCCATGGGCCTGGCGCTGGCGCTCGACGACTTTGGCGCAGGTAACATCTCGCTGGCCTGCCTGAAAAGGGGCGATCTTGAAGTGCTCAAGCTCGACTGCTCGCTGGTGCGGGATCTGGGGCCGGGAGACGCTGCGCTGGCCGTATGCGCGGCCATCATCAGTCTGGCGCAGGGGCTGGGCCTGACAGTGGTGGCGGAAGGCGTGGAAACGGCCACGCAGCGTGACTTGCTGCGGGCCGCCGGTTGCGATTATGCGCAGGGTTATGTATTTTCAGGCGCGGTGCCTGTCGAGCAGCTGAGCGCAATGCTGGCCGCGGGCCGGCGTTTTTAATCCAGGCCCAGCAGCGCGACGACTCGCTCGCGGCTGATGCCGACCAGCGCCGAGCTGATCGCCAGCAGCGATTCATAGCCGGGCTGGCTGGCCTTTTCCGTGAAGTTTTCCGCCAGGGTATCCATGCTGACGTGCACTTGTACCGGTTGCGCGCGGGCCACCCGTCCCGTCGCTTGCGCCATGGCCAGGCTGACGGAGCTGCGCGCCGCCTGCAACCGCGCCAGCGCCTGCACCACTTGCTGCAAGGTGGCGCGCAGGGCTTCCGTGTCGCCCGTATGCCATTCTTCCGGGGCGATGGCGGCTGGTTCCGCATCCGTGCGCACGCGGCTCATCTGGCCGGTCGGGTAGCGGATGCCGCTGCCGCGCACGGACAGGCTGTCGCGCACGTTGGTCCAGGCCGCTTCCGATGTGCTGAACACCAGTTCGCCATTTTCGCCCAGCTTGACGCCGATGCCGGACGGCATCAGTGCGCGGTCGAAGCGCGAGACGATTTCATTCTGGCTCAGGCCAGGTTCGATATTCACCGAACGCAAGGCCTGGTTCGCGCCGCCGACGGAAAAGGCCAGCACTTCCTGCGGGCCTTCCTGCAGGCTGGCCATGGTCAGGCCGCGGATGCTGAAGTTCTGCTGCGCCGCCTGCGGGCTGGTATAGCTGAGCTGTGCGTCGAGCGAGCCGCCCGAGGCGCTGGCGCGCTGGCGCCAAGTATTGCTGAACTGGCGTACCCTGGCCTCGACTTGTCCTTCGCGGCCCTGGCGCGCGGCAAGTTTGGCCGCCAGTTCGCTTTTCAGCGCCTGCAACTGGCTGCTGCTGCGTTCCAGATAGTCGAGGGTTTGTTGCGCGTTAGAAATTTCCCCCTGCAACTGGTGATCCCAGTTGCTCAGGCCACGCTGCAGGTTCGCCGTTGAACTCCTCGCTGCTGGCGCCTCGCTGCGCGCGCTGGCGCTGCCTTTGACCGCGGCGGACGCGTCATCGACGACGCGCGCGGTGCCGGCGCCTTTGGCATTGACGCCGGAAGAGGAGGAGGTCTGAACGATTTGCATGATGGTCAGAGAAGATCAAACAGGGAAATGGTGCCAACCTTGGCGTAGGCTTTATAGGTTGCCTGCAGGGCCGTCTGGTAACCGGTCAGTTCAATGGCCGCCGCGCCCATGTCGGTCTTTTTCAGATCGGACAAGGCCATGTTGTTCGACAGCGATACATTGGCCAGGTTGCCGGAGAGCGTGGTGAGGATGTTTTGCGCGCCGCCAAAGATGGCGATCTTGCCGGAAAGTAAATCCATGCCGTCATCGGTGCCATCGAGCGCCGCGCCCACCACGCTGCGCACGGCTGGGTCGTTCGGGCTGACGCCAGGCACGCCCAGCGTGGTGATAGCCTGGTCGATCTTGTTCAGCCACACTTGCAGCTTGTCCACGTCGACGTTGGCCGCCTGCGTCACGCCATTGCCCACCACCACGGTTTGCGTGGCGGTGTTGCCGTTGTAAGTGTAGCGCAAGCCGGGGGCCGCGGCGGGATTGAAAGCGATGGCCGGCTTGTCGGTATCCGTGCCGGAAAACATGTAGCGGCCTTCCTGATCCTTCAGGTTGGCCGTGTACAGCACGCTGTCGCGCATGGCGATCAGCGATTGCGTCATCGCATTCAGGTCGTCCGGCGCATTGCTGCCGTCGGCGGCCCACACCAGCAGGTCGCGCACCTGGCCCATGTCGGTGACCATGCTCGACAGGTAGTTTTCATTTTTCAGCAGGCGCACTTTCACCGTGGCGATATTGTCCTGGTATTGCGCGACCATGGCTTGCTCGCGCGTCAGGCGCGAAATGCGCACGTTGCCGATCGGATCGTCCGATGGCAGCTGGATGCGCAAGCCCGAGGACATTTGCTGGGTCAGGTAATTGATGCGTTCCTGATTTTGCTGAAGAGAAATATTAATCAGCGATTGGTACTGGCTGCTGGCGACACGCATGCTCTTCTCCTTAACCCATCATTTGCAAAGTGGCATCAAACAAGGTATTCGCCACGGAAATGACTTTCATGTTTGCCTGGTACATATTCTGGAATTCGACCAGGTTCATCGCTTCCTCGTCCTTGTTCACGCCGCTGGTGGACTTCCAGTCGTCGATGGCTTGCGCGCGCACCGTGTTGGACGTCTTCAGCAGGGCCTGGTTCTGCTGGCTGTAAATAGCCAGCTTGCCGACCAGCTGCGTATCCGCATCGCTCATCAGGACGGAACCCACCCAGCTCACATTGATCGATTGATTCTTGATATCGATCAATTTCTGCAAGTTGCCGCTGTCGCCGGCCGCGCCCGTCAGCGACAGGGCTAGGTCCTTGGCGTTGAAGCCTGGAGTAATGCTCAGCTTGCCATTCGCGTAGGCCAGCAGGGGGCCGCCGGGGTTGCCGGTCATGGTCTTGCCCAGTGCCAGCTGTGCGTTGACCTTGTTGGTCAACTGGGTGGCCATGTCTTGCAGCGACTGTTGCAGCGGTTTCAGGGTATTTCTCTCGAATTCGCCCAGGCCGCCCATCTGGCCGCCGATGGCGACCAGATCGAGGGTGTACGAGGACTTGGCGAAATCAAGGCTCAGGGTTTGCTCGCCCGTGTTCGTCATGTTGCTGGTCAAGGTGCCGGCCAGACTGCCGATGACCAGCGGCTGGCCCGACTTCAGCGAGATATTGCGCGAGCCGTCCGGCTGGTCGAGGACGTCGATGCCCATTTGCGCGGCCAGGCCGTCGATCAGCTGGTCGCGCGCATCCATCAGCGATGACACGTTCGTGCCCGAGGCCGCGGAGGTGCTGATGCGCTGGTTCAGTGCGGCGATATTGGCCAGGGTTGTATTGGCTTGCGGCACGATCGCTGCACGTTGTTGCTGCAGCGACAGCAGCTGGTTGCCCATCACGGTGCTGATGCTGTTGAAGCGCTGCGACATGGCGTCGGCCGAGGTGATGATCTGCTGGCGCAGCGGTGTCGAGGTCGGGTCGACGGCCGAGGCATTGAGCGCGGCGAAAAAGCCGTCGATGCCGTTGCTGATGCTGGAGGCATCGTCGCCCATCACGCGCTCGAGCTGCGTCAGGTAAGGCTGGGTCTGCGAACGGGCGCCCTGGTCGGACGCGGCACGCCACATTTGCTGGCTTTTATAAGCATCGGCAAAGCGCAGCAGGGCGGACACTTCCACGCCATTGCCGGCCGAGCGTACGCCGGCGGTGGCGCCAAGCGAAGACAACAGCACGCCTTGACGGGTGTAGCCCGCCGTTTGCAGGTTGGCGATGTTCTGGCTGGCCGCATTCAGTGCGGCCTGGGCGGCGATGCTGCCTGACAATGCATTGCTGATGATGCTCATTGGGCAAGTTTCTTTCGTGAAGAGTGTGGCGCGTGCGGGTGGGCAGGCCTTGAATCGTTGTTACCTTGTACAGGCGACGCTTCAGACGGTTTTATTAAGCGGCGCTGCAATATTGTCGGTCTTGACAGTGCTTTTGGCTGCCACGGGCGCGCTGGCCGCCGGCAGCAACTGGCGCAGAATGGCGTCGGCGATGCCGAAGGCGCGCTGGCCGGCCATCTTGTCGGCTACCAGGTTGTCGGCCATTTCCAGCATGTCGCTGTTGACGGGGTCCTTGAAGACGCTGTCTTCGCCGGCCATCTCGCGCGTGCCCGAGCGCATCTGGCGCAGCATGTGCGAGATGAAGAACGCTTCGAACTTGACGGCCGCCTCGGTGGCCTTGGCCGCATAGCGGGGATCGGCCGGCGTGGCCGCCGCAGGAGACTTGTCGTCGAGCGCCGAGGGCAGGGCGCTGCTGCTGTCATTGATATTAATCATCAAATTACCACCAGTTCGCCTTCGATGGCGCCAGCCTGGTCGAGGGCTTGCAAAATTGCCATGATGTCATCGGGCGAGGCGCCCAGGCTGTTGACCACGTCGATGATCGATTGCAGCTTGGCGCCGGCCGGCCATTTGAACATATTGCCGTTGCCCTGGTCGACCGACACTTTCGATTGCGGCGTGACGGTGGTCTGGCCGCGGCCGAACGGCGCCGGCTGGCTCACGGCCGAGCTTTCGGAAATGACGACCTTGAGCGAGCCGTGCGTGACGGCGGCCGCCTTCACGCGCAAGCCTTCGGCGATGACGACGGTGCCGGTGCGGGAATTGAAGACCACTTTCGGCGTATCGACGCCCACATCGACGGTCAGCGCTTCGAGTTTGGCCATGAAGGCCACGCGCTGGGTCGGGTTTTCCGGCGCCAGCACTTCCACGCTGGTGGCGTCGCTGGTGGTGGCGACGGCGCCAAAGCGGCGGTTGACGGCTTCGACGATATTGATCGCCGTTTCGAAATGCGGATGGCGCAGATTCAGGGTGACGGTCGGCTTGGTCGAGAAATCGCTGAGGATTTCGCGCTCGATGTTGGCGCCGTTGGGGATGCGGCCCGAGGTGGGCGTGTTGACGGTAACGGACGAGCCGCTCTTGCCGGTGGCGTTCAGGCCGCCGACGACGACGTTGCCTTGCGCCAGCGCATAGGTTTCATTATCGGCCGCGCGCAACTGCGTCAGCAGCAAGGTGCCGCCGCGCAAGCTTTTCGCATCGCCCAGGGACGACACGGTGACGTCGATGGCCTGGCCACGGCGGTATCCTGGTGGAAACACGGCGCTGACCATGACGGTGGCGACGTTCTTGCTTTTCGATTCGGCGCCGTCCGGCATTTTGACGCCGAACTGCTTGAGCATGTTGACCACGGACTGGCTGGAAAACTTCACCTGGGTGGTGTCGCCGCTGCCGTTCAGGCCGACGACGAGGCCATAGCCGACCAGCGGGTTGTCGCGCACGCCCTCGATGCTGACCAGGTTGCGCAGCACTTGCGCGGCGCTGGCGGGCAGGGCAAAGCCGGACAGCGCAGCGAGCATGGCTGCCAGGGGCAGGGCGGAACGAAATTTCATGAGCTCACCTTAAAACGGCATCCATGGGCCGACGAAGAAGCGCGTCAGCCAGCCTGGTTTGTTGGCTTCGGCGAGGGTGCCCTGGCCGGAATAGGCGATCTGCGCATTGGCGATGCGCAACGATGACACCTGGTTGTTGGAATCGATATCGGCCGCGCGCAGGTAGCCGCGCAGGCGCACGAATTCCTCGCCCTGGTTCAGGGTCAGGGTTTTTTCGCCCTGCACGCGCAGCAAGCCGTTCGGCAGCACTTCCTGCACGATCACCGTGATGGCGCCGGACAGTGCGTTTTGCTGCGTGCTGGTCGAGTCGCCGGCGAAGTTGCGGTCGGCCGACAGGTCGATGCCCGTCTTGGGGAAAGTCTTGCCGAGGATGTTGGCCGCCTGCACGCCGACGGACGAGCCCTTGTTGAACGAGGTGCCTGCCTTCTTGCTCGCTTGCGTGGTTTCTTGCAGGGCCACCGTGACGACGTCGCCGACGCGGAAGGCGCGGCTGTCGGAAGTCAGGGCCAGGCCTGCGTCAGGATTGAAGACGCCGCCCGCGATGCCGCCGCGCGCAGTGCTGCGCGGCGCCACGGGCAGCGGCGTATCGGAAAAGCTGGGCGCCAGAGGGGCCACCGGCTGGCTGGCGCAACCGGCCGCCAGGACCAGCAGCAGCGCCGCTCCGGCTTTCAGTGCGGCCTTCATCAACGTGCCGCTTGCGCCAGGTATTGCAGCATATTGTCGGCGGCCGACAGCACCTTGGTGTTCATTTCATAGGTGCGCTGGGCTGCGATCATGTCGACCATCTCTTCGACCACCTGCACGTTCGAGCCTTCCAGCGCAAACTGTTTCAGCTTGCCCAGGGCGCCTTCGCCGGGGCGGCCTTCCGTCGGCGTGCCGCTCGATGCCGTTTCCTGGAACAGGTTTTCACCGAGTGCCAGCAGACCGGTCGGGTTGACGAAGCTGGAGAGGTTCAACTGGCCCAGTTCGGTACCGGCGACATTGCCCGGTACGGTGGCCGTGACCATGCCGTTTTCGCCGATGGTGATGGCCGTGGCGTTGTTCGGCACGGTGATTTGCGGCACCAGAGGCAAGCCCTGGGCGTTGACCATCACGCCGTTTTCATTGATGCCCAGTTGGCCGGCGCGCGTGTAAGCCGCTTCGCCGTTCGGACGCAGCACTTGCAGGAAACCGTTGCCGGTGATGGCGACGTCGAATTCGCGGCTCGTCGTTTGCAGGCTGCCGGTGGTAAACACCTTTTGCGTGCCGACCATGTGGGTGCCGTTACCCAACTGCACGCCCGAGGGCGAGAGGGTGTTGTCGGCGCGCTGCGTGCCCGGTTGCTGCTCGACCTGGTAAAACAGGTCTTCGAAGACGACGCGGTCGCGCTTGAAGCCGACGGTGTTGACGTTGGCCAGGTTATTCGCGATGGCTTGCAGTTTGGCATCTTGTGCCTGCACGCCGGTCTTGCTGATCCACATTGCTGGATTCATGGTTTACTCCTGATAATTGGTTGGCGTTGGGCTTAAGCGCCCAGCAGGCGGTTACCCGATTCCGTCATGGAATCGCTGGCCTTGAAAATTTTCATCTGCATCTCGAAACTGCGGTTCAGGCTCATGGTGGCGACCATTTCCTCGACGGCAGAGACGTTGCTGCCTTCCAGGTGGCGGTCGCGGATGCGTACCGCCGGATCGGCTTGCAAGTCTTCGCCGCCGCGCGCCACGATCAGGCCCGCTTCGTTCTTGGTCAGCTCGCCCGCTTCCGCGTTGACCAGCTTGAGCTTGTCGACCGTCTGCATCTGCGCGGTGCCCGGCACCTGGATGGAAATCGTGCCATCGCCGCCGATCGACAGGCTGGTGTGTTCGGGTATCGTGATCGGGCCGCCTTCGCCCAGCACGGGCCGGCCATTGATGGTCAGCGCGCCCGTTTCATCGAGATCCATGGCGCCGGCGCGCGTGTAGGCTTCGCCGTTTTGCCACTGTACCGCGAGAAAGCCGGGGCCCGTGACGGCCACATCGAGTTCGCGTCCCGTTTCCTTGATGGCGCCCGTGCGCGTACCGATGGCGCTCGACTGCGTCTGCGTCATGTGGCGGTCGTCGTAGCCATAGCCGTTTTGCAACGGCTGGGCGGTGGACACCTCGAGGTTGGCGCGAAAGCCGCCCGTCTCGATGTTGGCCAGGTTGTTGGCGTGTACCTGCTGTGCCCGCAGGGCACGGTCGGCCCCGCTCATGGCGGTATAAATCAGCGCATCCATTGCTTTTTACCTTTGCGTGGTGGCGATTACAACGCTTGCATCAGCGATTGCAGCATGGCGTTCTCGGTCGAGATGACCTTCGAGTTCGCCTGGTAGTTACGCTGCGACGTCATCAGACCCACCAGTTCGGAGGTGATGTCGACGTTCGACTGTTCCAGCGAGCTCGTCACCAGTTTGCCGGCCATGCCGACGCCCGGGCGGTCATAGATGGCGGTGCCGGAGGTGGTCGAGGCGACCCAGCTGGTATCGTTGACGGCCGTCAGCGCGCCTTCGTCGGGGAAGGTGGCCAGGGCGATCACGCCGATGCTTTGCTTTTGGCCGTTCGTGTATTTCGCCACGACGGAGCCGTCATCGGCCAGTTCCACGCCCGTGTAGGTGCCCGAAGCATAGCCGTCGGCGCGGTCGGTCGAGGTGGTCGATTCGCCCGCGAACTGGGTCGTGCCCGTGTAGTCGATGGCGATCGACAGCGGCGCGGCGCCGGTCGGCGTGCCCAGCGCCAGCGTGACCGGCGCGGTCATCGTCAGCTTGCCGGAAGTGTCGAACGTCATGCTGGCCACCGGCGCTAGCGGCAATTTGACATCGACGTTGTCCAGGGTGCAATATACGTCGACGCCCGCTGCCGTCTTGACGAAGTACTGGCCCAGCGAGTGCTTGGCGCCCAGCGAATCGTAGATGATCGAGGACTTGGCGCTGTTGTAGCTCAGTTCGTTGGTCTTGTCGAAGGGGACGGCCTTGATGGGCCATTCGGACGACATGTTGGCGGCATACGCCAGCTTGGTCGATGCCACTGCGGGAATCTGGCCCGTCGGAATGAGCATGTCGCCCAAGGTGCCCAGCGTGGTGCTGCCCTTGACGGCGGCATAGCCTTGCACCAGGCGGCCGTTCGAGTCGATCAGCTTGCCGTCATTGCTGGCCGAAAAGATGCCGACCCGGCTGTAGCTCATGGTGTTTTGCGCATCGCGCGCGACGAAATAGCCGCGGCCATCGATGGCCGCGTCGAGCGCGCGGCCCGTGTTCAGCACGCCGCCATTGAGCGACATGCTTTGCGTGATCGAGCCGATTTCCGTGCCCGTGGCGCGCGAACCGGCGTACATGGCCGAAAAGTTGGCGCGGCTGCTCTTGAAGCCGTAGGTGCCGGCGTTGGCGATATTGTTACTGGTGCTGTTCAACTGTTGGTTGATGGACTGGATACCGGACAGGGCGATGTCGAAACTCATGTTGACTTCCTTTAGTGAAGGACGAGATTAGTGTGCAGGGAGCGAAGGGGCGGGCGGATCAGGCCGTCTTGCCGTTAAAGCCGGTGATCGCGCCAGGGTTGACTTCGCCCAGGTTCGACACGCTCAGTATCATGCTGCCGCCGGACGACAGGCGCACGCTGTTGAGTTTGCCTGCGATGTCGACCGATGGCTTTTCGGTGCCGCTGGTGCTGACCTTCATGCTGTAGGTGCCAGCAGGCAAGCCCAAGGCCACGGGATCGATGGTGAACGGCACCGTGCCTGGCGCTTTGGCGCCCAGTTCGATCTTGTATTCCTTGTCGTCCAGCCCTTTCAGGGTGACGGTGGTCTTGGTGGTGCTGGCGGCCAGCGCGATGGTGCCGCTGACCTTGCTCTTGTCGAGCTGCACCGTTTCGCTGTTGACCATGACTTCGGAGCCCACTTGCGCGCCCAGGGCCAGCACCTGCATCGATTGCAGCACGCTGGCATTGGCGCTGGTCAGCGCCGACAGGTTTTGCATCGCTTCCGTCTGCGCCTGCTGCGTCAATTGATTGACGAACTGGCTAGGGTCGGTCGGCGCCAGGGGATCCTGGTTCTTGATCTGTGCGACCAGCAATTTGGTGAACATATCCTGGGTGGCATTGCTTTGCGACTTGACGGCATTGTTATTGCTGCCGCTGCCGCTGGTGTTGTTTGTAAAGAGATTGGTTTCCATGGATTATGCTTCACCTAATTTGAGGAGCGATTGCTGCATCGACTTGATGCGGCCCAGAACTTCGACATTGGTTTCAAAGGCGCGCGAGGCCGACATCATGTCGGTCATCTCGGCCACCTGATTGACGTTGGGGTAGAACACCATGCCGTCGGCATTGGCCATCGGGTGGCCCGGTTCGTACACCTTGCGCAGCGGCTCGTCGCTTTGCACCACGTCGAGCACCTGTACTCTTCCGCCGGCACCGCTGGCGCCGGGGCCATCCATCACGGCCGCAAACACGGGTTTGCGCGCGCGGTAGGTTTCGCCTTCGGAACCGGCAACGGAATCGGCATTGGCCAGGTTGCTGGCGATGGTATTGAGGCGCACGGTTTGTGCCGCCATCGCCGAACCGGCGATCTTGGAAATATCCTGGAAGCTCATGCTGATCCTTATTGTCCGGAAATGGCCTTGGACAGACCCTTCAGTTTCATGTTGACGAAAGTCAGGCTGGTCTGGAAGTCGGTGGCATTCTGCGAGAACGCCGCCTGCTCGACGCCGATTTCGACGGTGTTGCCGTCGCGGCTAGGGTGGTAGGGGACGCGGTACAGGGCGCTGGCATCGTCATCGGTCGACAGCAGGCCGGCCTCGTTGTCCTGCAACTGCTGCAGGGCGCTGCCGAAATCCATGTCCATGGCCTGGAAGCCGGGCGTGTTTTCATTGGCGATGTTGGCGGCCAGTACGCGTGTACGGTCGGCACGCAGCGCGAGTGCATCGGCGTGCACGCCCAGCGCATCCTTGAAATTAATCCCCATGGTCATCCTTTGTGTTGAATTCGTTCGTGCTTTTTGCGGTTCGGGCTAGAAAACAGGTAGTGCAGAGGTAAAATCCCAGCCAGGTCATGTTGACGCATGGTAAGGTCATGCCGCTTCAGTATCTTTGATTAAGGTTAGCAATGATTTACTTTGAGAACTATTCCGTGATGTGGAACAAGGCGCAATGTCGTCACCTACTGTTGCCAAGCCTATTTTTACTGACCAGCCTATATAGTAGTGCAGGACGCGCAGAATTGCCAGCCGACAATATATTTTCGCGTGTGGAACAATTGGCGCGGGAGCAATTAACACGGCAAGCAGCCGCGGCGGGGCTGCTGGAACCGCAGTTCCAGGTGACCGTGGTAAAAAGCACGCGCCCCGTGCCGGCGTGCGCGGCGCCCGTCGCGCTGGAAACGGCGGACAGCCGTTCGGCGCAGCGCATGCGCTTTGTGGCGGTGTGTCCTGGAAGCAACGGTTGGCGCTATGAAATGCTGGCGCGCGGCAGCATCACGGCCCAGGTGGCCGTCACCACCGTCCCCGTGACGGCGAATACGCCGTTGCAAGCGGGTGACGTGACCCTGGCGCGGCGCGACGTGACGATGGTGCCCGACAGTATTGCTTCCCTGCCCGGCGCCGTCGGTCTGTCGAGTAGGCGCAGCTTGCGTGCCGGCGAAGTGTTGCGAGAGGGACAACTGGCGTCGCCCGTGTTGATCAAGCGGGGCAGTGCGGTCAATATCGTGGCGCGCAAGGAGCAGGTGGAAGTGAGCATGGCCGGCGAGGCGATGGATCCGGGCGCGCTGGGCGAGGTGATTCGCGTGCGCAACGCCACCAGCGGCACGGTGATACGTGCCAGGGTGGTCGATGCGGGCGTCGTGGAACCGGCCGATATTCCCGGCCGTTAAGGAGTATCAGTCTGCGGCGGCCGTGCGCTGCAGACGTGTCGCCAGCTGCGTCAGCTTGGCGGCGTAGTTGGGATCGGTGGCATAGCCGCCACGCGCCAGGCCTTGCGCGAACGCGCCCGCGTCGGCACCCGTGTTCAGGGCGGCGCGGTAGCGCGGGTTGTCGAGCAATACCTGCGCATAGTCGCGGAAGGCGCTGGCCTGGTCCGGGTAGCTGCGGAAACGCTCGGTTTTCTTCAGGGCCGTGCCGCTGCCCGCCTCGTATTCGGTGGTGACATTGCTGGCCACGTCGCCCTGCCATTTGCCGCCGGCCTTGATGCCGAACAGATTATTCGTGTCCGCGCCCGTGCCCTGGCGCAGCGGACGCTGGCCCCAGCCCGATTCCAGCGCCGCGTGGGCGGCGACGATTTCCGGCGCCACGCCCAGGCGGGCGCCCGTTTCTTGCGTCCATGGCTTGATCGAGGCGAGGAATTGCTGCTGCGTTTCGCCGATCTCGCCGCCCTGGCTGATGCTGCCCAGCACATTGACGGGCTGGCTTTGCTCCAGGTAGGCGCGGCCTTGCGGGTTCAGGCTGGTGGCGTTGCCGCCGCCCTGTTCGATGAAGCGGGCCACTTCGCCCTGTACTTGCCGGAACACGCTGCTGAAGTTGCCGCTGGAGCCCGTGGCGTCGGTGGCGCGCATATTGCTTTGCACGGCGGATGTGGCTGCCGTCGATGGCGTTGCCGCCGTGGCGCGGGTGGTCAGGAAATCAGCCTGGCGCATAGGTATCTTCCTCGCCATGCAGCACGCGCTGCATGATGCTGTACTGCTCTGTTAATAAATCGCTGTTGCGGGCGTTCAGGCGCTTGCATTCAAGCACCATCTGCTCGAGCGCGGCCCAGTCGCGCTCGGCGGTGGTGCGCGCGCTTTCTTGCAACAACGCAAACAATTGTGGCATATCGCCTTGCGGCCCCAGCAGGGCAGTGACGAGGCTGACCCGCTGGCGGCGGCGCGCATCGAGCGGCTCGACGGCGGCGATGACCTGGTCGGCCAGTGCCGTCAGCTGCGCGCTCTGGTGGTGCAGGGTGGCCTGGAATTGCTCTTCCAATAAGGTGTGCAGGGCGGCATAGCCGGCGCGGTCGTCCGCCATGCCTTGCAGTACGCGGCGCATGGCTTCCTGGCGCGTGATGCCCTTGCGTGGCGCGGTCACGATTCGCCGCCGTGGAAACGCTGGATCAGGCCTGCCAGTTTCGACGGATCGAACGGCAATTCACCCTTGGCCAGCGCATCGCGCAGCATGGCCACGCGCTCATGGTCGATCTCGGGCATGGCGCGCAGGGCGGCCATGGCCGGTTGCAGCACGGCCGATTGCAGTTCCGCCCCGGCCGAGGAGCCGCCCATGGCGCCAGCGGCGCCCGCGTTCTCGGCGATCGCCTCGGCTGGCGCGACGGCGCTGCTGCGTACGGCAGCGCCGGTATTGCCGGAGGAGATTTTCATACGTTGTCCCTTACCCTTAATTTGCATGCTCATCCCGCTCCTTCTTGGCGGGCAGGCCCAGTTTCTCGCGCAGGCGCTGCAAGGTGCCCGAGTCCGGTTCGCCCACTTGCAGTTCTTCTCCCTGCGCCTTTTGTCCGGCCATGCCGAACATGGCGGCGATGCTGTCAGCCTGGCCACGCGTCAATATTAACAGTTCGATGCGGCGGTTGATGCCGGCGCTGGCATTTTTCACGTCCAGCGGCGCGCGGTCGGCCATGCCGACTACTTGCAGCACGCTGTCGGGACTCATGCTGCCGATCAACAATTGCGCGCGCGCCGACATGGCGCGGTTGGCCGACAGGGTCCAGTTCGAAAAGCCTTCATAGCCGGTGTTGGCGTATTGCATCGAATCGGTGTGGCCGACGATCAGCATCTGGTTTTCCATTTGCGCAAACACGGGGCCCATCTGGCGCAGCAGCTTGCGGAAACGGTCGGTCGGCACGGCGCTGCCGCGCACGAACATGCCTTGCTTGTCCGTATCGTGCAGCATGACGCGCAAGCCGTACGGCGTGATCACCGACTGCAGGTTGCTCTTCAATCCCGCTTCGTCGCTGAGCTTGTCGAGCGCGCGCGACAGGGACAGCAAGTCTTCCGGCGATTGGTAGCTGACCTTGGTCTGATTCGGCGGGGCGGAGCCAGCCTTGCCATCCTGCATTTGCTTGCCTTCCGTGCGCGTGTCGCCCGTGCCCTTGCGGGGCATGGGGAAGCGCTCGATCAGGCTGCCGCGCGGGCCGCCTTTCTGTTCCGGCATGACGCCCTGGCCTTCGCCCTGGCGGCTGCCAGCCGACGCATCCATCATGATTTCCTTCATCGCCTGCTGCTCGCGCGCGGCCATCAGCCACAGCACGAGGAAGAGCGACAGCAGGGCCAGGCAAAAGTCGGCGAACGCTACTTTCCAGGCGCCGCCATGGCCATCGTCGTCGTGCTTGCGTCCCGCACGCTTGATGATGGCCTGTTCATGTTTCTCATGCGGCTTTAGCACGGCGGCCTCCCCGGCCTTGGCCTTGCTCTTGTTCGGCGCCGCCATCTTCCAGCGCATTGATCCAGCTTTCCAGCTGGGCGAAGCTTGGCTTGATGTTCAGCTGCACCAGACGGCGGCCCGCATCGATGGCCAGCAGCGGCGGTTTGCCCGCCACGTGCGTGACCAGCACGACCTTCACGCATTCCATGGTCGAGCCTTCCTCGCCCACCAATTGCTTCATCATGTTGCACATCGGATCGAGCACGCCGTAGCAAAAGAAGATGCCGATGAAGGTACCGACCATGGCGGCGCCCACTTTTTCCGAAATTTCCGCCGCATCGGCGCCGTCCGCCACGGAATTCATGGCCATCACGATGCCGAGAACGGCGGCCAGAATACCGAAACCGGGCATGGCTTCTGCGATCTTGTGCAAGGATTTCGACGGTTGCAGCAATTCGTCGTGGATGGCTTCCAGTTCCTGCTCCAGCACGCCTTCGAGTTCGTGCGCGTTGATCTTGCCCATCGCCATCAAGCGGAAGTTGTCGACGATGAAGGCCAGCAGCTTCGGCTCTTCCAGCACCAGTGGATAGCGCTGGAACAGGGCGCTTTCGCGCGGCGCCTCGACGTGGGCGTCGAGCGCCTTCAGGCCGCCGGCGGCCGTTTGCAGCAGTTCATACATCAGCAGCAGCAACTGGCGCTGGAATTCCGAGCCTTGCTTCTTGTGCGTGACGATCTTGCGCATCTGGTGCAGCATTTCACCGAGTACATGCTTGGGGTTGCCCAGCACCAAGGCGCCGACGGCGGCGCCGATGATGATGATCAACTCGACCGGTTGCCAGATCGCGTGGACGGTGCCGCCCATCAGGGCGAAGCCTCCGAATACACACCCCATCACGATTAAGATACCGATAATTACCATGTCAACTGCCTTTCTGCGTCATTGTGCTGCGTCAATTTGATGGGTGTTGCTGAAACTAGTGCTGAAACTTATGCGTCTTGCAGCATGGCTCTCATCTTGCCCAGCGCCGTCTTGTTGAGCTGGCAGACGCGGGCGTCGCTCAGGTCCAGCACGGCGGCAATTTCTTTGTAGCTCAGTTCGAATTCGTAATACATCTGGATCACGCGCTGCTCGCGTTCGTCCAGCGTGCGCAGCGCCTGTTCCAGGCTGCGCCGCACCATCAATTGTTCTTCCGGGCTCGGTGCGCTGTCCGCTTGTCCCAGGCTTTCCTGCAGCACTTCGTCAAAACTGGCGATCAGCTCGGCATTTTCCGCCAGCTGGTATTCCTGGAAGGCTTCCGGCGTCAGCTTCAGGGCGGCCATGATTTCCGCGTCCAGCGGCTCGCGCCCCAGGCGCCGGGTCAGGGCGCGCACGCTGTCGCGCAGGCGGTGGCTTTCCTGGCGCACGGCGCGCGGACGCCAGTCCTGGCGCCGCAGTTCATCGAGGATGGCGCCGCGGATGCGCAGGCTGGCATAGCTGCCGAACGACTGGTCCGGCACGCCGTAGCGGCGCAAGGCTTCGAGCAAGCCCATCAGGCCGATCTGTTCCATGTCGTCGCGGTCGATGGCGCCCGACACCTGCGAATTGAGCTGGCGCACGATGCGTTTCACCAGCGGGGAGTACGCCACCAGATGTTGTTGCTCTTCAGCAACGCTGAGCACGGCCGCGCAAGCGCTGGCGGCGGCATATTCGCCGGCGCCATACGCTTCCTGGTATTGCTCTACATAGGCCAAGGGATCTCCCACTAGGTCGTCTGGCGTGTCGGCTTATTCAATGATCAGCTTGCCGACCATGACTTCGGTGAACGGCTTTTCCATCTGCTCGCGTTCATAGCTGACATTGAAGGCCTTGTTGATCTGCTCGGCAAATTGCTCCACCGTCATGGTCTGCGCCTTGTCCATCGGAAAGCTCGACAGGGTGCTGACGGCGATCGAGCGCATCAGCGGCAAGTGGTCCTTGGTCAGCTTTTCCTTTTCCTCGGTGGTGGCTATCACCAGGTCGGCCGACAGGTAATGCGTTTCACCTTCGCCGGGGCCGCGGCGCAGCATCACGATGACCTTGTCCAGCGTGATGAATTTGCGCGCCTTCTTGCCTGTGGCGGGCGGCGGGGCTTTCGCTTCGGCCACCTCGGCATGGCCGGCAACCGGCTTGGCCAGATACCACATGGCGCCGCCAGCCGCGCCGGCGGCCAGGACGGCCACGGCGACGAAGCCGCCTATCAGTTTCATTTTCATATTCATCAGGCAGTTTCTCGCTCATGCATGGCGTAAGTGGTACCGGCTGTGCTGCCGTCGGACAGGGCGCGGCCCGGCTCGGCGTCATCGTTCTGGCGGCCCGGTTGACGCTGGCCGCGCGCATCGCCTTCGGCAAATGCCTGGGCGGCCGGGCTGCGCGGGGTGGCGCTGATATTCACGGCCACGTCGGTGTACTGGCGCTGCGCCAGGTCGCTGCGCATGTTTTCGCCGATGCCTTGCAGCTGGCGCAACACTTCTGAGTTTGACGCGGTGACGTTCACCTGCAGCGCACCGGCCGTGTGGCGGATGGAAATTTCAATGCGGCCCAGCATCGGCGGGTCGAGGCGGATCGTCGCGTGTTCGCTGTTGCGGCCGATCTGCGTCTGCAGGCGTTCGCCCAGCGCTTCGCGCAGCGGTTCCTGCCATTGCTGGGCAGGGCCGCTGAGCTTGATGGTGTCGCCGGCCGGGGCTGGCGTAGCCGTATTGCCGACCGCGCCCGTCAGGCCCAGGTTGGGCGTGGCTGGCGCAGGCGTCGCGGCGCCACGTTCGCCATCGCGCGCGGCAGGGGCAGCGGCGGCGGTCACCGGAGCGGCTTGCTGCAGCAGCGATTCGAACGGCTGCGCCGGTGCATTGCCTTTGGCGGCGGTCGCCGGGATGGCCGCTGCCAGCGGTTCACGCGTATCGCGGCCTGCCGGCTGCGCCGCTCCCTGTGCGGTGAGGGTGATTGCCGCCGGGTGCAGGCTGATGTTGAGTGCAGGGTTGGCTTGCGCCACATTCGCCTGCGTTTGTGTCTGCGCTTGCGCGGCGGCGCGTGCCTCGGCGGCGGCCGCGTCCGTTGGCGGCAGTATCGTCACCGGCAAGCCGATGACGGGCGCGGCCATGGCTGGCAGGCTGTTGTCGACCTGGCTGTCGCTGTCGCTATCCTTGGCGGGCGCGGGCGTGCCCGCATCGGCCGTTTCCACGGCGGTCACGTCGAGCACCTGCGCAAACAGGGGCAGGGCGGAGGGCGCGGCGCCAGTGCTGCCGTAGCCTGGCGTGCCGGGCAAGGCAGCGGCCTGTGCCGACGCTGGCGCCGGTGCGGATGCCGCAGTGGCGGCCGGTGCCGGAGCGGCCGGCGCCTTGTTGAAGTTCATGATCATGCTTGATTCCCGTCCGAGTCGTATTCGCCGAGCGCGGCGTAGGCGACCCAACCTTCCTTATTTGCCTGTAATGCACCCAGGTGTTGACCCAGGCGTTCTTTTTCCTCAGAGCAAATTTTAACCGCTTGCGCGTGAATTTTGCGCAATTGCAACAATTCTGTTTGTTCCAGCGCATTCCATGCGCCCCGCTCAGCCAGCAGCGGGATGTTTTTCGCCAGGCTGGCCGAGAGTTTCCCCATCGCTTCCCAGTCCGGCTGCGCGATGGCCGCGCTCAATTGCCGGCTCAGCTGCTGCAGCGCGGCGCGCCTAGGCATTGTTTGCCTGGACGCCCACCCAGCCGCGCTTGATGGTGGTCATCAAGGTCGTCACCTCGTCGATCAGGGTCGGGTCGAGCTTGATGCCGGCCGTGTACAGGCGCGCCACGCAATAGTCGTACAGGCGCGCCAGGTTGACGACCACTTCACCGCCATTGTCGAAATCGAGCGAGCTCGACAGACCGTTGATGATCTGCGTGCATTTATCCAGGCTGACGGCCTTTTGTTCGTAGCGTTTGCCCACGATATGCCCGCGCGCGCGCGCCAGTTCTTCCAGCAGGCCGTCCGTCAGCACCAGTACCAGCTCGACCGGTGTGGCGCGGGCGGTCTGGGCATCCAGGTTGACGGCGTGGTAGTTGCCGTAAGCTTCATTGTTTAACATTGTTGTATTCTCGCTATGTTAACTGTGGCGGCGCGGCAGGCACGCTCGCCTTAGGATTTATTGTTGCTGAACATGGCATCGAACATATCGGACGTCTTGCTCATTTGTTCCTGCATGACTTGCAGGCGCGTAAATTGGTCGAGGAAACGTTTGTATGCCGTGTCATATTGGGCCGTGAGGCGCTCGCCGCTCTTGACCAGGCTTTTCTGCAGCTTCTCCGTGGCGGCCTGGCGCAGGGTGATCTGGCCCTTGGTGATATTGCTCCACTGGCCCAGTACCTTGTCCAGGCTACCGAGCACGCCGGCAGGGGCGGACAGGCTGTTGTTGCCAAAAAGCTTGTCGAGGCCCGTCGGGTTGTCGGCCAGTTTGGCCGTCAGCTTGGCGGTGTTGAGGCTGATTGTGCCGTCGCGCTGGGCCGTAATGCCGTAGGACACCAGCGATACGCCATTGACGTTCAGGCGCAGTGCATCGCCCATGCTGCTGCGCAGGGCATTCAGGCCGGAATCATGGGCGAAGATGCCCGCGCTAATCCCCTTTTCCGGGTTGCCGGGACTGGCCAGGCCATCCATCAGGCTTTTCAGCTTGTTGTAGGCATCGACGAATGCCTGCACGTTGGCGGCGGTGCCGCTGCTGTCCGTGGCCACAGTCAAGGTCACGGGCGCTTCGGCGGCACTCATGGCGCGGGTGAAGGTGATTTTCACATCCTGCACGTTGGTGAAGGTATTCGATGCTTGCGTGATGGCCGTGCCGCCGGGTTTGCCGCCCAGCCAGACGGTGGCGTCGTCAGCCTTGACGACTTCCTTGATGTTGGCCGGAGCGATCAGCGCGCCTTTCAGCGCGATATTGTCGACGCCGCTGGCGTCGAGCGTGGCGGCGTTTGCGATGCCCGTCGCATTCGACGTCAGTACCAGTTGCGCCTGGTTGTTGATGGTCACGATGGACGCGGTGACGCGCGAATTGTTCTTGCTGTTGCCATTGATGGCGGCAGCGATTTCCTGCGGTGTCAGTGTGCCGTTGCCATCCTTGTCGGCGGCGGCCAGGTCGATGTCGAGCGTGTTGTCGCCCACGCCATCGCCAATTTTGACTTTCAGCGTACCCGTGCCATCGGCCGTGTTGACGCTGCTCAGGCCGCCATACGACATCTGGCTGGCCGTGGCCAGTTTTTCAACGAAAAAGGAATAGGTGCCCGGCGTCGCATTGATGCCGGCCGTAGCAGAGCCGTAGCCGGCGGCCGGGAAGGTGGCGGACTGGCTCAGCACCGATTTGCTGCTGGTCATGCTCGACATGGCGCTCTGGAAGGCCGAGATGGCCGACTTCAGATTGCCCAGCGCCGTGCTGGTGTTGCTGGCCAGCGTGTTCTGTGCCTGCAGGGCTGCCTTTTGCGCAGCGACAGCCTTGGTCGCCAGTTTTTCAGACGTTGGGATCGGATCGTATTGCGGTGCGGTAATTACGTTTGCCATGCCAGACTCCTGAATAAAGGGATATACCGGTACAAGGCGACCCCCATTCCCGTTTTGTGAAGTTTTCCTGAAAGAAACTTACACAAACCTCATTTTACCTGCCCGCGGAACCAGAATTGCGTCGCCAGCTCGTCTTGCCGCTTGGCATCAACTCGGTGTTGCTCATTTGCAACATGCTTTTGTTTTTGCGTCAGCACCTGGTCCAGCACTTCGCGCTTGGCCCAGGCCGTATTCAGGGCGCGTTGCGACACGGCCATGTTGGCTTCGTGCAGGTGCAAATCGGTACGGTGCTGGTCGGCCATCTGCATGACTGCCTGCTTGAAGTTGCCGCAGTTGACGGACAGGGCCAGGGGCAGGGCGCCGCTGGGGCCGCTATCCGTGTACAGGCCCGTCAGGCGCTCCAGGTTTTTCTGGTAGCGCTCGCGCACGGCCGTCTGCGCCGCCATTTCACCTTGCAGGCGTTCCACTTCGGTGCTGCGCAGGCCGACCAGGGTGGTCAGGTTGCGGATGGTATGCGCGTCGCTCACGTATGCTCCTAGGCCATGATCTGTTCAAGTTGTTCGATGCACGGCCCCATCGGCGCCTCTTCCTTGGTGCCCTGGCACAGGAAGGCTTCGATGGGCGCGTGCAACTGCACGGCGCGGTCGGTGATCGGGTCGGCGCCGGGCACGTAGGCGCCCAGCGGGATCAGGTCGCGCACGCGCGCATGGCGCGCCATCGATGCTTTCAGCGCGCGCGCCGCCTGCATGTGGGGCGGCGTGATCACCTGCGCCATGCAGCGGCTGATCGAGGCGGCGATGTCGATGGCGGGGTAGTGGCCCCGCTCGGCCAGTTCGCGCGTGAGCACGATGTGGCCGTCGAGAATCGCGCGCGCCGTGTCGACCACGGGGTCCTGCTGGTCGTCGCCCTCGGCCAGCACCGTGTAGATGGCGCTCATGCTGCCTTCCGGGTGGGCGCCATTGCCGGCGCTTTCCACCAGTTGCGGCAAGTTTGAAAAGACGGACGGCGGATAGCCGCGCGTGGCTGGCGGCTCGCCCAGGGCCAGCGCCACTTCGCGCAAGGCCATCGCATAGCGCGTCAGCGAATCGACCAGCAGCAGCACGTGCTTGCCCTGGTCGCGGTAATGGGCGGCGATCGAATGGCACAACTCGGTGGCCATGATGCGCATCAACGGCGATTCATCGGCCGGCGCGATCACCAGCACGGCCTTTTTCAAGCCTTCGGCGCCGAGCGACTTTTCCACGAATTCGCGCACTTCGCGGCCCCGCTCGCCGATCAGGCCGACGACGACGACATCGGCCACCGTCTGGCGCGTGATCAGGCCCAGCAGCACGCTCTTGCCGACGCCGGAACCGGCCATCAGCCCCACGCGCTGGCCCTTGCCCAGGGTCAGCATGCTGTTGATGGCGCGCACGCCCACGTCCAGCGGCTCGATCACCGGTTGTTTCTTCAGAGGATTGATTTTTGGTGGCGTGACTTCCAGCGTGTGTTCGCCACCGAGGCGGCCCAGGTCGTCGATCGGCTCGCCCAGGCCATTGACCATGCGGCCCAGCCATGACGGGCCGATCTGCAGGCTGGCCTTGTCGGGCAGGGGCAGTACGCGCGCGCCGGTGGTCAGACCGGTGGCTTTCTTGAACGGCATCAGGTAAGACAGTTTTTCGCGAAAGCCGACGACTTGCGCGTCGAGCCACTCGCCGCTCACAGTTTCAATTTGACAACGCTGGCCCGTGTGCAGGCGGCAGCCGGCGCTTTCCAGCAGCAGGCCGGACGCGCCGACCAGGCGGCCGGTCGGTGTCGCGACCGGGATATCGCCGATCTCGAAACTGCGCAGCGTGTCGGCGATCATGCAGGCGCGCCCTGGTCCGCGTGTTCGGCGGCCAGCGCCAGGTGGCTGCTGACTTGCTCCATGCAGGCCGACAGGCGTTGATGGCAGCCCGCGTCGACTTCATTGTCGCCCGCCTTGATGCGGCATTCGCCCGCGTCGAGGCGCGCGTCGGCGATCAGGTTCCAGCGCTTGGCGCGCTTCGGATCGAGCTCGCTGATGCGTTTCAATTCTTCCGGATTGAGGAAGACGTCGATTTCCTCGCGCGTGGGCGGCATCGAGGCCAGGGTCTCGTCGACCAGAGCCAGCAATTGCACCGGCTGCAACGCCAGTTCCGCGCGGATCACCTGGCGCGCCACCTTGGCCACCAGGTCGACCACTTCCTTGCGCTGCGCTTCGCGGTAATCGGCGCGCACTTTTTTCAGGTCGCGCAAAATCGCGTCGACGGGGCGCGCCAGGCGGTCCAGCGCCACCAGGGTTTCATTGCGGCCTTCTTCGCGGCCCTGCGCCATGCCGTCGTTGCGTCCGGTGTCGTAGCCGTCCTGCTGGCCTTGCACCAGGCCCACTTCGTAGCCGTCGCGCTGGCCCTGCTCGAAGCCTTCCGAGACGGACGCCTGCCACTGGCCATCCGTGTCCTCGTTGGAGGCACGCTGGCCGGCGGCGATGAATTGCGACAGGGGAGGGAAGCGATACGAGCGGAAGTGTTTCATTCGATCACCGCTTCGGCAAACAGTTGTACTTCGATCTCGCCTGCATCGGCGAGGCCTTTGACGGTGGCCATGATTTCCTGGCGCGTCTGTTCGATACGGCTCAAAGGCACGGGGCCGGAACGGCGCATCATGTCTTCGAAGCTCTGTGCCTGGCGGCGCGGCATGGTTTTCAGCACGGCGTCGCGGATCGACGGTTCCGCACCCTTCAGTGCAATCGCCCACTGTTCCATCGGCACGTCTTCCAGGATGCGCGTGAGCGTGACATCGCTCTGCGTGGCCAGGATCAGGAAGTCGTACATGCTCAGTTCGATTTCCGAGACGACGTCCGGATCGTGCGCGCGCAGCAGTTCGACCAGCGCGGCGCGGTTGCCCGGCATGCGGTTGAGAATCTCTGCCGCCTGGCGGATGCCTTCCACGCTGGTGCTTTGCGTGTCGAGCGTGCCCAGGCAGCGGCCTACCAGTTCGTCGAGCTCGACCAGCAGGTCGCGGTCGATCTCGTCCAGGCGCGCCAGGTTCAGCAAGACCAGGTCGCGGCCTTCGACGGGCAGGGCGTCGAGGATCTGGCCGGCCAGCGCGGGCGGCAAAAATGCCAGGAACACGGCTTGCATCTGCACGTGTTCGTTGACGATGTATTCGGCCAGCCATTTTGGCGAGGCCCACTGCAGGCGCGCCATTTTGGGACGGATCGCATCGCCGTAAATATTGTTCAGCACGCTATTTGCGATATCGCTGCCCAGCGCCATGTCCAGCGAACGCTTCAGGTAGCTGCGCGAGGCGCCATGCACGCCGCTTTGCTGGCGGTAGTCGTCGAAGAAGGTCTGCATGGCCGTTTTCACGGATTCGACCTTGATGCCGCTCATGCGCGACATCACTTGCGTGACTTCCAGCAATTCTTCGCGCGACAGGCAGCGCAGCACGTTGGCGGCCTGTTCTTCGCCGATGCTCAGCAGCACGATGGCTGCCTGTTCCACGGGATTCAGGCTGACGCTTTCGTACTCGGCGCCGTCGGAGGGATTATTGTTGTTGAGTTCGGCCATTTTTCTGCATCCATTGTTTGACGACTTCGGCGACACGCTCGGGTTCTTTTTCAGCCAGCACTTTCAGGTGGTCGACCATCACGTCGACCGCCGAGCCTGGTGGCGGCAAATCATAGTTTTCCAGCAGCGGCACGACCGGCATGTTGCCGCCGGCGGACTCGCCTTCGAGCGCCAGCGGGCTGCCATTCACGCCCAGGGCTGGCGCGCCGGCAACGGCCGCGCCATTCGCGCCAGCGGCGCTGCTGCCGGCCAGGGCCATGGCCGGATCGATCTGCTTGAGCGCTGGCGGCGCCAGGCGCGTGGTCAGCAGACGCAGCAGCGGACGCAGGATCAGGAAGTAGCCGAGGATGGCGCCCAGCGCGTACAACAGCCAGCTGCTGAAATCGACGACGGTGTCGCGCTCTTCCCACCACTGCGCCACGGGCGGCTTGGCCGGGAAGGCCAGCGCCGTCAGGCTCAGGCTGTCGCCGCGCTGGGCATTGATGCCCAGGCCGCTGCTCAGCATTTTTTCGATATTGCCCAGTTCGGCAGGGGTCCAGCCCGTTTTCGGATTCGGAGCGGCGGCGCTGTTGAGGACCACGGCGACGCTGAGTTTTTCCAGGCGGCCACGGCTGCGCTTGATCTGCGTAATGCTGCGGTCGTAGGCGTACTGGCGCGTGGTGGCGTTCTTGCGGGCCGTGCCGTCGTCGGACGGTTTCGGTGCGCCATCAGCGGGCGCGGCGCCTGCTGCATCGGCCGGTGCCGGCACGGCGGCCGCTGGCGGACGGTTCGACAGGCTGCCGGGAATGCCGGCCACGGTGCGGTTGCGTTCCTGCTCTTCGCGCATGGCTTCGCTCGTCACTTTCGGGGCTTCGCCGTATTTTTCCAGGGTTTCGTCCACGCGGTCGTTGTTCACGGCGGCCGTCACGCTGAGCTTGAAGTTGTCTTCGCCGATGACGGGACCGAGCAAGCCCGTGACGTTACGGCGGATTTCATCCTGGAAACGTTTCGCGCCTTCATTGCCGGCGGCCGAGGCGTCGAAGCCGTCCGTCAGGTCGACGTGCGCGGACAGCAGGTTGCCGCCCTGGTCGACCAGGCTCACGCGCGTGGGCGCCAGGCTGGCGACGCTGCCGGCCACCATGTTGATGACGGCGGCGATCTGTTCCGGCGCCAGGGTGCGGCCCGGTTTCAGCGCCACGACGATGGAGGCGGACGATTTGTCGCCGTCGCTGGCGACAAACGACGTCGATTTCGCAATCGACAGATGGACGCGCGCCGAAGCGATCGCGTCCATCGTCATGATGCTTTGCGCCAGTTCGCCTTCCAGGCCGCGGCGGAAGCGCACGTCCTGCACGAATTGCGACACGCCCAGCGGGTCGTTCTTGTCCATCAGCTCCAGGCCGGCCGGCAGCTGCGCCGTCACGCCTTTCGAGGCGAGCAGCATGCGCACCTTGCCCAGCATGGCGTCGGGCACCAGCACCTGGCCGCTGTCCGGATGCAGGCGGTAGGGGATGTGCTCGGCGTCCAGGGTGGCCATCATGTCCGTCACGGCCACTTTTTCGCGCGCGCCAAACACCGGCTTGTAGTTGGCCTGATCGCGCCAGGCATACATGGTCACCATGGCGGTGATGCCGATGGCCAGCACGACGATGGGAACCAGGTTTTTCAGCAGGGCGGGCGGGATGGCGGGCTGGGCGCCAAGGCGCCAGCGCGCAAATGCGGACTTCATGGGGGTAATCACTTGGGATAACTTTCGCTGGGAGGCTGGGCGTGGTTCAGGACGTGAAGATTACAGAGGCAGTTTGATGAGTTCGTCGACGGCGCCCATGACCTTGTTGCGCACTTGCATCAACATGGAGAAGGACAGGCTCGCTTCCTGGCTGGCCAGCATGGCGCCGACCATGTCGTCGCTCTTGCCGCTGTCGACGTCGCTCATTTTCTGCGCCGCCATGCGGTCGTCGCCGTTGACCTTGCCAATGGCGTCTTTCATGCTTTGCGCGAAGGAGAAGCCCGATTGTTCCGGGGCGCCGAATTGGGCGGCAGGCGCGATGCTGGCGCCCAGGGCGCGCGCGTCGTTGCTCAGTGCTGCCAGATCGGCCTTGATCAGACCTGCGAGTTCGTTGCTCATCGTGCCCTCTACTTTCAATATGCGGTGACGTATCAATCAGAAATTACTGGTGTTGCCATTCCGGCAGGCATTTCATTGAATGCCATCGCGCCCGGCCCGAATGACAGGGCCCATCAGTTTTATCAGTTGCCACACCATCCGCTCAAGCAGATTCAAACAAACCCGGCAGACCCGCGCCGATATGATTTACATGGCCATGACAACTAATAATTATCTGATAAAAGTTTCTTCTGGCGGCAATAAGGAAACTGAAAACTGCCATAAAAACCGGAATCAGGTAAGCGGAATGGCGCACTGCAAATCACTATTTTCTCGCTATAAG
>Ga0123392_153273_pt1 | contig 28386 bp, 22 predicted proteins | sample T6HHNO3metaT_FD_89920 | JGI IMG/M metagenome (GOLD analysis project Ga0123392, IMG submission 89920) | Methane-oxidizing artificial microbial communities from Washington, USA to study methane cycling - T6-HHNO3 metaT (Metagenome... | ecosystem: Engineered > Modeled > Simulated communities... | reverse complement strand
TCATCGCGGAAGACGTTGAAGGCGAAGCCTTGGCAACGCTGGTTGTCAACAACATGCGCGGTATCGTTAAAGTGGCTGCCGTTAAAGCGCCTGGTTTTGGTGACCGTCGTAAAGCCATGCTGGAAGACATCGCGGTGTTGACCGGCGGTGTAGTCATTTCCGAAGAAGTGGGTCTGTCTTTGGAAAAAGCCGACATCAGCCAATTGGGTACTGCCAAACGTGTCCAAATCAATAAAGAAAACACCACCATCATCGACGGTGCCGGCAACGAAGATCAAATCAAAGGCCGCGTCGCGCAAATTCGCGCTCAAGCTGATGATGCGACTTCCGATTACGACCGTGAGAAATTGCAAGAGCGTCTGGCCAAACTGGCTGGCGGTGTCGCGGTGATCAAAGTCGGCGCTGCGACCGAAGTGGAAATGAAAGAGAAGAAAGCCCGCGTTGAAGACGCGCTGCATTCAACTCGCGCCGCGGTTGAAGAGGGTGTGGTTGCCGGTGGCGGTACCGCGCTGATCCGTGCACTGTCTGCCCTGGACGGCCTGAAAGGCATCAACCACGACCAAGATGTAGGTATCAGCATCCTGCGCCGTGCTATGGAAGAGCCTTTGCGTCAAATCGTCAGCAACGCCGGTGATGAAGCGTCTGTGGTTCTGAATGAAGTGAAAAAAGGCACCGGTAACTTCGGTTACAACGCTGCTACCGGCGAATACGGCGACATGATCGCCATGGGTATTTTGGACCCTGCGAAAGTGACCCGTTCTGCCTTGCAAAACGCCGCATCGGTTGCTGGCCTGATGATCACCACCGAAGTGATGATTGCCGATGCACCATCCGACAGCAAAGCCCCTGCAATGCCTGATATGGGCGGCATGGGCGGTATGGGCGGCATGATGTAATCGCCTTCGGCCTTGGCCTGAAAACCCCGGTTGCCGCAAGGTGCCGGGGTTTTTTATTGCCTGGCGCTTTGGGTGTGGAACGGTTTACGATGGTTTGCCGCACTATAGATTGATTTTTGCCGCGAAACATTCGATAACGGCATCAGCAAATTATTCACAGCTCGAAGCTATTAACCATGACCAACGATTTTTCGATTCTGATCGCCGACGACAATGAAATCAATCTATGGTTGTTACGCGAACAGTTGGAATACTGGACGACCAATATCACCTCGGCAAAAGACGGGCGGGAGGCCTGGCAATTGTTGCAAGAACGCCGCTACGACTTCATCTTTCTGGATGTGAACATGCCGTTTTTGAGTGGTTTCGATGTCGCCGCCAATTTGCGCGGCACCGAAAACTACAATCGGCAAACGCCGGCAGTCGCCGTCACGGCTCACGCGCAAAATCAGCAGCAGGAACGGGCAATTGCAGCCGGGTTTAACGAATGTCTGGTCAAGCCGGTCCGCCTTTATCAATTGGAACAACTATTGGTGCGTTGGCGGCAACACGAGCCAGTGAATGCCGAGTATTATGCCGGGCAACTTTTGCGTAAAGCCCAGGATAACAGGCAGTTGAGCCAAATCCTAATGGCCAAATTATTTGACCAGTTGCCGGGGTTGATACTTGAGATCGAGCGGGCTGTGGACAATCGCTTGCTGCAACAGGCTTGGGAGTTGAACCATAAACTGCATGGTACCTTTTGTTTTTACGATTTTGCCGACTGCCTGGCGGTCGTCGAGAACTTGCAAAAAGCGTTGGCACAAGCCGACGCAGAGTTGGCGCAACAGCGCTTTAATAAAATGAAAATTAAGCTGATTCGGCTGTTGGATAACCAGGATCAAGTTCTGAAATGTCTCGGTGACGATGACGCCATATTATGACCAAGGTGACACTCGCGTGGCTCTAATTTGGCCGCTTTTATCGGCTGCGGCGCTTTGGCGTTCGACGCGCCCGCGCAAATGATGCAAACTGCACCCTATATTGCAAAGTAAAGACAAGGTGGCTTTTATGAATACAGACCCCTGCACTTACGTCATTTTCGGTGCTACCGGCAATTTGGCGCGCTTGAAGCTCATGCCGGGCTTCTATCATCTGGAATTGGAAAAAAAACTGCCGGAAGGCACACGTATCCTGGCGGTGGGCCGCCGTCCCTGGGATAGAGCAACCTGGCTGGCCGAAGTGAAGGCCTTGCTACTTGAGCAGGCCAATACGCCGCTGGACGAGGCCGTATTCAATCGGTTTAGCGAACGGCTGGATTATCATCGCGGCGATCTCGATCAACCGGAATGCTATAAAACTCTGGCGGAAACGCTAAACGCTCAGCCGCGATTTTCCCGCAATATGGCCTTCTATCTGGCCATCGGTCCCAGCGATTTCGGCAACGTCATCGAGTCTTTGAGCCAAGTGGAGCTGCTGAACGAAGAATACGGCTGGCGACGAGTCGTGATCGAAAAGCCATTTGGTTACGATCTGGAGAGTGCACAGGCCTTGCAAAAACGTCTGAGCCGCTATTTAAGCGAAGACCAGATTTACCGCATCGACCATTATCTGGGTAAGGGCATGGTGCAGAACGTCTTGGTGTTTCGTTTCGCCAACGTCATGCTGGAGCCCTTGTGGAATCGCAATTACATCGACCATGTGCAGATCACCCACTCCGAAGAGCTGGGCATTGGCAGCCGCGGCGAGTATTACGACAGCGCCGGGGCCATGCGCGACATGCTGCAAAGTCACCTGTTACAGCTTTTGACCTTGGTGGCGATGGAGCCGCCGGTGTCCATGGATGCCGAATCGCTGCGCGACGAAAAAGTCAAAGTGCTGAAGTCCATTCGGCCGATCCCGAAATCGGCTGTGCATGCGCATGCCTTTCGCGGCCAATATGCCCGCGGCAATATCGAAGGTCAAAAAGTGGGCGGTTACCTGGAGGAAGCCAATATTCCCGCTGACAGCAGTACCGAAACCTATGCGGCAATGAAATTGTTGATCGATAACTGGCGCTGGCGCGGCGTGCCGTTTTATCTGCGCACCGGCAAGCGTATGGCCAAGGGCCAATCCTCGATTTCGATCTGCTTTCGCCACCCGCCGTTTCAGTTTTTCCGGGATACCCATGTGCAGTGCATGACGCCGAACTGGATATTGCTGGGGATTCAGCCGGAAGAATGCATCCGCATCGAAATGACCGTCAAGGAGCCGGGCTTAGAAATGCGTACCCGCACCACCAGCCTGGACGCCAGCTTTCGCAATCCCGACGAACGCCGCGTGGATGCCTACGAAGATTTGTTGTTGGATGTGATGAAAGGCGACCGTTCATTATTTTTGCGTTTCGACGAAGTGGAATACGCCTGGCGCATCGTCGATCCGATTTTGCAAAATTGGGTCACCGAGCGGGACTACATCGCCACCTATCCGGCTGGTTCCTGGGGGCCGGAAGAAAGCCGCCGCTTGTTCGAGAAGGAAGACCAGTACTGGCGCAGTTCCTTGATGCCGGAGTGTCAGTCATAACTGCGACTCCCTCGGTTTCTGTTAACAATGTGTCATGATGCGGTAGCGCCAAACTTATTCCGTTTTCGGATTAAGTGTTTCGGGCTAACGGAAAACAAAGCTGTGTGAAATGCCGAGATAGCTGCGGCATTTCACACAGTTTTATGAATGCTAACAAAGCTCTGATTTTTTCGAACGAACGAAAATCTCATATTTTCAGGCGGTTAAGTCTTTGAGTTCCGTCATGGCGTAAACTTTGCTGCGCCAAATGCCACGATTAACTCCAGCATGGCCTGGCTTCGCGCATGGCATTTTCAGACCACGATATTTACCGAATTTTTTTAAGTACCCGCCCGCAAATCCAGCGTTTTTTGCAGCAGCGCATTCGGTGCGACGACACTGCGGCCGATTTGATTCAAGACATTTTTTTGAGATTGACGCTGCTGAAGCCACCTCCCGCCAGTGAGACCGAAGTCCAGGCCTGGCTGTTTAAAGTGGCATCCAATCTATCTCTCGATCATCTGCGCACGCAAAAACGCCGTTGTGAATTGCTTGATCAATATCTGGGCGACGAAACCGACATCGACGCTTCGGCAGCGCCGGAACGAACGGCGGAAGCGCAAGATCAATTGCAGCACATTCAGCTGGCACTGGCCGATTTGCCTGATCAATGCGCCGAGATTTTATATTTAAGCCGTATCGAGGGCTTAAGCCATATTGAGATTGCCAAGCAACTGAAAATCTCGACCAGTTGGGTGGAAAAACAGCTGGCAAAAGCGTTGCTGCACTGCCGGCAGGCTGTTGATAGCCAATGTACTTAGTGTGGATTTAAGCGCCTTGGATCGTTATAGTAAATATCCCGCTCCAAACAACACCGTAATGAACGAAACTTCTTCAACTCGCCGAGCAGCTTTGCAGCAACAAGCCGTTGCCTGGCACGTGCGCCTAAAGTCCGGTGCTGCCGATGACACGGTATTGACTGAGTTCGAAAACTGGCGGTCGCAAACCCCCGAACACGAGCAAGCCTATCGTGATGTCGAGACCCTTTGGCAACACCTGCCGCGGCCGCTACTCGCTGATCGGCAACACCGTCGCGCGCTGGCGATAAGGCAGCGGCGAGGGCGTAGGCTAAAGCGCGGATTGGGCTTGGCTGCGGCCGCTGCGCTGCTGCTGTGCGTGATGAGTAGTTTTTATCCGGATTACTTGCAACATCCGCTGGCAGACTACCGTACCCGGATCGGTGAGCAGACCTCAATTACGCTGGCCGACGGCAGTATCGCCCATCTGAATACCGATACCGCCATCGATGTATCAATCAATGCCAATGAGCGACGCATTGAATTGCTGCGCGGCGAGGCCGAATTTGACGTGGCGCATGACGAGCACAAGTCGTTTCGGGTCGTATCCGGTGCTACGTCGACAGAAGCGTTAGGCACCCGCTTCATCGTCCGTTACGACGGCCAAACCGGCGCGGTTACGCTATTGCAAGGCAAAGTCCGCAGTAGCAGGCCGTCCGCGCACGGTGCGCAAGCCGATAGCGCCACACTGCAACCCGGCCAACAACTAAGCTTCAATACCGAGATGTTGGGCGTGCCGCAAGCAGTCGAATTAAGCAACGCCGACGCCTGGCGCCGCGGCCGCTTGTTGATGAATTTCGTACCGTTAAAACAGGTTATCGCCGAAATCAACCGCTACCGGCGCAGCCAAATCCGTTTATTGGACGACAGGCTGGCGGAGCGGGAAGTCAACATCGCCGTCGACATCCAGCAAATCGATGCCTGGCTGGAAGCCCTGCAACAGACCTTGCCGGTTAAAGTCATCCACGCCGGGCCGCTGGTGTTTTTGCAGTCCTGATGGCCCGCTTTGCTGCCTGCGACAATTTGTCACACATCCTTTAGTACGGCTCAGCCAGCCGCCAATCGTTCTCAGCTAAAACCCACTCAAACTGAGGACACATCATGAGAAAAACCGGAAACCCAAGCCGGACGCGAACAGCTCAAACTAAAGGCTCATCGACCATCGGTGCATTGCCGCTTTGTCTGAGCTTGATAAGCGCTGCGACGCTGCCGACAGCTCAGGCCGAAAGCCCCAGCGCCACTAGCGAAAGTCGCACCTACAACATCGCTGCGCAGCCCTTGTATTCCGCACTGAGCGCGTTGGCCGAACAGTCCGGCGTGCAGTTTGTTTACAACTCGGAGTTGGTCAAGGGTATCGACTCGCAAGGCGCTAGCGGACAGTATTCGCTGGAAGGCGCATTGAAATGCTTACTGTCCGGGTCGGGGATTAGTTATCGATTCAGTAGCGGTAACACCGTCACGCTGCAAAATACGGCCGAGTTGGAGCCGCAATCGGCTGCAACGATGCCGGCTGTGACGGTCGTTGGCAAAACCGATCTCAACTCCGATGATCCCTACAACTTGAGTTATACCCGCACCAACACGGCGCTGGCGACCAAAACCGACACACCCATCATGGAGACGCCTGCCTCCATTCAAGTCGTCAACAAGGCGGTGCTGCACGATCAACAATCCTACCGCTTACAGGACGCCATCAAGAATGTCAGCGGCGTGCAGTCTTACCATTCGTATGGCGGCGACCACGAACAATTCGTGATGCGTGGTTTTCTGCAAAGCACCGTCAACTATCGCAACGGCATCCGCATACCGTTTACTAAATTCGATCTGGCCAACGTCGAGCGCGTGGAAGTGATTAAAGGCGCATCGGCCATGCTGTTCGGCTTCGGCGATCCCGGCGGCTTGATCAGTACCGTGACCAAGCAGCCCAGCTCGACGCCCTACTATTCGCTGGAACAACGCTTCGGCTCCTACGATTTCTATCGTACCGAAGCCAGCGCAACCGGTCCGATCAGCAAGGAAGCCGGCCTGAATTACCGGTTGGACATGTCGTATCTGGATACCGGTTCGTTCCGGCAAAACATGGGTAATGACCGGATCTTTTTCGCGCCTACCCTGAGTTGGGAAGCCACGGCGGACACCAAGTTCACCTTATCCTATGAATACTTCGACGAGAACAACGCCTATGACTACGGTGTGCCCGCGGTCGGCAACCAATTGGCCAGAATTCCCATTTCCAGAACCTTCGTCGGCCGTTCGGATTTAAGAAATTCCACGACCAACAATTTGGTCGATTTCAGAATCGACCACCGCGTCAACGACCAGGTCAAGCTAAACGCCGGCGTGGTGTCGTCGCAGTATCAAAAGTATTGGCAGGGTTTCTATACCGGCCGCGTCAACGAAACCCCCGGCAACGCCTTCGGCAACGTGTCGCGCAATTACTGGTTTAGCCCGGAAAACGCCGAGTCACTGACCGCCTGGGTAAACGGCACGTTCGACTTCGAAACCTACGGCATCAAGCATAAACTGTTGCTCGGCGGCGAGTACTACAACAGTCAATTGAAATACGAGGTTGCCAGCGGCGGCGTCGACACGATCAACATCTTTAACCCGAATATTGCGGCCGTTACCGACGCTCAGGTAAGCCGAATCCGGAGTGCGTCTTACAACGACGTCATCGCTACCGAGAACACCTCAAAGGCCATTTACTTTCAGGATCAAATGACGCTTTGGGACAAGCTGCACATTATGGGCGGCTTCCGCTATGACTGGGTGGATAGGATGCAAGACCTGAGCTGGTGGGCGCCGGACGGCAAGGACGCGCGTAACGACGATGTGGTCAGTCCCCGGGTCGGTATCGTTTACCAGCCGGTCAACTGGCTGTCGTTGTTCGGCAGTTTCACCGAGTCGTTCGGTCCGGCCAACGATTACGACAACGGCGGCGCCAAGTTGTACGATCTATTCGATGCCACCCAGTTCGAGGGCGGGGTAAAAACTCAATTTTTCGACGGCAAATTCAACGCCAGCGTGGCTTACTTCGACCTGGAAAGAACCCAATTTTTCCAAGATCCCAACAGCGATGTGATCTATGCGCAAGTGCCGGTTAAGGGCAGCAGTAAAGGCGTCGAACTGGACGTACAAGGTCAGCTGTACGAGGGCTTGAGTGTCATCGGCACCTACGCTTACACCAACGCCAAGGTCATCGACGACACGGGGACACCAGCCAACATCGGCAACCGTATGCCTTTTGCGCCCAACCATCAGGGCAGCGCTTGGTTGAAGTATGACTTCGACGGCGACATGCTGAAAGGCTTTAGTGTCGGTGCCGGGGTTTATGTTTCCGGACGCCGTTACGGCGATGCCGCGAACAGCTATTTCGACAGATCCTATGCTCGGCTGGATTTGATGGCGGCCTACAAGCGCAAACTGGGCGGCATGAATTTGACCACCCAGGTCAACATCAACAACGTCAACGATGCTGAGTATTACGTGCTGCGCTCGCGCCGCACCAATCTACCCGCCGAGCCGTTGGCGGTCATGGGCTCGATCAAGTTGGAGTATTAGACCGTTCTATGGGTCACGTTGGGGTGAGGTAACGAACCCCAACATTTTTGGCCTCTAAATTACCGGTATCGTTGATGTTCTGTTGCCGATAGCTGGAGGATGGTTTTGAGGTTGTTGTGTTGGGGTTCCTTTAATCACCCCAACCTACGCTGGCCTGGCAAAATGGGACTGGGATTTTCCGGGGCCTAAACGTCTTATTCAGGTATCGACGCCTTTTGTTTTCGCACCCTTTACGTGACCTTTTCGCTATCGCCATGACTGCCGTCCCTCAACAATCGCGCTCGACCATTCCGGCGAATCCGCACAATCCAGCCTTGTCCCGCCTGAAAGCCCGCCGCAAACGCTGGCTGGACGTGCATTTGTGGCTGGGTTTGAGCTTGGGATTTTTGCTGTCGATTTACGGGATTACCGGCAGCTTTCTGGTTTTTTACGCCGAGATCGACGAATGGCTGCATCCCGAATTATTGGTGGTTGAACAACCGGCTGGTGCACAGTATCGGCCGCTGGCCGAAATCTTTGCCGCCGGCAAAACCGTGATGCCGCCGAACGCCAAACATATTTTTTCGGTATATCCGCGCAATGCGGAGGCCGCCTTCAAACTGCGTTACCAATTTCCAACCACCGATACCGAAAACGAACGCTGGATCGTCGGCGTCAATCCCTATACGGCGCAAATCACCGGAAAAATGTTGCTGACCCGCTCCGGCGATTGGTTGCCGGCAACCTTCATCGATTGCGTGTTCGAGTTGCACTACGCCTTGTTGATTCCGTCCGAGGACATCAGCGCCGTCATCGTTGGCGTCTCGGCGGCGCTGCTGATCGTCTCCACCTTGACCGGCCTGATCGTCTGGTGGCCGTTGACCGGCCATTGGCGCAACGCATTAACCTTCAAGGCCAAGGCCGGTAAAGTGCGCTTCAATTACGATCTGCATAAAACCAGCGGTTTTTACACCTTGCTGGTGATGTTGCCGGTTCTGTTCTCAGGGATTTACATGGTGCTGCCGCACAACGTGGTGCCGGTGCTGGAACTGTTCTCGCCGGTGACTTACCGCTACTGGTTTCAATCCCAACCGCCTTATCCAAATGCTCCGGCCATCGGTATGGATCAGGCGGTGGCGATTGCCTTTAAGCAGTATCCGCAAGGCCGGCCGCACTGGATTTATGGGGCTGCGGAACCGACTAAAACCTATACGGTGTGCCAGGACGGCGTCGATGCACCCGGCAGTATTTTGCAACGCCGCTGCACGGTGATCGACCGTTACAGCGGCAAGATTCTGGATCTGGACGACCCCAGCCTGCTGACCGCCACGGCCGGCGAAATTTTTACTCATTGGCAGTGGCCGTTGCATTCCGGCCAGGCCTTCGGCATGACCGGGCGGATTTTGGTGTTTATTACCGGACTAGCCTGCCCGGTGCTATTCGTAACCGGGGTGATCCGCTGGCGGCAAAAAGCCGCAACCCGGCGCAAACGGAAGGGCTGAAACTGATCGGTGATCAGGTACTGCAACGATTGGGCAATAGGCAAAACTTCTGCCATTGTATTGCTGACAATGTTTTCCGAATGTTGCAATCTTGTCGCATCACTGTCTCAAAACAATACATACAAACTGTGACACATACCTGAAAGTCCTTGTGTTTCCAGGCTTGCGGGCGTGGTGTTCCATGGCATTGATATTGCTGCGGGTCAATTGAAAACCATTGGGATTTTCAAGAGGGCGTCAGGTGCGTGCCAAAGCCTGTCGCCGATTTTTTGGCAATGTCATTAAGGTGATGAGATGAGTGAAGTGATATGGGTCGGTTTGATTATGTTGATTGTGGCGGCCTGCGCGTTCGCGCCCTTGGGTTGCATGCTGTCGGCTTATGCAAAGTCCGTTAAATCCAGCGGCGCTAGTAAAGCAGCAGGCGATGTCAGTGGTTCAGCGCCGGGACTGCCCGAGGATTCGGTCCTCAAGCGGCATTTTTTGACGCAATTGCAAAGCGAGATTGAGGCAACCTTGTTTCCGCGGCCAACCGATTCGATGCTGCAACGGCATTACGATGCCTTGGTGGCGGCCAAGCTGGAAAACCGTTTGCAGATTATTGGAAAGTAAGCCCTGGTTGTTAAGGTCGCTTTGATGTTCCTGAGGGTACTGAGCTTGTCGAAGGGCGCACCAGCCTACGCTTCGATAAGCTCAGCCTGAACGGCATAGCCTTGATCAATAGGGCTTGATTAGCAAACAGGCCAGGCGCTGACCAAGCAGCGCCTATTTTGCCGATACCCGTCGTACCAGCAGTTTTTCTAAAAGCCAATGTGTATTTCGCTGGCGTTCTACCCGTCCGATTAGCGAAAATAGACGGCAGATGTGTCGCCTAGTAGCGATTTTCCCGTCACTCAGACCAAGCCTGCATGCTAAACGCCGCCGATCTCGATACCTTGTTTTTGACTTTTCGCGTGGCCAGTCTGGCCACCCTGCTGTTGTTATTGCTGGGCACACCGCTGGCGTGGAAGTTGGCGCGCAGCCGTTCGCGCTGGAAAGGCGTCATCAATAGCGTGGTGGCATTGCCGCTGGTATTGCCGCCGACGGTATTGGGTTTTTACCTATTGGTGTTGATGGGGCCGGCTGGGCTGGTGGGAAAATTTACCCAATGGCTGGGTATCGGCACTTTACCGTTCAGCTTTGGTGGTTTGGTGGTGGCGTCGGTGTTGTATTCGTTGCCGTTTGTGGTGCAGCCTTTGCAGAACGCCTTCGTGGCGATGGGCGATGCGCCGCTGGAAGCCGCCGCAACTTTGGGAGCCGGGCCGCTGGATCGATTTTTCAGCGTGGCGCTGCCTTTGGCGAAACCGGGGTTTTTAACCGCCGGGGTGCTGGGTTTTACCCATACCGTCGGCGAATTCGGCGTGGTATTGATGGTGGGCGGGAATATTCCCGACAAAACCCGCGTGGTATCCGTGCAAATTTACAATCATGTCGAAGCCTTGGAATACGGTCAGGCACATTGGCTGGCTGGCGGCTTGCTGATCTTCTCTTTCTTGGTGCTACTGTTGCTGTACAACAGCCAACAAACCCAAACCCTGACGCAATCCTTGAAATGACTATGTCCCAAGTGCCCAGCATTCAGGCCCGCTTGCGCCTGGCTTACGACCAATTTGCTTTGGATGTGGATTTGCAATTGCCCGCCAGCGGCGTGACGGTGCTGTTCGGGCATTCCGGTTCCGGCAAGACCACCTTGTTGCGTTGTATCGCCGGCTTGGAACGGCCGACGCAGGGCTTTTTGAAAATCGGCGCAACGCTTTGGCAAGACAGTGAACACGATTTTTTCCTGCCCACCCATCGCCGTAATTTGGCCTATGTGTTTCAAGAAGCCAACCTGTTTCCGCATCTTTCGGTGCGCGGCAATCTGGATTACGCCGTGCGGCGCTTGCGAACTAAAGATAGGCTGTTTTCCCTGGAGCAAGCGATTGAATTACTGGCGATAGGACCGTTGCTGGAGCGTTTGCCGGACCGCTTATCCGGCGGCGAACGGCAACGGGTAGCGATAGCCAGGGCCTTGGCCGCCAGTCCGGATGTGTTGTTGATGGATGAGCCGCTGGCCGCGCTGGATGAGCAACGCAAGCAGGACATCCTGCCTTACCTGACCGGCTTGCATCAGAATCTGCAAATCCCGATTCTGTACGTCACCCACTCTTTGCAGGAGGTCAATCAACTCGCAGACCACCTGCTGGTAATGGCCGCCGGCAAAGCATTGGCCTGCGGGCCGCTGGCGGAAACCCTGACTCGGCTGGACGGCCCCATGGCTTTGGATCGGCAAGCGGCCAGCGTCTGGCAGGGCAAGTTGATCAGCCACGAAGCCGAGTATCATCTCAGCCATGCCGAATTCGCCGGCGGCAGCTTGAGTTTGCCGTATTTGGACATGCCGGTCGGTAGCCCGGTGAGAATCAGAATTTACGCCCGCGACGTCAGTATTACCCTGCAACCGCCGGAAGCCTCCAGCATCCTGAATATTCTGCCGGCCAGGGTGCTGGCGCTCAGCGAAATGGGGCAAGGCCAAACGGTGGTGCAATTGGCGGTCGGCGACGAGGTTTTATTGGCGCATATCACCCAAAAATCGGCGATGTTGTTAGATGTGCAGCCAGGTATGGCCGTCTACGTACAAATCAAGGGTACTTCCATAGTTCGGTAAGGATTACCACTCACTTTTACGGATCGGCTGCAAATTGCGCTGCCTTAGCGCCGAGCCGATTACTTGTCGCTGGTGCGCAATTCCTCCGCATGAAATGTGATAGCCCTCAAAAAACGCAATGAATTTGTCGATGTTGGCGCGTTGCGGACGCCTTATCGGCATTTAGCGACTATCTTGATAAACGGTTTGCCGGAGAAGGTATCGCTGGATGGATAGCCGACGGCCCTCCTCGTCAAAATAGTTGTCACCTCAAAATAATAAAAAAAATGAAATCAACGATATGGCTGACTGGCCGGTATCAAACACAAGCGACGAATCGATTAAATCTGTTCCTGTTCGGTGTGGCGCTTAACGTCAATATCTTCGGTAGCGCGGTGGCCGATAACGCGCCGGATATCGAAGCTTTTTCCATCAACGAACTGATGCAAATGGAAGTGTCCTCGGCGTCCAGAAAATCGCAGACCGTATCCGATACCGCGGCGGCGGCGTTCGTGATCAGTCAGGAAGACATTCGCCGTTCCGGGGCCACCAGTATTCCCGACGCACTGCGTTTGGCGCCCGGTCTTGAGGTCGCGCAAATTAACGCCAGTGTCTGGGCGGTTACCGCGCGTGGCTTCAATAGCCGTTATGCCAATAAATTGCTGGTACTGATGGACGGCCGCAGTGTTTATACGCCCTTATTTTCCGGGGTGTTCTGGGATTTGCAGGACACCCTGATGGAAGACATCGAGCGTATCGAGGTGATACGCGGACCGGGTGCGGTGATGTGGGGCGCCAACGCGGTAAACGGGGTGATCAATATCATTACCAAGAAAGCCAAGGACACCCAAGGCAATTTGTTCGTGGCCGGTGGCGGCAATCAGGAGCGCGGCTTTGCCGGTTACCGGCACGGTGGCCGTATCGGCGACGACGGCAGTTACCGGGTGTACGCCAAAACTTTTGAACGCGATACTTTTGTTAATGCGGCCGGAGACAGACTGCACGACGATTGGCGCTCGGTGCAGGGCGGTTTTCGTATCGATGACCGGATCTCCAACGACAGCCGTTACACGATACAAGGCGATGTTTACCGCAAGACCATAGGCAATACCGTCACGCCGCAAACGGTGCTGCCGCCGTTTAACCGCGAGTTCAATTTCGACGACCATGCCGACGGTGCTAACCTGCTGGCGCGTTGGGAAGGTAATTTCAGCGACGGTTCGGAATTTATGCTGCAAGGCTATTACGACCGGGTCGCTTTCAGTGCCGCAGCGTTGTCCGACAGTCAGGACATGGTGGACATCGATTTTCAGCATCGCCTGCATCCCAATGCCGACCACGATTTGATGTGGGGCGCCAGTTACCGATTCATTCACAGTACCACGGTCAACACTTCGGCTATCGCCTTCACACCCAACAGCTTGGGTTACCACAACGGCAGCGTGTTCGTACAAGACGACATCACGTTGATCGACAACACTCTGCGCCTGACGCTGGGTACCAAATTGGAAGAAAGCCATTTCGGTAACACGCAAGTGCAGCCCAACGCCCGTTTAATGTGGACGCCGGACCAAGTGCATTCGGTATGGGCCTCGGTTTCCAGGGCGTCGCGCACCCCGGCGCGCGGCGAAGCGCAGGCCAACGTGGGGCTGGGCGGCGTACCGACAGGTTTGCCGGCGCCTTTTGATCAGATCCAGGTCATCGCGCAGCCCGACCCCAAGCTACGCGCAGAAAAAATCTTTGCCGCCGAAATCGGTTACCGCACCCAGTGGACCGAAAAATTCTCCACCGACATTACCGCCTTCAGCAATCATTATTCCGACTTGGTGATGTTCCGCCGCGGCGAGTTGGTGGGGCTGACCCAGTCTTTGATCTGGAGTAACGCCCAGCAAGACTTCACCACACGCGGCATCGAGATTGCCAGCGAATGGCATGTGTTGGATTGGATGCGCTTCAGCGGCAATTACAGCCATTTGAAAATGGAAATCCCCCAGGACCCGCTCAATCCGGATATCGCCGGTCTGAGTCCTCGCCATCGCGGCTCTTTGCGCTGGCAGATGGATTTGCCGGAAAAAATCAAGTTGGACTTTACCCTCAGGCATGTCGGCCGCTTGCATTCCAACAGCCAGGCCGTACCGGCCTACACCACCTTCGACGCCAGACTGGCTTACGAACCCTATAACGGTGTGGAGTTTGCCGTCATCGCCCAAAACCTGTTCTCGCCCAGCCATCCGGAATATAAAGACTCATCCGCGCTGTCCTTGCCGAGTAGCGCGGTGGAAGTCCCGCGCTCGATCTACGGCAAACTCAGCTGGCGCTTTTGATTTTTCAACCCGTAAAGAGTATCGACCATGCGTAAGCTCTGGAAAAAATTGCCCTGGATTATTGCCGGGATTGTGTTGATTGTCGGCCTGCTGAAGCCGCCTTTATTGCCTTGGCTGTTGTTAGTATTAACCGTGCTCGCGTGTTTGTTCCTGCCGCGCCGCGGGTTGATCGGCCCGGTCGAATTACCGGCCGACGATGCGTTTTTACCCAGTGAACAAGTGCAGTGGTGGTATTGGACCGGGCATTTGTTCACCGACGACGGCCGCCGCTTCGGCTTCGAAATCGTGTTTTTCTCGTTCGATAGTTTGGTGATTTTTCGCGATCAGCTGGTGCAGGCGGCGGTGACCGATGTGAATGGTCAACGTTTCTCGTTCGAAGAGTTCGTTGAATTCCATCTGCCCAAGCGCATTCCCAACGGCTTTAACCTGACTTCCGGCGCCGACAATAAAGTGACGGCGGTTGGCGGCGACGGCCATGACCGCTTGCACGCGCAAGTCGGCGATTATGTGCTGGATCTGGAACTGAAAGCCACGCAGGCTCCGGCTTTGCATTACGGCGGCGATCCCCATCCTTACCGTTTCGGCGGCTACACTTATTATTACTCGCGGCCGAAAATGGCGACTACCGGCACTATCAGTATCGGCGGCCAGACTTTTCAAGTCACCGGCAACAGCTGGTTCGACAGACAATACGGCGAACTCTATCAAGCCATTCTGCAGGGTTGGCAATGGTTTGCGATTGAACTCGATGACAACCGGCAAATCATGTTGTTCGACTTCAAGGGCAGCGACACGTCGGTCGAAAAATCCGGCTCGATTACCGATGCCCAAGGGCAAACCGTCACGCTGGCGGCACACGAATTTACGGTTACCGTGCTGGGCGAATGGGTCAGTCCGAATACCGGCTGTACCTATCCTTCCGGTTGGGAAGTCGAGGTGCGCGGCGAAAAATTTACCGTGCAGCCCTTGGTGCTGGACCAGGAATTACACGCGCAGCATACTTTTTGGGTGGGGCCTACATACTGGGAAGGTGCGTGCAGCGTAGCCGGTGCCTCCGCCGGAAATGCCTACGTAGAATTGAACGGTTTTTGCCGTTGCCCCGGCCGAGGCGGTTAAACTATTCAATCATTCGACATCAAGCATAGAAACGCAAGCCGGTCCCCGACAGGACTGCTGGGGTTTGCGTTTCTACTTTCACAAACTTGATTGCCGGCTTCCGCCAAACCACATCGTCGTAAAGCTACCCGGACGGTTCTTAACCAAAACCCGATGCAAAAAGGATCTCGCATACATTCCGAAATGGCCGGACAGAAACGTTTAGCTGACGCGATGGGCGTGATGCGGGGTATTGTCAAAAACTATCTGCGCCCGCGTTTTTTCGCGCCGCAATCCAGACGCTATCTGGCGCGCCAATGGGTTTTCGCCTGTCTTTGCCTAGTGGTGCCAGGCTGGCAGGTATTGCCGGCCGCCAGCCTGTCGGAGGCGCAGATCAAAGCCGCCTATCTCTACAATTTTGCCAAATTCGTGGAATGGCCCGCCGACGTATTGCCGCCTGGTGCGGACATTTTGCTCTGTGTGGTCGGCAATAGCGCGCTGGACAGCGAGTTGCAAGCCCTGGACGGGCGCAAGGCCGGCGAACGCATTTTGCGGTTTGTCCAACATAGCAATACCGATCCCGACTTGACTACTTGCCATCTGTTGTTTCTCGGCAGCTCCGAGAAATCTCACTTTGTGGTGACCTTAAAAGCACTAGGCGATGCGCCGGTGCTGACCCTATCCGACATCGACGACTTTGCCGAAAAAGGCGGCGGTATCAGCTTGCTGTTTCGCGAAAACAAGGTGGTATTTGAAGTGAATCTGGAACCGATTCGTAACGCCCGGCTGCATTTGCCCGGCCAACTGTTGAATATTGCCGCCATTGTTTACGGGAGATAGTGTGATGCGCGTTTTGCCCAATTTTGCCGACTGGTCTCTACGGCGCAAACTGGTGTCCATCATCATGTTCAGTTGTGCGGTATGCCTGTTCGTCAGTCTATCGGTGATGGTGGTTAGCTCGGTGGTGAGCCGCTATCGCAGCGTATTGCACGAATTGTCCAGTTTGGCGGACGTGTTGGCCGAAAACGGCCAAGCCGCGTTGGTGTTTGCCGATAAATCCGAAGCCAGCCGTTTGCTGGAGTCGTTGAAAGACCGGCCGGAGCTGTATGCGGCCTGGATGGTGTCTGTCGATGGCAGCGTACTCGCTTCATGGAGCCGGGGAACGGCGAATATTGATGTACCCAGTGACTTTCGCCGGCCGTTCCGTGAACTGCGCACCAACTTCTGGAGCCGGCGCGCCGAGCTATTCACGCCGGTGATCAAAAATACCGAGTTGGTCGGTTATGTGTTGTTACAAGCCGATTTCACCGCGCAATGGAACGATCAACTGGTCGATTTGGGCAAGAGTTTGGGGGCGGCGGGGCTGGCGCTGATATTGGTTTATCTGTTGGCAATCCGCTTGCAGCGCATCATTTCCAGACCGATAGAGGAGTTGGCGACGGCCGCGCGGCTTATCGCCGAGGATAAAAATTACACTTTGCGGGTGACGCAGCGCGACCGAGACGAGATTGGCGATTTGGTGCAGGCGTTTAATACCATGTTGGGCGAGATCCAATTGCGCGATGAAACCCTTACCGGGCATCGCGACCGCCTGGAAGCCGAAGTGGCGCAGCGTACCGAAGAATTATTGCAAGCCAAAGACGAAGCGGAAGCGGCCTCGCGTTCCAAAGGTATGTTCCTGGCAAATATGAGTCATGAAATCCGCACACCGATGAACGCGATCATCGGTTTGTCGGATTTGGCCTTGAACAGCGATCTGTCGCCCAAGCTGCGCGATTATCTGCGGAAAATTCACACCTCATCGCTGGCCTTGCTGGGGATTACCAACGACATTCTCGATTATTCCAAGGTCGAAGCCGGCCGCATGGAATTGCAGGCCGAAGCGTTTAGTTTGGAGGATGTGCTGGAGAATGTGCTGAATCTGTTCATCGTCCGCGCCGAGGAAAAAGGCTTGGAACTGGTGCTGGAACTGGATTCCGCTTTGCCGCCGCGCTTGATTGGCGATGCGTTGCGCTTGGGGCAAATATTGAACAATCTGGTTGGCAATGCGGTGAAATTTACCGAGGCCGGGGAAATTCATATCAAAGTTTCCCAGTTGGCAAAAACCCACGGCTACTCCACTTTGAGTTTTTCGGTACGTGATACCGGTATCGGCATGTCTGCGGAGCAGCTCGAGCATTTGTTTCATGCCTTTACCCAGGCCGACGGTTCGATTACTCGCCGCTTCGGCGGCACCGGGCTGGGATTGACCATCAGCAAGCGGTTGGTGGAAATGATGGGCGGTAATTTAGCCGTGCAGAGCCAGCTTGGCGAAGGCAGCCTATTCGAGTTTACGCTGCTGCTGCCGTTTCCGTCCGAGCAGAAAGCCCGACAAATACCCGGCCATCTGCAAAGCATGCGGGTGTTGATCGTCGATGATTTGGACATTTCCCGGCAGATGTTGCGCGATATTTTGCTGGCCTGGGGCTTTCAGGTCGAGGAAGCGGCATCCGGCGCACAAGCCTTGGAAGCGCTGCGCGCCGCCAACGACGCTGATCGGGACTTCGAATTGGTGTTGCTGGATTGGAAAATGCCCGGTCTGGATGGTGTGCAGGTCACCAGGGAGATTCGGGAGATGGTGCGCCGCACCGAAATCCGCAACGCCCCGGTCGTGATTATGGTGACCGCCTTCAGCCGTGAGAAATTGTTAAGTGCGGCCGGCGATGCGGTACCCGATGATATTTTGGTCAAGCCGGTGATGCCATCCACCTTGCTGGAAGCCTTGACGCGCTTGCAGGGCGGCAATCCCGAGCAAGGCAATGAACAAAGCCGGCCGCTGTTGGCGGGTATGGCCGCTTCGATACGCGGGGCGCGCATTTTGTTGGTGGAGGATAACGAGGTTAACCAAATGGTAGCCAGGGAATATCTGGAAAGCTCCGGCTTGCGCGTCACTGTAGTTAACAACGGCCGGGAAGGGGTGGAGGCGGTCAGGAAAAATCGTTACGACGCGGTGCTGATGGACTTACAAATGCCGGAGATGAGCGGTATCGAAGCGACCCGGCTGATCCGCCAGGATGCGCGGTTTGCCGATTTGCCCATCATTGCCATGACGGCTGCGGTGCAGGAGCGTGAGCGCAACGATTGTTACGCTGCCGGCATGAACGATCATATAGGCAAGCCGGTGTTGCCGCAGACTTTGATGGCTGCCCTGTTGCGCTGGATAAAGCCGTCCGAACGAAGTGTGTCGGTCGAGCCGGTGCCGCCGAAACCGGAGTCTATAGTCTCCGGCCTATCCAGGGAGCTGCCTGGATTCGATATGGGGTATATTCGGATTATGATTGGCGAGGACAGCCATAAATTGCAACTTTTGTTCGAGTGCTTTCGAGATAAATTTGCCGATACCATGCAACGCCTCAGAGCGTTGCATGGCGCCGGAAAAACCGAGCAGGCGGTTGATTTGCTGCACAATTTGAAGGGCGCAGCCGGCGTGCTTGGCGCTGTAGAACTGAGCCGGGCCGCGGCGAACTTGGAGGAAGCTTTGCATGTCGGTATGCCGTTTGACGCTAGCCTCCCCGCATGCGAGGCCAGTCTGACGGCCACCCTGAACACGATTGCCGATTTCACCGCTATGGGTGCCGTTGCCGAGCCACAGAATCAAGCCGCCGATTGGTCGGCGGCAGACGAGTTGGCCGGCCAGTTGCGCGACTTGTTGGAAGGTAGCGATTTTGTCCCCAATGATTTGATCGAGCAATTGAAGGCCGCGCTACCTTGTCCGGAAACCCGGCTACTGATAAAAAAAATAGAAAAACAGGTCGGCAATATCGACTACGGTCAGGCTAGAGTGACCTTGGCGGAGTTGCTGGCCTTGATAGCGTCACAGCGACAAAACAGAGGATAGTCATGACTGCCGAGATCTCCAAGCCCTTGATTTTGATCGTAGACGATACGCCGACCAACATTCAGGTGTTGGCTGAAAATTTGATCGACGAGTATCGCATCAAGGTGGCGGTCAGCGGCGAGGCGGCGCTGGAGGCCATCGACCGGCAAGGTCCGCCCGATTTGATCCTGTTGGATGTGATGATACCGGGCATGGACGGTTATGAAGTCTGCCGGCGTCTGAAAAGCGACCCGCAAACTGCGGCAATCCCGGTGATATTTGTGACGGCAATGAACGCGGCGACCAACGAAGAATACGGGCTGAATTTGGGGGCGATGGACTACATTACCAAGCCGTTTTATTTGCCGGTGGTTAAGGCGCGGATCCGCAATCATATCCGCCTGAAACGGATGACGGACATGTTGGAAGCGATGGCCTGGATGGATGGCCTCACCGGTATCCCCAATCGCCGGCGCTTCGATCAGGTCTTGGAAAACGAATGGAAGCGCGCGCAGCGCAATCAGTTGCCCTTGGCTTTAGTGATGGTGGATGTCGATTATTTTAAAGCTTATAACGATTGCCACGGCCACGGCGCGGGCGACATTTGTCTGCGGCAGGTGGCCACCATATTGGCGGCTTCGGTGAGTCGCTCCGGCGATTTGGTGGCGCGTTACGGTGGGGAGGAGTTTGTGATGCTGATGCCGGAAACCGACATTGAAGGCGCGCAGCGCGTATCCGAATTGCTGTGCCGGCGTGTTGAAGCGCAGCAAATTTCACATACCCGCTCCAGCGTTTCGCCTTGGGTGACGATTAGCGCCGGTTTTGCGGTGGTGGTGCCGGCGCTGCAACAATTGCCGTCCGAATTACTGGACGAGGCTGATCGGCAGTTGTATTTGGCTAAAGAAAACGGTCGAAACGGCGCCCGCGGAAGCTATTCGACCGTTTAGCCCGGCCGCGTGTCCTCACCGGCCGAGCTGCGGGATTTTTTAAGCAGCCACAGCCGAAGCTTGCACCGATTGCAGGAAATCCTGGCAGTCGGCGTTAATCAGTTCAAAGCCCATTTTCGCACTAAAGCGTTTTTCCTTGTCGGTAGGGTTTTTTCTTAAAAACCAGCCTCTATGTTCGTCGGCGCCATAGGTGATGTCGCTCATCACCATCCGCTCGGAATCGCGATTGAGCGGCAAACCCAACAACAGGTATTTTTTGCCTTTGCGGTACTCCTTTAAAAAGTCCGGAATCGCGAAACCGCCCATCAGCTCGGTGATGTAATCCACATAGTCGGCATCGGAGGCGATGTAATTGGCTTCGGGTTTTGGCGTGCCCATCGGTTTAAACAAAATCGGCAGATTTCTATCGACTTGTTCCTGCGGAATCTCAAAATATTGGCTGCCGTCGTAATGATAAATTTTGAAGCGAAAGGCGGTAGCGACGATGCGGGCCACGCCGACGATTAGCGTGTGTTCTTCGTCGGCATAACTGTCTTGCAATTGGGTATCCCGATTAATGTCGATCACATACTTGGGCCGCCATTCTTTCAGCCAGTCGTGCATCGATGCGCGGGTGTATTGAATTTGTCCGTAGGTTTTGTCAAGAAACTGCGATACATAGTTGCGGCCGCGCTTCAGTTCCTGGTTCATCGCTGCGCGCGGAAACTCGTACATCAGTTTCGGCGCCATCGGTTTGCCGCCGTTCATCGCCAAAATGAGGCTGTCGCTGTCGGCGGGCATCGGCTCTTGCGTCAGTTTGCTTTTGGCGTCGAACACCGCTCCCGGCCCCAGATAGGGAATGACTTGGTTATCGTACAAACCGCTTAGAATTTCGGAAAATACCGTATTTGACATGGTTGGCCCCAGCTAAATAAAAAGTAATGCTTAGTTAATGCAAAATTCAATCCAGTTTGCTTATTTGCTTACAGGCCTTATGTTGTATGGCTTGCAGGTTTTTGCGGCGCGGGTGGAAAGGCAACAACCGTATAAACTTAGGTGAAATTGTCGTAACTGCGACAAATTTTCGGAGTGATGGCCGACACGCGGCTGCGGTTGAAGTATTTGCTCGAATTAAAAATATCCATTGCAAAGAGATGAGCCGTTGTTCGCGGTTTCGGTTTGTCGGTCCAGAATATCAGCCCAAGGCGTTTGCTCGAAAATTAATCATTTTGGCCTGACAATAATAATCGGGTTAAAGTCTTGCGAAAGCGCATTAGGCTTATTTATTGTGTTGGTCATACCGTGTTCGATCAGGCTCGGACTGGCTGGATTGATATGCCCGTTTTCCGATCAGCAGCACCTGCTTTTCTATAGTTGCAAAAAGAGGTATAGCCATGTCCGATATGCTTATTTTGGGTACCCGCAAGGGTACGGTCATATTTGATCGGACGAAAAGCGCTTGGCGTCCGCGTCCCATCGCTCACGCCGGCATTCCGGTCTGCTACGCCGCGCGCGATCCGCGCGACGGCAACTTGTGGGATTCGCTGGATCATGGTCATTGGGGGCCGAAGCTGTCGCGGTCGCGCGATGGCGGCGAGACCTGGGAAGATGTGTCGTCGTTAAAGTATCCGGAAGGCGCGCGCTACATCGTCAAGTACCTCCCAACGCCGGATTTCGATCCTGAGGCCCCGGTTAGACAGGCCGAGTATCAGGATGCCACGGTGTACAAGATCTGGCATCTGGCCTTCGGCAGTGCCGAACAACCCGGCAGGATTTACGCCGGCACCATTCCCGGCGGGCTCTTTGCCAGCAACGATGGCGGCGACAGCTGGACGCTAAACCGGCCGTTGTGGAATCACGAGAGCCGAGGCGGCGATTTGTTTGCCGGCGAGGCGACCAGTAAGAATCGCTGGGGTGGCACCCCGGCCAGTATCGATTACGGCGTATTCGAACCGGGCATTCATTCCGTCGTTGTTGATCCGCGCGATCCGAATCGGATCCATGTCGCCGTATCGTCGGCTGGCGTACTGGAAACCGCGGACGGCGGCCAGACTTGGCAAGGTCGAAATAGCGGCTTGTTGATGGACTATCTGCCGAATCCGGCGGCGGATTGGGGGCATGATCCGCATTTTATGACCAACTGCACAGGGCAACCGGATCACCTTTGGCAGCAAAATCATTGCGGGGTGTTTTATAGTGATGATGGTGCGCGACATTGGCGCAAGGTCAGTGTGCCGGATGCCGGCGTACATTTTGGTTTTCCGATTGCCGTCGATGCGCGCGATGGCCGGACCGCGTGGGTCGTGCCTGCCCGAGCGGATTCGGAACGCATGGCGATTGGTGGTGGTTTGTGCGTGGCCCGGACCACAGATGGCGGGCAGACTTGGCAAGCGTTTCGCGCCGGTCTGCCGCAGGAGCATGCTTACGATATTGTCCTGCGGCATGGGCTTGATATTGCCGGCGATTGCCTGTGTTTTGGCAGTACCACCGGCAACGTCTATTTGTCGGAAGACCGGGGCGAGACCTGGCAGTGTCTGGGTAACCATTTTCCGCCGGTCTATTCGGTACGTTTCGGTTAGCCGCCATGCCGACTGTGAAAATGACTTCGCACCTTTACCGGTTCTTTCCGGCGCTGGAGGAGCGCGACATTACGGTGCCGGCCGGCTCGGTGGCCGAGGTTTTGCAAGCCGTCAACCAGCTTGCTCCGGGATTCACCGATTACATACTGGATGAACGCGGGGCGCTACGCCGCCATGTTTATCTTAGCGTTGACGATACGATTGTGGTCCACAGAAAGACGCTTTCGGATCGGGTCCCGGAGCTTGGGGTTGTCTATATTTTTCAGGCACTGAGCGGCGGATAAGTGCTTTTGCCGGAAAGCATTCGATTGTCCAAGCACGGACTAATGCCAGCCACCGTATTGCGTTGTCGGGTCACCGCGAAAACCGGCTGTGGTCTTGTTGGCGTCCGGCACATGCGCGGTACTTTCCGCTGCTTGCACCATATTGTTATGGGTATAACCGCCCATGGCCTTGGCTTGTTTGGCGATGGCGGTGGTCGTGGGGTTGATGTCGTATTTGCTGGCGTCGGGATGGATCACCACGCTGATTAATTGCGCGTCTTTCGGCGCGTTGGGGGCGGTCGTGTAACTGAGAACGACCGGAAGCTCGGTGCCGGCGGGTACTTGAATTTCATAGCGCTGGCTATTGTTGAGCTCGGTACTGGCAAGCGTTTTTCCGGTTTCGGACAGTAAGCTGACGGTGCCGGTTTTGAGCGGTCCGGCGTTGTCGCTGACTGCACCGAGCAATGATGTGGTTCGCAGGGTTTGTTTGACCGCGGCTTTGCCTGAAGTGCTTGATTTTGCTTGGTCCTGGCCGCAACCGGACATTATCGGCAGGCTGAGGCAGGCGATCAGGGTAAGTGTGAATGTGGTCGGGTTTTTCATCGGTATCTCCGTCGGCGTTAGTTAAAGATACCCGCTAAACCGGCCACCGACAAGTGGGCTTTACGCGCCATCAATCGACATTGGGCGCTCATATAGCAGTTGAATAAAGCCGCTAAGGCCGTTATAGTTGCCCCACTTTTATACTTGTAAATCAATGCTATGCCATCATTCGACATCGTTTCAGAACTCGACAGCCACGAAGTAACCAACGCAGTGGACCAGGCCAATAAAGAAGTCTCCACCCGTTTTGATTTCAAAGGCTCGAATGCCTGTTTCGAGCAGCAGGAAGACAGTATCCTGATGAAAGCCGAATCGACCTTTCAACTGCAACAAATGTTACCGATTTTGTATGCCAAAATGGGTAAACGCGGTATCGATATTTCCAGTTTGGAAAGCGGCAAGATTCAGGATACCGGCAAAACCGCTCAGCAATCCATCACCTTGAAGCAGGGTGTGGGTAGCGATCTGGCGAAAAAAATCGTCAAGCTGATCAAAGATAAAAAGCTCAAAGTGCAGGCCGCGATCAATGGCGATAAGGTGCGCGTGACCGGTAAAAAGCGCGACGATTTGCAGGAAGTCATTCAAATGTTGCGCACGGAAGATTTGGAGCAGCCTTTGCAATTCAATAACTTTCGGGATTAGTCCTCACCATTACGCCGACGAGCTTATCCGGCGTTGCAGCTATGGTGCCGCGGGTGTGGATTCCGCAGGGAGTTTTCAGTTAAATTCTTCCGGTTGGCACAAGGCGTTCGGTAAGCTAATGATGTTGGTTGACGGACGCTGAGCAACATAAATTTGGTCGGGACTTGGTTAAAGCTATCGGGGGAGAGCGATATGAAAACGGTAATGATTGGTCAAAAAGTACCGCCCCTATCGGTTTCCGACTGGGTGCAGGGACAGCCTGTCAATTTCGAACAATTGCTTGGACAAGTCGTGTTGGTGGCGGTGTTTCAAGTCAACTGTCCCGGCTGTTTCTTGTCATGTCTGCCGCAGGTGTTGGCGTTAAAACAACGTTATGCCGAGCGCGGTTTGACCGTACTGGGGCTGGCCACCGCCTTTGAAGACTTCGATAAAAATAATCTGCAAAATCTAAAATGTTTGGTTGAGACCGGTGAGGTGATCGGCGAAACCTTGCGGGTTTTAACGGAACGAGGACTGCTACAGGACGGCAAGTTGCCGTATCGTATTGATTTTCCGGTAGCCATGGATAGATTGACCAAGCGCGAATTCGGCAGTATCGAAAGCGAAATTGACGCTTTTATCAGCCAACGCTTGAGCGATTTGGAACAAGACATCGGCTTACGCCAACCGCATGTGCGAGCGCAGGTAAAACAATATTTACAAACCCTGGATTATCATGCCGAAACCTTCGAGTTTTTCCAGTTACAGGGTACCCCGTCTTATATTCTGGTTGATAGAGCAGGCTTGCTGGTTCAATGCAGGTTTGGCGCGTATCCCGATCTGGAAACAGATATTCTCAAGCTATTGTAGTTCCCTTTCCTGCTCCGTAGGACCGTGCTACCGGCGAATGCCGCGCCCGCTTTCGCAAGGGGCTTTAGACGAAGCAGTTACAAGGCTGGCGGCTGCTTGTGGAGAAATCTTAAGGCGACATCCGTGTCTATTGTTAACGTTTTTTTAGCTGGCCCGACACGCCGTTTTAGGCAGCGTTAAGCTGGGGTGTAGCAATACTGTATTAAGCGATTGTTTTGCGACGCAAACCCATCAGGCCAGCCAATGCCGAGCCAAATAACCAAACCGCACCGGGAACAGGCACTGCGGTAGTTCCGCCTTCAATAAACGGTGTAAATACCAGGCTTTGTGATGACTGTTTTTTCTCGATCAATGCAGAATCACCCACATTGAAAGCTTCGGCGGTCAAGTCGTTTTGAATCCTGACACGCACATCCGCGTTACCCCATGCGACAGGCGTATCCAGTGTTGCGGCAGCCGACCAAGTGCTTAGCGGGCAGCCGGACGATGTGGCGCATGAGTCTGTCAACGGACCGGCGGAAAAATTGGTCGCGATATGATCCACGCCATTCCACAGATTGGTTAAACGCAATTGACCGGAAGCATCGACCGAAGGTGCCAGGGTGACGCTACCGGAGCGATTGACCAGGCGGTAATCACCGTTTTCCACCAGGCTTACGCTGCTTAAACTTAGATCCGCATCGGGTCTAATATCGAACTGCACATTGCTGTTGGCGAAGACCGTGCCCTGAGTACCGGTTGCTTGGGCTTTAAAATTTAACGGCGAGAATAAAACGCTCTTGCCGTCGCCCGATAAAGTCGGCGCGCCAAACAAGCCCAGATTCGTATCGTCATAGATGGCCGTAAAGCCGTTGCCGTCCAACGAAATTAATGCCGCCGAGGCATGTCCGCTTAACATTGAAATAACCCCGGCGCTTGCCAGGAACAAAGTCTTGATTTTCATAGGATCTCTAAATAATTCATGAATAGACAAGGTAACGAGCCGCCACAATAGCTTTACCTATCGGCTTATCGAAGCGGGTTAAAGTTTGCTGGCCGCATTATGTTTGGGGTTTGTCTAATGCGTTGCCGCGTCCATTGCCAGCTACCTGCTACCCGTCTTTGGTCGAGATAAGCTCGAATAAAAACAAAGTTATAGGCTTCTTCCTGTGAGTTCTGTCTCAGCGACCTAGCAGAGTTCCGGTCGGTGCGCAATCGTACGAATTGTCTAAGTCAAAACAGTTACCGGTCCGTGAAGGTTTGAAGAAATGTATTACAAAGGTATTCTGCCCATTGATAGATGGCGATACTGAAAGCCTGGGGCTGGCCTCTGTTTTACGGATACCAAACTGCTTCAGCGGCGGAACATAATGCCAACCTATACCTAACAATTCAGGTCATGGTATGGTGGCGCGACCTTTTTATCCTTGTCGCTTTTTTCAGGAAACGCCCATGACCGAACCCTTGCTGATTGCCAAATCCCAGACTGCCGAACTGTGTCTGCTGCCGAGCATGGCTAACCGCCACGGCTTGATAGCCGGCGCGACCGGTACCGGCAAAACCATCACCTTGCAAACCTTGGCCGAGGCTTTTTCGCAAATCGGCGTGCCGGTATTCATGGCCGATGTGAAGGGCGATTTATCCGGCATCAGCAGGACGGGGGGCGGCAATGCCAAAGTCGAGGCGCGGCTGGCTGAGTTGGGGTTAGCCGCCGACTATGCGGCGATGCCGACGTTGTTTTGGGATGTGTTGGGGAAAAAAGGCCATCCCTTGCGCTCGACGGTGTCGGAAATGGGGCCGTTATTGTTGGCACGGATGCTGGATTTGAACGAGGTGCAAAGCGGCGTGCTTACCGCAGCCTTTAAAATCGCCGACGACAACGGCTGGTTATTGCTGGACTTGAAAGATCTGCGGGCCTTGCTGCAATACGCCTCGGAAAATGCCTCTGAGTTGTCCGGCGAATACGGCAGCATCTCGGCGGCCAGCGTCGGCGCGATCCAGCGCGGCTTGTTGCAACTGGAACACGAAGGCGGCGAGAATCTGTTCGGCGAGCCGGCTTTGGACTTTAACGACTTTCTGCAAACCGACGGCGGCCGGGGCGTGATCAATATTCTGGCGGCCGACACGCTCTACAACTCGCCGCGCGTCTACGCCACCTTGTTATTGTGGCTGCTGTCCGAGTTATTCGAAAATCTGCCGGAAGCCGGCGATCTGGATAAACCTAAATTGGTATTTTTCTTCGACGAAGCGCATTTGCTGTTTAACGACGCGCCGTCCGCGCTGCTGCAAAAAATCGAGCAAGTAGTGCGTTTGATTCGTTCCAAAGGCGTGGGCGTGTATTTTGTCAGTCAAAATCCGTTGGATATTCCGGACGTGATCTTGGGCCAGCTCGGCAATCGGGTGCAGCACGCCTTGCGGGCGTTTACCCCGCGCGATCAAAAAGCCGTGAAAGCGGCGGCGGAAACCTTTAGAGCCAATCCGGGTGTGGATGTCGAAACTGCAATCACCGAGCTCGGTGTCGGCGAAGCTTTGGTATCTTTTCTGGATGAAAAAGGCACGCCCTTGCCGGTACAGCGGGCCATGATCAAGCCGCCAAGCTCTCATGTCGGCGCGGTCAGCGATGCCGAACGCCAGGAATCGATCAATACTTCCGTCATCGCCGGCCATTACGAAAAACAGGTTGATCGCGAATCGGCCTACGAAATTCTCAAAGGCCGCGCCGAAAAAGTCGTGCCGCTCGAATCTGCTAGCGAAAGCGGCGATTCCGGATCCGGTTTCAATTGGGGCGAAGTGCTATTGGGCGGCGTCGGTGCCGCTACCAAATCCCGGCGCGGCCGCAGCGGCGGACAAAGCGTGCTGGAAGCGGCCGCCAAAAGCGCGGCGCGCAGCATCGGCCAGGAAGTGGGTAAGCAAATCATTCGCGGCGTGTTGGGATCGTTATTGGGTGGTCGGCGCTAAGGCTCAAAACATTGCTGACATAACGCTGTCAGGAGGGCTGTTTTAGGATGACGGCTCTTTTAACCACAACGAGGACAACATCATGATCAACAACGTCGCAACCTGGTTTGAATTACCCGTCGTCGATATGCCGCGCGCGCAGGGTTTTTACCGCAGCATTTTGAATGCATCGTTCAAGGAAGAGGAAATGAGCGGCTATCAAATGGCGATTTTCGACGCTGAAGAAGGCGCGGTTAGCGGTATGTTGATATTGGGCGAACACTATCAACCTAGCGCGACCGGTGCGGTAGTCTATTTCAATGGTGGTGCCGACTTGAACGAGCCGCTGGCCAAGGTGG
>Ga0123392_130395_pt1 | contig 34104 bp, 24 predicted proteins | sample T6HHNO3metaT_FD_89920 | JGI IMG/M metagenome (GOLD analysis project Ga0123392, IMG submission 89920) | Methane-oxidizing artificial microbial communities from Washington, USA to study methane cycling - T6-HHNO3 metaT (Metagenome... | ecosystem: Engineered > Modeled > Simulated communities... | reverse complement strand
GTGGTGTTAGATCCGCCCTGGTCGCGGGAAATGATGTCGGAAGTCGCGCAAGTACAGTTGGGTTTGTTTTAAAAGTCGGCAAAGGGCGGCGGCAGCTAAGCGGCGGAAAATTGCCGCTTGCTGAAGAAAACTGCGGTTGTTTGTGTTTAAGTCATTGTATTTTATAAATATAAAATAATTGGCACGCTCTTGGCTTTATTCTCCTTGAAGTTTGATTCAAGACTCGGGGAACCGTCATGAGAGATAAAGCAGCCGATTTAGCGATAGTCAGTAATAAAACCTTTGAAGCGTCAACCGCTGTCAATTTGCATCACTACGATATCAGTAGTGCTTTGCAGACTTCATTGGAATTCAACGAGTTGATCGCCATTTTCTGCGACAAAATTCAAAATACCATTCCGCATAACGGCTTTGAATACATCAACGAAGATTTCGATTTGGAATTCAAACGCGGCGTGATGGCCCGCCACTCTTGCAGCTATGCCCTAAAAGTCGAAGAGCAGCAGCTGGGCGAGTTGAAACTAACCCGTAGCAATCGCTTCAGCAAAGATGAGCTGAAAATGCTGGAAAGCCTGTTGTGTTGCCTGATTTACCCACTAAGAAATGCCACCTTGTTTCAGCAAGCATTGAAAATGGCATTCACCGACCCTTTAACCAAAACCAATAACCGCACCGCGTTTAACGACTGTTTGCTGCGCGAAATCAAACGTGCGCATCGTAATTCGCAGCATTTGTCGGTGATTTTTGTGGATGTCGATCACTTCAAGCATATCAACGACGATTACGGGCATGCTTGCGGCGATTTGGCTTTGTCGTCATTGGCCGGCTGGTTGAAAGACAGTGTGCGCGGCAGCGACGCGGTGTTTCGTTACGGCGGCGAAGAGTTTGTGATTTTGCTGAGCGATACCGACATCGACGGTGCGATGGTGATAGGCGAGCGCATCCGCGCAGATATTGAATCGCACACTTTGGCTTATGGCATGGACGTGTTGAATCTGACCGCCAGTTTGGGAGTTGCAGCCTTAAAAGGTAGCGATAGCCCGGAATTCTTGCTCAAACGGGCCGACGCCGCGATGTATCAAGCCAAACAACGCGGTAGAAACCGGGTAGAAGTGGGATATTGATTCGGTTTTCGCACTGCGGCCATCAGACGGCGATAGTCGCTTAACCCACTTTAAAGCGATAGCCCACACCCGACTCGGTCAGCAAATATTTCGGCTGAGTCGGATCGCTTTCCAGCTTTTGCCGCAATTGGCTCATATAAATCCGCAAATAATGCGGGTTCTCCTGATACGACGGCCCCCAAACTTCCTTCAAAATTTGCTGATGCGTCAAAACTTTGCCGGCATGCTTGATCAGCACGCAGAGCAAGCGGTATTGAATCGGCGTCAGATGAATGTCGTTGCCATCGACGCTGACTACCCGATTGCGCAAATCCACTTTCAGTGCATCGACGACAAACACTTCGTCCTGAGCATGTTCCGCCGGTCGGCTGGCATGCCGCAAAGCCACCCGTATGCGCGCCAACAGCTCGCCGAATCCAAACGGCTTGGTTAGGTAATCGTCCGCGCCGGCGTCCAAGGCGTCGATTTTTTGCTGTTCGTTACTGCGCGCCGACAGCACGATGATAGGCAGGGCCGACGACCAGCTGCGCACACTCTTGATCACCTCGACGCCATCCATATCCGGCAAGCCTAAATCCAGAATCAGCAAATCCGGTTTACGCACGCCGGCTTCAATCAGGCCTTGTTTGCCGGTCTCGGCTTCGAATACGGCAAAATCGTGCGTCGCCAGACTGGTACGCAAAAAGCGCCGGATCGGTGGATCGTCTTCGATCACGATAATGACGGGATGCGTTTTAGCCATGGCCAAAATCCAGTGGGATTACGTTCATTCCTCCGGCTCCATAAGCGGAGGGGGTTCGTCGTTGGGTAGCGCGAAGGTAAAGATCGCACCGCCCCCCGGTTTGTTGTTAGCGCGAATCCGGCCGCCATGCACTTCGACAATGGCTCGGCAAATCGCCAGCCCCAAGCCGACGCCGCTTTGCGCCGATTCATGCCGGGCTTGGTAAAATTTCTCGAACAATTTATCCTCCAGACCTTTGGGAATACCGGGGCCGTGATCGGCGACCGAAATTTCCATGGTATTGCCGACGTATTGGGCAAACACTTCAAGTTCGGAACCCGCAGCGGTATAGCGCACGGCGTTTTCCAATAGATTAATCAACACCTGCTCTATCATCACCGCATCGACAAATACCAGCGGAATACCCGGCGGCAGGCTGACGCTGACTTTTCGGCCGGCCAGGTGTTTTTGCAAGCGCGTTAGGACGGTGCCGATAATTTCTTCGACAGGATGCCACTGTTTGTTTAATTCCACCACGCCGGCGTCGAGTCTGGCCATGTCCAGAATATTATTCACCAAATTGGCCATGCGTTCGGCTTCGTCATAGATGGCACGGCCGAGTTCCAGCCGGTGCTGGGTCTGTAAATGGCCTTCGTCTTCGACCAGGGCGCTGGCCGAGCCGATGATCGTCGACAACGGGGTCCGCAAGTCGTGAGAAATGGCGCTGAGTAAGGAGTTGCGCAGTCGTTCGGCTTCGATTTGCAATTGCGTCGATTTGGCCTGTTCGGCAAAGCGTAAACGGGCGACGGCCTGGCCGATTTGCCGCAAAAAGGTTTCCAGTAATTTTTGCTGCTCCGGCAAAAACACCCGGCGTAAATTGATCGGTAACAGCGCCAATACGCCGATGGCTTTGTCTTCGTCTTGAATCGGAAAATAAATCGCCGCGCTGCCGGGTAAGGTATGGGTGCCGTGCCCGGCCATTTCGTTATGATCGTAGACCCACTGCGCCACGCTCAAATCGGCACCGCGCAAGGATTGAGGCAGGCTGTGTTGTTTCGGATAGACCAGCCGCCCGCCTGGATTGGCAAATAAAATGACATTGCGGCTGCTGAATTCGGCGTATAGATGTTTAACAGCGGTCGCGACGATCTGCTGTTCGCTTTGCGCCACCGCCAGCTCCTTGCTCATAGCGTATAAGGCCGCGGCGCGGCGTTCGCGATGCGCGGCAACCTTGGCCTGCGCGCGGACGTTGACCATCAGATTGCTGATGACAAAAGCCACCACCAGCATGGCCAACAACGTGATCAGATACTGGCTATCGGCTACCGACAGACTGTAGAAAGGCTGCACGAACAGCAGGTCGAATACGCCGACGCTCAGCAAGGACGCCAACACCGAAGGCCCGCGCCCGAAATGGGTAGCGACAAACACCACACCGAGTAAATACACCATTACCACATTGGCCAGTTCCACCTTGCCGAACAACATTTTACCCACTGCCGTGCAGAGCAAGGTCACCGCCATTGCCCACAGATAGCCGCGATAGCGGCGGCGAGTTTTACTGGGGATGCGTTGTCGCAGGCCGGGCAGGGGTGATTTCTTGAATAAAGACAGCTCGGCTTCCAGTTCCTCCCGTTCGCCCAGTTGTGGGCTGCCCAGCAAGTAAATATTGATATTGTGGGCGTGGCTGATTAGCACATCCACCACAGACCCCAACAGCCAGCGCCGCCAGCCGCGCCGGCTGGGTTTGCCGACCACGATTTTGTTGATATTGCGTTCGCGAGCAAAGCGGATCAACGCTTCGCTCATCTCCGGCGCGCTGAGCGTCACCGTTTCGGCGCCAAGCTGTTCCGCCAGCCGCAAAACCCGCAAAATCCCGTCGCGCTTTTCGGCGGGCAAGCGCGCCAATTCGGGCGTTTCCACATAAACCACGATCCAAGCCGAACGCAGGCTGGTCGCCAAGCGCTTGCCGGCTCTAACCAGACGCTCAGCCAGCACATTCGGGCCGATGCACACCATCAGCCTTTCGTTGACCTGCCAGACTTCGCGAATCGCATTGTCTTCACGATAATCCAGCATTTGCGCGTCGACGCGATTGGTGGTTTGCCGCAAGGCCAGTTCGCGTAGCGCAATCAGATTGCCTTTACGGAAAAAATTCTGAATCGCGTGTTGGGCTTGCTGCGGCAAATAGACTTTGCCTTCTCGTAGGCGCAGCAACAATTCGTCGGGGGGCAAATCCACCAGCTCGACTTCGTCGGCGTCCTCGAATACTGTGTCCGGTACGGTTTCCCAGATACGAATGCCGGCAATCTGCCCGACATCGTCGTTCAGGCTTTCCAGGTGTTGCACGTTCAGCGCGGTATACACATCAATCCCGGCTTCCAGCAATTCTCGAATATCTTGCCAGCGTTTCGGATGGCGCGAGCCGGGGGCGTTGGTGTGCGCCAATTCGTCGACCAAGATGATGGCCGGCCGCCGTTTTAAGGCCGCATCAATATCAAACTCCTGCAACACGGCGCCTTTGTAGTCGATCTTGCGGGTTGGGAGGATTTCCAAGCCCGCCAACAGCGCTTCGGTGTCGGCGCGACCATGGGTTTCCACCAAGCCGACGATCACATCAAGATTTTCCGCGCGGCGTTCGCGCGCCGCCAGCAGCATCGCATAGCTTTTCCCGACCCCGGCCGCCGCGCCGAAAAAAATCTTCAGGCGGCCGCGTTTGGCCTTGGCTTTGTCGCGTTCGACGCGGGCCAGAAGTTGATCGGGGTCCAGGCGTTGCTCGTTCATGGTCTGGCGGCTTGCGAGTAGGCGTCCAAAGCCAGATTTAAACTCAAGACATTGACTCTAGGTTCGCCGAATATTAGCCATTGCCTGGGTTCGCTATGCGATTCGACCAAATCCCGAACGACACTTTCCGGCAATTTGCGCGCTTTGGCTACGCGCTTGATTTGGTAATGGGCCGCCGCAATACCGATGTGCGGGTCCAAACCACTGGCGGATGCGGTAACCAAATCCACAGGCACCAGAGCACGATTGTCCGGGTCGAGTTGCTGTAGTGCTTGAATGCGCAGTTTTACCGCGTCGCTCAAGGCCGGATTGGTCGGGCCGAGGTTGGAACCACCGGAGGCGGCGGCATTGTAAGGGTAGGGCGCGGTCGCCGACGGCCGACCCCAAAAATAGCGGGCCTGGCTGAAGCTTTGACCGATTAAAGCGGAGCCGATGGCTTGGCCTTGCTTATCGAGTATCAGGCTGCCGTTGGCTTGGGCAGGAAAAACGCTTTGCGCCAGCAAAGTAACCAGCGCCGGATAGAGGCCGCCGGTGAGAAAGGTCATGAGCAACAGGAGGGTGGCAGCAGGTCTGAAATAGCTTGTCATGTTGTTCTCCCTACACCAGATTCATCGTTACCAGAATTAAATCAATCGCCTTGATACCGATAAACGGCACTATCAAACCGCCAACACCGTAGACCAGCAAATTATTTTGCAACAGTTTTTCAGCGCCGAGCGGCTGATATTTGATGCCTTTCAAAGCCAGCGGGATCAAGGCGATGATGATCAGCGCATTGAATATCACCGCCGACAGTATAGCGCTGGCCGGGGTGGCCAAACCCATGACGTTCAAAACGTTCAAAGCCGGATAGGTGGTGGCAAACGCGGCCGGAATGATGGCGAAATATTTTGCCACGTCGTTGGCTACGCTGAAGGTGGTCAAGGCACCGCGGGTCATCAACATTTGCTTGCCGGTTTCGACAATCTCGATCAGTTTGGTGGGGTTGGAATCCAGATCGACCATATTCCCGGCTTCCTTGGCGGCCTGGGTGCCGCTGTTCATCGCCACCGCCACGTCGGCTTGCGCCAGTGCCGGTGCGTCGTTGGTGCCGTCGCCGGTCATGGCTACCAAGCGGCCATCTGCTTGATGCTGACGAATCAAAGCCAGCTTGGCTTCCGGCGTCGCTTCGGCCAGAAAGTCATCCACGCCGGCCTCGGCGGCAATCGCCGCAGCGGTTAGGCGATTGTCGCCGGTGATCATGATGGTTTTGATGCCCATCTGCCGCAGTTCGATAAAGCGTTCCTTGATGCCGCCTTTGACGATGTCTTTTAATTCGATGACGCCCAGGGCCTGCTTGCCATCGGCTACCACCAGCGGCGTGCTGCCGCGCCGCGCCACGTCGACGACCATTTTCTGGATTTCGTCGGGAAAGCGGCCGCCTTGTTCGGTCACATACTGTTTAATCGCATCCTCGGCACCCTTGCGGATTTGCCGCATGTTTTCGCTCCCTCGCCCTTCGGGAGAGGGCTGGGGTGAGGGGAAATTGACCCCGCTCATCCGGGTTTGGGCGCTGAAGTGGATAAAAGTCGCGCCCAGGGATTGCACGTCGCGCTCGCGCAAACCAAACTTTTGTTTGGCCAGCACGACGATGCTGCGGCCTTCCGGGGTTTCGTCGGTCAACGAGGCCAGTTGCGCGGCATCGGCCAACTGCTTCTCGCTGATACCCTTGGCTGGTATGAAAGCCGCAGCCTGCCGATTGCCTAAAGTAATGGTGCCGGTTTTATCCAATAACAGTACATCCACATCGCCGGCCGCTTCCACGGCGCGGCCGGAGGTGGCAATGACATTTTTCTGCATCATCCGGCCGATCCCGGCCACACCGATAGCCGACAGCAAGCCGCCTATGGTGGTGGGAATCAAGCACACCAACAGAGCCACCAGCACGGTGATCGAAATTGGGTGGCCCGCGCCGGCCATTTCCACGCTATACAACGAGAAAGGCAGTAAGGTTACCGTGGCCATTAAAAACACCAGCGTCAGCGCCACCAGCAGGATGGTCAAGGCAATCTCATTCGGAGTTTTCTGCCGTTTCGCGCCTTCCACCATCGAAATCATCCGGTCCAGAAAGGTCTCGCCGGGGTTAGCGGAAATCCGCACCACCAGCCAATCCGATAATACCCGAGTACCGCCGGTGACCGAGCTGAAGTCGCCGCCCGATTCACGGATCACCGGCGCGCTTTCGCCGGTGATGGCGCTTTCGTCCACCGAGGCCACGCCTTCGATGACATCGCCATCGCCCGGCACAAAATCCCCGGCTTCGATCAGCACCACATCGCCTTTCACCAGGCTGGATCCGGCGATTTTGGTGTAGTTACTACCGTAACGCGGTTCATCCAGCTTCTTGGCGGCAATATCGCGCTTGGCGGTGCGCAAGAAAGCCGCCTGCGCTTTGCTGCGGCCTTCCGCGGCCGCTTCGGCGAAGTTGGCGAACAGCACCGTAAACCATAACCAGACCGTGATGGTTAAGATAAAACCGGCGGATTCCTCGCTATCACCGGCCAAAGCTTGCAGCCATAACAGCGTAGTTAGCAGGCTGCCCAGATACACGACAAACATCACCGGATTTTTCCATTGTTGCTGCGGCGTCAGTTTTTTAAAGGCTTCCCAAACCGCTTGCTTAAGCAGGTCAGGGTCGAATAAGGAAGACGAGAGCGCTTTGTGAGTCATATGCTTACCTGCTATGAAATCAAGAATGAGCGAGCATGTGCAACTGCTCGACGATAGGGCCTAAGGCCAGCGCCGGCACAAAGGTCAACGCGCCGACCATTAACACCGTGATAATCAGCAATACCGCGAACAAGGGCGTATGGGTGGGTAAGGTGCCGGGACCGACGGGTACATGTTTTTTCGCGGCCAGCGAGCCGGCGATGGCTAATACCGGAATCATCAGACCGTAACGCGATACCAGCATGGCCAAGCCCAGCAAGTAGTTATAAAACGGCACATTGGCCGACAGGCCGGCGAAGGCGCTGCCGTTGTTATTACCTGCCGAGGACAACGCATACAACACTTCGCTAAAGCCATGCGCACCGGGATTGAGGATGGCTGCCTTGCCGGCTTCGGTCATCAAGGCTAGCGCCGTGCCGCCCAACACTAACAGCGGGGGAATTAAAATAATCACCGCCGCCATCTGCATTTCAAAGGCTTCGATTTTTTTGCCTAAATATTCCGGCGTGCGGCCTATCATCAATCCGGCGATAAATACCGCCACTAGCGCGAACACGATCATGCCGTAAAGACCCGAGCCGACGCCGCCGAAGATCACTTCGCCCAGCTGGATCAACCACATCGGGATCATGCCGCCGATGGGGGTGAACGAATCGTGCATGGCGTTCACCGAGCCGTTGGAGGCGGCGGTGGTCGCTACCGCCCATAGTGCGGAATTGACGATGCCGAAGCGGGCTTCCTTACCTTCCATATTGCCGCCGGCTTGTTGATTGGACGCGGCTTGATCAACGCCCAAACTCGCCAGCGCCGGATTGCCGTGTTGTTCGGCGGGTACGGTGAGGAAAACCAGCGCTACAAACACTAGAGTCATCGCTGCCAACAGTGCCCAGCCTTGCCGGCTATCGCCGACCAAAAAACCAAAGGTATGACACAGCGCGGCGGGGATTAACAGGATGGCGAGCATTTCCAAGAAATTGCTTAGCGGGGTGGGGTTTTCGTAAGGATGCGCCGAGTTGGCATTGAAAAATCCGCCGCCGTTAGTGCCGAGCTGCTTGATAGCGATTTGCGATGCCGCCGGTCCCAAGGCCAGGGTTTGTTCCTGGCTTTGTTGGCTTTGAGTGACGGGTTGGCCTTGTGCATCCAGAACCGCGTGTCCACCTGCATCAATTGCTGGTGCCGAGTAAGTCAGCGGTTCTTGCAGCTTGACGGTGGCGTAGCGATCAAAGGTTTGCACCACACCTTGCCCCACCAGTACGAGGGCCAGCAGCAACGAAAGCTGCAGCAGGATATACAAAGTGGAACGGGTCATGTCCACCCAGAAATTGCCGATAGCGTTGGTGTTACGTCGGCTGAAACCGCGTATCAAAGCCACCAGCACCGCCATACCGCTGGCTGCCGACAAAAAGTTCTGCACGGTTAAACCCAGCATTTGCGTGAGATAACTCATGCTGGCCTCACCGGCATAGCCTTGCCAATTGGTGTTGGTGGCAAAACTGATCGCGGTATTCAACGCCGAGTCGGAGCTGATGGCCGGCAGGGCCTGCGGATTGAGCGGCAACAGGTCTTGGCAGGTTTGCAAGCCATAAACCACCAGTAAACCCAGCACGTTAAAGACCAGCAATGCACCTGCGTATTGCTGCCAGCGCATATCTTGCTGGGCTTGGATGCCGCACAGCCGATACAGCCCGTGCTCAACCCTGGCAAACCAAGTGTTGCCCACGATGGATTCGTCTTGATACACCCGTGCCATGTACGTACCCAGTGGCTTGCTCAGCAGCAGTAAGGCCAGCAGATAGATAAAAATTTGTAGGAAGCCGGTTTCGTTCATCAGAATTTCTCCGGATAAAACAGCGCGACCACTAGATAAATAAACACCAGCAGCGCCAAGCCGCCGCTTAATAGATAAATCCCGCTCATATAGACCTCCTGCAAATATGCTTAAGCATTTTTTAGACGGGCGAATGCGTCAAACAGCCCAAAATTTTGGCGGTTTTGCCGCTGATCGCCTGAGTCACAATCTACCGATTGGCGGGTAAAAATGTCGTAAAAATTCCGGGGTGGGATGTTAAGAAAGTGTAAAGCTCATCTGGAGTCGATAAACATGGTTGTTTGCGCAGTATGCACTGAAGTTACTGTGGGGCAGGGTTATCATCAGGGCGTGTCCTTTCTATTACTCCAGATTTCGCTAAGCTTCACCTGGGCTACTTGCTCAGGTAAATCCTGGGGTCTATTCGGCCCTTTAAACCTTACGAACTAATATTTGGAAAAGAGTATGCCGCCATTCAATTTAAACGACTTGGCTTACACGCTTGCCGCAATTTTCTTTGTTATTTTTGCAAGCTCATTTCTGCTACCTGCCATATTTCTGAAAGGGAGGTTTCGGCTCATTGCGATTGTTTTGGTATTTGGAGGATGGTTTTATTCGTACTACCAGCAGAACATAGTTCCGGAAGCGGCAGGCAGATGGAGAACACAAGGGATTGGTACGTGTAAAAGTGAATTGCAGGCTCTACCTGATGTTATCGTTACCGATGGATTTCTCGACGAAGGCGGTGCTATGCAGCCGGATGTACTCATCCAGCTCTTTAGGGATCGAAAGTTGTTGTTTGTAGAAACTAGTTCAGCCGCACTCATTGGATTTGACGGAGGCATAACAAAAGAACAAAGTAACAAGCGACTGATGGAAGCCACTGCTTCACCTTGGGTTAGGCTGGAGCTCGCTACCGACGGGGATCCCGCATGCCCAAAATCGCCATCTGGTAAAACGGTGCTAATCGATGAAGCCCCATTTTTACCAGAGACGTGTATTGCGCGTCGCCACATCGACTCACCCGCGGCCCGAGTCGCTCTGCTTCTGTCTCCGCCGGCAAATGAAGAATTAAGAGTGTATGGCAAGTGGAAGTTAATTGATAAAACCTCGGGTGCTGATTTGGCTTCGTTGACTACCATCCAGTCGCGTCCAGCGGTGCCCTTGGATAGCCTATCTTTTCACAATGATCGTCGCCTATCTGATTGTAATAAGCCAGCTACAACCCTTGTTGATCGGCTCCGTTTTGACAGTCGGCTCGATTCCAACGCGGTTGAATATGCTTTTGATACAGAGACTGCAAAAGCGAAAATAGCTGCGGAAACGATCTCCTCGTTAAATACGACACTTTCGCCGGTTCAGGTCACTGCAGAAAATGGCGCTTGGAGCGAGGCTGAAAGTTGGTTCTTATTTAATAGGGAAATTCGTCCGGAAGAGTGGCGCGCGACGGTTGACATTGCACGTAACCAAGGGGTTGCTGCTTACGGATCAAGAATTGTGGATTGGTCGAAACGTAAGCTGATTAATCTTGATCCTCTAATTAGTTCTGGCAAACACTGGGCCTGGAAAGTCTCTGCAGTGGGTCAAGGTTTTTTTGTTGTCAATACAGCCACAGAATGGAATAAATTGTTAATCCGTTACCGGCATGATGGGACGCTAGACTGGTTTGTCCAGGTGATACAACCCAAAACGGGAGGGCAATGCGCTCGGTTTCAACCTGAGGCGATATACACTACAAAAACCCATCTTGTAATTGCAGATAGATGCGGGCCGCAACCGACAATTGAAGAATACAGGCACACACGAAAACCTGTTACTGGAGAGCTTTGGCTAATTCCTCTTACGGCACTTCCAAAAATCGACTGAGCGTAACTGTTTTCATAGGTGCGTTTAGCATAGAGAGTGCAATTTACGCATGCTAACCTGCTTAAGGAGGAGCAATGGCTATCAATAAAATCGTCGCTGCAAATGCCTATTCGGTAACGGCTGTAGCCAGTTCCAACGCCCGATCCAATTCCGCCAATGTATTGTAAAAATGCGCGGAAAAGCGGATTCCGCCGCCGCGTAGGGCACAAACCACACCATTTTTTTGCAAATGCTTATAAAGCACCTCATTGTCTATGGATCGGTGTTTGAAGTTGACGATGCCGGACTGCAAACGGCTGTGCCGCTGCGACAGTAAAATCAGCTCGGCGTTGGTGCTGATGGCTTCGCGCAGGTAGGCGCTGCGTTCCAGAACCAGCGACTCGACGTTTGGCATGCCGGTTTCCAGTAATAAAGACAAACTGGCGGACAAGGCGTGAATGCCTAACATGTTCGGGCTGCCACATTCGAAACGGCGGGCGCCGGGATGGATCTCCCATGGCAGGTTTTCGTAATTATGCGTGTCTTTCATCATGTGCCAGCCGTATTGGCTGAGCTTGAGCCGGTCGCGCGCGGCCGGGTTGGTATAAAACACCCCCAGGCCTTCCGGGCCGAACAGCCATTTATGCCCGTCGGCCATCACGAAATCGGCGTGATAGGCTTGCACATCGAACTGCACCGCTCCCAGGCTTTGAATCGCGTCGATGCAAAACAAAATGCCGCGTTGCCGGCAAAACTCGCCGATGCGCTCCAGATCCATGCGTAAGCCGGAGGCGAATTGAATGGAGCTGATGGTCAGCAAGCGCGTATTGCCATCCACCCGCGCAAACAGAGCATCTTCCGGGGTTGCGGCACTGTGCAAATCGGCTTCTCTAAACTCGACGCCGCGCTCGGCCAAGGCTTGCCAGGGCAGGCGGTTGGACGGGAATTCTTCGTTGCTGGAGACGATGTTGTCGCCGGCTTGCCAGGGTAAGCCAAAGGCCACGAAGGACAAGGCCTCCGAGGTGTTTTTCACCAGGGCAATATCGTTGGCCGAGGGCGCATTCAGTAAGGCCTGTAATTGGCGGCGGATTTCGTTTTCTTTTTTCAACCAATCCAGATAGTAATGCGAGCCGAACTGGCAGTTTTGTTCGGCAAATTGAATCACCGCTTTACTGGTGCGCTTCGGCCAAGGGGCCACGGCGGCGTGGTTGAGATAAATCAGCTCGTCGGTTAACGAAAATTCGGGGTGTTTCATGGTGCGTACCGGTAAAAAGGCGGAGGGTGAATCTATAAAGGATGATGCGGTAAAACACTCGGCCTATCAACCTTCTGTACAGATGATGGGCTTGCTCGGACGGCTAAAATTTGGGATTTCCGCGAAAATAGTTGGGCCTAGATCGTCCGGAAAATCCAGGCGCAAGTGGCCTAGCTGTTTAAAAATTAGCCAGTAACCTTTTAAAACAGGTTACGATCCCGATATATTAAACGGTGTTTTTATTTTGGTTGATAGATATGATGGAATTAACTTGGATTAGTACGGCATATATCGCTGGTTTGGTAGCCAGCCGCCTGTCTTTTCCGCCGCTGGTTGGTTATTTGGTCGCTGGTTACGTATTGCATGCCCTGGGCATTGCGGTATTGCCGGATCTTCACCATTTGGCGGAGATTGGTATTGAATTATTGTTGTTTTCGGTCGGTTTAAAACTCAAGCCCAGTTCGCTGATTCGTCGCGAAGTGCTTAGCGTCGGTGGCTTGCATTTAATGTTGATGGCATTGATTTCCGCGCTGGTGTTTCTGTGGCTAGAGCAGCGAGTCACCGGCGGCTTGGTGCTGGGGCTCAGTTTGGCGTTTTCCAGCACCGTGTTGGCGATCAAGGTGCTGGAAGATAACGGCGAATTGTCGTCGCTGCATGGTCGGGATGTCATGAGTATCCTGATTTTGCAGGACATCGTGGCAATCGGTTTGCTGGCGCTGGCGGAAGGCAGACAGCCTACGCCTTGGGCATTGGCTTTGTTACTGGTGCCGCTGTTACGGCCGATAGCGCATCGGGTATTGTCGGTCAGCCGATCTTCGGAACTGAAATTGCTGTTGGGGGTAACCCTGGCGCTGGCCGGCGGCGTCGCCGCGGAAAGCGTCGGTATTGCCGCGGATATTGGTGCTTTGTTGACCGGCGTGATGTTGGCTAATCATCCCAGGATCAAGGAGTTAAGCGACAGACTCTGGGGTTTGAAAGAGCTGTTTTTGGTGGCGTTCTTCTTGCAGATTGGTGTCAGTGACTTACCGAACCGGGCGCAGATTATGGACGCTTTGCAATTGCTGGCGTTGTTGCCTTTGCAATGTGCGCTGTTCTTTGGCCTATTTGTGGTCGCCGGACTCCGGGCGCGTACTGCTTTCGTATCGTCCTTGGCCTTGACGACGTACAGCGAATTTTCGCTGATTACCACCAGCGCCGTCGTCAAAGCTCAACTGTTGCCAGCGGAATGGAACGCTATCATCAGTTTGGCGGTGGCCGGTTCGCTGGCCATTGCCGCACCGTTAAACCGTTATTCCCATCGCTTGTTTTCCTGGGTAGAGCCACTGCTGGTGAGGTTTGAAAGAAAGTCCGACCACCCGGACCGCCTGCCGGATTCGTTCGGCGCCGCCGAATGGCTGGTGATAGGCATGGGCCGAACCGGTGGCGTGGTCTATAAAACCCTGTGCCAGCAAGAGCAAAGGGTGGTTGGCTTGGATGCCGACCCTACCGTGTTGGAATATCATCTTGCCGCCGGCCGCCGCGTGCTCTACGGCGACGCCGAGGACACCGAGTTATGGAGCGGTTTACCCTTGCATAAGGTTAAAGGCATTATCCTGACGGTGCCGGCATTCGAGGTGCGTTTGACCGCGGTGGCTCAGCTTAGGAAGCGCGGTTTCACGGGGCAAATCAGCAGTATTTGTTATCACGGTGTGGAAGAACAGCAATTATCAAAAGCGGGCGCCAATTTTGTGATCCATCCCTTGATTGAAGCCGGCAATCGTCTTGCCCACCTGATGCTGAATCGCCGTGAGCAATCAAGCCAGTGAAGGGCTGCTGGTGCTGGTTGGGCGGTGGATGCCGGAGCGGATTATAGAGGCGTCTTATTTTTAACGATACCCGAGTCAGTGCGGTTTTCCTTAAACCATTGATGATTGGTGCTAAGATTATTGCCAAGTGTCGGGTGACATAATTTAGTGAAAACCGGACTGATGATAAGCGAGGCCACCAGCGTCTCCGCGCAAGGCTTGGACTATCCCGACACACCCGGCATTTGGTCGGAAGAACAAATCGACGGCTGGACCAAGGTCACCCAAGCCGTTCACGGCGTCGGCGGCCGAATTTTTCTACAGCTTTGGCGCGTAGGCCGGGTTTCGCATCCGGATTATCTCAATGGCAAATTCCAGGTATCGTCGAGACTTACCGTAAGGGCGCGGAAAACGCCAAACGTGCCGGTTTTGACGGCGTGGAAATTCACGGCGCCAATGGCCATCTGTTAGACAAGTTTTTACCGGACAACACCAATAAAAGAAACGATGCCTATGGAGACCCAATAGAAAATTGCCCCGCTGACTAGTGGAAGTGACCGATGCCGTGTTTCGGTATGGGGTGCGGGTCGAGTCGGCGTGCATTTTGCCCCCAGGAGACGCGCATAGCATGGGAGACTCCGATCCTTTTCACACTTTCGGCTACGTGGCGGAGCAATAAGGTAATCGCGGCATCGCTTTCACTTTTACGCGCTAAGCGCTCGGCGAAAACCGCATCGGCCCGGACTTGAAAAAACGCTTCTTCTATCCGGCGCGAGGGATAAGGCATATTGCATGATCCGAGCCTCAGCAACAACCGAGATTACGGCTTGTCTGCAAAAATGGAGAAGATCAATTTCCCCACAGCTTCATTAGCCGGCTTTTTAGCCATGTGACCGGATTATTGTCGAATTCTTCGGGGAGCAAACCCATTTTTTTCAACGACGATTGACAGAGTCGAATGTATTCCTGCCGCTTCAGCATTTCTTCGCTTACGGCGGCCTTGATTTGCGGATAACGGCTTAACAGGTCCGCAAAGCAATCCTCGGGTATTGTAAACAAAACAACTTCGCCGACGGCGCGCATCGATGTCGGATAGGGAATCTTCAAAAGCAAGGGCAGCTCGCCGAAAAAATCGCGATGTTCCAGGCTAAACAGGCGTTGACTGACTTTCTCGTTCTCGAATATCGCATCGACCTCGCCTTTGAGCATGACGCAGAAAAATGGAAAGTATTCGTCCTGTTTAACCAAAATGTCGCCAGGATTGAAATAACGCGGCGAGCCCTTTTCTATCAGTTCGCGTATTTCCAGTTCATCGAAATACTGAAAATAAGGCAGTTCAATGAGAGCATTGTGTATGGACGGCATGCTTGCCGCTTCCGGCGAACCGTTGATCGGGTTGGCGGCCGCCTCCATGGCCGGGTAAAGGTTCCGGTTATTCGTCGGATGATAGGGAATTTTAATGGCATGCAGTCGAAATAAGTATTCAATCCGAAAGTTTAAAGCGCTTCTGATCAGGCTTCGTTGATCGACATGATCGGTCCAAACCCAAAGTTCGAAATTCAACCCGATATCGCCAAACCCTTGAAGCAAGGCTTTAGGTGCCGGATCGCTTAATACGTTGGGTTCCTGGCTGGCGGCTTTCAATAACAACTCGGTCACCAATACCAGATTGCTGTGCTGTTCGACCACAAGCGGAATTTCAACCCGCCCACGCTTGGCTTGATACCCCCATTTTTCCACGATATTGTTGGTGAGCTGAACATTGGGAATGATCAGTTCCGAACCTCGGAACGATGTAATCACGGTCGAGCGCAGAAAAATATCCCTGATGCGTCCTTCGCCACCGGCAAAATAAATAAGATCGCCCACTTTTAGTTTGCGTTCGCTCATCAGGGTAATGCCGCTGGCGATGTTCTTAGTGATGTCTTGCAAGCCAAAGCCGACCGCGACTCCCAGGCCGCCGAAAATGAGCGCCAGCGTCTCGAATTTGATGCCCATGACTTGCATGATCGCTACGATACCAACCGCCAACAGCGTAAAGCCTGCGAGATTGGCGATCAGTTTGCGATCGCCCTCGTTGACAACCAGGCCGACCAACAAGCGCGTATTCAGGATATGGCGTATCCAGCGGACGACCAACAGCATCAACCCTAGACACAGCGTGAATTTAGCCAACCAAATGACATTGACCGATTGCGTACCCAGCGTAAATATTGGCGTTTCAAAGAATAGGAAAGGTTGGGACAGCAAGGCGGATGAATCCATAGCCATAAATTAACTTAGTCGTAAAAGCCGGAGAAATTTCCCCGATTATGGGACAAACTCGCCGGCAATTGCATCAACCAACTGCAACGGAACCCGTTTTTAGAATACCGCGTTGAATTGGGTACGGACGTAGTCGGTATCCCCTCCTCCCGCTTCGGTAATCACCTGTTCCGCAAAAAAATGGCTGTAACTAAAACCAAGCGAAAAATGCTTATCGATTTCCCACTCTATATTGGTGGAAAGGGCTTGGGTGACAAATCGACCGTTAGTCCCTAGCGTCTGCTTCAATGGGTTGAGTCCTCGCGTATATACCGCATCGTTTTTTGATAATCGCCAGTAAAAGTTCCAATCAACGGACAGCCGGATGCCCGGCAACGGCTGCAAGGAGAGATTCGGCATCAGATTAAAAAAGTTCTGCGGCGCCAGTATCGCCGCTTCCTCAAAATACGACAGATTGGGGTATAAGGGATTAAAGGTATTCAGCTGCCGGTCTTTTGCATTCCTGTCGCCACTGGCAATATTGGCGCTTAAACCCAAGCGCGGTCGCCAACTTGGGGTGGCAAAGGTATAGCCGGTGTTGGATGCCGCTGTCCAGGCATTGATAGTCAACGGTCCGAAGCTGCCGAGTTGATAAATGCCTTCAAAATTCCAATCCCAGCCGAACCGCTTGCCGAACACCCGGCTGCCGAACGAATGGCGGGATTCGTCGGCGACGGTGTTTTGATAATGGGCGTCTTTGCGCTGCAGGCCTATGTAATAGATCTCGACATCGGTCGGCTTGAACGACCATTTGCTGTTCAGCCCCCAGAGTTTTTCTTGGGTATTTCCCTGGTCGTCGAAAGTCGCCGGTGTTATCGCCACTTCTTCAAAGCCGAACGCATCCAGGTCCAGACTGTCGTTCTTTAGCGAGAGTCGCACGCCATCGAAAGCTCGCCGCGCATTTTGGCCTTCACGTACGCTGATCAAACGGGACGAACCCAGCGCAAACTCTTGCCTCCCCACTCGAGCGGTCACGGCTTGAAAATGCAAGTCGATAAAACCCTGCTGCAAATCAGCGCTATCGTTATCCAAAGGCCCTTTCTGCAGACCTAGGTTATTAGACAGATAGCTGGCCAATTGCACAAAGGCCCTCAAGTGTTCGGTGACATGCAGATCGGCGTGCAGCAAAAAGCGATGCAAAAATTGCTGGCCGTCGGCGCGTGTTTTCAGTCCGAACAAATCGTTGTCGTAGCTATTGAAACGTTCCCGAAAATTTCCGCCCAAGGATAAATACACGTCCTCGCGGTCGGCGGTCAGCGGCAGGTATTTGAGCGATTCATAGCTGCTTCGCCGAGTTTGCTTGGCAAGGTATTGGTAATTTTCCTGCCAGCGGTTGCTGTTAAAACCCGGCTCGGACGCTTGCGCGATCCCTGCTGCGCTAACCAGCGATAAAGCCAATGGCATGAGTCCGGGTTTCATTGGCAATGTCCTCTTTCGCGTTATCGCATGAAGGCTAGCCGCTATCAGTAGGCAAAACAGCCGCAGCCCAGTGCCCACGGATTGTCAAACTGCGCTTGTTTTCCAGCATTATCCAGCCCCAACCAGCGCGACAGTTTTCCATCTTGGCCTGGGTGATGACCGTGAATCGCACAGGCGTGCGCTGCGCATGAAGCGGCCGGTAACGCATAATGCGTTTGCGGCGTTTGATGGCCGCCGAAATAGCGCACCGGCGACCAATCGGGGCTGGCTGGCGGCAACGGCGTATCGAACCGGCTGAAATCATCCGCCGCGTAAACGACTCTACCGCCTACCATGGTCAGCAGCGAGGTAATAGCCTTGATGGCCTCGTCGGGGACTGTCATGAAATCGTGCGATGTCACCACCAGATCGGCATACATGCCTGGCGACAAAGCGCCTTTTACGGTCTCTTCGTTCGATTTATACGCGCTACCGGCGGTCCACAGACGCAAGGCCTCCTCGCGTTCCAGGCAGTTGCTCTCGCCGTAGAGCGGCAAGCCGCCGACCGTTCTGCCTGTCACCAGCCAATACAGAGAAACCCAGGGATTAAAGCTGGCAACCCGCGTGGCATCGGTGCCGCCGCCTACCGGGATGCCCATTTCCAACATTTTTCGCAGCGGCGGCGTATGCTCGGCTGCCTTTTTACCGTAGCGGTCTACAAAATATTCGCCTTGAAAGGCCATGCGGTGCTGTACCGCAATGCCGCCACCCAACTGCTTGATCCGCGCCAGATTTTTTTCGCTGACGGTTTCGGCATGGTCGAAAAACCAGCGCAAATCGTCGAAACGGGTGTCGCGGTCAATCGCCTCGAACACGTCCAGTGCCCGGTCTATGGTTTCGTCGTAAGTAGCATGCAGCCGGAACGGCCAGCGATTCTCCACCAAAAACCGAACCACGTCGCCCAGCTCTTTTTCCATGCTGGCCGCCATGTCCGGGCGGGGTTGCAGAAAATCCTCGAAATCGGCGGCGGAAAATACCAGCATCTCGCCCGCGCCATTCTGGCGAAAATAACTGTCGCCGCTGTAAGGTTTGACAACGCCGGCCCATTTCTGAAAATCCGCCAGCTCGCCGCCCTTGTTTTGGGTAAACAAGTTGTAGGCGATGCGCACGGTCATCTGTCCGTCTGCATGCAGTTGTTCGATCACCTGATAGTCTTCCGGGTAATTTTGAAAACCGCCGCCGGCATCGATGCAACTGGTCACGCCCAAGCGATTCAACTCGCGCATGAAATGCCGGGTGGAGTTGATTTGATCGTCTAGCGGCAATTTCGGACCCTTGGCCAAGGTCGAATACAAAATCATCGCATTGGGTTCGGCAATCAACATCCCGGTCGGATTGCCGTTGGCGTCGCGCTGAATTTTGCCGCCGGGCGGATCGGGTGTGTCTTTACCGATGCCGGCCGCGCGTAGCGCGGCGCCGTTCAATAACGCCCGGTCATAAAGATGCAGGATAAACACCGGCGTATCCGGCGAAACCGCGTTGATTTCCGCTAGGGTCGGCATCCGCCTTTCCTTAAATTGAAACTCGCTCCAGCCGCCAACCACCCGCACCCATTGCGGTGCAGGCGTTCTGGCCGCTTGCAGCTGCAGCATCGCCAAGGCATCGGCGATGCTGCCGACGCCTTCCCAGCGCAGCTCCATGTTGTAATTGAGGCCGCCGCGAATCAAATGCAGGTGCGAGTCGTTCAAGCCCGGCAGGACCCGTTTACCGTTCAAATCGATGACAACGGTATCGGCCGTTGCCAGCGTTCGGATCTGTGCATCAGCCCCTAGCGCAACAACTTTTCCGCCCGCGATGGCGATGGCGCTGACTTCCGGCTGTGCTTTGTCTAGCGTGGTAATCTTGCCATTGAATAAAACAGTGTCCGGGCTAGAGATAGTCATGGGCGGTGCCTCGATCTGTGAATTTAACGAACGGAATACTGCCTATTTATTGACTTTGTGCGGATATTTGGCGCGTTGCCCATAGTCGTGCACCATGCTGGCCGCATAGTCGATACCCATGCCGTACGCGCCAAAATGTTCCCGGGCAATATCCGTTGTGCCGACATAGGTTTCTTTACGACTCCAATCGCGTTGCAGTTCCAAGAGTACCTGCAGCGAGGTGATCGACTCCGCGCCATGTTGTTCGGCGCGCCTGATGGCGGCATTGTGCGCTTCTAGCGAAGTACCGCCCGAGGCATCGGTATTCATGATGACTTCATAGCCTTCCGCCAGCGCGCAGATGGTTGGGAAGATCAGACAAGCTTCCGTCCATAACGCAGCCATCACCAATTTTTTCCGTCCGGTTTTTTTAACGGCGGCGACGAAGGCCTCGTCTTCCCAGCTATTCATGCTGGAACGTTCGATTGGGTCCTGCTGCAACACATCCATCAACTCGGGCCAAATATAGCCGCTGAAGGATTCGGTTTCGACGGCGGTGAGAACGGTAGGAATATTAAACAACTTGGCCGTTTTGGCCATCGCAACGGTGTTGTTCTTGAGTAATTGGCGGTCGATACTGGTCACGCCAAAAGCCATTTGCGGTTGATGGTCGATAAATATAAACGCACAATTATCGGGGGTAATAAGTTTTTCGGTGGCTGCGCTCATTGATTGCTCCTTTAAACTAAATTGATTAAGTTAGAATTCACGGACTTGCATTTGACCAAGTTCTAAGACTTGGGTATTGAACAATATTGACTTTTTTCTTAAAAATTAACGTATAAATAAAATGGTTTAATATCTCTCCTGTAAACAAAAGGCAAAGCGAAACATGGAGGAGCCGGTAGGAAAAGTGCTACAAAGCCTATGCTATTTTTACCGTAAAAACGACAATAATTCGGCAGGTAAACAATAACAATTAGACGTTTCGAAATTGGCCCGGCGTTACTCCGACCTTTCTTTTAAACACGCGATTTAGATGGCTTTGATCGGCAAAACCGCACAATGTCGCAACATCGGTTAATGCGACTCCGGTAGAAATAAACTTTTTGGCTTGAATAATTCGATACGCTTGCAGATATTCGTGGGGCGTAATTCCCAAGCATTTTTTAAAATTTCTTAATAGCACAAACGGATTCGATTTAGTGACTTCCGAAAGCTCGTTCAGCGAAATGTTTCGATTATAAAAAGTCCGCAAATATTCAATGGATATTTTCACTTTCCAAGGCTTTAATAAGTGCGGGCAACGGTAATGATTGCCTGTCACTTGCTGCAAAAACCGATTTACGAATAGCGCCAGACAAGTCGATTGTTCCAGAGCGCATTGGCTGGCTTCTAAAACTCTATGCGTATCGGCAAAGTAATTTCGTAAATACAGGTTATCAATAATCGGATTTTTGAAATCCAATACAAACTTGCTTAACTCGTGTTTTTCGCAATAATCGATCAGTTGCCGAGGACTTATTTTGATTTCGCGACAAATTGCACCGTCCTTGTTTATAAAAGCCGATTTCAGGGAGAATATTTGCCCCGCATCGCGCATCACTAGACAATTTGGCGTTTCAAGATAGTTCTGACCATTTTGCCGGCTTTTCCAAACCACACCGGAAAAACCGATAATGGCAATTTCATCGTGAAAGATTTTTTCCAGTGAAATCGACTGCTCGGGCGATATATCGAAGCGAGAAAAATGGCAACCTTCAATCTGCCAGTTCAGTATTTTGCTGGAAGGAGTTTGTCCCATAATTCAGTCTGTCCCGTTATTAAAGTGGTCTTAATAGGCTTTGCCAGGACTGCGGTAACGATTGCCACAGTCCTCTGCCGTTGACTTGCGCCCTAGGCATAATTCGGACGCTAACTTTTAAAAAACCATTTCGCGATTAGCCGGACATAGAGCGGCATAATCAAATACACCACCAAACCGACGATAACCAAAGCCAATACACCCTGGCGAATGCCGAACTCTCCTAACTGCGGATACTTTACAAACAGGGGTTCTATCGCTGGCGGCACATACATCGTCAACGGCCAGATCACCGACGTCGTCACCAGCCATTGTTTCCAACGCCGCGGATGCTTACCCACCGCCGGCGGGGTAAACCAGTAATCGATGCCGGTTTTGATGTCGATCGCTTCTTCGCTGTCCAGAATCCCGGTAATTTCCTGAAGCAACTGCTGGCGTTCCGGAGACCGCTGCCAGAATTCCAAGGCCTGGATTCCGGCAAAGCGCACCACGATCAGATACTCGTTGTGGCCGTCCGGCGGCCGGACGACTTGTACGCCCAAATGCCCCGGAAAGCTCGCCGCGATCGGCATGATTTTGCTTAACCAACGCTCGTATTGCTGAAGGTTGCGCTTACCTTTTTTCAGCCGATGGCGGATGGCGAAAAAAACTTGTTCGTTGTTGGGCGACGTTTGGCTGATTTCGTTCATGGCGCTCTACCGGCTGGGTTTCTCATGCGGGCGTAAATCAAACACCAACACTTCGGCATTGTGACCCTGTTGTATGTCGATTAGGCGCTCGCCGCGGATGCGGGCGCCATCGCCAGCGTGCAGCACTGTACCGTTCACTGTCAAAGTGCCGCGTACCAGATGCACGTAAGCATAACGATTATCCGCTAGCGTTAACTGCGCCTGTTCGCCGACATCAAAACAGCCGGCGTAAACCCGCACATCCTGGTAAAGCGACAATGATCCTTCTGCACCGTCCGGCGAAATAATCAGCGCCAGCCGGCCTTGTTTTTGCGCGGGGCCAAAATGACTTTGCTGATAGCGCGGCTCGACGCCTTTGCTACTCGGCACCAGCCAAATTTGCAGAAAATGCACCAACTCGCTCTGCGAATGATTGAACTCACTATGAGTCACGCCGGTTCCGGCAGTCATTAACTGAACGTCGCCGGCTTCGATCACCGAGCCGTTGTCCATCGAATCTTTGTGCGCCAGCGCACCGTCGATGACATAGGTAAAAATTTCCATGTCCCGATGCGGATGCGTGCCAAAGCCCTTACCCGGCTGCACGATATCTTCGTTGATTACCAACAAATCGGAAAATCCGCTTTGCTGCGGATCGCAGTAATTGCCGAAGGAAAAAGTGTGTCTTGAGAATAGCCAGTCGAAATGAGCGCTACCTCGGCGGTGGGCGGGACGAATTTCCAGCATGATCGAGCTCCTTTCAAAAATTTCGAATTAACATTCACTCAGCTTTTGTATGGAGTATTGGGGTTTTAAGCGAGTGAAATTAGAATACTCCTGAGTTTTTAGTATTTAAAACGAGTTATTTTGCTTTTAATATTCGATTTTTTCGAAAGTGGTTTTGGAGTTCTAATGAAGTTATCGCTGGAAGCTATTCAAATTATCGATGCGATCGACCGCACCGGATCGATGTCGGGCGCGGCGGAACTGCTGCATCGCGTACCCTCCACCATTTCCTATGCCGTCGGCAAATTGGAAGAACAATTGAATCTGAAGTTATTCGAACGCAATGGCCCCAAGCTTTCGCTAACTCCGGCCGGAAATGCCTTGTTAAACGAAGGGCGTTTGTTATTGCACGCCTTTGGCGACCTCGAATCTCGGTTATATAAAATCGCTTCCGGATATGAAGCCGAACTGACCCTGGTGTTTGATTCGCTGATACCCAGCAGGGTGTTTATTAACGATTTGCATGAGTTTAATACCCTGGAATGCGGAACCCGCATTCGCTTCACCACGGAAGTGATGAGCGGGGTATGGGAGGCATTACGTGAGGAACGGGCTGATATCGTCATAGCCGTCGGCGATTGTCCGAATTGGAGCGGCTATCAAGTCAGGCAGATCGATACCGTGGATTTTGCATTTTGCGTCGCGCCCGTCCACCCGTTGGCTGCAGCGGATCAGCCAATTAAAACCGACATGCTGCATAGACATACCGTTATCGCCGTCGCCGACAGCGCCCGGTCGCTGCCGGCAAAAACAGTAGGTTTATTGTCCGGGCAAAAACGCATTACGGTGCCGAATATAGACACCAAAATCCAATTTCAACGGGCCGGATTGGGCTTTGGCTTTTTACCGCGCCGATTAATCGCCCAAGAGCTGGAAACCGGATCGCTGATGGAATTGCAGGTTGAGGAAGCGCGTCCGCCGGAACCGGTGTGGCTGGCAATGCGCACCGCAAATAAAGGTGAAGCGGCCGGTTGGTGGTACCAAACATTAAGCCGGCCGCTGTTAAGCGACGTTTGAAATATCGGCGCATGCTATTGCCCAAGCTTAGCGTCGGCTTTACCGGTTATCGGAGGCGCGGTAAACTCATTTTGGGTTCACGCCGAAACCGGAGTGGAGTACGCCTGAAAACCGCTCAAAGACGGCTTCAGGCGAATAAAAAGCTCTCCAAACAGGGGGCATAACCGCTGAAACTCGACTTCGTGGTCAATTTCAGCGCAAAAAAATCAAGGTTACCGTGGGTAAGGGGAAATATTCGTGAGTTTTTCACCAGCCTTCTACGCGGCTTTGCTGACAAACAAAACGATGTTGCTGGTGTCCATTGGCGGCCACGCCTGAAAATCGATAGGCAGCTCCAGCAATGGCCCGGTAACGCATGACTTCAACGAGCCATCGGTTGCGATATAAAGCTTTTTCGGCAACTTGGCTTTGTGATTGTCGATTTTGGCGGTTTGAGTGTTCATTACGCTTAGGCTGGTTAGCTTGGGAGATTTCACTTTATTGCCGGTTTCTTATTGCTGCCTTAACCACGCGATGGCATTTGGATTATGGCGATCCTGGGCGGAATGACAATCTTCGGAAATAGGGGCCGTGTAATAGGATTAACGGGTTCTTTAATTATCTGCAATGTATGCCAAACCCAATATGCTCGAGCAAATTAAACTGTTTTTTGAAAAACACCTGTCCTTACCGTCACCGGAGGCTGCGGAAGCAAAGCTTCAAGAGGCTTTGACTGCCTTAATGACCGAAATGATGACCATGGACGATGTCTGTCAAGATGTCGAACGGACCAAAATCCTGTCCTTGGTGCAAAAGTGCTTTTCGCTCTCCACCGAACAGGCTGAGGCCTTGATGGCCAAGGCGCAACACAAGCGTCAGCAGGCGGTTGATTATTACGAATTTACCTCAACAATCAACCAATGCCTTGGTCCTGAGGAAAAGATAAAGTTTGTTAAATCCCTCTGGCAAATCGCTTATGCCGACGGCACTATCGACCCGCAAGAGGAGTATCTGGTGCGGAAGATTGCCGACCTGCTTGGCGTCTCGCACACCGATTTTATTCTGGCCAAACTGCGCGCTAATCCCGATACTTGAAAATCCCCATACCTGTTTAAATGAATCACCCCATGAAAAAGACTAAGAAAAACAAAAATCTGTGGCTAACAGAAGCTGATATTGCGGTCGGTGATTTGTATTTCACCACCGCCCAGCAATACCGCGCAGTCCTGGCGATGAACGGCGATTTTTTGATTTACGCACCTAGCTCGGAAGGCATGGAACCCTTGCCGGCCGATAGCCCAATGCCGTTTGCCAACTCGCCCGCTAAAAAATGCCAGATCGCCACATTTGCGCAAAAGGAATATCAAGCATTCGATTGGTATGGAACGGTTGCCGTTAAACATAAACTCACGCCGTCTCAGATAGCCGAGGCCATCGGCCAATGTAACGCCAAAGCCCAAATCGCCGGGTTGATGGCTGAATAAGGTGCGTTGGAAAAGATTTTTAACAGTCTGAAATCCTGCTTTTTCTGGTTTGCAAACGGGAGTTTGGAAACCACGTCTCGGCAACGCCAGCAGTGGTGTAAGCACCACTTACCATTCAAACACGAGTATGTTGACCAAAGCGAAAAGCTAGGCCTTGCGTACCGGGCTGATCGGCCCGGCAATCAACGATATTTCGTCACTCGAACGACATATCGTCGCCGCTTCCGCCCGCTGGCTCATTGCCGCCAACCTGAATTGCCTTAAACGACAAGACCAAAACAACCTTAAAACAATCGCTTACAGGGCAATAGCCGCAAACACGCGGCAATTGGCACAAGAAATGACCAGTAAACGCCAACCATCGGACATCGGTTAGCGACTAACCGCCTCCGAGACCATACTTTTTACGTTTACTCAGGAGCAGCACCATGTCCCGCCCTTGTTTCAAAGCCCACCCATTAGCGCTGGCCTTGGCCGGCATCCTAGCCAATAGCCTTTTGACCTCCCCCGTCCTTGCCTCTGAGTTGGTTTGGGACGGCAGCGGCGACAGCGACAGTTGGTTTTTCTCGAACAACGATTTCCTTCATCCCAATACCAACTGGCTAAACAACGACCCATTATTGCTGCCGAAACATTACGATAACTTGGTCTTCAAAGGCCACACCCGGTTGACGCCGCTTAACGACGGTCCGGAAGGCCTGGCCATCAAGGGCATGACCTTTGCGGCCGACGCCAGGGCGTTTACCCTAAACGGCAATCTCATCTTCAGCATCGGCAATATCGTCAACGCCAGCCGCAATCTGCAAACCATCAATATGCCGATCATCATCGGCACCGATCAGATATGGGATGGCGGCAATATCCCCGGCGGTTTTTTGCAAGTGAATCAACTCGCCGGTTTGCGCGACCATTCCCTGACCTTGCTACGCTACGCCAGGGTTTCCGCCGGCGATAACCCATTGATGCTCGGCGAAACCGGACAAGCACAATTGCTGGTGAAAGGCAGGAGTACGCTGGACAGTGTCTCGGCTGTCATCGGCGCCGGCCAGGGAAGCACGGCGGAAATGACCGTCCAAGGCTCGGGATCGAAATGGACCAATAGCGGGAACTTGAATGTAGGCACGCACGGCAAAGCCATCCTGAATATCCTCGATTCCGGCTCGGTGATCAGTAAGACGGCGTCTCTCGGCAACGGTGCCCAAGTGGCCATCGATGGCCTGGGATCGAGTTGGACCAATAGTAACGATCTGCACATTGGCTATCTTGGTGAAGGCACGCTGAGCGTGACCAATGGCGGTGTGTTGAACTCCGGCAAAAGCACCATAGGTGGCGGTAACTCCATGCATCCCAGCTTAGTCACCATCGACGGCGCCGGATCGCGGTGGACGAATCAGAGCCTGTTTATTGGTTCGCCTGGCCAAGGTAGTTTGAAAATCGCTAACGGCGGCATGGTCGTAAGCGGCCAAAGCGTTATCGGCGATCAAGGTGCGGGCGAATTGAATATCGTCAAGGGCGGGAGCATGGAAAGCCAATCTACCATTATCGGCAATCAGGGCAAGGGCGAAGTTTTAATCGAGGACTCGGGCTCCAGTATGCTGATCATCGGCAATTTGTCGGTTGGATACGAGCGCGGCGGCAGAGGCGAGTTACTCGTCGGTCCTGGCGGCACCGTCAGCAACCAGTTCGGTTACGTCGGCGCAAAATCGCAAAGTATCGGCCGGGTAAACGTGCAGGGTTTGGGCGCCCAATGGCTTAACAAAAGCGAGCTGTTGGTCGGCGATCAGGGTGATGGCATCTTAGTCGTCGATAGCGGCGGCAGCGTGAAAAGCGACAGAGGCACTATCGGCAATGCCAGTGGCGGTGTGGGGGTGGCAAGCATCAAAGGCCAAGGGTCGACATGGACTGTCCGGGATAGACTAATGGTAGGCAATCAAGGCACCGGCACGCTGAATGTGGAAAATGGCGGAAAAGTGGAAAGCGCAAGCGCGGTCATCGGCAATGCCATCGGCGGCTTGGGCAAGGTTATGGTCAACGGCGACGGCTCGCAATGGCGCAACCAAGGCGATCTGTTGATCGGCCGGGGTGGAAAGGGGCTGCTTAATATCGAAAACCAGGGCCTAGTTTCGGTTGGCGGACGCTTACGCATTTTAAGCACCGGCGTCGTGAATCTGAACGGCGGCACGCTCGAAGTCGTCAATCAAGACGACGTTCGCCCTGGGCCTGGCGGGCAGTTTAACTGGCTCGCCGGCACCTTGAGCGTCACCGGTGCCGACGGCGTGACCTTGGGCCGTAGTGAGATTTCTAGCCCGTTCACGACCCTGACCAGCGGCAAAACCTTGGCGGTGACCAACAGCCTGAACGTCAACAGCGGCAGTCTATTATGGCTAAACGGCGGCTCGCTAAAGGCCGGCACGCTGGCAGTGAACGGCGGACTAATCGTCTTCCATAACGGTAGCCATCTGGATATGAACGACATCGGCACCTTGTCCGGTTACGGCACGCTGACAACGACAGTGAGCGGCGGCACGGCGGCCAACACCATCCGCGCCAATAGCGGCAAACTGGTGCTGGGCAACGTCAATTCCAATCAAGGTTTCGAATTTGGCGGCAAGCTTGATGTCGGCTCAAATCAAGTGACGTTGCTGGATAAAGATAAAGCCCAGTTGGGCGTCTCCACCAGTTTGGGCAAGGGCGGCGAACTGGGCAGCATCAACGGCATCGATTTGGGCGACGGTGACACTCTGAGCTACACCGGTAGCGCCAGCATTCTGGGCGACTTCACCAACAACGGTCTGGTGACTGGATCGAGGGGCACCTTGACTTTCCTGAACGATGTCAACGGCGCCGGTGGGTTTGGCGGCAACGTTGTTTTTCGCGGCGGCTACAATCCCGGCAACAGCCCGGCCGCCATCGACTTCCACGGCGGCAGCCTCCGCTTTGGTGCCAGTTCGGTGCTGACGATGGAAATCTTCGGTAATCAGCCGGGCAGCCAATACGATCAATTACTGAATATCGGCCATTTTGATTTTAACGGCACCCTGTCCTTGGTGTTCGGCGGTAACTTCACGCCGGTCGCCGGCGATGTTTTCAAGTTATTCGACTTCGCCGACTTCAGCGGCAGTTTAAACCCGGACCGCATCAGCGTCGCCGGCATAGACCGCAAGCTACTCGACTTTTCCAACTTGGCAACCAACGGCAGTCTGCGGGTCGCCGCCGTGCCGCTGCCGACTACGGCTTGGCTGTTCCTGGGCGGTTTGCTGGGCATACTGGCCAAGTCGCGCCGCCACACCCTCCATCGCGCGGCTAGCGTAAAAGGGGAGTAGGGCGAAGCGATGCCAAGTGTCGACACTGTGGCATTGCTTTAATTTATGTTGATTGGTGGATGACGCTAGGCTTATCCGCCCATTTTTTTATTTGCTGGGGTATCACAGCGCACTTCATTCCCGCTCAGTTGAATCAGACAGATTGGCAACGCGCTTGCCGACCCGAAACAAACTCCACGCCAGCACGACCACCATCAAGGTAATGACCAGGCCCAGAAACCAAGAGCTGTTCAGCAGTTTAGCGACATTGAAGTGTTGTTCGCCGATTGTGGCCTCGGCTTCCGGCCCCAATCCGGCTCGATTGCTCTGGTAACCGCGGCGTAATAATTCCTGGATCGGTGCGGTGTCATAGTGCGGCGCCTCGGCGGCTTCGGCGCCGTATTGGATTTGATAGCTCAGGCCGGTTTGCGGCAAGAACAGCAATTGGTAGCCGAGACCGGTGCCGGCGACGGTGTTGATATGCAGTTCCGGGTTGTCCTGGTCACGAATCACAATGCGGTAGCGCGATTGCCGTTGTTCCGGAAAGCTGATGGTGGTTTGCTCGCGATTGATGTCTTGATAATGCAGAGCTTCCAGGGTGCCGCTGCCGATGGTGCGCATTTGGGTTTCCAAGCCTTGCGTCAGCGGGATTTGCACTTCGGCTTGGCGGCTGAAGTTTGGAGTCATGATTTGCAGCTTCAAGCCGTTCAGTGGTTGCCGCAGTGTGTCTACGTCGATGATAGTAGCTTTTTGCTCGGCATCGAGTTTGATTTTAAAACCGGCCGGGTAATCAAATTGTTGATCGGTGTCGGCAACCGTTTCGCTGGCGTTGTGCCAGAGCTCGATACGCTCGACATGTAGAGGTTCTTTGAACTGTTGCGTGGTTTCCTGGCGTTGCAATTCTTCGCCGCCGCGCACGGTGCGGGTCAGTTCCAAGAGCTCGGCCACCCGGGTTTGGCTGGCTTTGGCGACGACGATTTTAAATTGCCGGTAGCTATTCGCCGGCAACTCGACGTCGCGGTTTCCAACAGTCATATAACGCGAATAATCGTAAATCTGCGCTCTCTCGACCAGCAATTGCCAGTTTTGGCCGTCGTTGGAACCGTGAATCTGCAAGGCGTATTCGAAATCATGTTGGTTGGTGACTAGGCTTAGGCCGTCGGCGTTGGCGGCGTTTTTGTCCAGTTGCACGGTCACGACGAAGCCTTCGTCCTCGTCGCCGAATTTTTGCAAATCGATGGTCTTGCTGGTGCTGGCCACGCGCTTACTGACGGTCTTCCGGCTGGCGATTTTTTGCAGCAAATAAGGCGTTTCGACGCCGTTTTGATCGATCAGGCGCAAGTCGCGAAAGTCGGCGGCGGTGTTGGCATACACCGCGCTGTCCAGCGGAACGGCCAGCAGGCTTTGTTGCCCGTTATCTTGGGCCAGTGCTGGTCGGCTGTACCGGAAGGCCGGCGCTTCGTTGGCCCAAGCCTGGGTCAAAAACAGGCAGCATAACACTGCAAATTTGGCGATCATGATCATGTTTTGTTTTCGGCATTGCCGATAAAAGTTTGTTGATAACGCATGTAAAAAAACGCCCCGCCCAGCGCTAGCATGCCCAGCACGATAAAGGCGACGATCCGGTAAATTTGTTCCAACCGGGCCAGGTCGATGAAAAACACCTTCCAGGCCACCAAGGCAAACAGCGCCAGACCGACCAGGCGCAGTCCGGCAATTTGCCGCTTGATGCCGTTGAATACCAGTGTCAACGCAAATATCGACCATAAGATTGATACGCCGCCGGAACGCAAACCCGGCACATATTGATACAAGAGTGAGTTAATTTCCAGACTTAAAAAGGTAAATAACAAGACCAGCGCCGCGCCACCCAGCCATTGGCGGATATTGCCGGTGTCGGTTTCGTAGTCCGCCAGACGGCGTAAGGCGAACAGCAAAAAGGCTATGGTCGCCGCGAAATCCAGCAAACGCATCAATGCCAGTTCGAAGGAATAGCCGCCGCCGTAGCGCAAGGTCCAGACGCTGTCGCCGACGCCGATATGCCCCAGCGTCAAGTCCCAGGACGGCAGATCGAACAACAGCATCTTCAGGAACACGCCGATCAGGAACAGCCGAAGCGCTTGTAGCAGCCAATCGCCCGTACCGGCCACGTAACGGGTCAACAATAGCCAGCACATGGCCAGCCAGACCAACGTCAATACCGGCAATTGCAAGGGTGGATACAGATAGGCAAAACTGCGGAACAACTCCAGTTGCAGTACCACAAACAACAATCCGCCGCCGACCAGCAGGATGATTTGCAACAGCAGATTGTCTTTCAGCCACAGCGGCACATCGTTGCCGGCATCGCAGGCTAGTGGTGAAGCCGGTGCCGGTTTTTCGATCAGCGTGTAGGCCAAGGCCAGCGACAGGATGGGTATGCCGAAGCTGATTACCCGTTCCAGCAAGCCCAGCAAGAAGGCGCCGAATGATTGCTGGCTATCCATTTGCATGCCGTATTGGCCGGGCAAGTCGATGAAACAAAAACGCACCAGCACCAACGCATACAGTAGATATGCCACTTGTTGTAAAAACGCGCTGCGCAATTTGCCCGCCATCCACAGCATTACCAAGGCTTGCAACGACCAGCTGACGGTAATCCATTGATTGGACAGCAGCAAGGGTAGGGTGATGGTCACAAAAAATGCCGCCAAGCCAATGAAGCTGATCAATAGTTCCTTATCCACCACCTTCCGCGCGAGGCAATAATAGACATGGCCGACATAAAACGCCGCCAATGCCACGGTCAGCAAGGCGGTCCAGATTTGCCCGTAGGCGTCGTCGATCAGATGGTAGGCGGTGCCGAAGAAGATGGCGGCATTGACGATCAGGCCGATTAAATCCAGTAGGGTCGATTTGGTTTGATTGACCAGGCAGAACAAAAACACCGTTGTAGAATACAGCACAAAAAAGCCGGTCAAGAACGGCAAGACCTGCCAGAAATACTCGACCTGATAGTTTTGCATCGAGCCGAAGAACAACAGGTAATTAAAGAAAAAGCTCAGGAAATTTAATAAATGCCATTGCTTGTACCAGTTGATCGCCAGGATGCCGGTACCCAACAGCAACATGTAACTAAACAGTCCGGGAAAATTGACCTGACCGGTGGAGAGCATGATGGGCGTACAGTAGCCGCCGATGATTGCGAAGATGGCGACGAGCATCGAGTCCAGCTTGATCGCTAAAAACGCCGCGCAGGCGGTCACCAAAATCATCAACGCAAAAGTCGGGTAGACGTCCAGCAGATGGTAAAAACTGTGCGCGGCAAATACGCTGAAATACAACACTGCAATGCCGCCGCCCAGCAAACCCTGGCTGAACAGATGGTAGGTGCCGCCGACCAAACGCACGCCGCCGACAATCATGCCGACACCGGCCAGCACTGATAAGGCTACTCGCGCCTGTTCGCCAAGCAGGCCGTTGTCGATGGAATATTTCAGGAAAAAGCCGATACCGGTCACCAAAATCAACACGCCGATACGCAGCAGCCAGTTGCTGGCGACCGCATATTCCATCGCCACGCCTTCCGGGCGGTGACCTTCGCCGACGATGATCCAGTTCCAGATTTCTTTGAGGACTTTCTGCGCCGCCAGTTCGAAACGGCTGGGTTCGGCGGGTTGCCAGGTGTTTTGACTCCAGGGATTTTCCTGGGCTGGCTCCGCAATCGGTTCCGGCGTCGTTGGGGGTTCCGGTGGCACCAGTTCGGTAGGGAGTTGGCTGGGGGTAATATCGAATAGCACCTGTTCCGTTGCCGGTGTTTGCACTTCGAATAAAGCGGGTTGCGGCGGTGTTTCGTGAGTAGGCACTACTTGCGCGTTTGCCAGCTCACGCAGCAGTTTGCGGTCCTCGCGTAGTGCCGCTTCTATCTTCCGCAGGGTCTGATTAATGTCATCCTGGTTACGTTTTTGGCGGCCCATTAAAACGGTCAACATCGCGATTATTACGATGGGCACCAAAATCAGGACAAAAGCGATAAAACCGAAAAAATCGTCCACGGCAACTCTCCAAGGCTGGGCAAACGGTGGGTTATTTGGGTTATCAAGCAAGCTTTTCAGGTCACGGCCAGATCTTCTGCGTGAAGCGGCAAATGCGCTGGGTTACGCGCCAATTTGCAAAAGTAGTCGTATTCGTGAGCGGCGTCACTATTCAGGATAACCGCTTGTTACTCTGATTGCTATATATGGCCCGTGTGGCAAGGATTTGTTCTATGCTTGATGCATGGATTACAAGGGTAAGCTTAGGATTACATATAGATTTTCCAGGAGCTGCCGACAACCCAAGGTGTATAACCACACATTCCAATACATTGGCTGATCTCATGAACAAGAACTCCACAATCCAATCCAAAATATTGCTAAGCATAGCCAGTGTATTTTTGTTGCTGATGTTTGTCAGCACGCTATTTATGGCGGAACGGCAAAAAGACATGATACAAACGCTGGCGACAGATAAAGCTCGGGATATTGCCAATAGTTATTTCGACGGCGTGAATACCCTAATGCTGACCGGCGCGATGGCGCAGGGTGAAGTATTGCGCGATAAAGCCCTTTCGCATACCAATGTCACGGAAGTGCGGTTAATTCGTGGCAAGCAAATTACCGATTTTTACGGTCCCGGTAAATCCGAGCAAAGACCCGTTGATAATTTGGATGATCGCGCGCTGGCCGGTGAAAGCATCATTCAACCGGGTAACGACAAAAACGGACGCCTGATCACCGTGCTGGAGCCGGTTAAGGCTAGCGCCAATTTTCGCGGCACCAACTGTCTCACTTGTCACACGGTGAGCGAGGGGACAGTGTTGGGAGCGGTGCGGGTGAGTTTTTCACTGGCAAATCTCGATGCGCAGATTAATCGCGATTTGGTGATTGCTTCGGCTATCTCCTTGGTGATGTTTGCCGGCGGCCTCTTGCTGGTCAATATGCTGATGCGCAAGATTGTGGTTAATCCATTAGTGGCGATGCGCGACACGGTTAACGCCATTGCCGGACAGTCGGATTTACGGCAACGATTGCAAGTCGATTCCGGCGACGAAATCGGCCAGGTCAGCGAGTCGTTTAATACCATGTTGGCAAATTTTGCCGGTAGTTTGGGGCAGGTGTCTTCGGTCAGTCAGCAATTGGCGTCCGCAACCAACCAAATATCCGGTGTGGCCCGACAAACTTCGCAAGCGGCCACGCAACAACGCAGCGAAACCGAGACGGTGATTCAAGCGATACACGAACTGGAGAACTCTGTGCAAGACGTGCGCGGCGGGGCGACCGGTGCGGCGCAAGCTTCCGTGGAAGCCGATCAGGAGGCCGCGCAAGGCGCTGCGACGACCAAAAATGCCATCAACGGTATCAACGAACTGGTGAATGAAATCGACAGAGCCG
>Ga0123392_157651_pt1 | contig 35371 bp, 31 predicted proteins | sample T6HHNO3metaT_FD_89920 | JGI IMG/M metagenome (GOLD analysis project Ga0123392, IMG submission 89920) | Methane-oxidizing artificial microbial communities from Washington, USA to study methane cycling - T6-HHNO3 metaT (Metagenome... | ecosystem: Engineered > Modeled > Simulated communities... | reverse complement strand
CGCTCTATCGGTGAAAGACCCTGTCGGCCTTTTGCACATCCAACCTTGTATTTTTTCCGAATTTTTGCTGAACCATACCGGCGCGACGCCTACGTACAATGAACAAAAAAAACCGGTTCTGACCGGAAAAACACAATGTTGGCTAGGAATCTACAGAGTCAAGATGAAGAAAAACTGTAATTTAGATTAGGATAAGATGAAGATTGGATTAATTTTAGAACCAGTTTTGCCGTTATTCCGCGGAAATACTGGCTTAGTCGTCATAAGGAAATCATCGATTTACGATCTGCCGTTAAGGCTATTTTCAGAAATAGCGCCCGCCCAATAAGCTTTATGCAAACTAAAGCGTCTGTTCAAGCTCTGCGGCATTCTAGCGTGCATCCTCCCGCCCATTTTATAGCCCAGCCATTTCAGACCGGTGCGCAAACAGGCCGAAGGCAGCAGCCAGGGCGCATTTTTCAATAGATACTTCAACTCCGACACGACAAAACGCCGGCCTTCGCCCGAAGCACCGCCAAAGGTCTGCTGCAACCAAGGCGTATGGGCGTGAAAAACGCCAATATCGAAATAGCGCTTAAATTCGTCGACAAATCCGTAATCGTGCGAATGAAACACAGAGGCATCGCCGCAATAAGCCACTTTCCAGCCGTTTAGCAACATCTTGCCGACCACAAAAGTATCTTCGTTCATGATGGTATTGACAGGAAACCCGCCAACGCCCATCAACGCACTGCGCCGGTACGCGGCAAACGAATTGGAAATAAACGCCGTCTTGATGCCGAATTGCACCTTATCTTGCAAACTGCGCACCTGACTTTGCGGCGGATAATTGAATAAACGGGCATGCGCGCCGATCGGCCCGGCGTTGCGATGGGGCAATTGCCGGCCGTAAGCAGCGCCGACGCTGTCGTCTGTAAACGCTGCCAGTAATTTTTCGATGGCATCGGGGGCCGCCAGCAAGGCATCCTGAGTCAAAAACACCAGAATATCGGCATCCGCCAGCCGGTTCACGCCAAATTGCCGGGTGCCGCCATGATTAAACTCGGACTTGGCTATCACCTCCACGTCAAAACCCGCGTCGCGAGCCAAAGCCACTGTGTGGTCGGCGGATGAGGAATCTATCAGCAGCCAATAATCAGGCTTCACAGTTTGTGCGGCAAAGGCTTGTAACCACGATTCCCAAAGCTCGCCGGCATTCAGAGTCGGCACGATCAGACCCACTTTTTTATTCATAAGACGAACCTTCTATTAAGGACTGCGGCAATTTAACGTGATCGGCTTTTGTCATCACTTTCCAGACTTTATCGCCTAATTTAACCGGGTCCAGCTGCTGTTCGACATATTCACGGCTACGCAGCGCCATGTCTTGCCAAGTCGCTTGAGTCACCACTTGCGTTTGCCGCAACACCGCACAAACCGAAGCCTCATTGCGCTCGAACACCAAACCGGCGCCATACATTGCCAAATGATCCCAAGCCAAACCTTTCGCGACCAGCACCGGTCGACCGGCTGCCATGGCCTCCGCAACCACATTGCCAAAATTTTCGCGCATACCGCCGGTTTCTTCCAAACCGGACGGCAACACCAGGAAATGACTGTCGGCCAACAACTGCTTCACTTCGGCAACCGGCAAATAGCCTTTATAACTGATAGCACCGCCAGCCTGCGCCAGCAAAGCCTGAAATTCTTCAAAATAAGCCCCATCGACACTGCGGCCGGCCACCACCAAACGGTCATTTGGCCGGCGCGTTTTTAACCAGGCCCGGATAAACGCATTGATGCCTTTTTCTTGCTGCACGTGCCCCAGAAAACACAATTGGGTGCCCTCGCCTTGCGGATAGCCGGCGACTTGAAACTCGCGACTGTCGATGCCGTTCGGCACCAATAAAACCTTGGCGTCCGGCCCCAAAACGTCGGTGACGCCCTCCGCTTCGGTATCGCTGGTGCAATGCACCGCAATGGCCCGGCGCAGGGTCGGAAAAGTCAACCACTTGTAAAACAACCATTTATGCGGCTTTTGCCGACGAATCAGCGCCACATGTTCCGGCATCAAGCCGCCGTGTACCGCCACCATAAACGGCCGGCGCAGCAATACGCAAAACATTGCCGCCAGCGTGGAAGGCCACGTAGCAATGCCGTGGATATAGATCCGGGGTGCCTGCCAACAGAGCTTGAAAATCTTTGGCATGGCGCCCAAACCAAAGCCCCAGCGTCGAAAGCCGTAACACCGGTACAGCCTGACATCGACTTGCTTGCCCAGCTTGACATCCTCGGCGCGCAAGCGACCGTCTATCGACTCGTCGGCGGCGACCAGCGCCATCTTGTGGCCGCGCTCCGCCCAAGCTTTGGTCAATACGCCACAGGTCACCGATACCCCACCATAGCCTTTGGCCGGCGGCACATGGGTCGCGACAATACCTACATCCATTTCATTTCTCCCGAAACAGTCTTTAAATACATTTTTCCGATTTACCGTAGGTCAAAAACCCGCGCCAGATACCGACCAAGTTGTAAAACGAATACGCCAGTTTTTGCGGATTGAAGGTAAGCAGCGCCAAAGCCATTTTCAACACCGGCGCGACAAACATCTTGCGGGCTATGTAGTACCAAATAAACACATCATGTTGATTGGTAAACTTGCGGATATAAGCGCCGATGCCGGTGGAATACATCAACATCCTTGCGGTGCCGAGTTTGTAATGATCCTTGTTGGCATGAAAAATCTTGATCTCCGGCGTGTAAAACGCATTGCCGCCGGCGCGCAGCAAGCGGTACAGCAACTCAAATCCTTCGGCACCGGAATATTTGGAACCGATGCCAAAATCGTGATCCAAATGAAACTGCTGCCTATCGACCCGTTGCAGATCAAAAAACTGAGTAAATTCCACGCCCATCATCCGGAAGCGGTTGAAATAGCCGGCTTTGTGGCTATTCACGCCGATGCTGAACCGGGTAGCGGAAAAATCGTAGGAACCGGCCACCAGAATGGCCATATCTGCGCGCCGCTTAAATTCAGCGACCACTTTTTCCAACACATCCTGGTCATAGGCACAATCGTCGTCCGGAAAGGCGACGATGCGGCCTTGCGCCAAACCGATACCGTAATCCCTGGCCCGGGCGTTGCCGGTGAATTGCACTTTTATATGCTTGATGTTCATCAACGCTCGGTAAGATTCCAAAATGGCGTCGATCTTGCCGTCGCGATTTTGATCGATAACGATCAGCTCGAAGTTTTTATAGGTCTGAAACAGCAGCGATTTCAAAAAATCCAAGACTTCCGCGTCCCTGCCCAAGGTTGCCAACACCAACGAAATTTTCATACCGCACTCCTCGCCCAGTTACCGGCTTTTGCTTGCAAATAAATCGTGGCTTCGTACCAAGTAAACATCAGCGCAAACTCCAACCCCGCCGCACCATCCAAAAAACCACCGCGTAACAAATAGTGATAACAAAACCGCGCCAGTATTCGCAGCCAGGAGCGTCCCAGCAATACGCTCAAACGGCCGCGCGTGGTCATCACCGCCCCGGCGGTGGGTTGTAATTGCACTTCCTGCGCAGCCTTACCGACGTGCTTGTGCATCCACTCGATAATTTCGCCGTGGTAAAAATAATGCTCGTAAGGAATATCGGAATAGCCGATGCGGCAGCTATCCAACACCGCTTCGCCATGCCCGGTGTGGTTGCGTACAAACCGGGTAGTCTCGCGGCGCACCAGTCGGGGGTGATAAATGGGATAACCGGGCGCATGGTTCAAGCGTTTGCCACGCAGATACAACACCGAAGGCACCATCAACACGTCGATACTGTGAGTTTCGGATAATTTGGCTTCAAACCAGTCGTAAAAGGCCTGCGGATAAATTTCGTCGGCATCGACGAACAAAATCCACGGCGTGTCTATGCCGCATTGACGAATCGCGAAATTGCGTTGCTCGGCAAAACCCGGCCAGGGGTTACGATGAATCGCGCAGCCCCGCTCTTGGGCAATGGTCAGCGTGTTATCGGTACTGCCGGAGTCGACAATCGCGATGGGGTAGCGTTCGGGGATACCGGCCAAACAGCTCGGCAGATTGGCTTCCTCGTTTTGGGTCAGAATAACGACGGTCAACATGGCTTATTGCTTCACCGCGTACACGTTCAGGTAAATGCCCAAACCCAAGGTATCCATTAACGCCGCAAACGGTATCTGCGCATACTTAACCAAGGTGTCGGCCAGCTTGGCCAAGCTGCCGGTTAGACCCAAACGCCTGGATAGCGCGTTGTACTGAATCCGGGTGACTTGCTCGGTTTTAACCACGCGCAAGCCGTGACGCTCCAACAAACTTTTCAGACCTTTTTCGGTAAAGTAATTGACGTGTTCCGGCACCCACAGGCAGGCGTTCTCTTTGGTACCCAGCAGTTTGACCAAAAACGACGCATAGTTGGGCACCGCACAGGCCAGCACGCCGCCGCTCTCCAGCAGATCGGCCACTTTGGCAATAGTGCGGTCCGGTTCGAGTATGTGCTCCAACACTTGCGACATCACTACCACGCCAAATGCCTGTTCGGGCTGATACTGCTCGAACATGATCGGCAAGGGCTCGTCGCCGTTTAAATCCTGGAACACCCGATTTTCATACTGGCCGGGATTGATGCTGACGGTGCGATAACCCAGCAAGCGCAAGGCGCGGGTATAAAAGCCAAACCCGGAACCAATGTCCAAAGCCCGGTGGTTGCCGGATTTGTTCAACTGATCGGCTTGCAGCGCCATGCGCTTGGCATCCACGATGCAGTTAGGAAACGCCGCCTCGCGGCCCATCACTTCGTCCAGCGTGATCGCTTGCGTCAACGCCTGCCCGGAATATTGATAGATGGCTTGCAACCATTGCCGATGCGGCGGTTGATTCAAAAATCCGGTGCCACAGCAGGCGCAGCGGTAAATCCGGAAGGCTTTTCTGCTGGCGCTATCGGTATACAGATAGTCTTTTTGCCGCCAAAAACCGATTTTTTCCGCGCCGCAAGCTACGCAGGCGCGCAGCACTTCGCCATAGATTTCTGTTGTCATTGTTGCGTATGTCATCGTGTTCACCGTTATCACTTTTAAGCATCCGCCGCGAGCGGTTGTTGTCTCAATGTTTGAATCGTTCCAGACTTGGCGCGGCGGTCGGCTTGCCAAGGTTTTGCCAAGATTGCCAATACCACGGCTTCGATGCCGAAATAAACCGGATTGGCCCAGGCCGCGCCGGGCAAACCGTATTGGCTGACCAGCACGGGAATCGTCACCGCCGCCGCTACCGCGCCGCACAAGCGGCCTTTCAACAAAGTTTTGGTACGCTTATGCGCCAGCAGAGGTTGCGCCAGCGCCGTACCCAAGGCATGCAAAGCACAGCCCAGCGCCATCGCCGGCATTAAATCCACGGCGGCGTGATAGGATTTTGCCAAGACCAATGAAGCCACCCAATCCTTAGTCAGCAGTAACAGCAACAAACCGAACGCACCCAGGGCCGCGACACTGGTTATCCAGACCCATAAAATCGAAAAGGCCTTTTGCAATTGCTGTGCGGAGAAGGCCTGAAAATAGGCGGGCTGAAAGGTGCGCAGCAGCACCATCGCGCTGCGGTTAAAGGCCTCGTTGACAATCATGTAAGTCGCGGCATACAAACCGACGTCGGCAGCAGTCAGCAAATAACCGATCACATAACGATCGCCCAAACCGTTGATCCAGAAAATCAATTCCATCGGAATCAGGGGCAAGGCATAGACCCAAACCTCGCGGCGAAAAGAGCGGCTGTCGGTCGCTGGCATCCTAACGGCATTGCGGCGCTTCAAAACGATCCAAACCAGATTGGATAGCAAACTGGCCAGGATGTACCCCAGCAACACCCATTCCGGATTGCCGCCCCACCACCAGACCAGCGCTATCGCCAAAGCGGGTCTCAACACGCTGTCAGTGGTTTGCCAAAGACTGGCCAGGCGCTGTTTACGCTCGCCTATCGCCAACTGTATGCCTAATTCCCGCTGTACCGTCATCGCCAACAACACGCCGGTTAGCAAAAACAACACGCTGCTGACCTCGACAAAATAACCGTAGGCAAAACCACCCAGCACCAGTAGGCCAATGGCTAACATGGTGGCTTGCAGCGTCAAACCGGCGACGGCAGCATGCAAACCAGTACTCTGGCCGGCGGTTTCGCATTCCGGCACGATACGCATGCCGGCGCAGATAAACGGATAAGAAAACACCGCCACGCCCAGCGCGACAAAGCCGTTCAATAAGGCCACTTGGCCGTAAACCGCCGGACTGACCAGTTCCGTCAATAGGCGCATACCCAGCAATAAGGCTAAGGCCGAGGCCGCCTGACCGAACAAGGCCCAAAAGGCATCGCCAAATAATTTGCTCTGTTTCAATGCACCGAACATCGCAGATTTCCTAAGGTAATCGCGGGGAGTAATCGGTTCCGGCCGGCATGGGCTGAACCATTGCCCCGGCTTTGGCCGTGCAGCCCAGTACCATGCCCCACAGCATCATTAACAATGCATTCTGCGGAAAATACTCCCACATGTTAAAAGTCAGGCCGGCAGCGAAGATGAACATCGCCACCAAGCCTTTGTTTGGGTGGATAGACATCCGTGTCGTGATCCATAAAAAAGTCAGATAAGCCAGCAAGCCAATCACACCGTAGCCGTTCAACAGAAATAAATACAGGCTGTCGGAATCGAACTGGCCGGGAAAATACTCGGCACCGAACAACAGATTGACGGTGTTGGAACTCAAACCCAAGCCCCAACCGAACAGCACATCCATCGGATCGTGCACATGATTGGTAAACACCCGCTGCCACAAATCGATCCTGCCGTCCTGGGTGGGATCGGCATCGTCGCGGCCGCTCAATAAAGGGCTGGAAGCCAAAATCAACGCGCCCACCGCCAAAATCGGCGCGGGCATCACTAACGCCCAGCGATCACGTGGCCGCAATGCGGCATAAACTTGAAAAAACACCACCAGCAACGAGCTGATAAACGCGGTGCGGGAGCCACTCAACAACGCTAAAAATACGCTCAGCGCTAACCAACGGCGCATGCCCGGCACCAAGGCAAATACCAACGCGCAAGTCGCCATCGTCGCGCCAAACAAATTAGGACTGACGAAGGTGCCGAACGGCCGGCCGCCGCCCAACATCGACACGCCGAACAACGGTGGCGCCCAAAGAGCCTGGGCTAGGGCCAAACCGGTTTGCAACACCAGGTAATAGCGCAGGTAGCTGGCGAATTTGTACAACACGTAATCGCCGGCACCCAAACGACTGGTGACGAAACCGATCAAGGCCACCGGCAGATATTCGAACACCCGCAGGCCGGTCAGCGGTACGACCAGCGGCAAATCCAGATAAAGGGCGTAGCCCACTTCAAACAGGACATAGCTACAAATCACCCCCAGAAACGCCAACACCGAACTGGTAAAAATTCCGTTACGCAAACGCGGTTCCAGCCAAGCGTAAACGATCAGCACGCCCAATAACGCCTCGCGCAGAATCCGCAAACCCATTTCCTGCTCGCCGTAGACTTCCTTGATACCGGCCCAAGCCGATTCGACCTGCGGCAGCGAAGCAACCGTTGATGCACCAACCAGCGCAATCAACAGCACCGGCAGGTCTTTTTCCAGGCGGATTCTCATCGTTATTATTTAAACCCGCTCGTCGCTTTCGGCAGGAACCGGCAACAGTTCCCTGTCCAACTGCTTACCCAACCAATCGCCCACTGCGTGATATTTATCGCTCCAGCTGGATTCGTCCTTCGGTTCCTGATCCGCGCGTTGGTAGGCATAACCGTAATACGGATAGTAAGACGAGCCTTCTTTCATATCGTTGATGATGAAACCGTTAGGTTTGATGCCAACCTGTTGGAAACGGCGGGCACTGACTTCCAGTTCTTGCGCGGTATATCGGCCTTCTTTCACGACCAGGAAAGTGGCGTCGGCATGCTTACCGAGAATCGCCGCATCGGTCGCGCCCAGAATCGGCGGCGAATCGATGACGATGTGGTTGTAAAAGCTTTTCAGTTGTTCCAGGGTTTCCGACAATTCGCCCAGCACCAGCAATTCCGCCGGATTCAGCACCATATTGCCGCGCGGGATCAAATCGATACCCACGTCAGGCAAGCTGACAATCACTTCGCCCAGCGTGGCGCGGCCGGACAATAAATCGGACAAACCCGGTTGCTTGCCAATCGAAAAGGTATCGTGCAAGCGGCCGTTGCGCATGTCGGCGTCGATCACCAGCACCCGCTTTTTAATGCTGGCTAGCAAGGCTGCCAGATTGGAACTGACAAAGGATTTACCCATGCCCGGCGCCGGACTGCTGACCATGATCACCTTGCTTTCATGCTGGGCCAACGTGGCTTCCAGTGTGGTACGCAGTCCGCGTAGCGACTCGACGGAAATATCCAATGGATCCTGAGAGACCAGAATACCGTTGTCTTTATCCTTACCCAGCAAGCGTCCCAATTTATGCTGCTTTTTGCTATGCGGAATCGCCGCAAACAAGGGCAAACCGACTTGATATTCCAGCAAGGCCGGATAGTTGTCGTGGCGTTGCAAGGAATGTCTGAGAAAAATCAAGGCCGAGCCCAAGCTCAGACCCAGCAAGCTAGCTATCGCCAACAACAAACCAGGCTTAGGCCAGTAAGGTTTTTCCGGGGTGACGGCGAAATCAACGATGCGTGAGTTACCCAAGGAGCCGGCGGCAGCGATGCGTTGTTCCTGCGCGCTGTTCAGCAGCGAGGTATACAACTCGGTGTTTACCTGCACGTCGCGCGACAAACTCACCATGTTTTGCTGGGTTTTCGGTAAATCCTTGATGCGTTTTTCCAAAGCCGCCAGCTTGTTATTCACGCGCTTAATCTGGGCATTAGTGGAAATCATGTCCGGATGCTCGGCTTCCAAGCGCTGGCTTTGTTCGTCGTATTTTTGCTTGAGCTGAATACCCAGGGTCTCCATATCCGACGCCTGTTTCAACAGAATCTCGGCTTCGGCGGAAATATCCACCGCGCCGTGTTGCTGGCGATACGCGCTCAAACCTTGCTCGGCTTTTTCCAGACGCTCCTTGACGATAGGCAACTGGCTTTCCAGGAAACCCAGTTTTTGCGAGGCTTCCGCTGATTCCCAATTCACCGTGGCGTTGACGTAAATTGCCGCAATGTCGTTCACCGATTTGGCCAGTTGCTCCGGGTCGCGGCCTTTCAATTCCACGCTCAGAATATCGGTGTCTTTCGATACTTCCTTGACCGCGAAGGCTTTTTGCAAGGTTTCGATAGCCGACAGCGCGGTGCGGCGGGTTAATTCAAAATGCGTACCCGGATGCGCTTCCAGGGTTTCGACTTTAATCGTCACCGGGGTTTTCTCGCCGATCTCGGCGCTCAACACCTCGCCCACCTGGCCAGCCAGCAATTCGTCGCCGCGCGGGTCGAGCAGTTGAAAACACCCGGCTTCCAAAGCGATCAAGGTAAACTCTTTTTCCAGATAACGGTCTGGCACGCTGAACGCAGCGATTTTCAGCTTTTCGCCACCCCAAGCCCAGCGACTGAACCCCCACCAGGCATCTGCTATGCCGTCGTGCGCATCGTGCCGGCGCGCCAGCGTTTCACCGATCAACGGAAAAAAGTACGGCTCGGTTTCGATGGTCAAATTCAGGTTATCCACGACTTTGCCCAACACCGAACGCGAACGCAAAATCTCCACTTCGCGCTGCGCGCGCGGGCTTTCCGCTTCCGCTGGCGCTTGATTGTTTTCGCTGCGTAGCGTCGCGGACAGCAAGGCCTTGTTTTTATCAATCCGCAGCAAAGCATCGGCTTTGTAGGTACGTGGTGCCAACACCAGATACACGGTGGTGATCAGCAACACTGAACACAGCGCGATAAAAATGGTTTTCCGACCTTCGATCAGCAGATCGACGTAGTCGCGAATACTGACGCTAGACTCTGGCATCCGCACCTGATTCAGCGGTTGCAAAACCGGGGTAGCTTCGTTTTGTGAGTAAATCATTTGTTACATCCCCATCATCGCGGCTTGCGACATGATTGCGGTAAACGAGCCGGGTAAAATTTGGTTCAGGACCCTAGACCATTGCGTAACACCTGCGGTACCAATAAATAAGGTGTCGTGCGCTTGCAGCGGAAACTGATCGGCCAGAATCATCGCGTCGGGCGATTCGCCATTTAGTTGGAAAATCTCCGGCTGCATGTCGCCGGCGCGAATCACGTAAATATCACCGGGCCGCGAGGTATTAAAATCAACCCCGGACGCCTCGGCCAAGGCTTGCGACAAACTCATCCGGCCTTTGTTGATTTGGATGGCTTGCTGGCGATTGGCTTCGCCCATCACAAACACCTTGCTGTCTTTTTGATCGCCGACATTCAACACATCGCCGTCTTTCAACAGCAAATTCTGGGTGGTCAGGCCTTTTTCGTACATTGATTGCACATCCAGTTTGTAGAGTTTGCCGTCGCGGGCCAGCGCTACGTTGGCAAAATCGGAGTCCTTGGTCGAGCCGCCGGCGCGGGTGATGGCTTCAGCGACCGTCAATGGCGTTTCGTTCATGGTTTGCACGCCGGGACGCACGACTTCACCGACCACCGCGACTCGGTGCGCCTGGAAGGACAGCACGCGGATGTCGAGTTTGACCTTTTTGAAATATTTGGACAGCTCGCGCGTCAAATCGGCGCGGGCTTCGCTGACGGTTTTGCCGGCCACGTGGATACTGCCGACGTAGGGGTAATACAGGTCACCGTTCTCATCCACTACTTTACCGGCCAGCTCCGGCATGATTTTTTCGCCGCCGGGATCGTTCAGTTCCGGATGCTCCCAAACGGTGATTTGTAATCTATCCTGCGGGCCGATGCGGTAGCTGGTTTTGTTGGGGTCTACCGGCGGCAGGCTGTTGATCGCTTGCCGGCGAGAGGTCTCTCTTTCGATGATCAGATCGGCGGTAATCGGCACGATGCGGACTTTCTCCTTGACCAATTGCCCGTCTTTTTTCATCGGCATCTCGATTTCGGTCAAACCATTATCGGTATTCATATCCATGCCTGGCGCCAGGAAACAACCAGGCAAGGTTAAGATCAGCATGATGGGAATCAATCTAAACATGTAAGTGTGTCCTTAGTAGGCGTTTTTATTGATAAAACCGGTCAGCACGGTGCGGAAGGCGATCTCCAAATCAAACCACAGCGACCAATGCTGGATGTAATACAAATCGTGTTCGATGCGACGGTTGAGGTCGGTGTCGCCGCGCCAGCCGTTAACTTGCGCCCAACCGGTGATGCCGGCTTTCACCATGTGTTTTTTCATATAGTTAGGCACTTGGTCCTTGAACACTTCGACGAAATCCGGACGCTCGGGGCGTGGGCCGACCAACGACATATCGCCGCGCAACACATTGATCAATTGCGGCAGTTCATCCAGGCTGGTTTTGCGCAGGAAAGCGCCGAACGGGGTGGCGCGATTTTCACCGGGCTTGGCCCAGACCGCGCCGGTTTTGGCTTCGGCATCCACCGGCATGGAGCGGAACTTCAACATCGTGAACGAGCGATTATTCCAACCCACCCGCTCCTGGCGATAAAACACCGGGCCCCGCGAGCTCAGCTTCACGCCCACTGCCAAAACCAACATCAGCGGGCTGATCAGCAGTAATAAAATCAAAGCCAAAAGTCGATCTTCGATTTCCTTGATGTAACGATTGATGCCATGCAACGGCGATACTGAGAAATCCAGGGTCGGAATACCAGCCACAGTGTTCAAGCTCAGAAATTTGCTTTGTTTGAAGGCAAAACAGTCGATCACTAACCGAATGCTGACCGGCAAATGGCGGAGTTGGTATTGGGCGCGCTCAGTCAAGGATTCACCCTGATAAGCCACCCATACTTCATCAATCGCTTGAGCTGAGATGATGCCCGGCAGGTCTTCCAGTTTACCGAGACGCGGCAGTGCAAAATCGTTGATCGAATTTCTATCATCGCCTCTATCGTCTACATAACCGACCACTTGCAGCCCGGCCCAGGACGAATGATTCAACTGCCGCGCTACCGCTACCGCCATTTGATTCAAACCCACCATCACAATGCGGCCCTGTGACCAACCGCGAGCCCGTAAGAAACGCAGCACTTGCGACAACACCCCGCGCGCTACCAACACAAAAGCCAAACCCAGCACACCCCAGGAGGCAATCCAGCGATAACTGGAACCGAACCAAAAATGCAATCTGATTAAGGCGACGATGGACACCACCGCCACCAACGCTGAAATCCAAGCTCTGACGATACGGGCAATTTCGCCGCGCATCGCATCGTTACGCCAAGGCCGATAGACCTGGCCGATTTCGAAGAAGATGATGGCACCCAGGATGCCCAGCGCGATGACGATCCGGTAATCCTGATCGACAACGTACTCGCGCAACCAAAAATAGTGAGTCACCCAAGCGGCAGCAAACAACATGGCGACGTCGATGACGCGCAGCAACAAAATCACCGTGTGACCGTACTGTTTAAAAAGCCCGTTGAAAATATTTCCCAAACCGAGTGGCATGATGGTTTAACCCCTATATCGTCTTGATCCAATGACTAAGGGTCACCGTCCCTGGAAACCCAACCTAATGCGAACGGGTTGATAACCCCTATTCGCTTGAGTATTAGATTACCGAGCCAAGATGAGAGAAAACCTGAGGGTTTAATTAAGAATGTATTAGGAAAGGCTTAACTTTGGATGAGAGCGTTTTTTAGACCATGAATGATGGCCATTTGGGTAGCGGGCTTTAATCCGTGTCAAACTCATAATTGACTTTGACACGCTGCGATGTGCCGGTTTGGGTTTCCAGATTGATGCTATCGGTGAGTTTGTATTTCAAAACCAGCAGTGCCTGCTTACTGAACAGGCCTAGTTTGGTGCCCACATAGGTATTAGCCGTCAGATACTGTCCTGCAGTGACCAGCGTATCGGCAAACGACTTGCCTTGCTGCACTTCAAACTCGTCTATACCCAGTTTCTCGGTCAGCCACGACAGCCGCCCTGCGCCATAGGATAAAGCGGCGCTCGCGATCATATTGCCTTCATCCTTACCGGCTTGGTTCAGCGAAGCCCCGGTAATCAAATACGCCAGCGCATCGGACTCGGGCAGGCTGGGCTCGGTATAAATCTTGGTCTGCGGCGCAGTGGCCGAACCGCTCACCTGCAACACGGCCGTCACCTTCTGATCCTTGGAAACCCGATAGGCTTCGACGTCCAGCCACGGGCGATCAATCGGGCCGTTGAATAAAAACCGGCCCTTACGCAACTTCAGATCTTGTCCGTAACTTCGGTAACGGCCGTCAGCCATATCGATGGCACCATGCAAGGCAAGACGTCTATCAAGTTTCAGAAATTGCAGTTGCCCGGTCAGTTTTGTATCCAAGCCAAGCCCGGAAAAACTGGCTTGCTGCCCCAACTGAATCGCCACGTCAGCGTCGATACCCGGTGGCGCTTCGATAGCCTGATCCGAGTCCGTTTTGCCGACGATCACCTCATCGCGACTGACCGCCACCGCGCTGGCCGGCAGTTCTTTGATTTTAACCATGGCTTTGTCAATTCCCAACGCCCCGGTCACTTTGGCATCACCACGGGCCGAGCGGCCCAGCTTAAGATGCGGCGCGATGGTCACTTCGGCTTCTGGCAACTTAGCTACCTCAAAGTCATTACCCAGCACATCAAGATCGGCAGTGCCATCCAGGCCCAACAAACCATCAATGGCAAGCCGACCGCCGCCGGAACGAAGGCTGCCGTGTACTTGAAGCGGCTGATCATCATTCACAGCATCGGCATGCAGCTGAATATCGGACAAAACAATACCCAGCTCATCAATTTGTAAGCGACCATCCTCCAAACTCAGACGCCCCTGTGCAACTGGCTGAGGCAACGAGCCCCCCAGTTTTAGATCGGCGCCGAATCGCCCCTTAAGCCCGGACATATTAGGCACCAGCCCCTGAAACAAACCAAGATCGTTGATTTTTGCCGCCAGGTTTCCGGCCAAGCCCTGTCCGGCACCTTGATCCAGTTGCAACTGAGCGCGGATAAAGTCGCTACCGTCAGTCGCCAAATCAAGATCGGCAGTCAAGCGCTCGCCAGCGAGATTGCCGAACAGAATGGCCTTGCGAAACGGCACCACCAACCCATTCCGGCCGACCGGCAGCGACACGCCGGCTTCTGCCAGCGCCAATCGATAATCACCCTGCAAACCGCTCCCGCGTTTGCGAACCTCGGCAGTCGCGGCCAAGCTGCCAAAAAGTTGCCAATGCGCCGGCAGATAAGCGCTTAGCAAATCCAACGGATAGTCGCTGACCCGCCCCTGACCGCTCAGATCGCCATTTGCCAGATAATCGCCCTGCAAACAGATTAACGCATTCGCTTGCGTCAGACAGGTATCGGCCAAGCGCACATCGGCACCGGCAGGCCGCTGGTCTATCGTCAAGGCGGCCGCTTGCCGCAATTCCCAGGCACCTAGTTGAGGGACTTGCAAGGATAAAGCCTGCAACGCCCCTTGCCAGCGCGGCGCTTGCCAGCGGCCGGCCAGCGCCAGCGCCAATTGCCCCTGCGGCGCCCGGACATCCAGGCTAACGCTGTGTTTTGCTGTAGTACCGCTGGCAGCTATCGCCACGCTGTCGATGGTGTCGTGACCGCTAAGCACATGTTGGGCATGCATTTGTAGCCGGCTATGGGCGTTTGGCTGAAAATCCAAGGTCAGATCAAATGCGCCGACTTGCTGTTGCGCATAGCCAAGCCCCGCCGCCTGCGCCGTCAACTCAATATCCGGCAAATGCCAATCACCGCGCAGAAGACCGTTAACATGCGCTTTACCACGCAGACCGGGCCACAAACCGGCTAAAGCCGGCGTATGCAAATCAAAGCGAAGCGCGGATTCAGCCGGACCCAAACGACCATCAGCGTGTAACCGATTGCTACCTGATGACAGTTGTAACTGATCGACCGCCACGACCTGCCCGTCCAGCGCAAATTTTCCCCCACCGCTCAACGGCTGGCCGAGCAATTGCCCATCCAGCCTATGCAGTTGCGCCTTAAGCTGCGGTGCGCCCGTGTTCAAACGTCCCTCGACATCCCCATCAAGCGACAAGCGCCCCGGCAAATCCGGCAGCAATACCGCCGGGTTAAAATCTCTGGCTTGCGCATGCAAAGCAAATTGGACAGCGTCCTGCCAGGCAATCGTACCGTCGACAGCCAAGCTGCCCGCCTTGGATGCCACCAGGAATCGCTGGAGTTTGGCAGACGTCGGCGTGCCCTCCATTGCCAGATCCACGTGAGCATCCGGCAACTCGGCTCGCCGCACATCGGCGGTCAGCTTGGCCTGAAAGGCTGAGGCACTACCCTGCACCGTCAGCGAACCCTGCGGACTTGTCAATTGCGGAAGATTGCCGACCAAGGGCCAGCGCGCATCGACCCAATCGCCTTGCAATGCAAAACCCGGGGTTTGTAACAGCTCATCAATCTGGCCGTGCAAGGTTGCAGCGAACGGGCCTGAGGCACTGATGTCCAGTATCAAGCGCTTCAGATCGCCGCTGAATTTGCTGGCTGTCTGCCAGTCGCCATATTCGGCCGAACGCAACTGACACTTCGCGTTCAGCGCCAGTGGATAGCCGCCACCTAAGCCCAACCATCCATTTAGATCAAGCTGATAGTCCGCAGCCTCAGCGACCATATGGGTTAAATGCAAGCGGCCGCCTTCGGTGTTGGCAGACAAAGTGAGATTTGGGAGATCGTGACGTTGCCCGGACTGGATGAATGTAGCATCGTTAACCGTCAAACGATCCAAGCGCAGCGCCAGCGGCACGGGTAGCGAGGCTTCCGGGTCAAAATGGCTGCTGGCATCCGCCTGCTGAGTGTCCGATTCCAGGGTCAATTCCAGACCCTGGATGGCGATTTCATCGATCTGCAGCGCGCCTTTCAGTAAATCGAGCGGGGACCAAGCCAGCGAGAGGTAGCGGAGTTTGAGCTGGGTGCCATCGGCATGATACTGCACCCCTGCCAACTGCAAACGATGCAGCAGGGTGCCGTCGATGTCGGTAATGCTGGCCTCGGTCGGCAGTACTTGCTGAATCAGCCAGCGACTTCCCGACTGGCTGTTGGCCATAGCCAGCACGACCGCCAACAGCAGCAACGGCAACGGCAGTACCAGGAGTAGCCCCCGCAGACACCTCATCGACCAGCGCCACAGGCTCACAAACGTGTCCCTGCGGCAAAATGGATTTGAAACGAGGAGTCGGCGGGTTGCAGGGGCACCGCAAAATCCAGGCGTACCAAACCAATCGGCGAGTACCAACGCACCCCTAATCCCACGCCTGTCTTCACTTGAATGCCGTCCAAATTATAGGCATTGCCGGCATCGATAAAGGCGGCCGCCCCCCAATTGTCGAGTACCGAATGTTCATATTCAACGCTGACCACACTCAAAAAGCGCCCGCCCACCACCGCGCCCGTAGCGTCCTTAGGTCCCAGTTCTTTGTAACTGTAACCACGTATGCTGTTCATACCGCCGGCAAAATAACGATAAGTAGTGGGTAGCTTGTCGAAATTATCCACCAACGTGGCGCCTTGCTCGCCACGCAGCACAATGCGTCCCACGTCGCCAACGGGGTGCATCCACACGCCCGCCACTGACCCTTGCAGCATACTGATATTGGACAGCGGGCTTTTGTAGCTGCCATCCACTGAGAACTCCAACCGATAACCGCGTGTCGGTCGAAGCGGATTGTCCGATACCGAACGCAACCAACTGCCGCCGGGTAACAGCAATAGCGTCGTGTCGGTCGTATTCGCCGCCGTATACTTCTCGTAACTGTAGTCGATAAACAATGTCTGCTTCCAGCCACTGGTGAATGCGTGCTTCAAGCGCGCCGATAATTTCCCTGCCCACGAGGTATAACTGGTCGTGTCTTCGCGTTTCACACCCGCACCAAAGCTCAAGGAGTCGTTGAGCGGATCATCCAGCGGTACGGTGTATTCAGCGCCGGCTGTAGCCAAGACCGGCGATAGATCCAGTTCGGCGTTGAAATAATGGCCCTGCGGATTGATCAAACGATTGAGATAAGTTCCACTGACCAAAGGCCCCTTATCGGTGTCGTATCCAAAACCCATCCCGTAATGATGGCGCTTGTTCGGATACAGACTCAGCATGACGGGCACCTGCCTATCGGCTATGCCGGCTAAATCCGGATGAATATCCACCGATTTGAAATAGCCGCTGTTGGACAGCGCATTGTGCGTATCGGCTAGCTTATGACTATCGTAATACTCGCCGGTTTTGACCTTGACCAACTTGGCAACAAACGCGGGATCAAGAACAGCCTGGTCAATCTTGACTTCGCCAAAATAAAGACGCGGCCCCGCATCGTAATGCAGCACAATATCGGCCCGATCTTGAGAAGGATCGACGCGCAATTGACTCGTGGCAAAGCGGCCTTGCAAGTAACCACGCTCTAAGGCCAATGCCTCGATTTGTTTTTTTAAGGCTTCATAATGCCCGTGATGCAGCGGGCTGCCTACTTTGGCGGATAACTTTTCCCGTAAGCTCGCGAATGCCGGATCGTCAACCGCTTCACCGAGAAATTGCAGGTCAATCGCGGTCACGCGCATCGGCTCGCCGGGCGTAATAACAAAGCGCGCCTGCCAGCAATCGGGCTTAATATCCAGATTTTTTTCTAGGCTGACGTGGTAGTGACCTAACGCGCGTAACGCATCGTCGATCTCCTGATCGGCCTTGAGGAACAGACTATTGATTTTCCAATCAGGCGCCTTGCAGTCCTGTTCACGCAAAGACAAGCTGATTTCAACATTCCTTAATAACTCACCGTCTATGCCCTGAATCAGGACATCGGCCGAGGCCTCTAACGTCTCAAAGAGGCCGACCAAAACCACCGCGTACAAGTGGAATCGATAGTTACCGGTCATCTTGGGTCATCGAAACAGGTCATAGGGAGCGCTGAAGAGGTTGCGCAGCCACTTTACCAGTGATCCAGCCCGCCTAGCAAACTGCAACCTGAGCAGTATCGACTAGGCGGTTGGCTACTCTACAGTGCCAAGATTGGCTATGAAGCCAAAGTATGAAGTGGTAAACCTATACCCTATCCGCCAACAAGCGGATAGGGTGCACTAGCTTGCGCGCGGTCTCGGCGCGTTCGGCGTTCAGGTAAAACGCACAGCTGAAATTACTGCTAACCACCACATCCGCACCGGAGCCTTCGATGGCCTGGCGCTTGGCGTTACGCAGTTGCTGGGCGTTGTCCGGGTGGCTGAGCATATAGCTGCCGCCGGCGCCGCAGCAGAGTTGATTATCCGGCAGGGCTTCGATATTTAAACCGGGGATTTTCCGCAGCAGCTCATGCACGGCACGGCCGTTTTTCAACACATTGCGCTGGCTGCACGGCTCGTGCACCGCCACATTCATATTGGACGCAGCAGGCTCCAAGTTCTTCGGCCAATGTTCCAATAAAAATTCGTTGATGTCCTGCAGGCGCTTGGCAAACCAACCGGCGGTTTCGCTATTATCGCCTTCGTACTCGCTCAACATCGCGCCGCAGCCACTGGCCACGTAGATCACCGCGTCCACTTCCAATTGGTAAAACGCTTCGATATTTTTCTCTTTCAAGGCTTGCGCGGAACAGCCGTTGTGCTGATGAATGGCGCCGCAGCAGCCTTGGCCTTCCGGCACCACCACTTCATAGCCTATGGTATTGAGTAGCTTGATTGCAGCCCGTTGCGTGGCGCGGTCAAAATGTTCGGCCAGGCAACCGGTAAATAAGGCTACTCGTCCGCGCTGCCGCTGCCGCCTGCCGACCGGATAAATCCCGGCCAAACTGCCTAGGGCCGGCTCGTTCAGCAAACTTTCGGCGGTATCTAATTTTAATTTGCGCAGCAAGCCGCTGGCTCGCAGCGGTTTTCGTAAACCGGAACGTAAATATAACGACAGCATGGGCAACAACATCCGCCGCCGGCGTTTATGTTCGATAAAGTACATCGCCAACTTGGCTAACCAAGGGTGGGCCACCGCCTCCTGCAATTTCGCTCGGGCTTGATCGAACAAGGCGCCGTAACGCATCCGGCTGGGACAGGCGGTTTCGCAAGCGCGGCATTGCAGACAACTATCCAAATGGGCGCGCTCTTCAGCGCTGATGGGTACATCCTCCACCAAGATTTTGCTGATGGTGCGGATGCGTTGCCGGGGCGTTTCGGCGTCGATTTCGAACAAGCGAAAAGTCGGGCAGCTGCTGACACACATGCCGCAGCGCATACATTCGCTGGCTTCCGGGATATACGGACCGTTGGGCGCAGGCGACCCCGAGCCGTCATCGCCCGTAAATTCGCCCATGCCAAAATCCATCATATCGAACATGTTAGCCCTCCATCATTTTGGTGTAAGCCCGGCGCAACAACTCCATTTCAGCTGGCGGCCGACCGCGCAACTCCGGCAAGGTGCGCATCTGGCAACCCAAGGACTGCATCAAGCGGTGCGGCGGATCCAGCAGTTTGAAACGCGCCATGTATACGGTGACGGTACCTTTTGGGGTATCGACGTATTCTTTAAAACCCGCTTCGGCATAGAGTAAATCGTTATCGAACCCCAGCAGACGATTGATGGCGTTAACCAGCGTTGCCGGATGCACGGTGATTTTTCCGTCGTTTACCGTCGCGTCCTCATCGAAGGCGACCGACAGCGGCGGCAAAGACTGCGGAAAGCACACGCTGCCGCCGGCCTGCTGGGCAAACAAGGTCAAGGCGCTAATATCGCCTTTGTACATCAATAATAATCGGTGGCTGTTAAACGCCTCCGGCACTGCGTTGTTCATTGTTTAGCCAGGCGCACAATTGTCCCACAGCGATTTAAAGCTGCTATCCAAGCGCGACAGCCGGCTGTTGATTTGGTCCAACAATGAGTACTGCGGGAAGCGCGCCTTATTACCGTCGCGATACCATTGCTCCATCGCTTCGGTCAGCTGGGTTCTTTCGTTAAAACAATCGGCGATTTGCTGCTTCAACCAGCTAATACTGCTTTGCGGGGCCAGTTCCGCCACGCGGTAGCGTAAGCCATTATTAAAGATCCGCACGCCTCCGCCTTGCGCGGCGGTGTGATACAAGGCCGCTTGATCGACAACTTCCACCCCGGCCAGATAATCGATGCCAAACTCATGCAACTGCGGCAGCCACGGTACGGTGGGGCCCATCAACACGGTTTTGGCGTGACTGGATAGCTCTACCAGCCGCGGAAAGGTTTTATTCGGAATACTGCTGGCGGTCAAAAACACCCAGTCAGCTTGCGGCAATAAAAACTCGCACGCGGAATCCGGCAGATCGGCAGCAGACGGTTGTCGCTCCAAAATGGTTAAATGCATTTTGTCTTGATAGCGTTCGATGCCCGGATAACGGCCGATCACCACCACGTTTTTGCCATGCAGCTGCGGCAAAAAATGCTCGAACACCGCCAGATTGGCATGTTCGTCGTGACTGTCCAACACCAGCGAATCCGGCAAAGGCCGGGCGTTGATGCAACTGTTGATGGCTGCCATGGCAACCGTGGCTTTATACGGTTCCCATTCGGTAATCCAGGCGGCTAAATCCGTCACCGGTTTGCCCACCAAGGTGCCGGACCACGGCAAGGTGCGCGTGTTCTGCCCCGGACTCATCGCCAAACCGGCGGTCGCCCGGCCCTGACTTTGGCACACTGTCCAAACCAAACCGATCATCAGGTTGTCCACCACGGCATCGCTGCTGCAATAGTCCAGCAGCAATTCGTACAAGCGTTTTGGGTTAGCCATTGCCCCCCCTTATTGCGGGATGTCTAGCAATTTTGCTTCGGTTTTAATGTTGTCTTGCTGGCCCCAGGCATTAATGGCCTCGACGAACCATTGTTTTTTGGTCGGGTGCGGCTGCACAACATCGTATTCGGCATAAAAACTGCCGTCGCCATGAAATTTAATCTGACCGATGCGCTGCTTACCGGCATTGTACCAATAACCCACCAGATCCTGGGTTTGGGTAAACGGGTCGGTGACTAAACTGAACTCGGCGCTATCGAATTTCGGCAAACTGAGTTCGGTTTGCAGCGGAAAGCCCAGCTTGACGATATTTTCTATAATGCGTTGACAGACTGTCTCGCCGAAAGCCCGCCGTGCCGCCACCTGCTCGGCAACCTGTTCGCTGGTCATGCGGCATCCTCCAGCACTGCATCCGCCAAATCCATAATCACCGAGGCGCCGGAACGGTCTTCCGGGTCTAATGCACGCATCAAGACTAATATCGATTGTGCTTCCGCATCCAACTGCCGCCGCAGTTTGATAAAGGCTAGCGCTTTTAAACTGTAGAGATAAAACAGCGCGACTTCGCTGGCGTACATATCCCACTGCGCCAACTCGCGGCCCAGCTTCCGATAGTCGGCTGGAAAACCGCCCTGCCGAGCCGCTTCGTTTAGTGCCGCCATGACTTCAAGCTCGGCTTCCAGCAAACGGCCTTGGTAAAAATAGAATTTATACAAGGCAAAATAGGTTTGCAGACAAGCACTATCCAAGGCCTGCGCCTGTCTGAAATACTTTTCCGCCAAAGGCTTGTCAGCGTGGCTGGCCGCTACCGCCATCTGCAACAGTTTATTCACCTCTTCCGGCACATCCGGACTGAATAAAACCCGTTCTTCAAAAAAGCCGAGCTGACTCATGGATTACCAGACCTCGGCGGGCGCAACCAACGCGGCGACCGGCTCGCCACCCAACAAATGCTGATCAATGATGGTTTTGACATCATCCTTGGTGACTTTGCCGTACATCACCCCTTCCGGATAGACCAATACGCTGGGCCCCAGCATGCACGGGCCCATGCAACCGGTATTGGTTAGGCCGATTTTCTCGAACAGGTTACGGGCCTGAATTTGATTCATGAACTCGTTCATCACCTCGGCACAACCACTGGCGGTACAGGAGCCGCGCGGATGGCCTTGCGGACGGGCTTGAGTGCAGACGAATACGTGTTTATCGGGACGAGGCATAGTGGGATTCCTTATGGTTTAACTAAAAATAAGGTGTCGCTATCGCGACGAATTCATTGATGTCGGTTCTCGGACCGACAACCGAGACACTTTCTTTTGCTCCGCCAAAAGAAAGTATCCAAAGAAAAGGCGGCCCGAATGCCGCTTGTTCCCTGCGCTCCTCGCTTTTGAACGGGGTTGCCGAAAGGGGCTCCCTGCCCCTTCGGCAACGCGCCGCATCCCTGCGGCGCCCCTGCGGGCTGCTCACTCGGCACATCCATGTGCCTCGCCCTTCGGGTGCTGCGCATGCAAATCGGCTATCCTGCCGATTTGTCCGTTCAAAAGCTCCGGTGCTCGGCGCGGCATACGGGAGACGACCGTTCTACTCTCGATGCTCCTAGATTTACATCCAGCACCAGAAAACTAAAAAGGGCTTTTACAAAGCATTGTGAACCTAAAACAGCTGGCGACAGCTCACCCCCGAATTAACTCCAATAACTTAGCAATTCCGGGACAAGCCAGATCCCCTATGCCGCGCCGAGCACCGCAGCGTTTATCGAGAATTGCCCGAAGGGGCACCGCAGGGATGCGGTGCGTCGGCGGAGGGGCTGGGATGCCCCTTCTGCCGACCCTCGATAAACGCTGCGGCGCGCAGGATTAAAGCGGCATCGGGGTGGCCTTTTCTTTGGATACTTTCTTTTGGCCATGCAAAAGAAAGTATCTCGGCTGTCGGGCCGAGACCCGACTTCAAAACCAGCCGTCGCGCCAGCGACACATTGCTTAAAATCCGCGTGGGCACAAAAACCGTGCCCACCCTACGATAAGCCGAAACTTAAAAGCTAAAAAATCAAGCCGCCGCCTTATGCTCATGCGTAAAACAATCCTTAGGACACACCTTGGAACATGCCTCGCAACCAATACAGTCAGCAGCATTTTTCAAGCTCATCACCATGCTGTTATCGTCATCGTCCTCAAAGTCGCCGTAATCGTCGCCAAAATCTTCGGCTGATAAGGCTTCGTCTTTTTCGACCAAATCAAATACGTCGCGCGGACAAACCTTGAAACAACGGCCGCAACCGATACAAGTACGCTGATTAATGTCGGTAACGTAAGACGGTGTCCAAACGGTGCCGCCAAAGGTCACGCCGGTTACAAATTCGCTCATGATCGTCTCCTAAGCCGTTTCTTTGCTGGCAGCCAAGAACTTCTTGTTGGCATCATCCCAGGCTTTGCAGGCGTCGTAAGTGGCTTGCGCAATGCCCATCAGTTCGCCATAGGCATCCGGCAATCTGTCTTCGATCAAATCGTGCAATACCGAGGCAGCCTCACTAGCAATACGCTTGGCTTTTTTTACGTCTTTTTCCAATACTTTCAGTTCTTCGTCGCTCATCGCACACCTCAAGCTTCGGCTACTTCTCTATAGGTTGTGATCAAACCCAGCGCTTTCTCAATGGTTGCATCGGTTTTGGCCGCCAAATCTTCCAGGCTGGGGAAACCGAAACGGTGCACATCGCGCAAGACTTTATCCACCACGATCAATTTACCGACCAATACCAAAGCCCGGCCGAAACCTTCGTGGGTGATGTTGATCACCGGCACGGCCATCAAGCCGCCTTTCTTTTCGATCAACGACGCAATGGAGTTGTAATAGGCTTTGACGCGCGCCAAGGTAATTTCATCCGGGTCGCCGATAATCGGTATCTCGCGTTTGCGTTCTTTGGTCATCACCAAAGGATCGATGATCTTTTCTTCCGACCAGCCTTCGTAGGTGTCGTAGGTATCGAGTGCGCGCAGTTGTTTGACCATCTCGACGACGATTTCCGAGTTCATGAACGGGTCGCCTGCTTCGACGACTAATGCGGGTTGGGCCATGGTGGTTCTCCTTTGGGTTTTTGTTTAGTTAGGTTTATGGCCTAACTGAAAAATATTCATTTGGGTGTCGCTAACGCGACGACTGTTTTAATGTCGGTTCTCGCACCGACAGGCGAGATACTTTTCTTTGCTTGTCCAAAGAAAAGTATCCAAAAGAAAAGACACCCGGATGCCGCTTATTCCCTGCGCTCCGAAGCTTTTGAACAGGGTTGCCGAAAGGGGATTCCTGCCCCTTCGGCAACGCGCCGCATCCCTGCGGCGCCCCTACCGGGCCGATCCGTTCAAAAGCTCCGGTGCTCGGCGCGGCATGCGGGGCAAAACCATTCCGACGCGCCAAGGCTTTTAACTATTTACGAGCTACCCCAACCCAATCTATTCATCCCACCCCTCCTCTTCCATCGCGTTAAACCGCTCCGGATTGGGGCCTTTGTGTAGGTTGATGGCTTTGGCCAACCAACTGGATGGCCCAGCTTTCATTTCGGCTTGCAAATCCGCGATCAGATCCTTGACGGTGCTGCCTTCGTGGACTTTGACCGGCTGAATGCCTTGCGCGACGATTTGTTTCACTGCAGAGGCACCAATCGCCAGGCAATACACGGCCGCGCAGCCTTCCAGCAACTGAATCTTCACCGACAACTTGTCTTCGTTACCGTCCTGCGCGAGTTCGCCAAATTGCGCAGCTTCCATGAATTCGAACTGTTCCGGATCCACCGCGTAGACAGCAAACGATTTGGCTGAGCCAAAATGCTGATCAACGTGCACCATGTCGGTAGTGGCAAAAGCGACTTTAATAGCGGTTTCCATAGGCATCCTCTGTTCGTGGGTATGCAAAACGTGCATGCGGCGGGCTAATGACATGACGGCGAGCACGCTTGACGTTCGGATTCGGGTTTTTGCGCATACGGCGAGTAGTAAGGCTCGATCTCCTCGTGGGCAAAGTTGATCACCAAATTGGCTAAATCAAACAAGGTTTGCCGAGTGCCGCGATAGCCTATCCAGGTTTTCTGATAACCGCCGATGATGTCGTACAACGGAAAACCGATACGCAGAATCGGTATGCCCAAGCGTTCGGCGCTAGCCACGGCATGCGAGTTACCGATCAGCAATTGCGCCTTGCGTTCTTTAGCCATAACTTCCAAATCTTCCAGGTCGCCGATCTTGATGCTGTCCACCGGTGCCGTCGCCAGCACTGGTGTATTTCCGGCACAAATCGCGGTCACCACTTCCGCACCCATGCCTTGTACCAGATGAATCAAAGCATTGAGTTGATCTGGATCAGCTGCGATCGCCACCCGCAGTTGGCCGAGCATGAAATGGGTATCGAGCATTGCGTCCTGCAATTGCGCGCGCTGCCGTTCAATCTTTTGCGGCACCGGCATTTCGCTGATGTCGGCCAAGGTTGTAATCAAGGCGTCGTTAGCCTGCAAGCCATAAAGATGGTCAAAATAGAAACTGGGGACACCGGTTTTTTCCTGCAACAGTTCGCCGGATTTACGCAGAGAGGCGCCGATTATCAAGCTGGCTTTAGCTTCACCCAAGGTCGCCAACTCCGACACTGGCGTACCGCCGATGGTGACTGGCGAAAAATCGTCGTCTGTCAAGCTGCCGTCCAGCGAATCGGACAAGTCCGGCACCAGCACCGGGCGTAAATTGAATTGTTCGATCAAATCGCGCAAAGCTTCCAGATCGCCGGGCGTCAACATGGGGCTAACCAGACAATTGACCTGACGCTGACGATTGCCAGGCTTGGTCCCTGCGGTTTCCGCGTCCGGCACCAGAGCTTTGATAATTTCGTAAATCGTCGCCGCATAGCCGGTTTCCACACAGCCGGTGAAATCGGGCGTATTTACTGCGACCACCGCCACGTGGGCATATTCCGGATAACGGTCGCGAAACTCGCGAACATTACGGTGCACGTCACAGCCTTGAGTTTCCGCCAAACCGGTGGTCAGTACCGCAATCAGAGCCGGGTTGGATTTTTCGGCAATCGCTTTGATGCCTTCGATGACATTTTCGTCGGCACCCAACACGGAGCTGGCTTGATCCATGGCAGTGGTTTGCAGCGGAATCGGCTCTCGGAAATGCCGCACGAAAAACACCTTGGCAAACGCCGTGCAACCTTGCGAGCCGTGCAGCATCGGAATCGCCCGGTCAAAACCCAGGCAGGCCAAGGAACCGCCGGTAGGTTGACTGGCCTTTAGCGGATTGACCGACAGGGCTTTATTGCGTTTGACGATGTCGGCCATGCTATGCCGCCTGAGCCGCTAAAGGCTCTGCTGGCGCCTCGATAGTGGCCGATTTTTTCAGGCCTCCGGTGCGCCAGGGCGGTGTCGCCCGCACAGCTTCCCAAACCGGGCTTTCCAAAGTCAAAGCCAATTGCCGGACCAGTTCCAGCATGCCTTGATAACCTTCGTAACCGAACTCGCGCTCTTGATTGATGTCCAGGAACGGAATCCGCGCTTTCAACGCGGTGTACATATTCCGGCCGCCGGCGATCAGAATGTCGGCTTTGTAGTCGGCAACGACTTTTAACAAGGCTTTCGGGCTGCCGTCTTCGATCATCAGCGTGTCTTCGCCCATCAGTTCGCGAATCCGCGCTTTGTCTTCTTCAGTAGATTTCTTGGTGCCGGTAGCCACCACCACCATACCCAAATCCTGCAGTGCCGAGATCACCGACCAGCTTTTCACGCCGCCGGTAAACAACAATACCCGCTTGCCTTTTAGCCTTTCTCGCCAGGGCGCTAGCGCTTCGCGGATGCGGTTTTCCTCGCGGGCAATGATGGCTTCGGTGCGTTCGATTAAATCAGGATCGTTAATCACTCGGGCGAAGTCGCGCAAAGCCTGGCTGGTATCGGTAATGCCGTAAAAACTGCCTTCGAACCACGGCGTGCCATAGCTTTGTTGTAGTTTGCGGGCCACGTTGACCATGGCCTTAGAGCACACCATCATATTGACTTCGGCTTTATGCATGGTTTGTACTTCGCGGAAGCGGGCGTCGCCGGACAAGGTACACAATACGCGCAAGCCCATTTCGTCGAGCAGCGGTAGCACGTGCCAAAACTCGCCGGCGATGTTGTATTCGCCCACCAGATTCACGTCATGTACCTTGATACCCGGGCGCTCGGTGCCGGGCGGCAACGGATCAGGATCGCGGGTGCCGATCACGTGATTGACCATTGCGTCGCCGGCGATGCGGTTACCCAGGTTTTTGGTGCCGTAGAAGCCGGCGCAATCAATAGGTACGACCGGCACGCCCCAGCGTTCGGCGGCGGATTTGCAAGTCGCGTTGATGTCGTCGCCCACCAGAGCCGGTACGCAAGTGTTGTAGATAAACACCGCCGGCGGATTGTAGGTTTCGATGGCTTGTTTGATCGCATGGAACAGGCGTTTTTCGCTACGCCCCATCACCACGTCTTGTTCGGTCAAATCAGTGGTCATACCGATTCGGTATAATTCCGAGCCGGAAGAACGGGTGCCGCGGTTGTCCCAGGAGCTGCCGGCACAGGCGATAGGACCGTGGACGATATGAGCCACATCGGCGATCGGCAGCAACGCAATCTGAGCGCCGTCGAAAGCGCAGCCGCCCGCCGCCGAACCGGGCTTGGGTTTTGCGCAGCCGGACTTTTCCTTCTTGTTATGCTCGCAAGCCGGTTCGTCCAGCAGTTCCGCAATATCTTTGGTCGATTTCATGGCATCACACCTCGCTTTTTGTTAACAACAAAGCAACCGGTGTGCCATTTGATAAGACACTGATTTCTATCTGGTTTTGTTGAATTTAAATTGTAGCAAACACGACAAACCGGAGCTTACGGAGGAATGATGACTACAATCAGCACGGAGAGGACGACCAATATCGCCAATTGCTGTTGTTATTAGCTTGCTGGTCGTTCGGTTAACTTGCCATAATCGACCGATCATCTAACTATTACGGCTCTACTGACCTTGTATCTCCTTATGTTGACCGAAAGCCACCTACGTGATTTGTTACTGAAACTAGAAGCCGACAACATCGAAAGAACTGAGTCGATCAATAAAACCGACAAGTTTTGCGAAGCGATATGCGCTTTCGCCAATAACTTACCCAATCACAAACAACCCGGTTACTTACTAATTGGCGTTAAAGACGATGGCACACTCGCCGGCTTGACTGTCAATGATGAATTATTGAAGAATCTCGGCGGCATCAGATCCGATGGCAACGTTCTACCGCAACCCCCCATGACCGTCAGCAAGTTTTCCTTTGCCGACGGCGACATCGCAGTCGTCGAAGTCACGGCGTCCGATCTGCCGCCGGTACGCTACAAAGGCCGGGTATGGATCAGGGTCGGCCCACGCAAAGCTATTGCCACCGAACAAGAAGAACGCATACTCAGCGAACGCAGAGTCGCCATGGCTCGCTCGTTCGACGCTCGCCCCTGTCCGGAATCAACAATCAGTGATCTGGCTCTAGGACAATTCGACGCTTATCGGCGCGAAGCGGTCGATTCAGAAACCATCGCAGCCAACCATCGACCCATCGAACAACAATTAGCCTCTTTTCGGCTTTACGATCCGGAGCGACAACGTCCTTCTCATGCCGGCATTTTGTTATTTGGCAAAAACCCGCGTTTTTTCCTGCCGGGGGCATATGTCCAATATCTCAAGGTTCCCAACACTACGCTTACCGAACTGCCTGATGATCAGGCTGAAATTTCCGGCGATCTTCATTCAGTACTGCGCGAATTGGAGGTCAGGCTAAAAAGCATTATCCAGACCAGCATGCGCCCAACCAGCTTACTTGCCGAGAAACTACTCCCGGATTATCCTGAATGGGCCTTAAGGGAATTGTTGATGAATGCAGTGATGCATCGCAACTACGACAGCAATACGCCAATTCGCTTTTATATGTTCAGTGATCACATCGAAATTCATAGCCCGGGCGGTTTGTATGGAGAAGCAACGCCGGAAAACTTCCCAACGCGCAATAGTTATCGGAATCCGATTATTGCCGAGGCAATGAAATCGCTCGGTTTTGTAAACAGGTTCGGTTACGGCGTTCAAAGAGCGCAAGCCCTGTTAGCGCAGAACGGCAATCGTCCGGCCGAGTTCGTGTTCGATGAGCATACGGTACTAGTTAAGGTTTACCGGAGGCCGACATGAAGACAGTCGCTTTTTTTAACAACAAAGGCGGCGTAGGTAAAACATCCCTCGTTTATCATTTGGCTTGGATGTTTGCAGACCATGGCATTAAAACTCTGGCGGCTGATCTTGATCCCCAAGCCAACCTTACCAGTATGTTTCTGGATGAGAATAGGCTGGAGGAGCTTTGGCCGGATGCAGAACATCCCGACACTGTGTACGGATCAATTCGCCCCATTCTGCGAGGCATAGGTGATATTAACAAGCCACATGTAGAAATGATTACTGAACAACTTGGCCTTATAGCCGGTGATCTGGGCCTTTCAAGATTTGAGGATAAACTTTCCGATGCGTGGCCGCGCTGTCGTAACAACGATGAGTCGGCTTTTCGGTCTATGACGGCTTTTCATCGCTTGATTCAGCAAGGAGCGGACTGGGGAGCGGAAATAGCGTTCATAGATGTTGGCCCCAATTTGGGAGCGATCAACCGTTCAGCACTAATTGCTTCCGATCAAGTTTGCTTGCCTTTGGCTCCCGATCTCTTTTCTTTGCAAGGCCTCAAAAACCTCGGGCCCACTTTGCGAGAATGGCGAAGGGTGTGGAGTGAGATTCTTCCAACAGCACCTTCCGATCTATCAATGCCCAAAGGTTCTATGCAACCGATCGGTTATATCGTAATGCAACACAGTACGATGAGCACGCGCCCGGTGAAAGCCTATAAACGATGGATGGAACGTATTCCAGATGTTTATCGAACTGACGTATTGGATGAGCAAAGCGGTTCTGGACTTGTTGTGGAACAAGATCCATATTGTCTATCCATGCTCAAACACTACCGCAGCCTTATGCCCATGGCAATGGAAGCACGTAAACCGATCTTTTTTCTGAAATCCGCTGATGGTGCGATTGGCGCCCATATTGAAGCAGTTAGAAGTTGCTATGAAGATTTCGAGAAACTAGCAGCTAAAATTGCGGGTCAGGCTGGTGTAGGATTCCTCTGTTAGCTGAGCGGTTAATGCTCGAATTATAAACCCCTCATCAACATGCTGTCAGGGTTGGTATAAACGCTACCAACCCAATTCCCCAGCAAAAATCTAACAACTCAATACGCGCTCCCCGGCTTTAACACCCAGCTTTTTCAGAATGATCGCCAACGGGCAAAAGCCGCTGAATGACGCCTGCACAAGATTGGCGCCCACAAACGCGGTAAACCAAAGCCAATTCGGCGAATGCCAGCGCGCCAGCGCAGCGCCAGACTGATCAGAACGAACGAGCCGGCAAACGCCATTACCAGACGATCAATAGACATATAGCCTGCTATTTCAAACGCACCACGCCGAGGAATTTCAAGATCATGCGTTCATAAAATGGTTCGCTGATGCCGTTTTTAATCTTGCGCATGAAGTATTTCTCAAAACCGATTTTGGCCAGATGCACCCATTTGCCATGGTTGGACCAAGTGGTATTTCGGGGCGGGATTTGCGGCACGGCCAAGAACGCCACGCCGGTGTCGCCCAAGTCCGCCAGGCACAAAGCGCTTAAACTCGGCATGTCCGACGGCTGTTTGCCGGCTAGTTCGTCGCGGATGTTGTGGGCGGTAGCCGTCACCATGGATTCGATCATGTAACCGGTTTTAGGGGTACCGGTCGGCACCGGGGTTTTCTCCACCGGCGGCAAGGCGATGCAGACCCCGACCGAGTAAATGTTTTTGTAGGTGGGATTACGTTGATGTTGATCTACGATCACGAATCCCCGCGGATTGGTCAAACCTTCCGCGCCGCAATGGCGCACCGCATCTACGCCGGTAAACGCCGGCAGCATCATCGAATGCTTGAACGGCACTTCATGTTTTTTCTTGTCGTTACCGTCTTCATCCACTTCGGTGACATACATCATGCCGGCTTCGATGCGATCCACTTTGGCGTTGGCGATCCATCTAATGGTCTTGTCGCGCAGCGCGCTTTCCAGCAAGCCTTTGGTGTCGCCGACCCCGCCGAGGCCCAGGTGGCCGATATATGGCTCGGAGGTGACAAAAGTCATCGGCACTTTGTCGCGGATTTTGCGTTTACGCAGTTCGGTTTCCAGAATCATCAGATATTCGTAAGCCGGGCCGAAACAGGACGCTCCTTGCACCGCGCCAACGACAATTGGACCGGGATCGGCCATAAATTTGTCCCAATCCTCGGCAGCCAATGCAGCATGATCGACATGGCAGACCGACGAGGTATGCCCACCGTGCGGCCCCAAACCCGGTACTTCATCGAAGGCCAGGCGTGGACCAGTGGCGATAATCAAATAGTCGTATTCAACCGAAGAGCCATCCGCCAGATCAATTTTGTTGTTGGCCGGATCGACTTTGGTCGCGGCCTTTTGAATGAAGTTGATGCCTTTTTTCGCCATCACCGGCGCCAGCTCGATTTTCAAATCCTCCGGTTTGCGCCATTTCGGCGGCACCCAGGGATTGGACGGCACAAAGTGGAAAGTCGGCGAATCGGAAATCACCACGACTTCATGCGCATTCCCCACTGTTTCCTTCATTTCGTAAGCCATCGGCACACCGCCGATCCCCGCACCCAACACTACAATTCTTGCCATGACCTTCTCCTCGCTGCTGTTTAGATGAACACACTCTGCATATTAATTATTTTTATAGTGGTGTTATATGCTTCAAAACCTTACGGCTCAAGAACATTAGGACCTCCTGATGCAATGAACTGAAATATTCCCGGCTTTTGATTGCTTTTGATGCCGAGGTAGACTGGGTACAATGCCCACTAATTACAGCATGCGGAACACTACCATGACCGAGAAACACGATACTGAACAAGCCTGGCGCGAGAAGCTAACTCCCGAGCAATATCATGTCTGCCGGGAAAAAGGTACCGAGCCGCCCTTTACCGGCAAATATACCGATTGTGACGAAGCCGGCGTGTACCGCTGTGTCTGCTGCGGTCACGCCCTGTTTACTTCTGAACATAAATTCCATTCCGGCTGCGGCTGGCCCAGTTTTTGGAATCCGCTGAACTCGGAAAGCCTGGATCAGCACCCCGATAACAGCCACGGCATGCGGCGAATTGAAGTGACCTGCCAGTCCTGTGGCGCTCACCTTGGCCATGTATTCGAAGACGGACCGCAACCAACAGGCCTGCGCTATTGCATTAATTCCGTGGCGCTGACACTGGAAAAATCATGATCTCCGCTCAGCAACAAGTGCAAGATTTGCTGGACTTCATCGACGCCAGCCCCAGCCCTTGGCATGCGGTGGCCAGCATAGAAGAACGCTTGCAGGCGCATCAGTTCCAACGCATCCAAGAAAGCAACACATGGTCATTGGTTAGCGGTGGTCGCTATTATGTGATCAGAGACGATTCTTCCATCGCCGCATTTGTCATCGGCAAACAAGCCTTGGCGGAAACCGGCTTCAAAATACTCGGCGCCCATACCGATTCGCCGGGGCTGCGCGTCAAACCGCAGCCGCTGATCGACTCGGACAAATTGCTGCGGCTGGCCGTGGAAGTATACGGCGGGCCAATTCTCGCTACGTTTACTGACCGTGATCTGAGTCTGGCCGGCCGTATTGCCTATCTGGATAAAAACGGCAACATTGCCAGCCGGCTACTGCGATTTGAAGAACCGTTGCTGCGTCTGCCGAATCTGGCGATTCATATGAACCGCAGCGTCAACGAAGACGGCCTGAAGCTAAAAAAACAAAGTGAGTTGCCGCTAATTTTTTCAGCCAGTGTCGAGCAACAATTACCCGCCGACCGGTTTCGGCAATTGCTGGAACAAGCCGGCAACATTGCCGCCGAGCGAATTTTAAGTTGGGAGCTCAATGCCTACGACACCCAGAAAGGCAGTCTGTGGGGTGATGAGCAACTGTTTTATGCCGATAGCCAATTGGATAATTTGGCGTCTTGCCATGCCGGACTGACGGCTTTGCTGGATGCACCGACACTGGATACCGAGAGCACTCTGGTCTGCGCGTTTTTCGATCACGAGGAAATCGGCAGCGAAAGCTGCAAAGGCGCGGCTGGCAGTTTCCTGCCGGATGTGCTTGAGCGTATCGCCAATGCGGTAGGCAGTAACCCGGACGACTACCGGCGTTCGCTAGCTAATAGTTTTATGGTTAGCGCGGATATGGCGCATGCCTATCAACCCAACTTTCCCGGCGCCTACGAACCCGGCCACAAAGTTATCGTCAACCATGGGCCGGTCATCAAGGTAAATGTTAACCATCGTTATGCCTCCGAATGCATTTCAGAGGCGACTTTCATCCGCGTTTGCCAGCAAGCCGGCGTGCCTTATCAAAAATACGCGCATCACGGCGACCTACCTTGCGGCAGTACGATAGGCCCGATAGCGTCGGCGAAATTAGGCATCCGCAGTGTCGATGTCGGCTCCCCTATGTGGGCCATGCACAGCATTCGCGAGAGTGCCGGCGTACTCGACCATGCCTATATGATTCGGGCCTTGCGGGGATTTTTCAGCAACCGATAATTTTTCAACTATCCTTGCCTGATGATTTTATCCGGTAGGGAATAACCTTGGTTTCCGTCTTTTCCACTGATGACGCATTGTCGTTGCGGCGCGCTTTTGAGCTCGTAAAGTGGGTAATCCTATGTTGCGTTGTCAGTCAGCCGTCGCCGGCAGACGAACTGAACCTGGAGTATAAGGTCAAGGCCGCCTATCTCTATAACTTCACCAAATTCATCACTTGGCCGGAAAAAGCCAGCCCCACCTTTAATATTTGTATCATCGGCCACGACCCTTTCGGCAGTCTGCTGAGCCCGCTGGAGAGCAAGACCGTTCAGGAAAAACCGATTCGGTTGTTCAAATTCGATGCGCCCAAACAGGCGAAAGATTGCGACATCGTCTATTTCGACAATCCCGAACAGCGGGCGGACCTTGCTTTACCCGGTGTATTACTGGTCGGATCGCTGAAAAAATCACTGACGGTCAGTAGTGAGCCGTTTTTTGCCGAATCCGGCGGCATGATCGGCTTTGCACTCGACGACGGCAAAGTCAAACTGCACCTCAACCTCAAGGCTTTGAAGCAAAGCGGTTTTAACGTCAGCGCCAAACTCATCGAAGTTGCCACGCTGGTGGAGGGGGGCGAGCATGAGTAGATTCTTCTCACGGCTATCCATCAAAGGCAAATTGTTCAGCATCGCCATCACCTCCAGCTTATTTTCCATGCTGTTGGCCTTGGTGATTTTGGTAACGGTGAACGTCACCGAAGTAAAGCGCAAGGCCCAAAGCGACTTAATCGCCGTAGCCAGCCTGATCGCCAACCGAAGTGTGGCTGCAGTGATGTTCGACGACGCCAATTTGGCCAAGGAAAACTTGGTGTCCTTGAATAATCTCCCTGATTTGCGCAGCGCGTGCGTTTACACCAAAAGAGGTCAGCTGTTCACCTCGCTGGACAAGCAATCCGCCACCTGCCCGATCGTATCGCATGGCTTGCGTAATTATTTCGATAAACTCAACCTTTATGTTTATCAGCCCATGCGCCTGGATGACGAAATTGTCGGCGGAATTTTTCTATCCTCCGACCTCAGTGCGGCCTTCTGGCGAGAACTGCAATTTATCGGTGTGGTGCTGATTGTATTGTTTGTGGCTTTATCCATTACCTTTTTGCTGACTGCCCCCTTATTAAACCGGGTGGCGAAACCCATCGCCCAACTGGCTAAAACCGCGCAGAAAGTCAGCCAGGAACACGACTATTCCTTGCGCGCAGCCAAGCACAGCAATGATGAAATGGGCATTTTGGTCGATGCGTTCAACGGTATGCTGGATACCGTGGAGATTCAAAACAAAGCCTTGATTAGTGTCAAAAATAACTTCCAGGCCTTGTACGACAACAACCCGACCATGGTGTTTAACCTGGATATGCAAGGGCAAATCATCTCGGTAAACCGCTTCGGCGCCCGCCAGCTGGGTTTGAGCGTTGAAGAACTGCAAGGCTGCTCTATTTTCAACTTCGCCCATCCCGAAGATATAGGCAACTGCAACCAGTTCTTCCAAATCTGCCGTAATCATCCCGAACAAGTACATAAGCTGGAAAGCCGCATCATCTGCCGCAACGGCAACATCATCTGGGCCAGGGAAACCGCGCGTCTGGTGAAAGACGAAAACAATCGTTCGCACCTGTTGCTGGTTTGCGAAGACATTACCGAAACCCGACGCCTCTCGGAAAAAATCGCTTATCAGGCCAGCCACGACGAATTGACCGGCCTAGTCAACCGCCGCCAATTCGACATCCATATTCAAAACTTGGTGTTGGAGGCGCAAGCCAACGACAGCCATCACGTTTTGTGTTATTTGGATCTGGATCAATTCAAAATCGTCAACGATACCTGCGG
>Ga0123392_122500_pt1 | contig 95846 bp, 75 predicted proteins | sample T6HHNO3metaT_FD_89920 | JGI IMG/M metagenome (GOLD analysis project Ga0123392, IMG submission 89920) | Methane-oxidizing artificial microbial communities from Washington, USA to study methane cycling - T6-HHNO3 metaT (Metagenome... | ecosystem: Engineered > Modeled > Simulated communities... | reverse complement strand
CCAGACTGAGCGCGCCACCGACCATTTTGCAACTGGCGGGTTTGCCTTGAAATACCTGGCAGGTAGTCGGATCCTTTTGCTGCAAATCGGCATTGGCATAGTCGCACTGTAAGTCCATCGCCATTTGCTGGGCACTATTGAGTAAGGCGACCGCCTTGCTAAAATCCTGGCTCTGAGTGCGATTCACGCTGATGCACTCTTCGCCCATGCAGCGGATCGGTCCGGCGCATTGTTGTTGGGTGTTGCTTTGAATGCCGGGAATGCCCACCGTTTGCCCGCAGTCGTAGGTATCGACGCTGTCCCAGCAGGTGCCTGAGGCGAGTACACTGGTACATTGGCTTTTGATGAACGAGCAGCCTTTGGTTTCCAATGATTCACAGGTCTTGTTGGGCATACCATTCGCAGGCGGCTCCAAACAGTGGGTGCCGGCGGTGTCGGTCCAACATTGCCCATACTGATTCAAATCGCAATGCCCTGAGGCTTGAATAGCCATGCAGGTATTGCGAATCCCTGACGAACTGGCCACCGGGGCTTGGGCCAAATCTGAGCCGCAGACCATCACTTGCGACGTGGGATCGACGTAACAGCCCGAAGCATTGGCAGGATCGTTCGTGCAACTCAATTGACTGCCAGCCTGGCAAATGCCATCGGTAATTGCATTGGCCAGGTTTTGGCAATTCGGCCCGCTCCAGCTCCATTCGTCCTGGGTGATCAGTTTCGACAGGTCATAACGCAAGCGAATTCGCGAATAACCTTCGCCGCGTCCGGACACGCGGGTTTCTTCTTTGAACACCTTGATGCCGCTACTGTTGAAGGCATACAGCACATTAGTGTTGGGATATTCGTTCCAACTGGTGTAAAGCTCGCAATCCCCGTACCAGCCACTCGACCCGGTATAGATCAATTGATTATCGTAATAGACCCGAGTGTGGTCATCGTACTTGACGTATTCCAGCGTGGCACTGGTGATGGCTTCCGGATGCAAGACCTCGTATTTGACCTGCCAGGTAAACAAGCCGCAATCGGATTCCCAATAATCATCACCGACCCTGCCGACATACAAATCCATACAGCCCGGCCCGCAACTGGAAAACCCGCCGTCGCCACTGACGAAGCGGATCAAGGGCTCGACATTGACTTGGTGAGTGGCGGTGCAGCTTTGCGGCACCGTCGGTTGCCGGAGACAAAGCTGATAATCCGGCACCCGCACCGATTGCTGGGTTTCGGTTTGGGTCGTTGTGGTCGTGCAGTCCGAGAACGACTGTGCCCATGGGGTAAAATCGGCAAACACCTGGTCGCCGGCTTGCCAGATCGGATCGGCGTGTAAGTCCGGGTGTGACTGGTGAGCGTTATCGATCAAGGTGCGATAGGCTTCACCGGTGAAGCTGGTTTCGCCGTTCAAGGCGGTCTGTGCGTCCAACCCGGCTGCGATCGTTCCGGGGTTGTTGCCATAAAGATCGGCAAAGTCTTGGGTCGTAGTCGTGGTGCTATGGGTATCCGGAAACAGGGTGCCTATGGAAATGGCGCTTTCCTGAGCCGTCCCAGGATTCAAGGTCAGCGAACCATTGCCAGTATCGAGCGGAAACGCAAAACCGCCGAGGACTTGCTCGCCCAGTTGCTGGCCATCGCGCCCGGCCGCTTGAATCGCATCCGCCCAGGAGATACCAAACGGTGTCCAGGCCAGCGTCACGCAGAGTATCGCTGAAAGGCTTTGTGTAATTAGTGCTTGCGGTTCAAATATCTGACGCATCGCTATAGGCCAACACAGCAGTCTTGAAAACGCCATAAGATGTATAGATGATCTTCACCTGGCCCTGGATACGTGCGACCCGCACCCCACTTGAAGGTGGTCTCACCAATGGCGTGATTGGACTCGGTTTCGGCGACCGGATAAAACATCGATAGCCGGTATTGCGATTTCGGGATAAAGGGGTAGATATAGCCACCGCACAAAGCATCGTTGCCCGATGTTTTCCAGGCCAACCCGCGCCGATGCAATGACGCCGTCGCCCGCGTGGCCAACAAACTGGTAATTCTGGGATCGGTGCCGTAACTGGTCGGCGAAATGCCGGATAAAGGATACATATGACCCCAAGCACCGGCACACCAGAACAAGGCATCCAATGGATTGCCGGTGGCCGCCGCTGCGGCATCGGCAACACATGCGGAAATGGCCACCGGATTAGCAAACAAGGCTGTTTCCGGACTGGTGAAGAATGCCAGCAAGTCGTTGTTCCAGGTGGGATCGAGTTCTGAGACGTACAACAGATCGAAATCCCGATAGCCATCACTGTTGCAACGACCATCCCAGAACAGGTCCAGCAGGATAGTCAGAGGAAAGGCAAAATAGTGGTAATTGAAAAACGACATCTCGCTGGCATCGAAGTCGGCCTTGCCGGTGGTGGCGATCAATCGCACATTTGAAGCACTGAACTTATGCCCGCCCAGCGCAGGCGAACACCAGGGATTACGAACGATCTCGATCAACCGGGCCGGATTCCATAAGCCCATGGTCATACCGAGTTCCGGAATGTTCATGCTATCGGTACAGAAACAGAACTTCTCGTCGGTAGCGATACTCGGTACAGTGCCGCCACCCAGCGACGCCCCGGCCGCTCGAATCGGAAACAGACAGCTCCAGCAAATATCAGTGATCAGTTTGCCGGACCACAGTTCGGCGTCCGAGCACAACGGATCGACGCTATTGGTGGTGTCGGCATAAAGCGGGGTTGCCAGTGTTATCAAGCCTCCCAAAACCCAAGGGAAAACGAATCGTTTCATGATCGCTCTCCCGAAGAGACAGGCAGTTTTCGTTCATGAACCACTAAGTGGTTACCGGATTGTTCGACGATAGCCGGTACTTGCTGTAATTGAAAACGACTGCGCACATCCGGCGTCAGTAGATACACCGGTGCCTGTAACGCGGTTTCCAAACGTTGCAAGCTGTCCCACCCGGACTGGCGCGGCAGCGACGTGGCCAAATACATCACCCGAGCCTGTTTGTTCTGGCAGGACTGATGTTGAATCAGCTCAACTTGTGCCGGCACAGTGGCATCGAACACCTTCAGGCATAGGCCAAACGGTATCTTATCCAAGGGATTGACGGTTTGTCCTGCTCGGATGATCAGTTGACCATTTGGTGCCGTCAGATCGCGCGGGGCGGTGATGGTCAGATCCACGCTCCGATCACGATCGGCCTGAGCCACCGGCAGCACTTCGAATTTCTGCTGCTCCCAAAACCGAGCGATAGCTTGTTGCTGCTTTTGTTTCCAGTCGATGGCGGCCATCCGGCGTTTGATCTCTTCAAGCAAATCGATTTCAGCAATCTCGCCGACATCGCCCATCGTTCCCAAATCACCTTGTTTGCCGGCTTTAATCTGCTCGTCCAGCCAGGACAGACTGCTGACACCTCGAACGTGTAACCGAGATTTGCCTTCCTGTTCGACAACGATGTCCGGTACTGACGTTACCGACCAGCGCTGAAAACGGGTGGGGTCGATCACGATGTTGGGCAGAGGATCAATGCCTTTCAACAATCGCTTGAGATCGGCCATTAACGCCGGTAGTTTTTGACCAGGCTTTGGGCCGCGCAACACCAGCAATATGTCTTCCCGACCTGCCGATTCTTCGAAGATGCTTTTCAGTGCGGACTCACCCAGCGAGAAGGAAACAAACAACAGCGTGAGTGGCTTGTTCGAAATGGATGTCGGCTGGACGTTTTCCGATCCAGTCGATAGCGCCTCTGTTTGGATCGCTTGCGACGCTTCCAACACTTGTTGCGCCTGGCGTTTCACGTCCAACTGTTCAGATTGGCCATTCAACCAATCGGGCCTAGCCTGGCCTTCCAATGCCTGCAAAATAGCCTGAGAACGTTGCAGCCAAGCTTCTTCTGCCTGAACCGATTGCACACTGAACCAGCAAAGAAAACAGACCGCCACTTGCCGCCAACGAAATTGAGGTGGCTCAAAACAACGCATAGGCCCGTCCAATGACTTGGTGGTCGTAGACATAGCCCCAGTAACGTGAATCGAAGCTTTTGTCGGTTTGTCCGGTTACCCAATAGGCAGCGGGTGGAATGGTTTCATGACGTTTGAATTGGGTCGCGGGCCTTTTGAGTTTCTCGGTCAACGGCAACCCATCAATGACCCGTTCACCGTTGACCGTGGTGTGCTGTGGATCGACGTGAATGGTGTCGCCGGTCACGCCGGCGGCGATTTTGACGATGATCTGCCCATCCTTAAAAAAAGGCGCCATGCGTTCGGCGCGAAAGGCAATCAAATCGCCGCGCCAGATGTCCTTGTTGTGCGTGTCGATCAGGTAAATCCATTTGTCCGGCAGGCAGCGATCGACCTGGTCGTCGCCACCGATCAGAAAACGTTGGCCGATATAGCGCTCCACCGCTAACACCAGCAACAAGATCGGTACCGCCTTGAGTAGAAACTGGGCTAAACGCGGCCGAGAACGGAACCGTGGTTTAATCCTACGTTTAGCGTCCGGCTTGTCGAACATAGACATCCTCCGGAGCAGCCACCACCGCCGTCGAATCGATGACCAGATAACCCGCATCACTGAGCTTTTTGGCCTGACCTTGCCAATCCTCGACGATCTTGGCCATGTGTTCCTGGCTGGCATTGGGCGGTATCGATTGAATCAGCTTGGCGCGATCAAGGACGAACACCGGTGTAACCAGATTCAGGCGCGCCAAGGGTTGTTGTAGCTGCTGTTGTGCCGCCAGCCAACCGCCGATGCCACCCAGACAAGCAGCAATTAGCGTGGTGCTGAGCCATTGCGATTTAGGATCCATAGGTAATCTCCCTGGGTTTGCTGCTGCGGTTGTCGATGAGTTGTTGAATGGCATCACCCAAACTCAAGCCTTGCCGGCGGAGCTGCTTCAAGGCGTTGACGTCTTCGGGTTTGGTGGAGAACAGAATGCGTTTGTAAGGATCGACGATCAGTCGGCCGATGCCGGAACCCATCTCCGTGATGAAGAAAATCTCTGAATAGGCGCCGGGTAAGGTGTGCACGGTTTTTAGCAATTCATAGCCGCCATCCGACAACGGCAATCGACGATCCTGCTTCATGCCTTCGATGACTTCGGCTTTCTGGCCGAGCAAATACATATTCGCCGAATTCTCGACAATGGCGCGGCCGGCGGCATTGCGGTATAAGTCGTTCACCGACTGGGTGATGGTTACCGCCGCGCCACCGTATTTACGAAACCGCCGATAGCCGTGTTCCATAAACTTGGCGACATCGCCTTCGGTGAGCAAATCCCAGGCTTCGTCGATAATGACGATCTTGGGCCTGTTGCGTTCACCGAGATACATTTCCTGCTGGATCTGGTAAATCAGCTGCAGCAAGACCACCTGCTGCAGGTGCTTGCGGCCCTTGAGTTCTTCCAGTTCCAGGACGGTAAAGTCATTCGTGAACTTGGCGTTGTTCTTGCCGTTGAAGTAGCGACCGTATTCGCCTCGGGTGGTGAACGGAAACAACTGCTCGCCGACATCCTTCAAGCGTTGATCGGTTTCGGTACACAGGCATTTTGCAATGTCGTCCACCGACATGGATTGGGCTTTTTCAGTCCACAGTTGCTTCAATATCCGTTTGAGACCTGCGGTTTGAAAGTCGGTGAGTTTCTCGGTTGGCGCAGCCATTTGGCTGACCAAGCCGGCCAGCATGTCGGCTTCCTCCTCGAAGTTCTGCACGATCTCGAAAGGATTCATGCAAATCCCCGAACCGTGAGTGAATTTGACGAAATCGCCTTCCAGCACTTCACAGAGGTTTTCGTAAGATCGACCGACATCGATGGCCCAGATTTGTGCGCCCTCGGTCAGATAGCTAACGATGATCTCGTTGGTCAGAAAGGATTTGCCTTTGCCAGATTCGGCGGCGATACACAGGTTGTAATTGCCGGTGGTATCGAACAACGAGACCGCCATGTGTTCACCGTTGCGTGAGACGAAATTCAAAGTCGGCGTGCCGGTGCCCGCCCAATCGCCGAATAGCGGTAACAACGGAATCGCATGCCGGGTGGCCAAGGTGCGATAGCGTTTCAAATCAGTAATCGCCGAACGTTCCGGCCCAAACGGCAAACAATTCAGAAAAAACGGCAGGCAGAAATACTTGTCTTCCAACAGTTGAAAACCCAGCTCCCGAAAATACACCCGCGCATTGGAGACCGCCGCCGCTTCTTCAGCTTCGTCGCAAAACAGCAGCACGCCGAAATAGGCCCGGATTGGCCGGTCGCCGTCATGGTAGGCGTCGAATAACACGTCGAAATGGTGTTTGCGTTGGACCAACACCGGCAGGAAGTGAGCAATCGGCGTATTGACCTGGTTGGTAATGAATTGCCTAACGCCTTCTTGTTTTGACCGGGTCGATTCGGCATCCGGGTAATGCAAGGTCAGACTGAGCAAAGCATTCTGGCGGATGCCACGGGTACCGGACAGAATGTCGCCCAAATAGCTTTTGGCGCTGCCGAAGTAAAAATGATCGGGTGTGCGTTTGGCGGATAGTGTCTTGACGCGCTTATGTCCCAGCCACAGACCTTTTTCATCGAGTTCGAGGGCGTTGTCGTAATCCAGCAATTGGTCGCGGATCAGTTGGGTCGGATCGCATTCGGGTACCACCCGATCTTTCCAGCCGGCATCGGGCTGCCAGTTGAGAATCGTGTTCAGAATGCGCACATACTGATCGGCGCCCAATAGTTCCGGATACAGGCCGATGGTCGACAGCGATTGCTGCGTGGCCATTTGCAATTCGCTGGCACGACGGATGTCTTGTTCACTGGGTCTTGGATAGGCCATCGGCAATTTGACCGTGACCAGAATATGACTGCGCCGCAGGCGTGCTCCGGAGATCGCTTCCGGCGGTTTGGTGGTGCCTTGCCGCAAGAACTCGATACTGGCTTGGGTCATGGTTTTATAGGTCGGTTTTTGCTGTTTCAAACGCCGGGTTTGCATGATGGCCAGCGATTCCTCGATGTCCGGTGAGGTCCACAGTGACACTTGTAAGAGCGTTTCCGGCGGCCAGTCCTGATTCAGTAAAACGTTGACCCGAGCCGACACGCTGGCATCGGCGCCGGTCATCGGCCGGCACAGAAAGCCGAAGCCAATACTGCTATCGGCCATCAGAAACAGATGATGGTCGTATTCGTAGGCCAGTACCGTGAACAACTGATCGGCACGTTGGCGTTGCGAGTTAGTCATGGTGCGTGATCCTCTTCGTAAATTTTCTGCAAGGCTTCGGCTGGGTATTCCGGATTTAAACGAATCGTAAAGGGATGCCGGCAAACGCGAACCGCACGTTTTTTGCGTGATAACTGCCGGGCTCTGGCCGGATGGCAAGGGTTGATTGGCTGGCCGTTGACGTCTTGGACCCTGACGGTCCGCTTATCGTGTGCCAATGAAGCAAGGCGGCGGTTGCCCGCCGCAGTCTCGGTATCAATAATTGAACCGGTCATCGTGGTAAGGCCTAAATCGTGGCAGTCACGATATTGGTGATAATGGTCGGTGCCGCAAACAGGCCGACACCACTGGCAATCCCCAGCACAAAGCCCATGATGCTGCCGCGTACGACACCGGCGACCAGGCCGACGATGACGAACACGATGGCAATGATCCGACCAAGCAAGCCTTCAACCCAGCCAGTGAGCAAGGTCCAGACGGTGTTGAACTCGGTACCGCCGGTACCGGCCATGGCATCATTGGCCATCAACATAAACAATAACGATGCCAGGGCCATCAAGACCCCGCTTCGATTTGACGCTTTCATCAAAAATATCCTCATTCAGGTTAAGAGACGGTTGCCCGTCGAATCTCGGAGGGTTAGTCCGGCAGGTTTTAAGCGGTTGTCCGCTCAGTCTCGCAGGGTGTGTGGGACCTGCGGTTAAATGGGTTGCCCCATCAAGGCAATGATTTGCTCAATCCATTGACTGGACGCTCGTCGTCCCCGGTATCGACATTGGCGCGTCTCTCCGGTGGACGTTGTTCGACTTGCAGCGGGATCAACGAAGAACTGGTTGTCGAAGCCGCCTTGCCGATCATCCAACGCCTGTGTTCCAGTTCGGTGTAGACATAGTTGGACACCATCAAATCGCCGTCTGCATCTTCCCAAGGCGCGATCCAGATGCGCATGACCTGTGAGGGTGTACGAATCGGTGTGGGATCTTCGATCTTGGGCACGGGTTGCTGTAACGGTAGTGCGAGTGCCGGTGTTGAGGTTGACTCCGAACTGGGGATATTTTCCGGAGGTGCTTCGGTTATCGCCGTATTAGTGACTTGGTAAGCCTGCGTCGTCGACAGACAGCTCGGCTCGTCAGGCATGCCTTTGCAGCCGTAATCGGTGGTGGCGCAGCCGCTGAAAATGCTGATCAATAGCACGGCTAAGCCATAACGTGACATTGAAGGTAAGGCGTTCATGGCTTATTCTCCGGTGCGTTTGCGTTTTGGGCGTTTGTATCGGGCGTCGTTGCCAGACTGGATGACGGTTTCGGTTTATCCGCTAACCAATCAGCTAACGATTCCGGCGCGCCACTGTGGGTGCGTCCGTCAGGCGCAATCAGAAACGGCACACCCTTCAAATCGAATAACTTGGCGGTGACCACGGCTTTTTGCAGTGGCTCTTTGTTGCACTGCACCGGCGGTTCGGTCGGCAAGCCCGCGTAATCCTGTTTCAACAGTCGCTCGCGCACAGCGCCTTTGGCCTTGGTATCGTTGGTGCCCAATTGACACGCCAGTTGCACGACGATGTTTTGCGATTCGGGGCCGAGGATGGGGACCATCACCAGTTTGAAGGTGTATTGGTCTTGCAAGGCTTGCAGGTCTTTCATCACCTTGCCGCAATATGGGCAACGCGGATCGATGAAAACCAGCACCTGGCCTTTGCCGTGGCCGACAGTCAGGGCGCCAAGATCATCAGCCTTGAGTTTCATCCGCGACAGGTCGATGCGGTTGGCGATGCGATCGATATCCGCCAATTCCTTGATCTCCTGCTGGGTCCAGATGTCCATCAATTTGCCGCCATAAAAGGCAAAGCGACCGTTGCTGGACATAAACACCGTCTGCTCGCCGGACTTGACCATCTTCAGGCCCGAAATCGGCAAGTCTTGCATGCCGTCGATTTTGATCGACAACAGGCCGGCGGCAATATCCGAGATGGGCGGTTTTGACGGGTTGGCAGCGAAGGCAGTTGAAGTGACTAACAGTGATGCCAGCAGTAAACGGGTTTGGCGTAGAGACATAAATCGATTCCGTGTTTTAGTGAAAATCAGCTTGGGGTTTTCAACTTCAATGCCGTGCCTTTTTGCACGATGAAGTTAACCTGGCGGGTGGCATCGACCTCGATGACCGGGTAAATCTCCTCGGCCATGTCCATGTAAAAATGCGACAGCCGTTCCATGGCGTAACCGGCACCTTTCAAGGCACCACCTTCCATCGATTGCGAGGAAAAGGCGCTTTGGAACGGTGTGGTACCAGATAACGCGCCTATGCCGCCGGTCATCAGCACCGGAATCTGGTTACGACCGAAGGCATCGGAAAAGCCGCGCAGAAAACCGGCCATCATGGACTGGGCGAGTAACGCACCTTGTTTGGAGACCACCCGGCCACGCACCCCGTTTTTGCCATCTTCGCCAGTGGCATAGGCATTCATCGGCACTTCGATCACGCCACCGTCCTGGCGAACGCAGGAAAAGGTCTCACCGCGAAAGTAGGCGCGCTCAGCACTCAAATCGCCAAAGCCGGCAGCCAGCAGAAAGCACTCGCGTACATCGGCATGGAAACGGTTAGGCAGAATGGCTTCCTTCTTGATGCGAAACAGCACCGGCATGGGTTCTTTCTTGGCTTTGCGGCCAGTCGGGGCATCGAGACCATTCAACAACACCCCGGTCAAAATGCTGCCAGCCGGGATGAAAACGTCGCTGTTAGCGTGGCTTGGCTGCGACTGGCCGTGAGTGTTGGTCGGCGCGGCGTCTTTGTCTTTGCCATTAGACTGCTCAGTGCCTTCCTGGATGACGCGAATCTGCATCGCCGCCGGCGCTGGGCTATTGGCGCGTCCTCCCGAGACACCGGCATTGCCAGATGTCGGTCCGGGCACAGCAGCTTGCTCGAAGACGCGGTTGAGATCGTCCTGGCCGTTGTCGAATGGAGGGTTGTTTGGGCGGCGGTTTGACGGTCTTCCGAGTGCAGATGGTTCTAGGGTGGATTGAGTGACCTCGCCTGGGATGCCGGTCGTTGACGGTGTGGACGCTTTGTTCTTCAGCGACTCGACTTCACCTGTGACGGCTTGCAGTTTGGCTTCATAGGTTTCACGCTCAGCGGTGGTCCATTGTTTGAAGCGGATTTCGTCGGATTGCTGCTCACGGCGTTGCTGTTCTTCGATCGCTGCCAGCCGGCGGGCTTGTTCGTCGTTTTTCTGCAGCAGATCGCGTAATTGCGCGGAAATGCCGTCGATTCCCAGCGAGCGTGGATCGCTATCGGTCAGGATGTGTTGGATGGTGGCCTGTTTGCTGAGCGGCTTGCTGACTTCCGGGGTGACAGTGGCTAACGCGATGATGACGGCCAACAGCACGGTACCGATGCTGCCGACGGCCAGATTGCGTTTGGCTGTCGGACTCAAGCGTGTCCACCAGGTATCGACGCTGGCCATCAGGGTTGGCCTCCGCCCAGTAATGAAGGACGCAAACTGTTTGACGCTTCAGGCGCTTGTCGGACCACGACATACAATTCGGTGGCTTCCTGCGGTTTCAACACCACGTTGGGCCAGACTGAAATTGCCAGTACGTCCTGCTGAGTTGTTGCACAACTACGTTCGTCGAATTCAAGTATGTCGCCGCCGGTGTTCTTGGCAAGCCCCACCAGAATCAGCTGATCCTGGCCTTCAAGGACTTGGCCGGTTTTAATCTGCACGCGGTCTTGCAGGCAGCGAATCTGCTCCTGCGGCTTGGGTTCGCGTAGCGAATAACCGGCTGGGGTCTTTTGCAAACCCAAATCCCGAAACAAGGTTTTCAGTTGGCTGATGTAGGCTTGTTCCTGTTGGCTAGTGGCTCGACTCGTGGCATCGGCGCGTTGCCATTGGTTCAGTAATTGGTAGCTGTCCTTGTCCAGATCAAGGTGAATTTCCCGCGCCGGAATGCGTTTGGGGATCAGTGTGAGCGACAGGGCGATGTCCTGGTTGTCGCCTGGGGTGATGTATAAGGTGACCGGCGTTTCGTCGGCGGTGGCGACGTAGACGATTTTGCCTTTGGTACTGGTGGTGGCCTGGCTGGTGGTCGTAACCACCGGATGTTCGAACGGTGTGACCAGACGATTCAAGTGGCCGACCGCAATCGGCATCAGTTCGTTGATGCCGGGTTTAACCGCGATATGCTGGGGACCGATTGATGTGTTTGATGCTGCGTTTGACGCTGCCGCTTGCTGTTTGGCGGCTTTCAAGACGCTGGCATCAACCGGCGGTAACTCGATACCTAAGTCGGGCTGAGACGGTACAACGGGTTGTGATGGCAATGAGGATGACTCTTCGGCCACGCTGGTGACCGGTGGTAATACCGTCACCGGTAAATCATCGCTGGCCCAAGCGCCATTGGCGAGGGAAAGGAATAACCAGGGGTGCAACAATCGTTTCATGGTTTAGCCTCATGCGGTTGGCCTTGAGTGGCTTGCAAACGGGCCAGGGTTCTGGGGGAATCCGGATACACGTCGATGTATTCCAGGCGGGGCCGATAATTTTTGATGGCGATGATGAATTCGTAGGTACGGAGCTTTACGTCCGGTTTGGAACTGGGGCCCTGGCTTTTCAGTTCGCCGCTGACGAAGACTTTGTTGGTCTCGGCTTCGTAGTCGACGTGACGCGGGGTGAAACTGATCGCGACCCGATCCATTTTGATAGCCTTGATTTGATCGCTCATGGCATCCAGGACACTGCGGTAAATATCCGGCGCCAATAGCGGCTCGACGGCGGTTTTCAAAAAATCGGCATTGGCTGGAGTGGTGTTGCCAAGGAGTTCAGCCAGGAACAAGCCCCAGGACTCTTTGAACTCGCTGGATGCCTGACTGCGTGTGACCTCGACTTCCTGTGTCAAGCTCGGCGGTACCAGGATGATGCTGCGTTCGGTGCGCCAAGCGGCCAGCGAAGTGATCACGCAAATCACCAGCAAGCCAATGATGATGACGCGGCTAAACCGGTTCTCGGTCTCGTGGCCGTCCCAGGTTTGCAGAAAATCCGACCATCTCATGGCAGGAACCTGCGGATGTAGGGATTAGGGATGGTCTGCGCACGACTGGGCAACAAACCCAGCCAATACAACGCATGCAAGGTATAACCGTCAGGCCGGTTATCGCGGAATCGCCGGTAAAACTTGACCGCAATCAACCCGAGCGCTAAGCCTGGAATGAACTGATCGATCAACATGCCGGTCAGCATGCTCACCATGAAGGGTACGATCTCGTCCGCACTCCACAATAAAATGTGGATCGGATCGTCGATCGATTGGGGGATGGCAACGGGTTCCATAATGACCTCCGGTTGGGATGGTCATTATTGTGAAGAGAATTTTCGGGAGGTCGTTTTCGAAATCGCGATAATTATTGCGATTTCGTTAATTGGGCAAAAAAAGTTTGAAATTTGCATTGGCTTTGTTCTGTTCGAGATCCAACGCGATCGGCCACAAACGGACATCCATTCGTAGTTTCCGAATGAGCGAAAACCGTGTGATTGCGGACTTTAAAGTCCGCAATCACACGGTTTAAATACTATCGAATGGTTGAATTCAATCAATTGTTCAGCTAATGCGCCAATAGTGACGGTCACGTAGAATGATCGTTACAAGTACCATCTGATTCTCATGGTGCCTTCCTCACTAGGAACGCTTATTGCCCTATTTATAAACTATTTTTGAAATTTGATAAACAACATGAGTAACTTCGAACAAAAACAAGAAGAATTTAAGCAATGTTTTATTGAACTTATGAAGGGCGCAGTTCCTGAGCGAACAGATGAAATATTAAAGCATTGGGAGCATTACAATCCAAAGATGGTCATAAAAAATGGCAATAAACTAACTCTAGAAGCAACGCGCGATGAGATTAGAGTTGACTTAAAAATAATTGATGTATTTTGGTTGATTGGTTTTTCAGGTTGGAAAGCGATTGAAACTTATATCCCATCAGTCATGACTGCCTCTTTATTTAATAATCGCATATTGGATGAACTAAAAAACGACGAGGAGCTAGATGTTGTAGAGCGAACTTATAAAGAAAGAATAAAAGCCGCTGAACAGTTTATTGAAGGCAATAGTTCTATAGAAGATATTTGGCCGCCAGACATTCCAAAAATAACATCACATGATGACGGTATTGATGACGTTGAATATAAAGCTGCATATGATTTAACAGTTTCAGCTCTAGGATTTGCATTATTCCACGAATTCCGTCATGTAATGCTTGATCAAGATAGAGAACGGCATAATGTGCGAGCAGAAGAAGAGATGGCCTGCGATGTATGGGCTAGAGAGTTTATAACGGCCAAAATTGCAACCTACGCAAGCTCTAAATCTTTAGATTATCAAACTGTCTTACAAAGACGGTCCATGTCATTCGTTTTAGCGGTTCTCATACTACATGAAATAACCCCGGTATGGGATCGTGGTGGTAACTGTGATTATTTCTCCGTGGCTGAACGCATAAAGTCTATTATTTTTAATACGCAACTTGAAGATAACAGCCACTTTTGGAATTTTGCGGCAGCAGTTCTGATTGGCATATGCAGAATGAAACACATTTCATTTAATCCTGAGCCAATGTGCGCCAAGGAATTGACCATGTTTTTAGTAGAATTGGTTTAAAAGTCAGCCTCGAATATCATCTATTTTCAGCAATTTGGAGACTATTTCCAATGTCAGATTTGCCTTAAATTCGGTATTTTATATACATAGGTGGCTGTAATTATGGAGTTGGTCGCAACCAATGAACAGGCACGTTGTTAGCCTCAGTATCGTCATTTTTCATCACGATTGCAGAATTATTTGGTATTGGTTCAAGACCAAACTGATCAATTCGATTAAAGAAGTACACCGTTTCATCGATAATCCAACAATCAGATGGAGGAGCATAAGACTGAAATAAATGGCAATATACCCATCGGAGGTCTTTACCCCGTGAATCGAACTCGCAAACAGATTTAAATATTCGTTTATAGCGTTCAATTTCAACCAGGTCGCCGTCAAGCGTTTCTAGGCCTACATGCACGACTCCAGGTTTGTTTTCTGGAAGTTGACTAACAGCTTCGGCAAGGTGTCCTCGAATATCTCTCGCCTTCCGCTCTACTGCTCGTTCGGCGTCGCAGCTCCAATAAGCAGCTACAGCAAAAGACACCTCATCAAGAAAACGGTTATTCCCGATTCCACCGCCTAATCGTTTGAACCGTCCCTTGACTAGATGTGTGAATCCTCGGTTCGGTTCACGTCTTCCACCAATCAATTCGATTATTTGATCCGATGGGTATTTAACCAAATAATGCGATAAATGCTCTCTAATTGAATCATAGTCAATTGGAGCAACTGATACATCCCAGATTTCGTTTGAAATAATAGTGCACGGTGGATTAACCAATGCAAGTTTTCCACATAATTCCTTGACAAGAAAATCATCTGGGAGTGAATTAAGTTCAACATGAAAGACAACATCTAAAACTACATCGTATTGTCCGTCGTATAGAATGTCCCGAGCTCTCGACCACATTCTCAACCATTTTTGCCTTTCATTTTGACTGTATTCGGAGCTTTTATTTAGTCGTTTACATTCAATATACCAGGTGTTTTTACCGATTGACGCTTTAAGATCGGGTTGCTTTTGAGGTGGGGCTTCGTTAAGAAATTCAACATCACTTGCTCCGTTTCGTTTCCAGATCAAACCAACTAGAAGCTCAAATAATGCTCCATCTGGTTGTTGTTTCTCCTTTGTCAGCATCCGTACAACTCGATCACCGATGTGTTTTATGTCCTTAAGTTGATCAAGGTCGGCTCCAAGTCGTTTAAATATGGGAACTATCCGAGCGCCTTGAGTTGGCTCATACTTCACTGGATTATGAAGTACAGTATCAATCAAATATAAATACCAGCCGATACGATCATCAATTACTGAATTGGATTTATATAGGGAGGCTGTTTCTCGTGATGTATGAGGTGTCAGGTTTCCCTCTAGCTGGGCTTCAATTTGTTCATTCCTTCGCCGCCATTCGGCGTTATCCAAATATGAACCGCCCCGGAATTATCGGAGGCTTTAGGTTGTGAGTCATGCTGCCTTAGCAGACTCGGTTAGTTGCTGATAATACCTGGCCTCTGCTTCGGCCGGAGGGATATTACCAATAGGCCCTAGCAAACGTCGATGATTGAACCAATCAACCCAGGTCAAAGTGGCCAGTTCGACGGCTTCGCGATTTTTCCACGACTGTTTGTGAATCCGCTCGGCTTTATACAAACCATTGATGGTTTCGGCCAAGGCGTTGTCATAAGAGTCGCCCACGCTACCGACCGAAGCTTCAACGCCTGCCTCGGCTAATCGCTCGCTATAGCGGATCGAAACGTACTGCACGCCCCGATCACTATGGTGAATCAAGCTACCATCCCGCGCGGGTTGCCGGTCATGTAACGCCTGTTCCAACGCATCCAGCACAAAGTCGGTGTGCGCTGATGATGACACTTTCCAGCCGACGATGTAGCGGGCAAACACATCGATCACGAAGGCCACATAAACAAAGCCCTGCCATGTTTTGACATAGGTGAAGTCCGCTACCCACAAGGCATTCGGTCGCTCGGCGCTGAACTGCCGATTGACGCGATCCAAGGGGCAAGCCGCGTTGGCGTCGCTGATCGTGGTCTTGATGGTTTTGCCTCGCATGACACCTTTCAAGCCCAGGCTGCGCATCAGGCGTTCCACCGTGCAACGGGCCACGGCTAAGCCTTCGCGCTGCAACTGAATCCAGACTTTACGAGCGCCATAGTTTTGGAAGCTTTCCTCCCAGACACGGCGAATCTGTTGACTCAACGCCTCGTCCTGCTTGGCTCGGGTAGAGCGTAACTCGGGATTGGCTTGGCGCGCCGCATGCAGGTAATACGTCGACGGGGCAATCGGCAAGACCTTGCAGATCGGCTCGACCCCATAGACAACACGATGGTCGTCAATGAACGCTTTCATCGTTTGGACGGGCGGTCGAGCTCCGCCTGTGCAAAATACGCCGACGCCTTGCGCAGAATCTCGTTGGCCTGGCGTAACTCACGGACTTCGCGCTCCAACGCCTTGATCCGCTCCGAGTCGCTGTCGATCGGCTCTTTCGGTTTTACGCCGGCCGTTTGCGACAGCCGCAGCCAGCGACGTAAGGTCTCAGCTGTACAGCCAAACTTGGCCGACATCGATTGAATCGCTGCCCATTCGGACGGGTATTCGTCTTGATGATCTCGCACCATACGAACGGCTCGTTCTCGAATTTCCGATGAATAATGCTTGGTCGTTTTCTCTTTCATTGCTCCATTCTCTCAAAGGTTGGAGCCTCCGAGAAAATCGGGGCGGTTCAGTTGGCACGCTGCTGGTGTACCTGGATCCACCTCGAAATGATCGTAGCGCTTTACGTTGCCATTGTCTCGCTGGGCGGTATAGCGAAATCGGATAGCGGCTCGTTCTTTGCAATCAATCCAAAGGGTGAATCCTTCGTAATCAAGCTTCAGAAGCTCATTCGACTCCATGCTGGCTTGCACTTGAGCAGGTGGCTGTGCTGTTTGACTGGGTAGCACGACCGATTCCACTTTTGCCTTGATGCGATCATCATGGCAGTGGTATTCACTCGTCTTTCGATGGGTATGGCAACCTTCGGTATTAACCTTTCCGGGGTGAGCATGCGCACTGCTCCAGCAGAGAGCGATAAAAAATCCAAAGGTAAGGCGTAACGCAGACAATCTGTTGATCCGTAGAGTGGTTGTTTACTGTAGACGTTGCCACAGAGCATGAATGATGAACAGTGCAGCGTCATCAGGATGGGATGTGGCACATTCAGGCAGTAACGGATTATCCGGATTATGAAGCTCGAAGGCATTTCGAATCGCCAGTCCAAGCCCGAAATGCAGGTCTATCAGGTTGTTCGGTTCCATTGCCGCTATTGTCAGCTGGTCCTTCTCTTCCAGAACCAGTAACAACCGCGCGACAGCTTCCGTCACAGTAACTGGTGAATGTAAAACGTCACGGTGCATTGATGACCAATTATTGCCCAATTTGATAAGCCTTTTAGTAAAACAGCGGGTTAGATGAACTAACCCTATATTTTAAACAATGTTATCCACAGAATTTGGGGATAACGATTCAGCGGCAGTAAGATTAAGGCTATTGCGCTGCAGTGTTTTAATCTGCTTTGAACAAACTTAGGATTTCTTAACCCCATGTCACCATCGATTAGTTCGAATTTTTATGCTTACCTTTCGCGCTTAAGATGGATTAAACGCTGGGGACTGAAACGCAACGCCCATGAAGAAAATGTCATGGAGCACAGCTGGGAAGTGGCTGTCATTGCCCATACCTTGGCGCTCATCAAAAACCGCTATTTTGAAGGTCAAGTTGATGCCAATGCCGTTGCAACCGCAGCCCTTTACCATGACATCACTGAAGTCATTACCGGTGATATGCCCACACCCATCAAATACCATTCGTCAGCAATTCTCAGTGCCTACAAGCAAATCGAGCAGCAAGCGGAACAAGAGTTATTGAATCTACTGCCTGAAGCATTACAACCCGATTTCCGGGTTTTGATCGATCACCAGCAAATGTCTGAAGCTCATCAGAAAATCATCAAAGCGGCTGACAAGATATCCGCCTACCTGAAATGCCAGGCCGAATTGAAAGCCGGCAATGCTGAATTTGAAATAGCTGCCGAACAACTTGAACGGGATATTGAAGCAATGGATCAGCCTGAGGTCTGATTTTTTATGCTGTCCTTCGCGCCTAACTGCGGCCTGACACTCGATGACTTGATGAAAAAACGCTAGGGATAGCGAATTCAGCATGGATTTCCAACCCAGCCCATCACATTCTGCCGACAACCCCGTTGAGAAACTACACGGCTCCATCGAGCGCGTCACGTTCCATAGCGAGGCCTCGGGATTTTGCGTGTTACGGGTCAAGGTCAAAGGTTATCGTGAACTGATTACCGTGATCGGTTCGGCCGCTAGTGTCACAGCGGGTGAATACATCGAATGCCTGGGTTGCTGGGTCAATGATCGCCAGCATGGTCAGCAATTCAAAACCATCTCGTTAAAAATTGTGCCTCCGACCACGTTGGACGGCATCGAAAAATACCTGGGTTCCGGCATGGTCAAAGGCATTGGCCCCCATTTTGCCAAAAAGCTGGTCAAAGCCTTCGGTGAGCTGGTGTTCGATGTGATTGAGCAAACACCCGAGCGTCTGTTGGAATTACCGGGGATTGGTAAGAAACGCCAGGAGCGTGTGACCAGTGCCTGGGCTGAACAGAAAGTGATTCGGGAGATCATGGTTTTTCTGCAATCCCATGGCGTCGGTACCTCGCGTTCGGTGCGCATTTACAAAACCTACGGTGATCAGGCCATCGAGAAAGTGCGCGAAAATCCCTATCGCCTGGCACTGGATATTCACGGCATCGGCTTTAAGACGGCTGACACGCTGGCCCAGAAGCTAGGCATCGGCCCGCAATCCCTGCTGCGAGCGCAAGCGGGTGTCCGGCATGTCTTGCAGGAATGGTCCGGCGAAGGCCACTGCGCTGCGATTCGCAGCAATCTGTGCGAAATGGCGGCGAAGCTACTGGAAATTCCATTGCCGATTATCGATCAAGCGATCGCGGCAGAATTAACCGAAGGCAATTTGATCGCCGAAATCGACGGCAGCGACGAATTCATTTTTCTGACGCCTTTACACCGTGCTGAAATAGGTTGTGCCGTCCATCTGAACCGATTAAATCAAGGTGATGCGACATGGGGTGTGATTGACGCGGATAAAGCCATTCCTTGGGTTGAAGGGCAAACTGGCATGACCTTGTCGCAGTCGCAAGCTGCAGCAGTTCGGCTGGTACTCCAGCATAAAGTCTCGGTGATCACTGGCGGCCCCGGTGTCGGTAAAACCACGCTGGTCAACAGTCTGCTCAAGATTCTCAAAGCCAAACGGGTGCGGATCGGTTTGTGCGCGCCGACGGGACGTGCGGCAAAACGCCTGACCGAATCGACCGGCATGGAAGCGAAAACCGTTCATCGTCTACTGGAGTTCGATCCGACTCAGTTTGCCTTCAAGCATAACGACGAAAACCCGCTAGACCTCGATTGCTTGGTGATCGATGAGTCGTCGATGATGGACGTGGTGCTGATGAATCAGTTGTTAAAAGCCATACCGACCGAAGCCGCAGTTTTAATCGTCGGTGATGTTGACCAATTACCTTCAGTCGGCCCCGGATCGGTGCTGGCCGACATCATTGATTCCGGGCAAATTGCCACCGTGCGTCTGACCGAGATTTTCCGCCAGGCCAGTACATCGAAGATCATCACCAATGCGCACCGGATTAACCAGGGGCAAATGCCTGTGGTGGATAAAACTGAAAGCCTCAGCGACTTTTATTGCCTCTACGCCGAAACACCTGAGGAGATTTTCGCTAAATTGATGCAAGTCGTCCTCGAACGTATTCCGCAGCGCTTCAACTTTCATCCGGTCAACGACGTGCAAATCCTAACGCCCATGAATCGAGGTGGCCTGGGCGCGCGGTCGTTGAACATCGAATTGCAAGCCCGGCTCAATGGTCACAGCGAACCGAAGATTACCCGTTTCGGTAATACCTATGCGCCCGGTGACAAGGTGATTCAGCGGATCAACAACTACGATAAGGAAGTCTTCAATGGCGACATTGGCTTCATCAAAGCCATTGATCTTGAGGAAAGCCAGATCAAGATCTTATTCGACGATCGGGAGGTCGACTACGAATTCAGCGATCTGGACGAAATTACACTGGCTTATGCCAGCAGCGTGCACAAATCGCAAGGCTCCGAATATCCCGTGGTGGTGATTCCGATGGCCATGCAGCACTTTATGCTGCTCGAACGCAATCTGCTGTATACCGGCGTCACGCGTGGAAAACAATTGGTCGTGGTAATTGCCCAGCCCAAAGCGTTAGCCATGGCTGTGAAAAATCAACAATCACAACGCAGGATCACTCATTTGGCGGCTAGACTTAACGAGAAAACGTGAATATTGTTACGGCTGTATTCGTCGAGCGGCCAATTTCTGACCTTCGGGGGTTGGTTTCTTAATGACCGATTTATATAGCGGAAACTGCTCGCTTAACGCCTCAAACACCGGCTTGGTGAAGTTGGCGACTTTTTTGGAACAAAAAAGGTGACAGTTTTACTAAGTCCGCGTGCTTTGATTTGTTGCACTCTCATTTCTTTTGAGTCGAATCCCAGTCATCGATTAGACCTATCGGAAGCCCATTGATCCCGTTAGATCTGTAATGTGCTATTTCAAAGCCTTTATTTTCGTACGCAACATCTTGGGGCATGTCATTATCTACTAATATAATCTGGCAGAGTTTTCCTTTATCATCGAACTCTTCGGCAACCGCTACCAATGCATTAAATAGATTTCTGTATTTCTCTGGATCTGCCACACCATCAACATCATTATCGCTGTCAATTTGATTGTCATCGGAATCTTCAGGAGTTTTTCCCAGGAATTTTCCTACTGTGTCGATCATTAATAATCCTGGAATATTTGTCTCTGTACGCAACTTCTGCATCAAGATAGACGCCAAGTATCCGATAGAAGCAATTGTTCTAAGTCCGCCAGAATTAATTTTTCTGTATTCTATATTTCTGACTTTTGGGAAAAATGTTTTTTCGTCTATTCCTACGCCATGGTGGTTTTTAATTTTTACCTGCTGAATAAACTTGTTGATATCTACACCTAGATCCTTCAACACATTATCAAGTGAAGGGGCATCCTTTTTGAGCTCATTCAATTTAATCTTAAGTTTCTCGATCATTCCTTCTAGGCGGCCTATTTGGTCGGCGAATGAGGCTTGCTTATTCCTTACTCGCAGAGAATGAACGGCCTTTTCTCGACGCTCATCAAGCTGGGCTAATTCTTTGACTATTGCGTCCCGCTCGGCTAGATACGGTGATATTGAATTTGAAAGCTCTTCATCCATTATTTCTCTGGCTTTATTTTTCTCCAGATATAGTTCTGCAAGGAGTGAGTTGGCGGAATCTAAATCTGATCTATTATCAGATATCAACTGCTTAAGATCTTTCGACCTTCTTTTGATCGACGTTAACTCGCTTTTTAAGCGCGTGTCACTTGGAATATCAAATTTATCGGATATGTCACCAATTTCGATAATGGTTTCGCAAACAGGGCAGCTTGTCTTTTCCTGTATATCTCTGCCGATAAAATATTTGGCAGATAGGCTTGATTCGATTTTATCAATATCATTTTGGTAATCGTTGAAAAGTCGGCTAAATCTTTCAATATTTCTCAAAGCTTTACTCTTTGCTTCTTCTTGCTGCTCAATATTCAAATTAATTGTGTTTAGAGCATCTTTAAGACCTTCATATAATTCATTATCGCTCGTCATTCGCTTGTTTAAATCTGAAAACCGAGATTTCACTTCAACTTTAATAATATCTATTTTGTTTATTTCTTCATCTAGATCATCAGAGCTTTTAAATTCAGTCTGAGTCAAAAAATGGCTTATAGCGGAATACTGGTTTGATAGCAGTGTCTTCTCTTGTGTTTTGCTTGCTATATCTACTTCTATCTCGGAAATTCCTGAGTCGAGAACATTAAATATGTATTTAAAAACTTCCCTGTTTTTTGTTTCGAGTACATGGTTTCCAATGTTTAGCATGTGAGTGCTTCCAACATCATCTTGATCCAAGTAAATAAACTTGAATAGGTCTAGGAAACTGAGCCTAGCAGTTTCTGATGAATCTTTTGTTGGAGCTTGCTTTAACCGAACAGCGGGGAGTTCTAGCGCATCAAGAAGAAATTCGGAAAGACTTTTATTTTGATCATCTCCTTTAGTGACACTGGACTTGTACTTTTCAGGAAAGGAGTTTGATATTTCAGAATACTCACAAGAATATACGTCAACATCTCTGGCAGGATTGAAAATATCTCTGCTGATGCAGTAGGGTGTTCCATTTACCGTTATTTCAAGGATGGCATATTTTACTGATGAAGAAATTTCTTCGTCGATTTTGATCTGCTTTCCACCAAGAAGATAGCAAACAAGCCTGAGTATACTCGACTTTCCTGTATCAGCATCGCCATAAATTACGTTTATTCCGGGATGAAATGTAACTCTATAGTCTTTTCTATGCCCGTGCAGTATTAAATTCTGTAAAAGCAAGCCTTGAGAGAGATCCATTATATTCCCTGTTTTAATACTGTGTTTATATACCCATTAAGTTTGCTAGGGCTCTGCGATTGAAGTGATGAAAGTTGTTCGATAAACAGTTTTATCTTTCGGAAGTACCCATTTTCTAATTTTCCTGCGATGAATTTTCCGGTGTCAGTCAGGTCAAACAAAAATCCTTCTGAGCTAGAATATTCAAACGACAAATATTGTTTAGATGAAAGTATTTTTATCATTATCATAAGTCGATCTCGATCAAAGAGTTCATCGACGTTTACAGAAAGTGTGTCCACTGTGTAATAGTCAACATCATCAATGGCGATTTGATGCTTGTTTGCTAACATTAGAACTTTGTTCAAGAAGGCTGGCTTAGTGACCAGGAAGTAGAACGATTGAATCTTGTCAATCGTTAGCACTTTCTTATTTCGAGAAGTTTGTGCAAGGCTCCCGAGTATCAGGAGAAGTACGCCTAAGTTGTAGTGTAGCTCTCGCTCTGGCTGAATATATGGAAGTTTATTCACTTTTACCCTCCGTTAAGAGGTTTCTCAGTGAGTCTATTGAACCGTCTTTTACCCACCAAATATTTTCATCTTTTGAGTTGGCGAGTTGGTGAAGCATTCCTTGTTTGTGGATAGCATTAATAAACAGAATAAACGTGTCTAAAAACTTTTTATCCTCTTTGAGAATTGTTTCATGTACATCCGCCAGCAATAACCCAGAGTTTGGAATTCCATCGTGTATATATTTCGTATAACTATTCTGATAAACTTTTCGTATTTTTGTGTATAGTTCAGCTAGTCGTTTTTGATCCGATGAATTACTAAATATTTTCCTTATATACTCTGCATTTAAAAAAGCTTCCTTGGCTTCTCTTATTGTCGTGTTGTGTATGTGAGCTGAGATTAATTTTAAGACAAACAGTTCATCATCAAAGTCCGTTTCCTCTTCAAGTTGTTTGATTTCTAGGCTAGATATTCCAGGATCGTTCTTTTCAAAATCTAATATTATTTGTTTGACAGCGATAACGGTCGTGCTGGCTGAGTTCTCAGGTTTCGTAATACTGGTGTGATCTTCGTCTACTGAGATTGCATCCGACTTTTCTTTATCTATCGGTACTGCGCTTGTTTTTTTGACTACCGAATCGTGCACACCATAGAAATACTTTGTGATTGGTCTTAAGCTGGTTTTTAGCCATTTGTCATTAATCTTGTGAATAAAATCGTTGAGTGGTGAAAGTCCTTCTATCTGAAGGTTGTCACTTATCAATTTTCCAAAAGTTGCAGCCTCTGCTCCTTGATGGGGTACAGCCAAAGAGATAAAGAGTTTGATCTTTGGTAATGTCTTTTCTTCAATATCTTTTGTTATAGCACTTTTTGTTACTAAGCCGCCCATACTATGAGCAACAACGATAATATTGTCGTATGATTGTAGTTTGAATCGGATTTCAGTTCTAAGTAAGTTTCCGATTTCCTCAATGCTTATATTATTGGCCAGTTTTCCATGTGATGTTCCAAATATACGCTTAACAAAAGTTGAAACCTTACCGGCCTTGGCGAAAAGATTTAATAACTTGGTGAAGTATGAAAAGTGAGCTATGTCATAATTCCCTGATATTTCTAAATCATCGGAAAGTAATTCGGGGAAGGAACGTGCCTCCCCATTCTTCCAGGTCGCCTCTCCACCACAAAATCCATGAACAAATAGGATTAGGTTCTTTTTATTTTGCTGAGAAATGAATTCAATCATTTGGCTTTGCCTTTATATGAATCATTAACATCTTTGCTAATTACCTTCCTGGTTGCCACACTTCATGGAAGGTATTCCTTCATCGACTTGTAACCACGCCAAATCGAGAGAGCACCAAATATGAGCCTCCGGTTTGACGCTAGGATCTTCATCAAGGGTGGGAACACGAACAATGACATGCGACTGGGCTGCGCGCCCCGCAACTGCGAACCGCAGATTTAGTTATGGCTGGTAATGATCTAATAATCGCCATTGAATCACGTTAAGTGATAGACAGCAACGGGTCGTTACCGAATATGACAATAAAAATTGACACACTTAATCCAGGTTATTACAAAACAATATCTCCTTTGTTAATTTGACCTTCCTGCAAGCGTTTCTGCATTTCGTTTTCCTTTTCGGCATCGAAGATGTCGATAGCGGTATTCATCGAAATAATGTTTTTCAATACCAGATTACAAAGTCCGTAACGCAAGGCGACAAGTTTCACGAGTCGCTCATCGCCGGGATGCTCCTTGGCTAAATTTTCATTGTTGGTGGCTAATTTGGGGTCTAGGCAGAAGTTTTTTGGCTTGTCGTCAGGCCAAAGCTTTTCGTCGCCCTCAGCAAAAACTGCACTAGAGAAAATCCAGAGCGCCAATAGTAATCGTTCCATGTCTATCCCTCCAATTTGAGACTTACCTTGGCAGAAGTGTAGCGCCAACCCTGATTGACGCCAAGTTTCTGCGTTAGCCTAAATTAGGTTTATGCAACGCTCATCATCATGCCTGGGATTATTCACCCAATCGCCGACCGGCGTTGTAACCATATTGGCGTAAGTTGAGTTTTCAAGTAAGTCATAGGCGTCATTGGTATTAGATGTTATGTTGAGCCAGTCGTGATAACAGCCTGCCGGTATGATCACTGGCATGCGCTCATGAATGGGTTGCATTAGCTCATTTGCTGCTGTTGTAATGATCGTGCAGGAATACAGCGTTTCGACTTCGTGTTGCCACTGTTCCCATAAACCGGCGAAGGCGAATAGCTGATTGCCCTGATGATGAATATGGAATGCCTGTTTTCCGGATTCCAACTTTTGCCATTCGTAAAAACCTTGTGCGACGATCAGACAGCGGCGTTTTTGAAATGCGGCACGGAAGGATGGTTTTTCGCGAATCGTTTCGGCACGCGCATTGATCAGGTGATGGCTGTTTTTGGTGTCTTTGGACCAGGACGGCACCAAGCCCCAGAAAAGATTCACCGCTTTCAGCGATTTGTCTTCCAATTCGACAATACAGAGAATTTTCCGCGCCGGTGCGATGTTGTAACTGGGCTGGTATTTTGGCAGGCGCGAGAGTTGGAAATGCTCCGCAATCTCTTCAGGTGAGGCTGTCAGCTGAAATCGTCCGCACATGATTTTCTAATCCTCTCTGGCTTACTGCCACCCTTGTAACCATTGCCCGGTATCCGTCAGGTCTCGCCAAGGCAGGATAAAGCTGCGGCGCGAATAGATCGCTTCCAGCTCGATGTGTTCGACAGGCGCATCCGTCAATTCGGGCTTGATCAGTTGGGTGACCAGAAAATGCTTTTCCTTGCTTTGGGGCTTAGCGGCAGTCCATTTGCTCAACAGTAATTTGTTCGGATTCAGACGGCGAGTAGTTGAATCAGGCATCGGAATGTCTCCTGCGAATAGATTCATGGGTTGGACTCGAGCGTAAATGTATTACCTGAGTTTTCTTTAACGCCTTGACCAAGGTCATATAGGTATCGCGATCAAATGCCGGTCTGCCTTGCTCCAGCAATGCGTGGACTTCGTCATCGCTGCGCGCAGTACCGAGATAACACCAATGATCGATCACGTGCAAATCGTCTTCCTCGCGAATGCCATGGCACTGGGGTAAGGCCAACTACTTAGTTTGAGTTTACTCATGGCGGTCAGTAAACGCGTGGCATGTTCCAATCCGGATTCTTTGCCGACGCAGGCGCCACGACAGCGTTTGAGTTGATGGGCAAAGCACGGTTTGCCGCTGCCGATCTTTTCAAAACCGAGCACGCCCAGGCATAGCTGATGTTGTTCGGCCAAACTGCGCAGCGCTTTTTCGGCATCTCGTTTAGTACCGTACAAGCCATATAAACTATCCTGCGCGCCAAAGTCCAGATCGTTGGCCCAAGTCAGACGCGGCAACAGCTGATCCTGTTTTTGCTCCAGTTGCCAAGCACAGAGTGCATTTTTACGCCGCAGCCGTTGGTTATGCACCGGTGTCATTTGTTTGATCAACTTGGCTTCGGTCAATAATGCACCCAGTTTGCCGCCGGTTTCAATCCAGTCGATACGCTTGGTCTGCTGCGACAAACTCATTTCCTTGGCGTGGCGATGATCGGCGGCAAAGTGCGATAGCACCCGCTGGCGAATATTGACGCTTTTGCCAATATACAGCGGCAAGTCGTTTTCGCCATAGAACAGATAAACGCCGGGACCTTCCGGCAATTCATGAATCAGATTCGGGTCCAGTTGCGACGGCAGGCTGGAGCGTTGCACCAGATTTTTAACCGTGGCTTCGATAGCCTCGGCCGAAAACTGCTGATGAGCATGCTGCCAGAACTGATGAATCAATTGGGCATCTGCTAAAGCGCGGTGGCGTTCCTTGGCGGTCAGTTGATGGCGTTCGATCAGGCTATCGAGATTGTGCCGGTGATACTGCGGATACAGTGTCCGCGACAACTTCACCGTGCACAGCACTTGCGGTTTAAACAGCAAACCGACCCGTTTGAATTCATTTTTCAGAAAACCGTAATCAAAGCGGGCGTTGTGGGCGATGAACAACCGTCCTTGCAATAAGGCATCCACGTCCTTGGCCACCTGTTCAAAGCTGGGTGCGTTTTCGACCATGGCGTTGCTGATACCGGTCATCTGTTCGATGAACAACGGAATCCGCATCTGCGGATGAACCAGTTGACTCCATTCCCGCACGCCATCGTCGTCCACCAGGACAATGCCGATCTCGGTAATACGGTCTTTGGTGGCAGAGCCACCGGTGGTTTCCAGATCGACAAAGGCTAAGGGTTGCATGTTTATGTCCTACCGGTAAGTGCGCATCTGGCCGACCAGTACGCCCTGTATGATGACTTGCGACGGATGGAAGCGCATGGCTTCCATGCTGGAATTGGCGGGAATCAATAACACCTCATCCGCTGTCTGCTCGATGACCTTCAATGTGGTTTCCTGGTTGTCGATTAGGGCGACCACAATTTCACCGTTGTGGGCGTGACTGCGTTGTTCGATGACGACCCAATCGCCATCCAGTATGCCGGCTTCGATCATGGAATCCCCCTTAACTTTAAGTACATAACAGACCTGTTCGGTACGAAGTTGAACGGGGACATTGACCCATTCGGTATGCTCAATAGCCTCGATCGGTTTGCCGGCGGCAATGCTGCCCACCAAAGGCAAAGCGTGGATCCGATGTTGGTCAGATTCACGCAAGGCCAGGGCCTTCTCCGTCAGCCGAACTCCTCGATGTTTGAGCCCCATGGCTTCGACAAAACCGGCATCGATCAATCCGCTCAGCGTCAAATGTAACGAACCCCGCGACTTCAAGCCGAGCGCCTCACACAGTTCACTCAACGACGGTGGCCGTGGAAACTGCGCCTGGTTATCCAGCAAGAAATCCAAAATAGCCTGTTGTTTTCGGGTTAAGGCGCTCATGTGGCAAAAAAATACGGCTCAACTAAATTGAGAACAATCATAGAACGTTTGTATTTTCGATGGTAGTCTTATGTCGTTAAAATTTTTTGTAGCTCACCGTGATACCCATGACCGAATCATTGCCTTTTTCGATCCTCAATCCCGCACAACCGTTACCCGCAATCCGTGACGGATTGGCTTGGTTTCATCTTGCCAAACCGGAAAAGAAACGACGATTGCCGCTGTTCATCAGCAAAGTAGCCGCGGGTTTTCCATCGCCTGCCGATGATTATGTGGAAAAGACCCTGGATTTGGAGGAATTGCTGATTCAAAAACCGGCGGCGACTTTTTTTGTGCGCGCCCAAGGCGATTCCATGCTCGGTGCCGGCATTCATCCCAACGACATTCTGGTGGTCGACCGCTCCAAGGAACCGATGCCCGATAAGATCGTGATCTGCGCGATCAATGGGGAATTGACGGTGAAGCGTCTGATGGTTACTGACGGCCAATGGTGTTTGCAAGCCGAAAATCCGGCGTATCCGGATATTCCCTTGACCGAGGATCTGGAAACTGTGTTTTGGGGGACGGTGACCAATGTGATTCATCCGGTGTAAGCATGTCCGAACAACCGCGTATCGCGCTGGTGGACGCCAACAATTTTTACGTGAGTTGCGAGCGGGTGTTCCGGCCGGACCTTAATGACAAACCGGTCATGGTGCTCAGCAATAACGACGGTTGTGTGGTCGCGCGTAGCCAGCAGGTTAAAGATTTAGGCATCAAAATGGGTGTACCGTTATTCCAGGTCCAACATTTGGTCAATCAGCATCAAATCCAACTATTTTCATCGAACTATACCTTGTACGCGGACATGTCGGCACGGGTGATGAGCTTGCTGGAAGAATTTACGCCGCGCATGGAAGTGTACTCCATTGATGAAGCGTTTTTGGATTTAACCGGCGTGTACCCTTGTTATCAAGATCCGATTGCCTATGGCCAACGCATCCGAAAGGCGATTGCTCGGCAAACCGGCATTCCGGTGTGTGTCGGTATGGGACCCACCAAGACCCTGGCCAAGCTGGCTAACTTCGCCGCCAAGAAATGGAAGCAAACCGGCGGTGTCCTCGACCTTACCGACCCCGTCCGTCGGGAAAAGCTGATGAAAGTCGTTCCGGTCGAAGAAGTCTGGGGGATTGGCCGACAAACCACGAAACGCCTTAATCAATTAGGCATTCAAACCGTCTGGGACCTGGCCAACCAGTCGCCTAAAACCATCCAGGCGCAATTCAACGTCGTGGTCGCTCGTACGTTGATGGAGCTGAACGGTACCGCCTGTCTTGATCTGGAAGACGTGGCCGCGGATAAACAACAAATCGTCTGTTCACGGTCGTTCAGTCGAAAACTGACAGAGCTGGAGGAGTTAAATCGAGCCCTGTCGGCATACTGTACCCGAGCGGCGGAAAAACTACGCCGGCAACAGTCAGTGACCGGTTGCGTCAGTGTGTTTATTCGCACTAATCCGTTTGCCGTTCAAGATCCCCAGTACCAGCGATCGGCAACCGTTAAGTTGGATGCGGCCACCCAGGATACCCGCACAATTATTCGCGTCGCACTGTCGAGTTTAAAAGCCATCTACAAACCTGGCTTTGGCTATCAGAAGTGCGGTGTCCAGCTGAGCGCGATTCGACCAGCCGCATCGCCCTCACAGTTCGATCTCTTCGACTTGATCTGTGAGAGTATGCCGCCCGATAACGCCATCCTGATGCAAACCCTGGACACCATCAATCGACGATTCCCCAAAGCGGTTACGATCGCGTCATCGGGCTTCGATAACAGTTGGAAACCCAAAGCCGAACGCATTTCACAACGCTACACCACCGATTGGCGAGAATTGGTCGTCGTTCGCTAATCCCATAACTTAATGCAAGTTGAACGGTTGAGCTTCCTCAGGCTCCAGTTGTATACACATCAATTCAAAATAGCGATCGAAGTTACCTGTGAATTCGATGATGGGGAGAAGTGCGGCGAAAACCACGCGGGGAACATTGACTTTGTTCAGCAGTTCGTTGATGTCTTCAAATATTGACTTAGCGTCATGGCCTGCCAAGACCGGCCAAACGAATACGGTTGATAGCTCTTCAGCGCTATCGAAAAATGCCACCCGAATTTCACTGGGTACGCCATCGACACCGTGTGTACTGATCAGTGCTTTTGATGTTTGATGATCTTGGGTTTCCGACGATGCCGTGTAGAAAAAACCGACGGCATGCAGCAAATAGATGCCCGGTGAAACGGCCATGCTAAGCGCACTAGGTGTTGCAATATCCCAGATGACGTGCCCGGTTTGGCCGTTCATATCCTCTTTGAAGGCTTCGGACCATTGTTCAAGCCTGGCTTGATTCAATGCCTGATCCATGTCTGAACAAAACAATTGTCGTGTCGGATCATCCCAAACCACCACCCCAACCAAAAACCGCAAAACGATGCGCCCCTCCGAACTCGGCGTGAGATGCGTTCTGAACGAATGGTTCGATTCCGCGGATGAAATGCCGGACTGAGCTTGCTGCGTTAACTGACGGTTGATGTGACGAATTTGGCTGGGTAACCAGTTAATTTCTTCGGCTGCGAATAGTTCGTCATGGATGGCGATAGCGTGTTCATCATTGATCAGTCCGAAGGTTTGGAACAATTGTTGAATACGTTGAGGATTGGCGATGCGATTTGGCAACGCCTTATCAAGATCGGTGATGATGACCATCGGAATGGCAAATACGATCGCCGCCTCATTTGGGGCTGTTGCTGACCCTAAGTGCGTTAATTCGGCAGCCGAAATAATGCGTTCGGTTAACAGTAAACGCCCATCGATGTCAGTCGATCGTTGCATGGCAGACATCAAAATATCGTCTTGACCTTGCTCGACACAGTTCTCGATCATTTCCTGCAAATGCGATTGGGACACCGACGATTCTGGATTGATGGCAAGTTGGAATGAGGTTGTCATGAGTGCCTGAACGAGTTGCTGAGAGGTGGCATCAATAACGGAATGGCTTTGCATGGCATTTCTCCTGGGTTGAGGTTGATGGGTAAACTGGAAATGAATTTTTGTGGTGCGTCCGGTGTAGGTAGCTGGTGACATCCATAATTTGCCTACACCCGCTTTTGCGTATTGGCCAACAGCACGTTGACGGCGTAAGCCACGACAAAAACGCCTACCGGGACGGCTTGCGGCGGAATCGGAAACGGCAAGGTCAAACTGACCAGCAGCAGATACATAGCCCCAAGAATCAAATAAAGGCTGTAGCGATGCGCCATGGGGCTGGGGTAATCGAAATTGGTCTGGCTGATCTTGCGCCGTACCAGTCCGTCGACGACAAACGGCAGCAAGGCGGCTGCCAGGTACGGTAACCAGATACACGCCGTGGTCAGGCGTTTGATCATTTGAAAGATCGTGTCCCACAGTACGTTGAGTCGGCTTTCGATAAAGGGAAACAAATCGTTACGCCCCACATCCTCGAAGCCTTTGGACATCTGCCGCTCGCGCTCAGTGGGGATGAAATAGCGGAACACGCTGTCGCGGATGCCGGTGGTGACAAACAGACGATCGAACCAGTGCTGCGCGGTTTTGCTGATCTGCGATTCTTTGGCGGCGCCAAAGTAGCCGATCATCATCTGATCTTCGGCGCGCTGCAGTTCGCGGGTCCAGCGATCCGACACAAAACTGGCCACCAGGATCACTTCCAGTAGCCAAAGCATCAGGCTAAACAACAGATTGCGGGTCATGAGCCGGCACCTTGGCGATTCTGTTGTCGGTCCAGTTCCGACCGCAAAATCGGCAAGCGGCCTTTGACGATGCGACCACCGGATAACTTGGCGATGTAATGCAAGTCCGGCAGTTGTCCGAGTAACTGCGGGGCAAACAAATCACCTTCTTCTTCCATCAGGCGTTCACCGACATTGCCAGAGAACACCGTAGGATTGGTCGCGCTGGTGGCGACGCCTTGGGTGCGCATGATGTATTTCAAACGGGTTTTGGGCAGATTGTCGGTGATGTACTGCTGGGTCTCGCTGTCCATGATCCTGAGCGCGATCAGGTTGTTGACGTTGCCCAGCACTTGCCGGGCTTTGTCCTGAGAACCGGTGCGGGCGGCAAAGTCGGCAAAGGTCTGGGTGGCGATGAACAGTCGAATCTTGGCGCCGCGGCCTTTGTTCAGCACTTGAATGAAGGGATCGTTGATGACTTCCGCTGCCTCGTCGACGAACACATTCACCGGTCGGTCCGAGACACCATAGTTATAACGATCGCCGGCAACGGCGGCCAAATCCGCCAACAGAATCGAGCCAATCGCACTGCCCACCATGCCATCCGATAACGAGTCCAAGCCAATGTAAGCCACCTGGGCTTTTTCGATGATATGGCCGGTATTGGTGATGGGACGCAAGTCATCTACGTCGTGCGGATTCGGTGACAGCAAAGGCCCCAAGGAACCTGAGGTCAGCATGTTCATGATCGGAATCAAGGAAGCAACCATCTTGCTGAAATGTGCCCGGTCGTGTTCGAACAAGGACAACAGGCCTTCCAAATCCAGATTCGGTAATTGATACTGCACGACCTCCCGATAAAACCGCACCAATCCCACCGCTTTGGAATCGATGTCCTTGGCATTCTTCAGGTAAGGCCGCGCCTCTTGCCGCCAATGGCCCAGGTTGTTGTCGAAATAGCGTTCCAAAGCTTGAATCACCAACGTCGAAGGACCGCCTTCCAAGTAACGCCGTAATTTCACCAAAGTCGGACGTTCCTCGATCACCATCAAGCCCTGAATCACGTTATCCAGCGATTTTTGGCCAAAGGCCTTGAACGGATCGTTGCTGCTTTCGCTGGGCGAAATGGCACTGATGCGGCTGGCGATTTCCGAAGGTCGGTTGAAATTGTGCAAGGGATCGAGTCGTACACTGTCTTCCGGAAACGCGGGGTGGAAATACACGAATCGATCCGGGCGCTTGGCCAAGGCACAAGCCCGTTTGGCGCAGGTCATCAAATCCTTGTCGCCCTTGGGATCGATAATGATCACCGCTTCGCCGCGCAACACGGCTTGTGTCACCAACACGTCAAAGGCGCGCGTTTTACCGGCACCGGTGGTACCAACCAGCAGCGTATGGCCGGCGGTATGCTGCAAGGGCTGACGAATATCGCTTTCGGACACTTCCAAACCGTGAATCCACGCCGAGCCCATACGTTGATGATCGCTCGGAATCAGCGTCGATACATCCCGTTTCAAGATCTCATAGGCCAATTGCGCATGCTTTTGCACCCAATCGAATCCCCAGCCGAACCACAAGGCCTCGGGATGCTGTTTCACCATCGCTACCAGCTTTTCGGCATCCAGGTATTGAAAACGAAACTGCCGCAACCGGCGTTTGCGGTACCAAAGACTCAGCGCCGGCGACAACCGCCAACACGCCATCACGCCGCACGCCGTCATCAACCAGTCGAAGGGTTCGCGCGGCAATCCTGACCAGCGGCTGGTGAAATGCGCCAAACCAGCACCGCCCAACCAACCCGAGATGGCATACACCTCGAAGATCGGCCGCCAGGGAAACTGATAGTCGTAATCGGATTTCATGGCGTACGCCGCAGTTGTAAACAGGTACCGACACTTCGGAAATCACCATGACTGGCAAGTTCTCGCATTAACTGGGTGCGGGTCAAGCCAGGTGTGTTATTCAGAAAATTCGCTATGGCTTGTTCGTCCACTTCAAGCCATGTCGCGTCATCTCCAGCCACTGCCGTTCGCGCGGGTGCTTGTTGCAATTCGTCCATCCAGTGTCTGATGGCTTGCCGGTAGTGCTGCTTTTTGTGGGCGCCCGTGTCCGATTTCGCTTTGGAATACTTAGTTTTCACGTGCTCGGGGTTGTCGGGTACCAGTGAAGCAGACTTGGGTGTGGCGTTATCCGGCAAGGGTTTGGCATCGAGAGGCGTTTCCGGATTGGTTGCGGGTGTGCTGGACGATACCGTTGAGGGCTTTAGGGTATTTTCTGACGTGGGTTCGGACTTCTGTTCCCGTGTCTGACCTGACAATTCCGATTCAGTCAGTTGAGGCCGATGGGCATTGGGCATAGTCGTGTTGGCTAAAAGCTGTTTGAACATGCCGCTTGGTTCACTGGCGAGAAGTACGCCACGGACTTGCTGGATCTCTCTAACCTTACGCATAGGCGAAAGCACATCGGTCACCAACCAGCCTTTTTCCTCCAGGACGCGAATAAACTGATTGGCTTCCAGCTTGAGTGCATCCGGCGTCTTGGGAAAACTCAGCAAGCACTGTTGCTGCACCTCCAAAATATCCGTGCCCCAGCGCCAGTGTTCAGCCGTGACTATACTGGCCATTTGAATCAGCCAGCGTCCTGCTTGACCTTGCGATGCCAGCCAGTGTCGGGCCACGTCACTTTGATCTTGCTGAGTATTGTTCGGTGCAAGGGAGTCTGACTCGACTTCAATCACGCCTGTCGAGTCGCTGCTTGGCGATTTTGGCGTGGTGTCGTTTTGATGAGGATCGACCATTTCTCCCACCTCGAGACCCGCATGATCGCTTAACCCACTGCCACTGTCTGCTAGCGCATCCATAGCCAAAATTGCCGCTAAATCGGCGGGTAAGATCGGTTCAGCGACGTGTTCACTTTTGGGCTCGTCCGCGGTGATTTTGACCGGGTTATCATGCGCCTTCACTTTTCGCCGCTTGCCAACATTGGTTTTAGGTTCGCTCGTAGACTGGGAAATTGACGGGGTTTGATCAGCAACAGGTGACTCGGTCTCGTCCTTCACTTCGGCACCAATCACAGCGACCGGCGGTTCACCGCTATACACCAGCTCGATCGAGGCCAAGCGCAACATGAACAAGCTGCCATTCAGACTCTCGGTTTGCATGTGCCAATAACGAAACCGTCCGCCGTTGGCTAGAGATTTTGGAATCGCGAGCCCGCGTTCGATCAAAATATCCGCCAGGGTATCTTCATCGCGCGGGATGCCGGGGATATGATCCTTATCCAACAGGCTCAGGATTTCTTTAACGGCGGTACGCCAGACGATATACAGACCGTCTTCGAATCGCCAAATCCTGGCACCCTTTTCGTTGGCTAGCCATTGACCGGATTTAATCAAACGGCGCATGGCATCGCACAGGTAGCGTTCAACCGGCATGCCCATCGCGGATTCCAAACCGTGGTAGTGGGCCTTCAAATCCCGTTCCACACTCATGCAATCGGCGGCCATCACCAGCGCATAGCATTTGGAGCCCCGATCCAGACCATGGATGGTTTCCAACAAAGCTTGCATGATCTCAGGGCCTGGCTCCAGAATGAAGGCACGCGATTCGCGGGTCAAAACCCGCTCGATGACCAGGGCAGAAAACTGTTCATGGCGTTTATGCCGATTCTCACGCCAGCGTAAAAAATAGCGCTCGATGTGATGCTGGTTAGCCCAATCCGTCAGGTTTTCATCGCAAGGATTCCAAGTGTGTTCACCCTGTTGGTCGATCACGGCCATGTCGGATACCGGTTTGCCGATGTCATGCAGCAACCCGGCAAAACACACAGCCAGTCGCCAGCGCAGTTCCAGGGATTTTCGGACTTTAGGGGTGGCATCGGTGGCAAACAGACAGTCTTTGGAAGCCAACGTGGCCCAGTGCGCGACCTCCAACCCATGTCGAAACAAGCCGCCAGCCCCTCGATGATGATGCGACTCCGATGCCGGCAGCAGATGACTGAAGGCGGCATAACGCGCGATCACCGGCAATACGATGCTTTGAAACAGTGCCTCCGGTAGCGCTAAGGTCTGTTCGATGGTCTGAATCAGTTCGGCTTGGGTACCGAGAACGCGTGCCACCGGCGCGGCCGGCAGCCCCTTCATGAAGGGCGGGTAACGGGGAATCTCGTCTTCCTGGATGGCCGGGCAAGGCACAGGTACGGGTTGACTCGCGCCAAACCAACGTTGCAGCCAAGGAATCCGAAATGAAGATTGATGGGTTTTCATGGCGACCCATCATGCCTAACTTTTTTTCGAGATCATCTTCGAAATCGCAATAATTATCGCGATTTCGAAGATGAGCCCTAAAAAATAATGCTTACTGTGTTGAGTCTTCAAAAATCGACTGGAGACGACATGAGTATCCGAAACACCCCCGTTAGCACACTAATTCCCATCCTGATCTGTATGGGCTGTAGTACCTTACCCGCGCCGTCTGACCTGGTCAGCGAAACCGTCATTGAATCGCTGGTTCCACCGGCCGAGTTAGCCTGGCGCCTCGACCACGCTAGACAGCCCACTCGTTTGGGCGGTTCGGTATGGTGTACCTCATCCATCGAACATGTGGTCAGACGCGATGATCCGGTAGGGTCAACCATAACGGATTCCTCCTTGGATGAACCCGTCAGAAATGAAAGCGCCGAAGTTCCCGATCCCATGACCCTGGAACGGGCTTGGCGCAAATACTGTCATCATCAACTGGACCTGACCGACGTAGAGCGCGAGATGCTCCAGCAAAACCCACCTCCGGTGACTTCGTCATCCACGCACTGCGATCCCCGCAGTTTGAAAAAGTGAGGTGGGTATGACTCAAAATACCGTCACGTCACTGACCAATTTGACCGAACGCTTCCAGTCATTGACTGAACGCAAGAAAGCCCAGCCCCGACGCGTGGAGTCGCTAGCGACACTTCCCAGTTGGCCAGCCGGTATGCGCGGCACCCCGAATGCCTGTTTGCGCAGTGCGTTGTTTGCTGGTGTGCAGGGCAATGAGCGGATAGCGTACAAAAAGCGCACCTTACTGGCAGCTGTCGAGGGCATCGAAGTCCGTTATCTGGGCGTTCAGCTCAATCAGTCCGATCTGGACGTCTGGATGCAGATCGTGCACCTGTCCAGAATGCAATTGCCGGGCTTTAGCGTCACCTTCAGTGCGCACGCGCTGCTGATGGCGTTAGGCCGATCGACCGGCAAAAGTCAGCACGAATGGTTGAAGGAATCCATGGCGCGTTTAGGCGGCGCCTTCGTCGAAATCACCTACCACGGTCGGCAGACGTTTGGTGAAAAAGGGTTTCTGCGCTACCACCGCGACGAAATCACTCAGCGCTATGTGGTGGAACTGACCGAGTCGATGTTACGACTGTTCGAAGACGGTTACACCCATATCGAATTCGAACAGCGACAGCAATTGCGTAAACATCCCCTGGCGTTATGGCTGCATGGCTTCCTGTCGTCGCATGCCGCACCGTATCCGTTGAAACTGCAAACGCTTTACCAACTCAGTGGCAGTAGCACCCAAAATCCCCGCGACTTCAAACTGCGGATGCGTAAAGCCTTGCAGGCCTTGGTCACTATCGGCGCTATTGAGCACTTTGAAATCGATGAGGATGTCGTCAAGGTCCAAAAACAACCCACACCCACGCAAAAACGGCATCTCGAACTCAGGCAACATTAACCAAAATGGCACGGCATTCGACTGACGCACTTTTAGCCCGGTCGATGCCGCCCCGACACGGCATTCGGCTGACGGGCACACGGCATTCGACTGACAGAGGCACGGCATTCGGCTAACAAGGTAACGGCATTCGACTGACACCCCACGGCATTCGGCTAACGCAAAGCACGGCATTCGGCTGACAAAACACACGGCATTCGACTAACGCTTGGTCAATTTTTTGAAATCGCTGTAAGCCATGTTAGGCGTGGCCTACAGCGATTTTCAACGACTCGAAAAATCGGGTGCTAATCTATTTATAATCTTTTTTTAATCTTATACATCAAGTAACCCTCCACTACGTACTATATAGTTATAACAGCATGATATATATGACTTAGTATAATGGTACATGTACTATTAACATGTACTATTAGTACATATCATGCATATTTGCGATTTCCATTTTTTAGCAAGGTAAGATTGGTCGATTTGTAAAATAAGTGTTCAACGGAAAAGTCGAACCTTGCAAAGGCTGAGTCTGCAATTTCTGGACGAAAGTCTGCGATTTTCAGCTTCGTCCTAAAAAAGTAGCGATTACCTTGAGCAGGCATTATGCGTATTCCGCTGCAAACCAGCTACCCGTTGCGATTAAATGTCGGTCAATGATTGCAATCGCAAAACTGCCCTTAACCCCGAGGCGATTACGACGGGGATGAAAGGCGGCTTTTAAATGTGGGTAATATGGAAATCGACCAACTCCTGCCTGTCGCGTTTCTCCAAACTGGCCAGTCAGTAAAATCCAGAGTGTGCAGGTTGGAGATCAACAAAGCGGCCATTGGCGACCTCAATCAAACGGCCAAAAGCAGAAGTTATAGGCATAGAGAAATATGTCATTTGAGCGACTGCTCCGATCATAATAACTGCCGTACAGCTAACTGATTCTACCTGTGCAAACTCTTGTTCCAAGCCAGCAGGAATACATCTCGGTCATACTGTCGTTAGCAACTTATATCGAAGGCTCGACACCTGATGAATAAGTTGATCCACCTGGTAGCACATGATGCGATTATCATTGAAATCCTTTGCCTTCTGCAGATCCGCAATAGCCAAATCTATCTCCCGAATTGCTGCGTCAACCGTAATCCTTGAGTCCGATCTGTTAACAAGTGCAACGTGTACCTGGGCACGTCGTTCATACCATCTGAAATTATCTCCAACCTGAAGTTCAATAGCCGCCGTTGCCACAAAAAGTGCAGAATCAAATTTGTTTCTTCCGAATTCAGCGTCAAACCAGAGCTCAAATAATAGAGGCTTACGCTGACCTAGTGAGTACGCTTGCTCAAACACACTGCTTGCCTGATCCTGATTTGGAGGGTCTTGCTTGAGACTAAAACGACCTATAGCAAGTAATAAGTCAGGATGGGGCTTATTCAATTTCTTAGATGCGTCTGTAACTGTTTTCAAAGCATCTCTGGGGTTTTCACTTTTAAGCAGCGCGACTGCTTGTGAAATGGCTTGTCCTACAATTCCTGAACGCTTTTGAAGAGAGAGCCCAATTGCGTCAGTACGAGCGCTCTTAGCTGACTTATTAAGAGCCGTATGGTCAATGCCAAGCTTTTGTCCTAACTCAAGCACGAGAAGCCCTGTATTAGGCTCCACTGTATAGCGAGCTTCTTTAGCAATCGAGGGAGCACTTACAAGAAAAAGACCTTTTAATTCCTGAATTGCATCTCCAATAGTTTGATCCGTATAAGAAAGAATTTGCTTAAGCTCAACATAACTTACATTTCGTTCCAGACTAATGACGTAGAGAACACGCTTTGCTTCTCGGCTAAGTTGCTGAACTTCGCGTTCAAGGGCCGCCTTCCGGGCTTCAAGCCCTTTCTCTCCGGTCCATTGTTTGATTGCTTGCTCCAGCGAAAGCCCCCTCCGCTCAAGGCGTAGCATAGAATCGGTGAAAAGCGGTGAGCCACCACTTAAATCGTGGATATGGGCAATCTTAGAATCTTTGATTAAAGTTAATCCATACCTCTCTCTCGTTAACCGTATATATTCTCGAAATTCGTTGATTAACAACCCGTTAAGCTTCAGAACGTTGTCGGGGGAATACGACAAATTTACACGGGTAGTTAGTAATATTTTTGTCTTAGCTGGAATCCGCATACCAAATTCGAGAGTGCGCTGCTGATCTTCGGGAGACAGAGAGTCAATATCATCAATCACAACGAAACTTGGTACAGCAGCGCAGCTTTCCAAAGCCAACTGCTGCAATTCTCGCGAATCACAATCTTTGAAATCAGACTCAACACATCCATGTGCAGTTGCTATTGCAATAAAAAGAGATGGAGCATCGAAATAATCTATCCCAGAGTTTTTGCGATAGCTATCCTCTGACGCAACGAACTGTTGCTTTTTTGCAGTTAGCCATACAACTTGCTCATATGGTTTTATTCGACGAGATGCAACCTCTTCAGCAAAACGATAGGCCAAGCTTGTCTTGCCAAGCCCGCCTTCCCCAGCGATAAGTCGGACCCGAGAAAAGTCATCTTCCAACCAAGTCCATAGGTTATAGAGATAATCTTTTCGACCAACAAAACGGGAGCATATGAAGGTGCGATCTGGCAAATTATGCTCTAGAGGCTCTTCGTTTCCAAATCCCGTTAGCGACATCTCAATTGATGGCGGACGCCTAGCGGAATAAAGAAAATCATAGTCATCAGCTTGTTCTGCGATCGCATTGCTCTCCATGCGACGAAAAACAATTTGTTCACGTTTAAAACATAGCTTTCCTCGAGATTCTTCCGGACCATTTTTTTTAAATTTTAACGGTTTATCACCATTAGCACGTTTTGCAACCCAAATAATCTCGATGGATAACCCATCTATTGTTTTCGTGGAAGCAGAGATTCGCAAATCCGTACCTAAATAATTAAGAGTCATATCACGAAGCTTATTTAGCTGGATATTTTGTTCAACACCTACAAGCCGAAAGCCCCGATCCTTTTCGGTTTCGCGTATTCCAAAAATCAGGAAGCCCCCATATGAATTATGCATTGCCACCAGATCACGTACTGTTTTTGCGTACTCGAAGTCATTGGTTGGTAACTGCTGTTTGTAGTCCAATACTTCACATTCTTGGAGAAATACATCGTCTGCGCCAAGACAATTAAGAATCCCTAAATCAAATTCTCCAGAGGCTACACATTGATGTAGTTTGACTACAATTTCACTCATTAAATTTGCTCATTACAATATGAATAAAATCAAATTTTATCATGCGTCCTTCTCGTGAATATGCATAAAAAACATCCGAATCTCATTGAGTTTCTAAAGAACACCGAGGATCTTAGAATGTAAAATTAACCACTGAGGTTTAATGCTTGGATGAAGGCTTTGACCGTCCTATTGTCGATGACTGGTCCACTTTGATAACGGTCATTGGATTGTCAAGATACCGAAGGTCAGTAGAGGGTCGCGTGATGACCGTCGTCTTTTCAGACTCATCGCCGCAAAGCGGTCGTTAAATGCCGATACCTGAAAGCGGCCGATCGCCACAGTGCCAAACCGACCCGTTGCGGACACCCACCTTCAAATTAACAAATGACAACTTATCGCCATAAAGCTGCCAGTCATTTTCAAGTAGCGCAAAAGCAAGCATTTAAAAAAGTTCAATATTTCGATTTCAATCTGTCCGATTTTTTTACAAAGCATTGAAAGCAAATCATTTCAGACCTTCGCCCGACAATAAAATCACCATTGAAAAGTCAATAAAACTCCGATTCGGCACGGATGCTGCTTGTTAGATATAAACTCAATTTACCACGCAGTGTTCGATACGGAATCTTTATGACACTTTTCATCAAAATCAGCTTTGCAGTCAGTATTTTCGCTCTTTCCACACAACTTTCCCAAGCCGCACCACTCAACGGTGACTTTTCCAGCAATCTGGATAGCTGGGTTACCTCCGGGCCGGTGGGTACGGTAGCCCAGGCCGCACAGTTAACCGACAACCAGGGCGGCGACAGCAGTCTTTACCAAGGGGTAGCGCTGGCTAGCGGCCAATACACCCTGGAGTTCGACGCGCGTAATCTGCTGTCCAGCGACATACCCAACGGCAATTTTCCGGACGTATTTTTCGCCTCGCTGTACTTTGCTAACGACCTTAATCAATTCGATCTTGCCAATGGCATTTTCGATGGCGCTCTGGCTTTGTTTGATCTGGATTACAGCGGTGTCGCTAATAACAACGGCGCGATCAGCGCTAGCGCATTGGGCGGCGACTGGTTTCATTTCTCGATATTGTTCAACAACAGTTACGGTTTTGCGATACCCACCTTTGAGCTGTTCAACCTCAACGCCGCCGATGGCGACAGTCAGGTGTTGATCGATAACGTGGTGATTTCTTCGGCACCGACCAGCACTGTGCCGGAGCCCACCAGCCTGCTGTTATGGCTGATTGGCTTGCCGGCCTATCGTTTTAGTCGCAGCCGGCTAGCGAAGGCTTAACTAACACGTAATTTAAAGAATCGGGCTCATTGGCCCGATTTTTTTGGCTGGTACTGTCGGATTATTTTACACCTGCCGACAAAGCGCAAATGCAAGATACCAATACCGTTAAACACATAAGCGAATAATAAAAATCTCAAATATCCCGTGGAGCATGGGAAAGGAAAATCAGATGGGCTGGCAAGAATCGTTTACCTTCAAAACCATTTGCAGACTGGTACTGATCAGTTTTTACTTTCAGACCGTCAACCCGGCCAGTTTCGGTTATGGCCCCAACGGATTTCGATGGCCGGTAGGGTTTAACGAAGCCGCAGCCGATACCACGCCAGCCACACCACCCAGCAGTTCAACCCCTTCAACAACGACCACCGTCAGCAAAGCCGCACCGGTATTGCCGCCGCAATTGGCTCCGGACGATTATCTGGGCTCCACCGTGGAAGCCAACACCAGCGACCCTTACATCACCCAAAAAGCCGCCGAACTGAATCACGACCCGGCACTGATCTTTGCTTTCGTCCGTGATGAAATCGCCAATGAGGTTTACAAAGGCTCGCTGCGCGGCGCGCGCGGCACCTTGTGGAGCAAGGCCGGCAATGCGCTGGATAAAGCCAGTTTGATGATTGCGTTGTTGCGGGCGTCCAATATTCCGGCTCGATATGCAGCAGCAACTTTGCCGGATGATAAGGCCAAACAAATCATCAATTCCATGTTCAAGATGCCGTTGAACGTGGTGGGTTGCCCGGATGAAAGCGCCCAGCGTGCTGAGCCGGACAAAAATGCCGATTTACTGGCGGAAGCGCGTGAGCATTACTGGGTCGAATTCGGGGCCGGATTTCAAGCCGCAGACCCTAGCTTTGCCGAGTTGGGAATTGGCACGCCCGCTATTACAGCGGTTGAGCGTTTCAACCAAGTGCCGGATGCCCTTCAGCACAAAGTCACCGTGCGTTTAAAACGCGAATATGACGCGCCGCTCGGTGGTCCAAACGATAGGGATACTAAAGTAGTTTTGGAACACACCTTTACTTCGGTGGAATTGGTTGGCAAACCCCTGTCGATTGGCCATTTCGTCAACAGCTCCGCAAACTTTTGGGGGCAAAGTCATAATTATTCGCCTTATTTATTGGTCGGTCAGGGTGACGCTAATATCACTGATGATGAAATAATTCGGGGGGAAGATTATCAGGAAACATTCTCGCTTTTCGGCGGCATCTTGGGTAGCCAAATTCTTTCCGGATTGTTTGCTGAATATGAAATATTTGATGCAAGAGGTAACGCCCAGATATACGAACGCGCGATGGTTGATCGAGTGGGTTTTGCAGTGAGACAAAATGGCCAAAAAGTGACCGTTGGAGGTACTGGGGACGGTGGACCAACTATTAGCGAGCTAGATGTCATTACAGCAAACATTTTGCCCGGTTTGCAGGAACCGCTGGCGTTGAAGCAGCAGCAGGATCGTTTGCAGAAACTGCAGGATCAGTACAATACAATCAAGGAAGTATTAGATGGAACCCCAGTTGATGGCCCACATAACGATGAACAAAAAAGAGCGCAAGCTCAAGGTGCCACAATTAACAGAAATATGGCCATCGCCCAAGGAGAAACTACTGGCTTGACTTTCTCGCTGACTTCGGACGAATCACTGAGACAGTTAGAGCGTGGATACTTAACTAAAGCATATTACAAGGCTTCGAGACTTATTTTATCTCAGACTAAAGCAGAAGGAGATAAGATAAGGTTTATACTGGATTTGGCAAAAAATGAACTGCGATCTATGCCTTATCCAGGACAAGTAGGTAATACTCAAAACTTTGAAATTGCTCGAGGCTTAATTGAAAGTACATTGGAAGGATCAATACTACAATCTCTATATGGTGTTGAATCTATTTCATTCTCTAAAGTAATTGAGCAACTGCAACCGGGAAACTTTTTAGATGTAATAGAGATTGACTCCAAAGAAGAACTGGATACTTTGGAATTGTCAGCGGAAGTAAAAGCGCGTATCCAAAATGCGATTTCAAAAAATAAAGTAGTGATTACTCCTGGGAAAATGGTTAACTTACAAGGCCTTGAGGTCATAGCATGGCTTGAGGTTGACAAGGTTTCTGGTCACGTAATTAGTGTCAGAGAAGATGGAAGTCATCCTGCTGCAGGTGAATACGTATTATTATTAAATAGCCCAGCACTTAAAGCAGCAGTAAAATTTATCGGTGAAATGCATGGGTTTTCAGCTACGCAGTTAGTATTTATAGGAAAATTGTTGGATGGGTATAATACGGACAATACTAAAGAGCTTTCCGCGATAGTAAAAAAAGCAAAAATCGACACAAAAAATACATTAAATGACATAGAAAAATTACTAGAAGATTTCAAAAAGAACAACAGGAAAGCTTTATCGCGTTATATAGATGAATTTATTAAAGGTTTTAAAAAGGGCGTAGATGTTGGATTTAAATGGATTAATCGAAATCTGCCATTTGATCCGCCTGTTTTCTCATTTCTTTCCAGCGACTTGGCACCAGTTCCAGACGCCATTGTTCCTAATATACAAGCCGGAATATCAGTCAATTTACCGTCAGATACGTTATTCACAGTTCCTGTAAACGGTGCTGAGATTCCTTCTGTTTTCAAAGCCCAAATCCAAAACACTGGTCCTTCAACCGATACCTTCAAACTGACATTTTCTAACGTCCCCGCCGGTTATAAAGCTCAAAGCAGTATCCCTGAAGTCACCATTCCTGCCGGCTATACCGCCGAAGTGGGTGTCTGTATCAAACCGGAAAGTTCCACCGTTCCACCAGCCGGTACAACAGTGCCGTTTAAACTGGACGTGATCAGTACCAGTAATCCCGGTGTGAAAAGCACAGGCCAAGCACAGGTGGAAATTCCAGATTTGCATGAGGCCTCATTAACCTTGGATCGTACAGCTGTCAGCGTGAAGCCAGGCGAAACTGGAACGGCTAATTTAAGCATCACCTCCAGCGGCAACGTTGCCGAGCAGTTAACTTTGCAAGCCCAATTACCCAATGGAGTGCAACTGTCCGGTCTACCGGCATCCGTTTCCCTGGCAGCCGGCGAAACCAAAAGCTTTCCCGTCACGGTACAAACCGATTCCGGCTTGAGCATCGGCCAAAGTTTGGATGTGGCGATCAACGCCGATCTGGCCGGCGCGCCGCAACCCAGCCAACGCAGCACCACGTTGCGCGTCAACCTGCGTTCCGCCCAAGGCGTCACCATTGACAACGCAGTGCAACAAGCACTAGACGGCAGCAATACCCAATTGCCGACCGTATTGTCGGATTTACGGACCACGTTGGAGCAATGGGCGGCAACGCCGACTAACTCCAGCTATTGCGAGCGGGCCAAGTTGCAGGTGGATAACCTGAGTAAATTGGTGGCCGGCGATGCTTTGTTGTCGGGTTATGCCTCGAACGTCAGCGGTTTGCGCAGTTTGGCGCAAAGCTGCAATCTGGCGGGTGTCCAAACCCTGCTGCCGCCGTTGTTCGAAGGGCTGGCCGAAGCCAGCGCCCTGGCGGTGGTGGCGTCGTTCTCGCCGAATGCCAGCTTCGCTCAACCCGGCGAGACCATTACCACGCATTTGACCTTGAAAAATCGCGGTAAAAAACCCGCTGCTCTGAATCTGGGCTTGGAAGGTTTGCCAGCCAATGTGACGGCGAATTTGTTGACCGGCAATGTGCAACTGGCTGCCGGGGCCAGCCAGACGGTGGACTTGAATTTGACGCCGGCTACGGCGGGACGTTACGCGTTCAACGCGGTCGCGCAAGTGGCGGGTTTCGATAAGAAAGTCAAAGCCGCCGGTCAATTGATTAGCGGCCAGGCGGCGGTGAATGTGTTGTCGGTTAGTGGTTCGCCGGCTTACATTCTGAAAGGCGGTCAAACCCAGATCAAAGCTTTAGTAGCGAATACCGCCGGTATTCCGACTAAAGCTAAAGCCGTGGTCAATATCAAAAACGCCAACGGCGATAGCGTCTATCAAAGTCCGGCGCCGATTGTGCTGGATATTCCGGATAGCGACAGCAATATTCCGCTGGAGCTGGATGTGGTGAAAGCCACCGGCTGGGCGGAAGAAAGTTACAGCATCGAGTTAAGCCTTAGCAATACTGCGGGGCAAGCCTTACCCGGCGGCCAAGGCGTGGGCACGTTGAATGTCGGCACGCCGATCAAAGCCACGGCTTCGGCCAACCCGATCCTGGTGCCGCCTGGCAATAGTCAGGTTACCACCCACATTAACGTCGAACCGCGTTACACCGGTTTGGGCGGCACGGTGGGGCTAGAGCCGACCGATATGAGTCTGGATAGGATCAACTGGGCGGCGGCCAGTAAAGGCAGCAGCATTAGCTTGACTAGCCCCGGAAATATCAACGGTACAGCCAGTGCCTTGATCGATGAATTGGCGAGTGTTGATCCCTTTAGTCATTGGGTGGGTGTGAATTGGAACGCCAACCCGGCAGGTAGCTTCCTACTGGATTTGGGCCAAGCGCGTACCATCGATACGCTGCAATTCCACCTTTGGGATGGCGACGACCGCTATGCGCGCTATCGGGTGGAAGGTTCTTTGGACAATCAGACCTTTTTCCCTCTTGCGGATAAGTCATCAGGTGAGCAACGAGGCTTACAGCGTCTCAGCTTCCAGCCGACGGAAGTGCGTTATATCAAGATTACCGGCTTGTTTGATAGTCGCGATGGCTCGACGTTTTATCTGTACGACGAAATCATGGCGATTGGCGATGGCACCGGCCAGCCGATGGCTATCCAGTCCGTGACTTTGAATGGTGTCGACAACGGTGGGCCGAATTTTAATGTTGGTAAAAAGCTCAGGCTGAATGCGGGTGTCTACGAGGTAACCCGGCAAAGCGGTGCTGTCTCCTGGTATTCGGACGACAGCAATAATAATGGCAAAACCTGGTCTTATGCATTACGGGCCTCAATGCCATTCAAAAACTATCAGGCAGATCCGGTGCTGTGGTATCCGGCGGAGTCCGATGTGGAAAATGCGGTCGGCGCGCATCGCTTCAAGCTTTATGTACCTGCGCAAACCGATGTGCATTTCTGGATTTACGATAGCGATGCCAGGGATAACCGTGGTGAAGAGACGTTTGAAATCCGGCAAATTTCCGGGCCAAACGATTCGCTACCGGTGCGGATTCGGGATGCGATGATGCGTAGCGTAATGTGGGAGCAGACTGACGTTGCCGGTTGGAATAACTGGACGGAAAAGTCTAATTACGATTGTTTCGGTTGCCATGTGCAAGCTCAGGCGTCTTCTGGCTTGGATATATCCCATAAAAAACTATCCGAGTTACCATTCGACCGCAATTTGCAGCAAGAGTTTTTTAAAGGATACCGAGCCTGGCAAAACAAAGAACGCGGTTGGGCCGGTTTTGACGTTGATCGGATCGGCATATCACAAACCAGCCTGTGGACCTGGGCAGTGGCTAAGTTTGAATCAAGCCATTTTGATCTAATGTCAGCACGATTCGTGCAAGCACTGGATTGGTTGCTGACCAAAAGAAATGATGACGGAACCTGGAGCGATACGGGCGACGGCCGTTCGGATTTAATTTATACCGATGGCGCCCCTGCTGCCGGGCTGACCGCCAATAACATTACTTCGATGGCTAAAGCTTTGGAATTCATGGCAGGCCATTCGATTGTGGAACTTCCAACCGATGAAGCCTTGGTTAATGGGGCGGAGATTGTCACCAACTACAATCCAGGGCAATCTTTTGATGTGAGTTTCGATGCCATAAATAATATTACCGGAGTTCGGATCACCGTAAACGATACCTATGCGGGCAATGGTAATTTCGTGCTCAGCGAGTTGGAGGCCTTTAATGGCAATTTAGGCGTTGCTTTTAACGGGGTATCTGCCAATTTCGAGCAATCTAATCTTCCGATTGCTGATGCTATCGATGGCGTAAAAAATAATGAGAACAACGGATGGGGATACTACCCCAAGGATAGCCGTAATGAACCCGCTAGCGGTGTGTGGCGATTTGCTAATCCAGTCAGTATCGATAGCTTACGAATTACGGAGTTGTACCCTAATCACCAACTCAAAAAATTCAAGATCGAGGTGACCACTGACCCCAATCCATCGCTTAGCAGTCAATTTGTGAATGTCAGCGGAGTTAAGATCGGATATCGGGTGGCTGATCGCGCTCAGAATTATCGCAATGCCATTGCCAAGGTAGCGAATACTCTCTCATCCGCGAATTGGCCATTCGCGCGCAGCACGCGTACAACGGCGCAAACTATCATTGGTTTAAACGCCGCATTGCCTTATTTAAACGGTACTGATTCAACGACGGCGTTGGAGCGTATCGTAGCGGCAGAGCAGCATCTACGTGATATTCAACATGATGACGGCAGTTGGAGTGAAGATGACGGCGGATTGCCGCAAGCGTTGCCGTCTGCGCATGCTTTGGAAGCCTTGTTGTTACGTTCGCAGAATAGTAGTGATCCGTCTATCGTTTCCGGAGCTGAGTATTTGATGCAGTCCCAATTGAATGATGGCTCATGGAAAGCGCCGAATGGACTTTCGCAGCGGTTGGCTTCAACTACTTGGGTCCAAATCGCGTTGCCAACGATATTCGAAAACCTGGCGTCTCTTACCGTGGGAGTCGACCATCGCGTGCCATTGGGCAGCAAAGCTGAGCCGCTGGCTGGATCTTTCAATCCGGTGTTGGATAAGCAAACCCAGTCCGGCGGGCAATTTACTGCGCATTGGAACGCATTGCTGAATAACGATGCTGGCCAAAGTTTCTCGCTGGTATCGCAATTGCGGGACATGCTGCCCGGCGAAGTGCGGCAAGTCAGTTTAGGTACCACGGTGAACTATTCCAGCGTTGCCGGCAGCGGCAAAGTGGAATTGGAACCCTTGTATCTGAGTGCCCAGCATATTTTGCATGTCACTCCGGCGCAGAGCACTGTAGTGGCCGGCAGTGCGGCGAGCTTAACCGTGACGCTGGACAATTTGCTGAATCAAAGCGATACCTTCAGCTTCAGCCTGAATGGTTTGCCGGACGGCAGCGCGGTAACGCCTTCACCAGTAACCTTAGCGGCAGGTGGGAAGACCAGCATTCAATTGCCGGTGACTGTGCCGGTGAATAGCTTGGCCGGTGACTTGAATCTGTCGATATCGATTCAGTCCAGTCTCGGGGTTAAAGATGCCGCGAGCGCTGTCCTAAGTGTTACCGAAAACACCAGCGAAACGCCTATTGTCAGCTTGGGTAGCGAAGCCTTGGACTTGAGCCTGATCAATAATTTCAGTGCAGCCGGTCAAGGTACATCCGGAGCATTCCGCTTGCGGGTAACCAATATGGGCAGTGATGTGGCAACGTATCGCTTGTCGGCATCCGGCTTGCCGAGCGGTTTTACCACAACCTTTGCCGATGACACGGTCACGGTAGGGACGGGTATCGGCAACTTCCGCGAGGTCGGGGTAACGATTACCACGCCGGTGGGTGTTGTTAAAGGTAATTATCCGGTGCTGTTTACGGCGGTTTCCACGACTAACCCGGCGATAACCAAACAGGTGCAGGGTTCTTTGACGGTTTCCGAATTCGGGGTTGGCTTAGCGTTCGAACCGACTCAGGGCGGACCGAATACGGTGTTTGGCTTGTGGGTGACCAATACCGGCAGCGTGGCCGATATTTTTGACCTGAGCCTGGGTGGCGTGGGTGCGATAGCGGCGAGCTTGAGCCAAACCAGTGTCGCGCTGGCGGCGGGCGCTTCGTGGGAAGCCTTTGTCACCGTGAAGGATTACGATTGGTCCTTACCAGGCGCATTAGCGCTAATCGGCCAAGCAACTTCGCGATCCGATCAGTCTGTGGTGGCAAGGGCGGTCGCAACGGTCAATGTTGCGGCGAAAAAAGCCATGTCGGCAACGCTGAATCCGGCTACGCGGACCTTGGCTGATCCGGGATCGACCAGCTTTGCCATTGAGGTAAAAAATACCGGCAATGTCGAAGACAACTACTCTGCGGTGATCACCGGCAAAACCGGTTCGCTGTCGGCTAGTTTGCAAGGGCTGGATGGTAACCCGACCCAGCAGATTCCGCTGTTCCGTTTACCGGGCTTGGCGACGGGTAGTCTCAACTTGACGTTGAGCAATACCAAACGGGAAACCGGCACGGTGACGGTCGCTATCGTCTCTAACTCGGATGCAACGATACAAAGCTCTGTTACCGCGCAGTTGACGGTGAGCAGTGCGGCGAATCAAGCGCCGTTGGCGAACGCCGGGGCGGATAAGAACGTCTCGACCGGCTCACTGATAACCCTGGACGGTTCTAGCTCCAGCGATCCGGATGGTAATTTGCTCAGCGACTATCGTTGGCATTTTGTAGCGGTGCCGGTTGGTAGCATCGTTGATGATGCGACGCTGGAGAACAACGGTACACCAAACCCACGCTTTACGCCGGACCTTCCGGGTACCTATAGTCTGGAATTGATTGTCTCTGACGGCCAATTGGATAGCGAGCCGGATACGGTGGATGTGATTGCGGCGAAAGCCAACGTTGTACCGAATGCCAATGCCGGTCAGGATAAATCGGTTGCGGTAGGTGCTACTGTCGTTCTGGATGGTAGCGGTTCTATCGATCCCGATGGTGGCCCGGGAAGCTTGCAATTTGCCTGGCGGTTGAGCGATGCCGCACAAAGTACACATGCGACCTTAACCAATCCGACTTCTGCCAAGTTGTCGTTTAGTGCGGATGCGGCGGGAGACTATGCATTAATCCTGCGCGTCTTCGACGGCAAGGATGCTGCGGAAGATACCGTTATCGTTAGCGTCACGCCGGCCAATGTGCCGCCAGTCGCCGATGCCGGGCAGGATTTGGCTGTGCAATTGGGTAACACGGTGACCTTGTCCGGCGTTGCGAGCCATGATCCCGATCAGTTGCCTTCACCCTTGGGCTATGCCTGGACCTTCGTGTCCTTACCAACCAACAGCCAACTGTTGAATGCGCTGATTAAAACCGATCCGAACAATCCGGCAAAAGCAGGCTTTGTACCGGATGTGTTGGGCGACTACGTTTTGCAACTGAGTGTGTCTGACGGCGAGGCCAGCGCTACCGACAACGTGTTGGTCAAAGTCTTGCCGGCCTTGCGTTATCAAGAAATCAGCGATTTGGTGCAGGTGGTTTCGTCGGCTCAGAAAACGGCCTTGGACCGCTTGACGCGGAAAATGAGTAGTACCGCGACGTTGACCCTGACCAATAAGTCAGCGCTGGACGTCAAAGCGCCGATTAGGGTGGTGTTTGAATTGAACAACCCGAATGTAACTCTGCAGGGGGCCAAGGTTGATGAGAATGGCCGCACGTATCTGGAAGTGGCCAATCAATTGCTGAAGCCGGGCGAGTCGGCTTCGTTAACTGTGCAGTTTGTTTATGCATCAGGTAACAGCTTTACCTACAACACCAAAGTGTTTGGTGGGGTGGTGAGGTGATGGTGGGAAGTTATTTCCTTGGAAATTTAGCTACTGAAATTTAAAACTGACGGAGTCTGTTAGTGGGTGATGGGTATTGGATGATTAGCCTACTAACAGAAGCCGGCTTTTGGGTTGGATGATAATCTCGTCTTAGTTTCGGAGTCCAAACGTCTGTAATATGGCAAGAAGCGGTCGTTCGCTAGCTTGAAATTTTGCTCGTGGAATGGCCGCTAGTGGCCGGGCCAAGCCAATCAGTTCAGAAAGTTCCTCTGTAGAGTAGAGATGTGGCGCGGTAGCGTTGGGTTTAGCCTATCTGTTTCCGCCTCTTTCGTTTGGCGGTGCCTCAATAGCCGAACCATAGCCCCGTTTCCACATCCCCCTCATCGAACCCAGCGAGCCTATCTCAGGCACTGGGCTCTCGGACAAGACATCACGCCTTCGCCCACGGCTGGTCACGTCCCAGCGCAGTCAAGCGGACAAGTCCGAAATAGCCGTAGAGATGCGAGAGTGGATAGGCCCCGCCTCGTCGGCCCTTGACTTTATACTTACGTCGCAACCACCGGCGCAACCGCACTGCGGTGTAATTATCGAGCGTCCGATACGCTTGGTTCACGGTTCCTACACTGAAGTAGTTCGCCCATCCGCGTAATGAACGATTCAATTTCGCAACCACCTGTGTGGTTTCTTGCCATGTCGTTTGGCGCGCAGTGATCTCACGAACGGTACTCACCATCCGGTGGATACTCTTCTTCGACGGTCGCTGGCCTAATCTAGCCTTGCCAGTACGCGCCGAATACAGCCGCCCAAACGTATAACCTAGAAAATCAAACTCGTCTTCCGGAAATTGACTGATTCGTATCTTTTCTTCGTTAACCGTGAGCTTCAGCTGCCTCATGATTACGCGCAACCACTGTAAAGCTTGTTCAGCTTTCCCGCGGCGGCACAGTATCACCAGATCATCTGCATAGGTAACGATACAACTACCCAGGCGTTGCTCTAATCCCAGTTTCTTCCACGCCAACACAAACCGGCGCATATAAATATTGGCCAGTAAGGGTGAAATGGGTGAACCCTGAGGAATGCCCCGGCGATTATCCTTGGCCTCGGTCGTCCGTGTCTTCCGACCTTGTTTGTCGGTTTCTACGACGGCGCATTCCAGCCAGTGCTTGATCAAATTCAGCAGCCGTCGATCAACCACACGACGCGCCACCGACTTTAACAATTCGGCATGAGGAATGCTCCCAAAGTAGTCCGCCAAATCGGCATCAACGACGTCGGGTCGGCCTCGAAACAGCCGCTCTTCCACGTCAATTACCGCCTGTTGGGCATTGCGACCCGGACGGTAAGCATACTGTTCATCAGGAAGATCCGTTTCGAAAATCGGTTCCAGTACCAGCATCGCTGCGGCCATACAAACCCGATCTCGTAACGTTGAAATTCCTAACGGTCTGAGCTTACCATTGGCTTTCGGTATAAACACTCGTCTTATCGGCTCCGGCCGATAGGTCTTTTCTCTAAGCGCAAGCGCCAGTTCGCCGAGCCACCGATCAACACCATACGCCGCAATATCCTCGAAATCCTGACCATCCACACCGGGTGCTCCCTTGTTTGAGCGGCACTGGGCATAGGCATGCGCCAAGATATCTTCTCGGTATAACTTGTCGTACAGCGCGTAGAAACGATAACCGGCTTCAGCCTTCGCTTTTGCGTGTAACGCCATCTGTAGTTTCTGAACGCTTATCGGAGTTGATAGGTTGCCCAATCTCCCGTCCTTTTCCACTTGTTGCGTTGATCTTGAACTAAGGTCCCTTCCCTCCACCCGCATTACCAGGCTTCCTCGGTACTACGAACCTCTCCGCCACCCCAAAGCGCCCAGCCTGTCCCTCGCGGGCATCCGGTTGACCGTCCCCGGCCACGCAATGGGGCTTCCCGTGTTGCGCGCGTATTCCTTGTGTACATGCTGTCGCCAATACCCCGGTGCAGCAACTGGGATCGTCATTTGCTCAATTTCCCCAGTTGTATCAGCTTTCCCCGATTGTAGATTCGGGTCAGCCTGCACATCGACCTTTTCGAGGCTTGCTCGGCGTTCACTCGCATTACGGCCTGCACACTCGCACCACCATCACCGTATATCGTGACAGTTTCACCGAAGGCTTCAGCCAGTTCGTTACCTCCCTGACTGCTTCGGTTGCTTCCGGCCGGAGCAGTAGCCGGGTGGGCCTCTCACCCACTGGAATAACGCCGCCTTAGCACGGCGCACCCGCAAAGCGGTCATTCCTTGAAGTTTGGGATAGAAAATTTCGCCACCATCATCAGCTGCCGGTTCTGGCCAGCCCTAGCATTCAAACTTACAAATTCCATCGGCGCCATTAGCGGTTTATGTATGGCTGCCTAGCCGTTTGAAAATTAGAGTCGGCGGCGAATTTCGTTGCACTACGCAAATTTACATGACGTGTGAACGCATGCGTTTGCACTTTATGGTTAGGATGCTGGAAGATAAGCTGGGGAGTCGTGTATTGTGATTTTCGATAGCCAACGATCGATAACCTCGGTTGCCGTGAGACTATGCCAGTTGAAATGGCCGTCTATGAAATTACGGGATACCAAAGCCTCCAAATTAGAAGTAAAAACGGGTTCAGGCAGTGTTCGGGTGAAACTTAACTCCCACCCTCTCTCCTCAACATTTTGAATATAATTGCTGACAAACTTAGTAAATAAATGACACCTGGAATATGAAGGCGGTTCATTCTTATGCATATATAAAACAACCTCTTTTGCATAACGATGAAACGTATAATAGCACTTGGTAATCGGGTACCGTTCAGCCAAGTGGCTTAAGAGCGCACTAAGGGGAACACTATTAGATATGTCCAGATTAAAGTCGTGAGCAATATGATCAATTAACCGGTAGAAATTCTCGATCCTCATATCGATAACCATCCTCTTTAAATCTGTTACTTCGTGAGCGGCTATTCCGCCACTCACAATATCATTATAAATTTTTTCAATGAATTCAGCTGAATTATTGAATCCTAGAGGTAAGGAAAAATAAATCCCTCTCTCTATGGCGAATTGATTTCGCTGCGTTCTATGCAAATGTCCGGCTCGGCGTAACCTAGAGGACCTAGAAGTAGTAGTCACCGATGACTCATGTAATCTTGTTTCTGCGAGTGCCACTTCTTCAGGAAGATCAACAATTTTCACTAAAGCGCCTATGTTTACTAATCTAGATAGCGCTGTCATATCAACATTTTCCGAACCACTTATATTTATTCTAGAACCGCTGGAAACAACTGGTTTTTTCTCTTGATAATTATCGAGTAAAACCGCCAGAAGTATAAGCTTGTCAATATATGAAAGTCTGTGAAAATAATCAGTTTTTTTCAATACATCACTAAAGAAGTTCCTAAGAATTTCAATACTTTCTTCTCTTAGAACACTTAATTGTTGCTGCTCGCATTCTCGACATTGAAAAGAACTATGCCTTAATCGCGCCGTTAATTCCATTCGACTTTTGACAGGCTTTGCTTGCTTGCATACTCTGCAAAAAAAAGCTGGATCCTTTATAAGAAATGAAGATTTAATAACTAGTGCACTCACACACCGAGTTTTTGGATGTCGTTGCGAATCGATCTGCTTTAATGTGTATTTGAATTGATTCCTGTTACTATCATTCAAAGTCCAATATTTGTTGATCGAAATGATTTCATCTTCTGAAAGCGGTTTGAGATAGCAAATTATCGCTCCGACACTCATTTTATTCCCATTAAAAATGTTATTCGACAATGTAATGCAACTGGCGAACTAATCTGGCTAAAAATCACCAATCTCTTCTATCAAAAGCCTGGAAATACTTCTAATTGAGCAGCCCCAGTAGTTCTATTCGAAAACAATCAGTCTAACGGATCCTATCACGTGTTGTCAGCCATATCTGCAGTTTTTTTGATCAGTTGTCGGCGATGACAGAACTGTTATTTAACGATCTTCATCCTTTTTGCGGCAGCTGGAGTAACGCAATTACAGCGTTTAACCCTTGGTCATTGGTCTGCAAGATGTGGTCATACAAAATGACGCTGATCATGCTCCGCGGACAATAAAAGCTTCGACGTAGCGATTGTAATTCCCATCTTTCCTTTCGGGCTTTGTCCATGAAGCGCTGACACGCTTCTAGCATGTATCTGGCTGCCATTCTTGGTGTTGCCGAACGTTTGACTAGAAAATCGGAAGCGTACTGTGCACCGGACAAAATAATGCGCATGCATTGGCCTGGCGAAAAGTCTTCCAATGCATCTAAGATAATTGGGTCAATCAACCTGTCTTCAATTGGTGGAAAATCACGTTCGGCCGCACAAAATTTATAGAATTCTTTACACTCGGCTGCTGCTAAATTCACTGCCACATCAACAAAGTCTTCGAACCAATGCATTGGCCAATCGCATTGCGAAATTAGAGATTCCAGCTCTTCTATAAGCACTGGAGTGATGTCGGTTGTCAGGCTAATTTCGCTAGATTGCGCCGGCAAGCATTTGCCGTTGTGGAGGCTAAATCCGAGTGCAGAGGTAGACTGATTATTTTGCCTGAGCAGACCTGCCTCGATTAGGCGAGTTATCACGTTATCCCCATAATCGCCAGAAGGTGCGAATGGCGTGTTGAGGATTTTGGCTGGACTAAATCGACCTCGATGCCGAACGTTTCTGTTCGGATAGCAACTGATAAATGACAACAATGCAACAGCTTGTTCCAACGTTAAATCGGCTGCTTTTATGATGTGTCGTTCGGATCTATTCGTCTTTTGCCGATTTCTACCTTGGCAATATGCGCAACGACAGCCAACAAATCCAGAATGCATACAGTCTCGACAATAAAAACCAGACTTTTGCAAGGAGTTGTTGGTACTTCGTGCCCGTCGTTCAGAAATCATGAGTCCGCCACAATTCGGGCAGGATTCTGGACTGATTTCCGGCGGCAGGAGCTTATAGAGTTGACTGGGTACGCAGTCGATACTAAACCGACTGATCAGGCTAGCGATAGATTTCTTTGCGTAATACTGATCGATAAGCTCGCCAAGTTCTCCAGGGGAAAGATGAGCAAGTTTTCGATGGGTTGGAATTTCCGACATAACACAGGCATAAACTAAATCACCCAATAGTAAAGCGACAAGTGACAATTGTCACTCATAGAGCGTGGCCTCATAGAATTCAGGTCAGTAGCATGCGGGTATGTCTAATAGTCCTGCAAATATCGACCCGCGCATATTATTCGGCGAACGCCTTATTCAACTGCGCAAACAGCGCGGCTGGTCTCAAGAGCGCTTATCACTGGAGAGCGGCGTTGCACGCAGTTATTTAGGAGGGGTGGAACGCGGAAAAAGAAATATCGCTTTACTGAATATCTTCCGATTGGCAGAAGCGCTATCGGTCACACCAGATCAATTGTTTCTGTTCGATCAAACTGCCTGATTTCCTGGTTAGTCCGCAAGCCATAATATCTAGCGAAGCTCTTCAATTTCAAGACTCCCATCGTCCAGCTAAAAAGTTGTCGAGCACTTAGCCCAGATTGAGATTGCATTCCCTTCAAGTGTATAGAAAACCTTCATTTTTTATACATCGCGGTTAACTCCCCAAAATTACTTGTTATCGTGCAACTGCGTGTATAGAATCCCGTCCATTATTCTAAGTATAGATTGGCTACGTTTTCTATGCTCATTGGTTATGCGCGTGTTTCCTCACAAGATCAAAACCCTGATCTCCAACTTGATGCGCTCGAGAAGGCTGGTTGTGAGCAAGTATTTGTCGAGAAGGTTTCCGGTAGTGGGATAAAAGTTCGCCCAGAGTGGGAATCTTGTCGGCGCATGTTGCGTAAAGATGACACATTAATCGTCTGGCGATTGGATCGGCTTGGCCGCTCACTTAAAGATTTAGTGGAAATCATTCAAGAGCTCGAAAACCGGACAGTTGGTTTTTGTTCAATTACCGAAAAAATCGATACGACCAGTGCGGGCGGTAAGCTGATATTTCATATCTTTGGCGCATTAGCGGAATTTGAACACACCTTGATTCGAGAACGAACAAAAGCTGGACTTGCCGCCGCACGCGCAAGGGGTCGCAAAGGGGGGCGTAAGCCAAAACTGAGTAAGGCAGATGTCAAAAAAGCGGCGGCGATGCTGCGCGATCCAACCGTTACGAAAACGGAAGTAGCCGAACACTTTAACACCACCAGAATGACCTTGAATGAGGCTTTGAAACGTGAAGGCTACCCGTTGAATCCTGCGGTATCAGAAACCAGGATAAATGCTGATTCGAATGCTACCAACACTTGAATGAAAGGATATCTTTAGTGGATTGCAAAGATAAAAAAGCCCTCAGCGAAACGGACATTTGTGACCTGTTTATAACCCCCGCTATCCGGGAAGCAGGCTGGGATGCCATCCGACAAATCCGCCGCGAAGTCACTCTAACCCCCGGTCCCATCGTTGTGCGTGGGAACATGTCGTCTCGCAACAAGAAAAAGAAGAAGTTCGCCGACTATGTGCTGTTTTGGGAACCCGGCGTTCCAGTTGCCGTCATCGAAGCCAAAGACAACAAGCACACCGCCAGTCATGGCCTGCAACAAGCTTTGGGCTACGCAGATATTCTACAAGTACCCAGCGCCTTCAGTTCCAACGGCGACGCCTTTGCCGCCCATAACAAGGTGCCAAATCCCGGCGACGATATAGAAACTGAATTTGCACTCGATGCGTTTCTACCACCCGAACTACTTTGGCAACGCTATAAACACTATCGCGGCATAGCCGACCAAAACGAAAAACTGGTCGTTCAGCCCTATTACGAAGACAGTAGCAGCAAAGAACCTCGCTATTACCAAGTCGAGGCTATTAACCGCACCATTGAAGCTGTCGCTAACCATCAAAAGCGCGTGCTGTTGGTCATGGCCACCGGCACCGGCAAAACCTACACCACTTTCCAAATCATCTGGCGATTGTGGAAGGCCAAGCAGGTTAAGCGCATCCTGTTTCTGGCGGACCGCAACATACTGGTCGATCAAACCCTGGTCAACGATTTTAAGCCGTTCGGCTCGGTGATGACCAAAATCAAAAACCGTAAAATCGATCCTGCTTATGAAATTTACCTGGGTCTGTATCAAGCCATCACCGGCCCAGCGGAAGAAGACAAAATTTTCAAAAACGTCTCGCCCGACTTTTTCGACATGATCGTCATCGACGAATGTCATCGCGGCAGTGCTGCCGACGATTCGGCTTGGCGAGAAATACTGGAATATTTCAAAGATGCTATTCAGTTGGGCTTAACCGCTACACCTAAAGAAACAAAATATGTGTCCAGTACCGATTACTTCGGCAATCCTGTTTACACCTACAGCCTCAAACAAGGCATTGCCGATGGTTTTCTGGCTCCTTATAAAGTGGTACGTATCGACATCGACAAAGACATCCAGGGGTGGACTCCGCCGCAAGGCATGACCGACGACCTTGGCAAACCGATTGAAAGCCGCACTTATAACCAAGCCGACATGGACCGGATTTTGGTGCTCAACCAGCGTACTAGACTGGTTGCCAAGCGCGTCATGCAATATTTACTGGCGACAGATCCCTATTCCAAAACCATCATTTTCTGTGAAGACATCGACCACGCCGAACGCATGCGCGTCGCCATCGTCAACGCCGCCGGTCAGCTCGCACTCGACAATCCCAAATACGTGATGCGCATTACGGGCGACAGCGTAGAAGGCAAAGCCGAACTGGATAACTTCATCGACCCGGAAAGCAGTTTCCCGGTCATCGCCACCACCTCGGAGCTGCTAACCACCGGCGTCGACGCCAAAACTTGCAAGCTGATCGTGCTAGATAAAACCATCAGTTCCATGACCACTTTCAAACAAATCATCGGTCGCGGCACGCGCATTGATGAAGAATTTGGCAAGTTTTTCTTCACCATCATGGACTTCAAAAAAGCCACCGAGCTGTTCCGCGATCCGGATTTCGATGATGAACCGGTGGTGATTTACGAACCTGACGATGGCGACGACCCCGTGCCGCCCGATCCAGAACCGGGAGACGAAGAAGATGGCGACGACATCGAAGAACCCGTCGGCACCTATAAAGTCCGCGTCAGCGGCGTACCAGTCAGAATCATCGCAGAGCGCGTCGAATACCTAGGCCCGGACGGCACCCTGATTACCGAATCCTACCGCGACTTTACTCGCAAACAGATTCAAACCGAGTTCGCTTCGCTGGACGACTTTCTGCAACGCTGGAATAGCGCCAAGAAAAAACAGGCCATCATCGACTTGCTGGAAGACTACGGCATCGTGCTGGATAACTTGGCCGCCGAAGTCGGCAAGGATTATGGCGATTTCGACCTTATCGCCCACATCGCCTACGACCAGCCGCCGTTAACCCGCCAGGAACGCGCTAACAACGTCAAAAAGCGCAACTACTTCACCAAATACGGCGAACAAGCACGCGCTGTGCTGCATGCCCTGTTGGAAAAATACGCCGACGAAGGCATCAGCACCATCGAAAGCGCCAAAGTCCTCAAACTCAAACCGTTCAGCGACATTGGTACCCCGGTCGAAATCATCAACAAAGTCTTTGGCGGCAAAGAGCAATACGAAACCGCCATCCAAGAATTAGAACAAGAATTGTACAAACAGGACCAATCTGCATGAGTAACGTTTCCGGCATCATCAAATCCATCCAAGACATCATGCGCAAGGATGTCGGCGTCGATGGCGACGCCCAGCGCATCAGTCAGTTGGTGTGGCTGTTCTTTTTAAAGATCTTCGATGACCGCGAACAAGAACTGGAACTGATCGAAGACGACTACCAATCACCGCTGCCCAACCATTTACGTTGGCGCAACTGGGCGCAAGACCCGGAGGGCATGACTGGCGATGATCTGGCCGATTTCGTCAACCTGCAACTGTTCCCCACGCTAAAAGACAAACTGCCGCTGCACGGCCCCGCCGGACAGCGCGCCCAAGTCGTGCGCGATGTGTTTGAAGACGCCTACAACTACATGAAATCCGGCACCTTGCTGCGCCAGGTCATCAATAAAATCGGCGAAATCGACTTCAACAACAGTGGCGACCGCCACACCTTCGGCAGCATCTACGAACAAATCCTCAAAGACCTGCAAAGCGCCGGTAACGCCGGCGAGTTTTACACCCCGCGCGCCGTCACCCAATTCATCGTCAACCGCATCGACCCGCAACTGCACGAAACCGTGCTCGATCCGGCCTGCGGCACCGGCGGCTTTTTAAGCTGCGCCATTGACCACAAACGCGAACGCTACGTCAAAACCGAACAAGACGAACAAACCCTGCAAGCCTCCATCCGTGGCGTCGAGAAAAAAGCCCTGCCGCATATGCTCTGCGTCACCAACATGATTCTGCACGGCATCGACACGCCCACCAACATTCGCCACGACAACACCCTCAGCCGTCCCTACAAAGACTACGGCAACGCCGACCGAGTCGATACCATCATCACCAACCCACCGTTTGGCGGCATGGAAGAAGACGGCATCGAAAATAACTTTCCGGCCAATTTGCGCACCCGCGAAACCGCCGACTTGTTCATGGCCTTGATTATCAAACTGCTTAAAGACAAAGGCCGCGCCGCTGTGGTGTTACCGGACGGCTTTCTATTTGGCGAAGGCATGAAAACCCGCCTTAAGGAAAGCCTGCTCACCGAATGCAACCTGCACACCATCGTCCGCCTGCCCAACGGCGTGTTCAACCCTTACACCGGCATCAAAACCAACATCCTGTTTTTCGACAAAGGCACACCAACCCAAACCGTCTGGTATTACGAACACCCGTATCCGGACGGCGTGAAAAGCTACAACAAAACCAAGCCGATGCGTTTTGAGGAGTTTCAAACCGAAATCGATTGGTGGGGCAGCGCCGCCGACGGCTACGCCAGCCGCAAAGCCAGCGAACAAACCTGGCCGGTATCGATTGACGACATCAAAGCCCGCAACTACAACCTGGACATCAAAAACCCGCACGTCGGCGAACAAATCAGCCACGACCCGGACGAACTTTTGCAACGCTACGCCCAAGAGCAAGTCGAAATTAGCCAATTACGTAATCAGCTCAAAGGCATTCTGCAACAAGCGTTGGCGGGAGCCCGTTAATGGTTGCTGTTATTACCGAGAATTTAGATTTGTGGTCGTCGGCGATGCACAACAAAAGCACCGCCGGACGCGGCATCAGCGATAAGCAAACCGCGTACGGCATAAAAAAACTTCGCGAATTGATTTTGGAATTGGCGGTGCGGGGAAAGTTGATTACACAAGACCCAAATGACGAGCCCGCAAGAACCTTATTGGATAAAATTGACCTTCAAAAAACGCGATTGATAGATGAAGGAAAACTAAAACCACAGAAATGTCTTCCTGAAATTTCAGAGGAAGAAATGCCCCCTCATTTACCAACTGGCTGGGAGTTGGTCAGACTTGGCAAGATAATCAATGTACTTAACGGGCGAGCATATAAAAAACATGAGATGTTGCAGGAAGGCACACCTCTATTGAGGGTTGGAAATCTATTTACATCAAATGAATGGTACTACTCAGATTTAGAACTCGAGCCAGATAAGTACATAGATAATGGCGATTTGATTTACGCGTGGTCAGCATCTTTCGGACCGTTTATTTGGCAAGGCGGAAAAGCCATATACCACTACCATATTTGGAAATTAGACCTCTATGATCCTTCATGCCTTGATAAGCAGTTTTTGTTTTATTTTTTTACATCGATAACTGAAAAAATTAAGGCATCAGGAAACGGAATTGCAATGATTCATATGACGAAAGAGCGTATGGAAAAATTGATTTTGGAAATTCCTCCGCTCACCGAACAACACCGCATCGTCGCCAAAGTCGATGAATTAATGGCACTGTGCGATCAACTGGAGCAACAGCAAACCGACAGCATAGCCGCCCATCAAACCCTGGTGCAAACCCTGCTCGATACGCTGACTCAAGCCGCCGACGCTGCCAAATTCGAGCAAGCCTGGAGCCGCATCACCGACCACTTCGACACCTTGTTCACTACCGTACCCAGCATCGATCAACTCAAACAAACCCTCCTGCAACTCGCCGTCATGGGCAAACTGGTTCCGCAAGATTCGTATGATGAACCTGCAAATGTGTTGCTAGAAAAAATTGCGGCAGAAAAAGCTCAGCTAATTGAATCAGGAAAAATCAAAAAACAATCTCTGCTAGCTAAAGTAACTGATGAGGAAAAGATATTTCCCTTGCCGAAAAATTGGGTATGGGCAAGGTTACAAGATGTTGTTGATGTGAGAGACGGCACGCATGATTCACCAAAAGATGCTTTTGGCCCGAATACCTACCCATTAGTTACAAGCAAAAATTTCAACAATGGAGATATTGATTTTGAAGGTGCTAGGCGGATTTCAGCCGAAGATCATTTTGAGATTTCTAAACGTTCTTTAGTTGAGAAATTCGACATTTTGTTTTCTATGATCGGTGGCAATTTAGGAAATCAGGTAATGGTTAAGGATGATCGTGAATTTAGTGTCAAAAACGTTGCGCTTTTTAAGTACTACAGTAAAGAATTAACCTCTCCATTTTTTGTAAAAAAATACATGGAACATCTTGCACTGGATTTGCAGGAAAAAGCAATTGGGGGTGCTCAGCCCTTTGTTTCATTGGGCTTCCTGAGAAATTTAGTTTTTGCATTACCTCCAATTAACGAACAACAGCGCATCGTCGCCAAAGTCGATGAATTAATGGCCCTCTGCGATTCCCTCAAAGCCCGCATCGCCGCAGCGCAAACCACGCAAGTCCAGCTCGCCGACGCGATTGTCGAGCAAGCGGTGGCCTGAGCCATGAGCTTGGCTAGTTCAACCTCATCCTGGTGCGAAAAGGATCAGCATCATTTTTTCGATCACTACGCCGACTTCAACACTTGGCTGGAGGACAGCGACGACGCGCAAAGCCTGCGCGATGATTTGGGTTTGGACAACCTGTCGCAACCGGCCAAAGCTCTGTTTGCCGGCGACAAAGCCCAGTACGACCAAGCTTTCGAACAATACAAAACCAACCGTCGACAAGAGCTGTTAAGCCGCGACACTCTGCAACCCTTGACCGGCGACGATCACTGGTTCGAGCGTAATGTCGAACATTTCGAACAATTGCTGCTGCAAATGGCCAAGGGCAACGTACTGCCCTTCGTCGGCGCCGGTGTATCGGTCGGCGGCCGCTTCCCGACTTGGCAAAACCATCTACGGCAGCAAGGCAAAACCGCCAACATTCCCGGCGAGCAAATAGAAGCACTGCTAACGGCCGGCGAATTCGAAACCATCATCGCCGACATCGAAGCCAAGCGCGGTCGCGACGTATTCGTTGCCGAAATCCGCGACGTGTTCGGTAAAAGCGGCACGGTCCCCGATGCGGTTTGGCGCTTGACCGAGTTGTTCAACGATACGGTTTTAACCACCAATTACGACCGACTACTGGAACAAGCCTTCGGCGCGGGCCGGGAAGATCGCTTACAAATCATCAACGCCTTGCTGCGTAGCGAACAACCGGACGCCAAGCGCACCACTATCGTCAAGTTGCACGGCGACATCACCAAGCCCGGCAAATGTATCCTCAGTAAAAATCAATACGACGACGCCTACGGCGCCGATGCGCTGGATTTGTCTCGGCCGATTCCGAGTTTACTGAGCCAGTATTATCAAACGACCAGTCTGCTGTTCCTGGGTTGCAGTTTGAACAACGACCGCACCGTGCAAGTGTTCCGCGCCGTGCGCCAACAAGCGGGCGACGCCGAATTTCCGCAGCATTTTTCCTTCGAGCAAGCCTGCGACAACCCGGAAGCCATGGCCGAACGCAACGCCATGTTGGAGAATCTGGGCATCACCGCGATATGGTTCGAAAAAGACCGCTTCGATTTGGTCGAAAAGCTGTTGGAACTGGCCCGAGACGAACTAAACCACCGCCGTAGCCAGGAACCCGATCAGCGTGGCGTTAAGTCGGTCGAAGAACCCGAACCTGAGATTGAAGACCTTGAGCTAAGTCATTTCTTACGTGATTTCGTGGATATTATGCCGCTGTTGTATTGGTTACACCGACGAGTTCCGCAAAGTGCTACCAGCCGTTACTTACATGCTATGCAGCGCGTGTTTCATGCTTATTCGCTATTCACAGAGCAAACCGACCCAAATTTGATACATGGCCTGGATTTCCTCCTGAGAGCGCTTTCGAACAATCCGCAATTTGACGGTTACACTCACGGCAAACTTGGTAGTGCATTTGCTTATTTTCAATCATACCTACAAAGCATCGAAGCTCGCAATTACGCTGATGAAAAGCTCGCTTGGGATTTTCGCGAATTATTGACCATACCATTGACTCAATTTGAAGAGGTCGTTAAGTCGCAGACAGTCAAATCTGAACTGGACATTCGCGCAGTTAGGTTGATCATTGCCTTACTCAATCACGGTCGTAGCCAACGTCATTCCCCAAAAAAGTACTGTGAATTACCCGCATCGGTGAACATGGAATTCAGCGATTATCTGGCTTTATCGCTATCAAGCAAATTTAATCTCGCCACCCCAGATCGCTTGGATGAAATGCTAACCGGAGACATTAACGATTTATGTAAAAACGCTTGGGATAATTTTAATAAGCCGCTGGAAACTGGATGGTTGAACAAACTGAAGTGGGTTTTATTACCAAAACTTTAAGAGACAAACGACAGGACGTTGCTAATAGTAAGGAGAGATGGAACATGTGGGCTGACAATGAAACAGAACGGGATTACTTGAACTTTGGTGGTGTCGCCGATACGGTTGCCGAGATTATTGTGCAAGCGAAAGGTCGCCCTATTTCAATCGGAATTTCAGGCGCCTGGGGTATCGGTAAATCGTCATTAATCAAGCTGACACAAGCCTCGTTGAGTAATCGACCAAGCCAAGAAAGCGACCGTGAATTCATCTTTGTCGAGTTCAATGCCTGGTTATATCAAGGCTACGACGACGCTCGCGCCGCGCTTATGGATGTTATCGCTAGTAAATTACAAGAAGAGGCAAAGAAACGTAAGACTGCAATCGACAAAGTGTCTGACATCATCAAACGCGTAAGCTGGTTACGTCTCGCAAAGCTTGTAGCGGGCGATGCAGCAGCTCTCGCGCTTGGGCTGCCCACAGGGGGATTGCTTGGTAGACTCATAAACTCCGGCAAAGGACTATTCGATGGTATCGAGCATGGAGAGTTACAAGAGGCAAAAGCTGTTGCGAAAGAGGTCAAAGATGCTTCAGGTGAACTTCTATCACCCAAGTCTGATAGTTCGCCGCCGAAGGAAATTCAGGCGCTCCGAGACAGTTTCGAGGAGGTTTTAGAAGAACTGGGCGTCACGCTGATCGTATTGATCGATGACCTTGATCGCTGCTTACCGCCGACTACTATTTCGACACTGGAAGCGATCCGGCTGTTCTTGTTCCTGAAGCACACAGCTTTCGTCATTGCGGCTGATAACGATATGATCAAACATGCAGTTCGCAAACATTTCGAGGGCGTCAATGACGATCTGCTCGTCACCAACTACTTCGATAAGTTGATCCAGGTTCCGATTCGGGTTCCTGCACTTGGTACGCAGGAGGTACGAGCTTACATAATGATGCTATTCGTCGAGAACAGTAATCTGTGTGATGATGACAAAGAAAAGGTCCGCGCCGGTATCTGTATGCAACTTCGCCAAACTTGGCAGGGTAAGCGAGTCGACCGTGCTTTTGTACAGACATTAATCAATAATTTTCCAGACGAATTGATAGGTAAGCTAGATACAGCCGATCGCCTAGCACCGCTAATGACTACTGCCACGGGAATATCAGGTAATCCCCGCCTTATAAAACGCTTCCTGAATGCGCTGTCGATCCGTATGACAATCTCCAAAGCACAGGGGGTTGGTGTGGATGAAGCAGTGCTAGCGAAATTGCTTCTATTCGAACGTCTCGCGAACCCAAAGGCCTATGCGGAACTGATCTCTGCCGCGAGTTCGAGCGAAGAAGGCAAGCCAGCTTTTCTAGCGGAGTGGGAATCAAAAGTCGCTGCCGGAGTAGAGCTCAAGCTCGATGCTCCTTGGGATGATGATTTCATATTGGGATGGCTTACACTCCCTCCGGCACTCGCTGACGTCGACTTGCGTGGGGCCCTTTACGTTAGTCGTGAGCATGCACCGCTAATCACGCCAGAGGATCGTTTGTCATCTGAGGCTGCAGATCTTCTTTCCGGACTACTTCAACATCCTGATATGGCCAAGGCCCTCAAGGAGCGACTGGCTAAGGTGTCACGGACAGAATCAACAGTGATGATGGACCGCCTTCTCGATCGGGCGCGCCAAGAGCAAGCATGGGGCGTTCCACCAATCTTTGAGGCTTGCCTTGTTCTGTCGGAGGCCGATCCAGTGCAGGGAACAAGACTGGCGGCCTTTCTTCGCGAGCGACCACCAGTGCAAATCGAGCCAAATATTGTGCCAAAAATTGGTGATCAACCATGGGCTGCCAGCGTATTCGATGCTTGGGAAAATGCCGCTGTCAGCACACCGGTAAAGAATGCTATCAAGAGACGGAGGGAAAATGGGAACATCCCAATCTAGTAAAGGTGCCGGAGCGGGTGTTCCCATGGTACCTTCGTGGGTAGATGATCCCCCGGCGGAAGCACCGACAGGCGATCAAGCACCGGTGGAGAACGGGGACTCACAAGTTGTGCCGCCATCACCAGTCGCGCCTGATCGGCGTTGGCTTGGAGTGAACCGTAGTCTCGGCGAATACGCTAGGACTGGTGACAGCAGAGCAATGAAACGTGGTCTTGGGCAATATGTACGTAACGGTTACGGTGGCAGTGCGACTGCTACCCAACGTATGGGCGGCACTGCGGCAACCGCGGGAACATTTAGTGGGGTATTGGCAGGGCTAGCTAGCGGTCAACCAGCACCTGATAGTTCGTTGGATCCCGCATTGTTGGCGGGCCGTTCGGCCGACGAAATTATGAATGCTGTGGTAGAAGCGGTTCGCCCCGTTGATGGGACGCAGGACGCAGAGGCTTCGCGCGCCGCGATTCGGGATTCTTTAACAGAACTGCTCACTCTCTTTCCAGATGCTGACCTTTTAAATTTAACATCAGATCAGCGCGATCTCGCTATCGAACGCTACACTGCACATGATGTGTTTCGCCGTTTCGACCTCGATGTAGGCCAGACCATCCGCGATAAGGCTCCGAACGCGGTTGTTGCACTATCGAGGCTCAAACAAGCGAGAGACTATGTCAAAGAGACAGTGGCAGCAGCATTTCGAAAGGTGCGAGATGCTGGACGAAAGTTGACGGCGGGACGGATAAGTGAAGTTGTGCGAACCGCATTACGTGAGACTTTCGAAGTTTTTGAGGGATACGCAGAATGAAATTAGCTTGCGCACTTGAAGACTTCGAGTTCCCCGAAGATGGGACATTAAACGTCGTTCTTTATGGACAACCGGGAGCCATAGAGCCAGGACGCTCCGCACGGGCGAGTGCAGGTCAAGCGGCAAAATCCGCTTTTTTGAAAGCCGGATACGAGGCCGCCCCCCGCGCATGGGATTTCCTATCTGTTGCATTGTCGATCATTACTGCCGATCTTGCTGGTCAGCGGTCAGCAAGCGCCGATAACTGGACCCGTGAATTTGATTTGTCGATCGCCGTTGCCGATCCCGAATTTTGGCGAACTCAGACCGACGCGTTGGAGGCAGCGCTGAAATTTCTGACAACCGATCGCTGGCGGTTGCGCTTTGAAGACGGAGGATTTCTGCCGCCACCTCCTCGCGACCCGTTGCGCCCACCTGAGGATTGTGTCGCTTTGTTGTCAGGTGGGCTTGACAGTTTAATCGGCGCAATAGACCTCGCAAAAGAAGGCCGGAAGGTGCTCGCGGTCAGCAACATCGTACGGGGTGACGGCGACAACCAAGATCTATTCGCTGCTTCAATCGGCGGAGGACTCCGACATGTCGCGCTTAACCACAATGCCACTCCACCTTGGGAAAAAGAACCATCCCAACGTGCACGCTCATTAATCTTTATCGCATTCGGTGTGCTCGCCGCTACGGCATTGAAGAGATACCATGACGGTGGCGAAGTTCCCCTCTACGTTTGCGAGAACGGTTTTATTGCGATTAATCCATCCTTGACTGGGGGACGTATTGGTAGTCTAAGTACCCGAACGGCTCATCCGGAGTTTCTGAACAGGATACGAGAAATTCTTTTCTCAGCAGCCTTACGTGTTCGGATAGTAAACCCCTACGAATACAAGACAAAAGGGGAAATGTTGAAGGAGTGCCGAGACCAAGCCTTACTTAAGAACCTCGCAGCTCAATCCGTTAGCTGCGGTCGGTATCGAGTATTTAATTACAAGCACTGTGGTCGCTGTGTACCATGCCAAGTAAGACGCGCAGCATTTCTTGCTTGGGGAGAACTGGACACAACATTCTATAAATATGCATTGCTCGGCAAGAATGATGCGGAACATAGGAATTTCGACGATGTGCGCTCTGTCGCGATGGCAATTGCTGAGGTTGGTGCTGATGGGTTGAATACTTGGCTGGGGGCAGCACTATCCTATCCAAGAATTGGGGACATTGCACCTATTCGTGAACTTATTGATCGTGGCTTGAAAGAGTTAGCTGCGCTTCACCGATTCAATAATGTCAGATGATCGACTTTCACTGTCATCTCGACCTTTATCCTGATCCTTATTCAGTTGCGAAAGAGTGTATAGACCGTGGACTATACGTCCTGTCGGTAACAACTACACCCTCTGCCTGGACAGGAACTCTTAGCCTTGCGACCGGGGCCCCTCGAATACGTACCGCTCTTGGCTTGCATCCCCAGCTCGCACATAAAAGAAAACAGGAACTACCGTTGTTTGAGCAGCTCATCGAACAAACACGATACGTCGGCGAAATCGGGCTAGATGGTACTCCTGAATTCAAACGATACTGGGAAGACCAGATGTTAGTGTTCACTCGAGCGCTGGATATATGCTGTTCCGCTGGTGGACGCGTGCTTTCAATCCACAGCCGTCGAGCAGCTACAGCAGTTCTGGATGAGATCGAAAAACGGTCACCGATTGGTACGCCCATCCTTCACTGGTTCTCCGGCAATAAGTCTGAGCTAGATAGGGCTTCTGCGCTTGGGTGTTGGTTTAGCGTCGGTCCAGGGATGCTCAGAGGATCCAAAGGTCAAGATCTTGTTAGACGCATGCCACGGGATCGAATTCTTACGGAGTCAGATGGCCCATTCGTTCAAGTAGATGGTCGATCTGCTTGGCCATGGGAAGCGGCTAACGTTATTTCCCAACTAGGTAACATTTGGGACCAAAGTGTGTCTGATGTTGAACAACAGCTTGCGTTAAATCTCAGATCCTTAGGGCAATTAGCTCATTCAGATTTAACACAAACATCTTATATTTGAAGATATGTAATGCATTTCGGTAATTGTTTGAATGCAATTTTCACTAGTACCAAAAGCTGTTGTCTGCAATGGTGGAAATGCACCTTGCAGGTCAAAATTATCTAATCGGTCTGTCATACCAAACTTTGCTAACGTACCAGGTCTTCACACTAAGCGGTGTTTTGACTACCACTTCGTCATCGACCTCTTTTTTTAAACAGGCACGAGCGACCGGGGCATCAACCGAGACATAGTCGTTTCTTCCGTATATTTCGTCCGGGCCAACAATTCTGAACTTTAGGGTCAATTCTTCATCGTCCACCAACTCAACCCAAGCGCCGAAAAAAATTTTTCCTTCCTGACAGGGGTCATAATCCACCACTCGAATTTCTTCGAGGCGCTTTGTTAAATATCGAATGCGGCGATCAATCTCTCGAAGCCGTTGTTTGTTATATTTATAGTCCGCGTTCTCCGAGCGATCGCCGAGACTGGCGGCCCAGGTAACTTTTTCGGTGGTTTCAGGACGTTCCTTCCGCCATAGGAAATCCAGTTCTTTTTGAAGATTTTCGTAACCTTCACGCGTAACAAGATTAGTTTTCATCGGTTCACAGGTGATTAAGTGCTTTTTTGACGGCGTCTACCGTTGCTGCTTTCAGCACTACTTTGTTATTAGAATCAACCAGCTCCCCGTAAACGGTCTCGGAAAAATTCCATTTTTGCTGGAATTCTTTGGAGATAATGTATTCGAGCGCCCTTCGTTCCTGCGAAGTTAGTTTAGCCTCAGAGTCATCAAGCGATCCTCTATGGTCGTATACGTCAATTCGAGTTCCTGGTGGAACAAATTCGCGAATTTTAGATTGAGCAGCGGAGAGTTCTGCAGCTTGGATTCGGGCAAGCAGTTTGTGCTTGGGATTGGATATTTCTTCTATCCAGTCCTCTTTTGATTGTACCTGTGGCTTTTCGTTGGCCCCGGCTACATTGGCGTCGGCAAAGCATTTGATCAGTGCTCGATAACACTCCCCCGTCTTATTTCGAAGACTTTGTGCTCTCGGCACCCCTCGCTTGTAACCCAGTTTAGCAATGGTAGCGATCGAAAAATCGTTTATGCCTCTTTCCTTTTGCTCGATACAGATTTCAAAAATAGCTTCCAATGTGGCCACTGCTCTTGGTGTCGCGTCTTGTTTGAGTTTCTCTAACATCTCACTGGGCGTCATGACGAAACTCGGGTTGAAATTTGTATTTGCGACATAGTGATGAGTTCAATTTCTGACCGTTCTATTTTCTCCTGGCCTAGCAGATCATCAATCCTTATTTCGCAGTTGACAAGTTCATCTACCCGGCTCCAAGACTTCAATCGGGCTTTGAAAAGGGCTACAAGTTGGTTACCAACTTCAAGCTGTTCATCTTTGCTGAGTGTGAATAACCGTGGTGAAATGTCATTGAAGAGTGCCATCCTGTCCAATAATTGCGATCTTGGAGCAATGGCGCTTGCTGGATTTGCAGACTCATAGATTGTGGCATTTTCACACACCTCATGAAGCTGCTGAAAATGGGACACTTCTGCAATTTCAATTCGCATCTCGGATTCGGGCATTTTCAGAAGAGAAAGCGATTTTGATTCTTCAGTCTTTGACTCGTTGACAATGGATTGTGACAGCTTAACTAACTGATAAGCGGCTTGCAAATCGCACAACAGCATATCCATCTTTTTCGCCGCGCTTTCGTATTCGGACTCTAGTTTTCTCTGCCGTACTTCTAGTTGATCTCGCCTAGTGGCATCGAAATCCAGCTTTTTTAGATTCGAAACGTATTCTTGTCTCTCCAGTTCCTCAATGGCTTCAGTCGTTTGATCGATTTTTTCCTGAAGCCGGCAACACACTTCAGCTTGCTCATTGGATTGGAGTAAGATTTCATTCGTCAGAGAAAGTAGACCACCAAGAAACGCTGGCCCCGTAATGAAATGGCGGCATCGCAGACAATTCTGCATGCCAAGATAACCAGAAGGAGTAGGCGCATTGACCTGGGTGCCTCCAATCACTTCTCCGCCGTCTTCACAACGTGAGGCAGCAAATGGGCAAATACCATAGTCCCGAAATATGAAGTTTCCAGCAGGAACTTCGTTGGTTAGCGACGCAAGTAAGTCTTCATTTTTTGCGATCAACTGATTTTTGACTGATTCCAGTTTGTTTTGCTCAATCAGGCGTTGTGTGGCTTGAGCTTTTGATTGTAAAGCCCTTTTCTCCCCTTCTTCCAGGCGCTGACGGATATCCTGTTGCGATACCTTGCAATAGTAAATTGACATGACGATAGACGAATGTCCGACGACCTTCATAACGATTTCAATGGGCATCCCCATTTCCATAACGTAAGCCGTAATCAGGCTGACGCGCATCGAATGCGGGGTATATTTTGATCGATAATTTGAGAGGTAATAGTTACTACCGTTTAATTCCGATAGTTGCAAATTAGATGGCTGAATATGGTGAAGCGCGGCTGCAAGGCGATTGGTCAACGCTGATCCGACGTTTTTTGGCTCACAATCAGCGAACGCTCTGAACAAAAAGCAATTTACGCCTTTGGCTTTCAATTGGAGTTCGTTGAGGTGAGTTCTCTTGCAAACACTCCAGGGTGTTGGTTTGTCAATGGCATTGTATTTTTGTTGCCATTTTCTAAGCTTTACCAGCCAATAGGCTAAATCTTCCGGTATCCAAGGTATCGAATAACCTAAACCATGGTTATTGGTCTTGTTTGTGGTTACAAACATTCCCAAATTCCCATCCGCGAGTTTTTTAACAAAAGATTGGCTTTTCGTGGTGCCTGCTAATGATCCGGTGTTTTTAACCCAGAGGATGGCGCCCTTTTCATCGATGTCGGCGATTTCAAGATCACCTTCGCCAGAATCGTTGTACGCAATTTGTCTTCCCCTAAGCGGAACCTTGGTAAGGGCATAAGTATGTATCCAGTCAATCGGCGACCAAATAAAATACTGATTACCTTGCTTTCGTACCACGCAATCAGGATCGCTATAATCAATCTGCTTTTGCGAGATCTTGATCCAGTCGGTGTCGAACTGATGCAGATGAGTTAGATCTTTGAAATCTCTGGCTTTATCAGGAACGATCCACGACTGAGCTTTGCGCACGAAGTGATACTGCAAACAAGGCTTGGTCGATTCACTTCTGACGGGGTTAGAGATGCTTTGGTCAGTTGACAATAGTGAAAACGGATTTCGAGCCTCCATAACTCTGACAATTTCGCCAGTCTCATCATCTTCAAGCGTTAAATCATTTTCGATAATGTAATCGAGAAACTCATTGACGGCCAAAATGATATTTCTACGCATGTTATCTGTGGGAAGCTTTTCTAACTCATCGCGAAAAGGCTTGATGACCACTTTCTTTTTTGTCAGTAACTCCAGGGGCGTAGCGCTTTTATCGTGTTTCTCGATGAATATTCTGACAAAGCGACATAGGAGAGTAATTTTGGTACCTCCTCCCAGGGCTTGTTTCATGAACTCATCAATCTTTTCCGCCCATACTTTATATTTAGCAGGTATAAATTGTGGCTTGAATGGCTCCTCTTTTCCTAGAAATCGATACCAGTTTTCCCACTCTTGACTGTAAACACCTTCGGGGCCGATAGGAAAATTTGGATTATTGGAGTTTTTAACAAATTTTTTGTAGTCGTCCTGAGACTTAAGGCCCAGCGGTTTTATTGTTTTCTTGAGTTCTTTGTAACTAAGAAACTCAGGAATATCAAACAAATCACAATAACTAACCCATTCGTCGGCATAAACCCGTTCAGGGTGCGCGACTAAACCTGGGATGTCGCGATATCTCTTTCGGTATTCAACTGAATTGTTTATCCCGAGCCGCTTGCAGAGAAGCTTTAATTCAGCCAGTGTTGCGGGCCTTTCAAAAACATCAGGTAATTTATTGACACTGATATTCACTTTTCAATACTCTTCATTTTATTTCGTATATCATCACTTGTTGGTTGAATATAAACCAGACAAGAAAGAGGGCTTTTATGATGCATGGCCTTTTGAATTTCTATTTGATTAAGCCCACTTTTTCTTGCACGATAACCATAGGCGTGACGATGCCCGTGTTCGGTTGTCCCAAGCTCTTTCTTTGACTTTAATCCAATACTTTCAACAGCCCGACGGTGTTTACGTTGATAATTTTTTAAGGTTTCTGGTTCGCCTATTGAATTTGTAAACGCAAATGGGTGCGACAACTTTGGCTCAACCCGTTGGTATTTCAGATAGTTTATCCAAGCAATAAGAAAATCTTTCGCTTTTTCCGGTGGGTTAAAGATGACATCGAAAAATCCCGATTTACTTGTCAGTAGTGGATTCTTCCAACCAGCATAACGCCTTTCGCTCAGTCGATAGGTATTTCTTGGCTTTACTGATGAAGTTGCTTGCAAGTAATCCATTCTATTTTTAAATTTAGGATCAGGGGCTGCTCCATATTGAGGATGATATATTCTGACGAGAGCCTCGTCATGATGGTTTGGATGAAGCGTTATATCAGATATATAAAGATGAAAAACTTCGCTTTTTCTAAGACCACCATAGTTTAATAAAATAGTAATGGCTTGTGATCTAAAATCTTGTTTTCCATTCACTTTAAAGCCATTTTCTAGCAGATTATCCAGGTGCTCTTCGGGAAATGTGGCTGTTTTTTCTTGTTTAACATGCGGAACCAGCATGGGAGCCACAAGCCTTGTTTGTTTTGCATTAACATATGCTTCGCTCTTTTTGCTGAGATGGTTTAAGAATACATTAGCTTGCTTCTGATAGTAGGCGCACCAATAAAGACGTTCTTCCCAATTAGTTGATTCGCGGAATGGGTTTATTCCGTTTTCGGAATATCCATCCTGTAATGCCAGGAAGTCTGTGTAATGGGTAATATGGAAGAGAATGGTATTGGCGTCAGGTAATTCCCGCAGGCGCCAGTAGAGGTTTAATGGATCAGTTAATAACTCATAGTCAATTGTTCCTGTAACCAACGCTCGGGTAAAGTTTTTAAGCAACTGACTCGCTTTATTGATTTTTGGAACAGCGTTGATGTAATCGATCAATAAACGCAGGGAAAATACAGATCTTTCCTTCCAGGATTCGCTTTTCTCGTGATACCAAGCCAAGTAACGTAAATGCGAAATCACCAGCCCTTTGTCGGTGTAGATTGCAGGCAATCGATATCGATGACCACTTTCCACATCGTTGTAGTTGACACTGATCTTATGTGTATAGGCCATATACTATTTATTATTTGACATGGGGTTCTTTCTGAAGTATGGATCTGTAAAGCAAAAATTTTGATTAGAATAGTACATCGTGCCATGGGGTTATATATAAGGGGCTACGCCCCTGTGGATAACTTTCAGTCCAGAGCGTCGCGTAAACTTTGCCGACAGCGATGAAATGCATCGCGGAACTTGCCCAATAAATCGATTTGTTTGCGCAGATCGACAAACTCGTTTTCAAATTCCTCCACTAGCGAGACTTCCCAATCCGGTTCTTTTTTCAGAATGTGCTGCAAGGGATAGCGATAGCCTTTGCCTTTTTTGATGTGCTGGGTGACCGGTTTGGTTTTGCCGTCGATCGATAGCGAGGCGATCAGAAACCACTCGATGGTGAACGAATAAGCGCTTTCCCGCCGACGAATGCGCACCCCCATTCTGCCGCGTAGCGATGCAGGATGCTTTTTGCGTTCCAGATTAACGCGTCGCCAATAATCATCGACCAGCATGCGGGCTTGGCTATGCAAACTCTCAACTTGGGCTTCCAGCCACTCAATCACGCGTTCATCGGCTAATGCCGATTCATCGTGCTCTGCATTTAACGAATTCATGTAAAAAACCTATCCTTAACCACAGGTTTTTCGCGGCAAAAAACCTAGTGAGCTTGATGATGACTATTCAATGCCTCCGGCACCGTCAAAAATCGAGGGTACGACCTAATACCAACACGCCGCGCCTTAACCCATGAAGGCCATGGGCTTGCCGGTTCGTGATTACACGACATTTTCGGTGGTGTTTACCTATACAGGCTTTTGGACAACAATCCTGAATAGGATTTTCCGTGTTTAGTCATGGCCAGGGCCTAACCCTTAAAGCCCGATTGCGCATGGCGTTCAGCCTTCCAGGCGTTGTTAGGTTTTTGCGGCACATTTCGGAACTCCGAGCCGGATTTTAGGGATTCGGGCCCGAGGCATGGTTGCGAAAGGAGGATAATTTCGGCGGTTTCGTCGATACCGACCACACAGGGGTACTTTTTTCGACCGCTTTGTCGAAATCGCCAAAATTATCGCGATTTCGATGACGACCAGGTCTTGGGTGTCGTAGACAATTGAGCTATGAACCCAAATCATGCGCTGCATCCCTTTTTGCTCGTACTGCTACTGCCGACATCGGCGGTTTGTGGGGATGCGTCTGTCGACAGGCCGGCTGCATCGTATTTCGAAGACAAACAGCGCGGCTGGTTTTGGTATGAGGTGTTGCCGGAGCCGGTCAAAAACATCCAAGCCGATAGTCAAGCCGATCAGGAAAAACCCAAGCCTGACAGTAAACAGCCCAGCGTCGTTCAGGCTGAAATTGAACCAAAAACCCAAGCCCAGCCCTCTGCAGAACCCCAACCCCTGTCCTCGGCCTGGTTGAAGCAAAACCTGGAGCATTTCCTAAATCAGGCCATCGACGATCCCAGTCCCGAGAATGTGGCCGCGTTTTATTACCTGCAACGGGTGATGATGGATAAAGCCGAGCGCTTTACCAACGCCGCCCGTTACGTGGTGATGTCGGATCCGCAACTCGATGAGACGGTGCGCCGACCAGTGGCGACCTATGCGGCCAATGAAGCCAATCATCAGGCCGGTGTGGTAGCTGAACAAGCCTTGAAGGCGATTGCCGCCCAAGCCGGCATTTTGTTTTTCTTCCGGTCTGATTGTCCTTATTGCCATGTGCAGGCGCCGATTCTGGCAATGTTGGAAAATGCCTACGGCTTCAAAATCTATCCCGTGTCGTTGGATGGTTTACCGATGCCGAACGGCTTTTTCAGTCAGTTCAAACGTGATAACGGTCAGGCTGCAATGTTGGGCGTTGAACAAACCCCGGCACTGTTTCTGATGAAACCGCCCAAGCAAATCGTACCGTTGGCGCAAGGCGCGTTGTCGTTAGAAGAAGTTACCGGTCGGATTCTGCTGGCGGCCAAGGAAGCCGGTTGGATCGATGCCTCCCAATACCAAACCACTCAGGGCATCCGTAACACGCCGATGTTGTTACCGGCCGCCGGTAGCATCAGCCCTGCGGTCACTCAAGATCCACTATCGCTGATCCAGGCATTGCAACGCAGTGCGCATCTCGGGAGTACGCCATGATGTCGTTTTCATTTCGCTATCGTTACCCATATCGCCAGGTATTAGTATTGATTCTGTTGGTTGAGAGTGCCGTTCCTGCTTATGCCGACCTGCAACAGGAAATGGATAGCATGTTCGGCACCATGACCAATGTCACAGCCCCAACCGCGCATTTGGGGCAGCGCCGCGGCGTGATTACCGGCGGCAGCCTGGTGGCGCGCAACGGCATCACCAATACCAACCTGGTTTCCTTCGTGCCGCCGTCGTTCAGCGCCGGCTGCGGCGGTATCGACTTGTTTGCCGGTAGCTTCAGTTTCATCAACTTCAACCAGTTTGTGCAATTGATGCGTAATGTGGCTGGCAATGCCGCAGGGTATGCGTTTCAGTTGGCCGTGGGTGCCATGTGTCCCTGGTGTGCGTCGGTGATGACCGACCTGCAAAAGAAAATCCAGGAAATGAACCAGATGTTCAGCAACTCCTGCCGGTTAGCGCAAGGCTTGGTCAACGATACGGTCAAAGCCTTCGATCTGCAAAGCAAAACCAATCTGTCCAATGCCTCGTTTACCCAAGGCATATCGGATGTGTTTTCCAGCTGGACCAATACCAGTACCCTGGGCGATCCGGTACAGCAAATCAAGCAGAACGACCCGGCCGACATGACCAAGATCATTCAAGGCAATTTAGTCTGGCGGGCCTTGGTCAATCAAAATGCTGGTGGTTGGTTTCGGTTTGGCGGCAACAGTTTGCTGGAAGCGGCGATGAGTATTTCCGGTACAGTGATTGTCGATGCCCCGCAAGCCGCGCCCGACGGCAAAGGCGAAAACAATGCCATCAGCGCCCCACCGCCGGTGTTGCGGATCAAGGATTTGATGTACGGCAACGATGCCGGTAACAGTTATCAGACCGTCAGGATGTACACCTGTTCGGATGGTCACGAAGCCGATCAGTGTCTAAAACCCATTGTCCAAAATGTCAATCTGGTCGGCTTGAAGCAGCGGGTGATGGAGATCCTGTTGGGTTCGGCGAATTCCGGCAACGGCTTGATTTACAAATTCTCAACCAACAGCGGCCAGATCACCGACAGCGAAAAAGCCTTCATGCAAACCGTGCCGGATGCCATCGGCGGCATGATCCATAACTTGGCACGGGAAGATGCTGGCATTGCCAAACTGTGGGCCGAAGAAGCGGCACCGGTGATTGCCTTGGAATTGGCACAACTGATCGTCAACGATTTACTCAATGCCGTGCAGACCGCGGCGCACATGAACGACCATGCCTACGCCAAATTGCTGATGGATGCCTTGAAGGATGCCAGGGAGCAAATCCAGGACGAATACGTCACCATTGCCGGCCGCTACGGTAACCCACAAACCTTGATGGCGTTTTACCAGCAATTGATGACCACCGTGAAGCCGAAACACTATGGCACCGTGGCGCAATTGCCGGCGTCTGGGGTGGCTTGGCCAAGCCCTTAAACGCTCATTCCCTGTTCCCCAAGATGATTTTCTCCCTCGTTGTTTAAAAGGCAGGTCGCCCATGTTTGAAATCTTTTCCGTGGGCGACTCCGCCTATCTGCAAGCCGTCCTCAATGCCATCGCGATGATTTCCGGAACCGGCGATTACCGTACCGCGGCAGCCGTGGGTGGTTTGATCGGTGTCATCATCGTCATGCTTAGAGCCTTGTTGCAATGGGATGGTCGCGGCATTCGTTATCAGGATTTATTGTTGGCGTATGTGTTGTGGCTAATGCTGTATGCGCCGTCAGTGCGGGTGTCGATTGAGGATGCCTATACCGGCAGCGTGGTGGTGGTAGACAACGTACCATTGGGTCCGGCGGTGGTCGGTAGCGTGATGTCGAACATGGGCTATCGCACTACACGTCTGTTCGAACAGGGCTTTGGCACGCCATCCATGACCGGCAATGGCTTTGCCGACAGTTTGCAGACCTTGACGGCGGTACGGAAGAATTTGTTGTCGCGGGTTAATCTGGGCGCGGCCAACGTGCCGAATGCCGGCAGCGACATGGAGACCTCGTTTGCCAATTACGTGCGGGAATGCACCTTGACCGGTGTCGATCTAAACCAGAAATCGGTAGATGCCATCTTGCGCGATGTCGATCCGTTGAATGCGATCAGGTTTGATTCCGATATCTACATGACCCAAATCTTTGTCGGCGGTCAACCGCAAACCAAAACCTGTACCGATGCTTGGGCCGATTTGAGCGTGGTGGCCAATGGCAATTTTGCGACGGCGCTGGAAGGGTTGTTGCAACCCACTCTGGGCGTGCCGGCGGCAGCCGACACGGTGCCGAAAATCCAGGATGCCTTTGATGCGCTGGCAGGGCCCGGTGTGGTCGATGCCGCCGATTACATGCTGATGTCGGCCATCATGCCGATGTTCGAGAAAGGCGTCATTGGCCGGCATGAAGACGGCTTACATTGGAATAAGGCAGCGATGGTTGAACAAGCCATACAGCAACGCAATACCCAATGGGCAGCCGAGCAAACCCTGTTTGCCAAGATCGTCCGGCCGATGATGGCGTTTATCGAAGGTTTGAGTTATGCCATAGCACCGATTATGGCCTTCGTGGTGATGCTGGGTAATGTCGGCATCCGGATGAATATCGGCTACTTCTCAATGTTGCTGTGGATCCAATTGTGGATGCCGATTCTCGCAGTCATCAACCTATTCATCCAGATGTCGGCCGCCGGCAAAATGGCGGCATTGACCACGGCCACTTATAATCTGCCGTCGATGATGGGTATTTACCAGCTGGATATGGAATTGCAGCAATGGTTGTCGATCGGCGGCATGCTGGCGGCATCGACGCCGGCCATTACCTTGATGCTGATCTACCGTGGCGCGGTGACGGCCACCCATTTCCTGGGGCGGATGGATGGCGGCGATTACGTGAACGAAAAAATCGCCACGCCGGATGTGATCAGCCCGGCGCCGGTTTTGAATGCCCAGGCGCAACATCAATACAGTCCACTTTCAGCAGTTACCCAAACCGGTGTCGACAAAGTGCTGCCGACCTTTACCGCCGGCAAGGACATGAGTGCGGCGGTATCGTCGGCTTACAGCGCTTCGGAACAGGCGACCAGCAGCTTCATGCACAGTGTGTCGTCTACGGCATCGAAATCGGCCAGCATCACCAGCGATGCCTTTGACAGCCGGTCGCTGGGCAATCAAATCGCCAGCAGTTCCAGTTATACCGATGCCTATAACCGTCAGTTCGGTGAAGCCTTTGCCAAGAAACACGCTGATACCGGTATCTCCGCCGATCAGTTCTCGGCGTTGGTGGCCGGCAGTGCCAACGCTGGGGCCAAGCTCGGTAACGACCAACTCAGCGGCGCGATCTCCGGACGGTTACAAAACGACTTCAAAGTCAGTCAGGACAAGTCCGATGCCATTGCCGCCGACATCAGTCAAACCGTCAACGACAGTCAGGGCTATCAAGCCGGCTTGGCAAAAAGCCTGGCACTGGATGCGCAAACCGGCACCCGAAATGTGGCGTCGATGGGCTTGCAACATCAATCGTTGTCCTCGTTGCAACACAGCGCATCCGACGCAGTATCTGCTAGCGAATCCTATCAGCAAACCCTATCGGCTCAACAACGCTTTGGAACGCAAGCCAGTTTCGGCGCGACGGAAACGGGTTACAAAATCGCAAATGACAACACATTGATGGAGCGCCTGGATCAAACCCTGGATCGATATGGTCTGCGTGGCGATACGCAACGGCTGGCCTCGCAATGGAAAGCCGCCGGTTGGATTAGCGATGCCGATCAAGCCTATGCCGCCGCCGGCATGTCGTTATTGACCGGTTTTTCGTCACCCAGTTACCGCACGCTGGATGATCAACAATCGCACCAGGCGCACATCTCGGGTTACCAATTGTTGGGCGATGCTTTTAATGCGCCGCAGGCCGGTCAAACCTGGAATGCCAGCCGGAATGAATCGCTGAAAGCCAATGCGCCGGAAACTGGTAAGGTTCAAGCCTCCGTCGAACAGGCTCATCTCAAAGACCCACGCGCTGAAACCGAATCGCTAAATCAGCGCGCTCAGGCAAAGCTTGGTTCAGCGACGGGAAAAATTGCCGGCGGCGAAGCCCGTGTCGTAGCACAGCACGATCGTAACTTAGCTGAGCGTGAACAAAATTCAAGAGAAGGCTTTGGGCAATTGGCGAATGTCAAAGCGGAGCATTTTAGGCAATCGATTGCGGCGGCTGCCAATGAAACTCCTTCGGCCGCAGAGGCTTCTTACAATTATCTAGGGGGCAGTCTTTATAACTCCGCGAAAAATTTGGAAGCATTAGGATCGGTTAGTAACCGACATATCAAGGAGTTTGCAGAATTTGTTCAACAATCTCAAGCGCAAGGAATGGGAATTTGGGATTCAATAAAATACGCTTCAAACCAATCGTATTCTGGATTTAAGGAGGCTTCTCAAGTATGGGCAGATCAAAGAGTAATTGAAGTTGCAGATAAATTAACTCCGACTCAGCAAACTTATTATCGTGCCGCGATGTTTGAAGCCTTTGCGGGGATTGCTGTTGCCGGAGAGTATGGCGGCACACTTGGTATTGCTAAAAGCCAGTTGATAGATGAGGAAGGCAGTATCGATGGTAATGATATCGCCAAGCTACTTAAAAGCGCGGCTGGTCAAGGTCGTATGGACTTAATCGATCAAATTGGAAATTACAATCGGGCGCGTGGCCGCATAAACTATTAACTTTCAATGAGAGTGACTTCTCGCGACTGCAAAACCAGCCAGTATCCATCTTACTATCATAAGAAAAGAAGCCATTACAACGTAACGGGTTAAATCATCTCTAACATACAGAATCAGAATTGCGATCAAAGCTGTAGCCGACCAGTAATAGCGACTGTTGTGTGAAAACTGTTTCGCAATGAATTCGATCGTTTGATAAAAAAGTTCAGCAAGGCCGAATGCGCTGAAAATAATGCTACCAAATATCCCAAGGGCTTCCATCTCGCGAGGGATTATTTCCATCTTTGCAAGAAGCCAAATCAAACCAAAGCCAGCAGCAACCAAGGCTATTCGTTTAAAAGCATCGAACGAAACAATTTTCTTGGAAAACCGTTGAAAAAATTGCTGAAATCCGCCCGGAAACTTCGCAAAAGTTGCACCGCAAAACGGGCAGATTGATCGCAGTGGCTGACCATAATACGTCACGACCCTGGGTACCATGGATCGATTACATTCGAGACAATTGACCGTGGCATGATGACCAGAAAATAACGAATTTACGGAATCAGTTTGGTTCGGCTTAGTTGAAAGTCTTAAGCGACGTGAGTGTGATGAAAACGAGGGCATTGGTGATCTCCAACCTTGCTTAACGAGCTTATCGTACTGCGAATAGGCTGGAGCTGCCAAGTTAGCTTTAATCCAATTGAATTGATAGCCATTGACGTTGAAGTTCTGTGACTTCAAGAGGTCACCCACCATAACGCAGCCAAATAAAAACGAAACGGGATATTTTTAAACTGAATTGAACCCGAAACCGGTCGTTCGAATTTTCTAGTTTTTTAGGAACTGGCAGGCAAGACCCGGCCAAAAAGAGCCACTCGCAACTCTCTAAACTCGCCACTTTAAAGGTCCGCACTTCACACGTTAACTGCCGCTCAATATTGGGTAACGTCCTTTAACTTTTGACGGTGGCATTGCCATACCGGCAATACAGGGAAGGCATCAAAAACAGATTTAGCAACGTCGACGTCATCAAGCCACCGAGTATCACCACCGCCATCGGGTATTCGATTTCGTGGCCGGGCACATTGCCTTTCAGGATCAGCGGCAACAAGGCCAATCCCGCGCAAGCGGCTGTCATCAGGATTGGTGCCAGACGTTCTTCGGCGCCACGCTGCGCTAAGTCAGGTCCGAATATGACACCTTCTTCCTGTTCCAAATGTCGGTAATGGCTCAACAACATAATGCCGTTCCGCGCGGCGATACCCAGCACGGTGATAAAGCCGACCAACGAGCCGAGCGACAACACGCCGCCACTTAAAAACGCCCCTATAACGCCGCCGACCAACGCAAACGGCAAGGTCAATGCCACCAGACAGACCAATCGCAGCGAGCGAAAATCGACATGCAGTAACACCAGGATGCCCAGCAATGAAGCCAAGCTCAGCCAGGTCAACCGTTCGCTAGATGCTTGTCGTGCGGCATATTCGCCCAAAAACTCCGGGTGATAGCCTTGCGCAAACGTTAGGCTCTTCACGCGGCTTTCAATTTCCCGCGCTACGCCGCCTAAATCGTTACCACTGACGTTACAGGTGACGTCGATTCGGCGCGAGGCGTTTTCCCGCTTGATTTCGTTTGGTGTCGGTGCAATATCGATGTCGGCCACCTCGCTTAATGGCACGCGCGCCCCGGATGGCGTATCGATAGTGAGTTGCCTGAGCGCGGCAAGATCGTGGCGTACCCGCTCGGCGCCCCAAACCGTGACATCGATGATTTTTTGTTCACGGTAAATTTCGCCGACCTTGCTGCCTTTGATTAAGGTAGCGGCGGCACGGCGCACGTGCCCGGCTGTCAAGCCAAAGTTGGCCGCCACGTCCGGTTTGAGCCGTATCTGTATCTGCGGCACCACTATTTGCGGTTCCACTTTGAGATCAGCGATGCCGGGCACATCGGCGATGGTTTTGCTGACTTCGGCCGCCTTATCCCGGAGTACAGCCAAGTCAGGCCCGTACAAGCGCACCACCACAGTCGCACTGGCACCGGTCAGCACTTCCTTGATCCGTTCGCGCAGATAGGTCAGTATATCGCGGTAAAGCCCCGGATAACCGTCGACGACGGCCTGAATTTTTGCCACGGTGCTGTCGTAATCAACCGCCGTATCCAAACTAATCCATAACTCGGTAAAGTTCGGGCCTACCACTTCGTCGGCCACTTCGGCCCGGCCAATGTGGGAACCGAAATTGCGCACACCGGGAATCGCCCGCAGTTCCTTGCTGACTTGCATCGTAATGCGGCGCATGGCTTCCAGCGAGGTGCCAGGCTTTTCGACCCAATGCATCAAAAAATCGGTTTCCTTGAAGTTGGGTAGAAACGATTCGCCGAGTTGCGGTAACGCGATGGCCGTCGATATAAACGCCGCTAGCAGAAAACCTGTCGCCCAGTGCGGACGGTTGACGATGACGGGCAACAGCTTGCGGTAATGCTGTTTCAACACGCGCGTCAGAGGAGTGTCATCCTTGCGATGCTTGGCATTGGGTAATAGCATCAGGCACAAGGCCGGCGTCACCGTCAGCGCAACCAGCAGCGAGGCTAAAATTGCCAACAGGTAGGAAAATGCCAGCGGCCTGAAAAAAGTACCAGCTAATCCGTCCAGGAAGAATACCGGCACGAACACCAATGCCACGATCAGGCTGGCGAATACCACCGCGCTACGTACTTCCAACGACGCCTTCAACACGACGCGGAAAGGCGACAGCGGACTGCCTGCCGCGCGATTCAAGCGCAGTCGGCGCATGATATTCTCGACGTCGATAATCGCGTCATCCACCACTTCACCGACCGCAATCACCAGACCGGCTAGCACCATGGTGTTGAGCGTGCCACCACGCAGGTAAAGCACCGCGGCTGCCGCCAACAGCGACAGCGGAATCGCTGATAGACTGATCACGGCAGTACGCCACTCGAACAAAAAGGCGATCAGAATCACGGCGACCAGCAGGCAGCCCAATATCAGCGCATCACTTAAATTATGCAGCGAGCGTTCGATGAAGGTTGCCGGACGAAAGATGGTCGGATCGATGTCAACCTCATTTAGACCGGGTTGCAAGGCCGCCAAAGTCGCTTCAACCTTGCGCGTGACATCCAAGGTGTTACCCCAGGGTTGTTTTTCGACAATTAGCAGTAGCCCCGGACCGTCGTTGATCACCGAATCGCCAATCGGCGGAGGGTGGCTTTCGACAATGTCCGCCACATCGCCCAAACGAAGTGGAGCACCGCCGGTGAATTGCACCACGGTGCGCGCCAGATCATCCGGTGTTTGCAGCGGCGACACATGCGTCACTGGCAAACGCTGATTAGGCAAATCCACAAAGCCTCCGGCTGAAATGGTGGCTGCATCGCCAGTCGCACGCACCACCGCATCCAGCGTCACGCCGTTGGCGGCCAGCCGGTCCGGATCGACCAAAACCTGTAACTGCCGATCTCGCTGGCCCCAAATAGCCACGTTGGCCACACCCGGCACCGCCATCAAGCGTGGGCGAATGGTCCATAACGCCAATTCGGACAATTCCATCTGCGACAGTTTTTTCGATGAAATACCAATCTTCAGCGCCCGACTGGTGGACGATAACGGCGACAGCATCACCGGTGCGCGGGCCACAACCGGTAGGCGCGGCGCGATGGTGGCAACCCGTTCCTGCACCAGTTGCCTGGCTTGCATCAAATCCGTGCCGTCCTGGAAAATACAGACCACTGAAGACAAACCCAGCACCGACTTGGATCGTAAGGTTTTCAACCAGGCCGTGCCGTTGACTGCATTTTCCAGTGGCACGGTGATCAGATTCTCCACTTCCTCGGTCGACAATCCGGGGGCTTCGGTCTGGATTTCCACCAGCGGCGGCGCAAATTCCGGGAACACATCCAGCGGCATTTGCCGGGCGGCCTGCACGCCGAAAATCACCAGGACAATCGCCAAAGCCAGCACCAATATGCGTTGGTGTAAGGCGACGGAAATCAGCCAGCGCATCATTTGCCGACACCAAATTCAGTACCGAACAATTCGGCCACGCCCATACTGACCACCTCGATACCGGCCACAATATCGCCCGTCACGGCGGCTTGATCGTCAACCACCCGCAGCACTTGCACCCGCCGGCGCTGATAGACATTGGCTTGCAGAGCTTGATAAATCCAGCTTCCACCATTTACGTCATACACAAGCGCCGACCACGGTAGGACTAGATTCTCGTCTTCGCTACGCTGCGGGATGGACACGCCAACGCGCTGACCGGGACGTAGTGATGCATCCGAATTCTTGACTTCGTAGAATAAGTCGACCGTGGCGGCAGCCGGATTGGCGGAAGGCGGTGCCGCCACCGGTACGGCAGGACGAGTGGCATTCTCGGACGAATTTGTCAGCCCACCGACACGCGCCTGGGCGGCGGTATTCAATGTGGTTATATCATCGACATAGACCGGCACCCGCACCCAAAACGTGCTGCGGTTGTTGACGTCTAACAGCGCAGGACCGAGCAAATCGCGGCGTTCGTGCGCGGTTTTCAGATTGGCTTCGGCCAGGCCTAGCTGGATTCGGGCATCATCGACCGAGCGTTCGGTGCCCACCTTGTCGCGGCGCATCTGTTCAGTGCGACTCAAGGCTATTTGCGCGGCTTGCACTTGCACTTTGGCTTGCTCCACCTGACCATCGGCGTCGATTTGCGATTGCGCCAACCGCACCAGTTCGGCCGGTGCCAGTGATGGCAGGATGGTATAAACCGATTGCTTGTTACCTTTCCCTGAACCATTCAAGGCTGGCAGTGTGATCTCGCCGCCGAACAAGCGCGTGCGCGTTAGCCGCCGTTTTTCAAGCTTCGTGGTGACAATGCCCAGCCGCTGCGCGGCTTCGGGTGCCAAGACGACTTGGGTCAGATTACTTTCCTTGACCGGGTTTTCTATTTTGGCGGGCGGCGCAGTGGCTTCGCCGGCCATTAACTTACAGGTCACAAATACTAAAGCCGACAACAGGCGCTTGTGGTTTGGAGACACGTGGTTCATATAGGTCCAGTGTTGAATTCCGGGAAATAATCAGTCAAGCAGGCTTTAGACGCTGGCCAACACTGCGTTCCAGTTCCGTGCGGGCGCGGTGGAAGTCGGCGGCGGCTTGCGCGGTTTTCAATTGCGCGTCCAGCCAACGGCGTTGGGTTTCGAGTACGAACAGGTAAGTGACATTTCCGGCTGCGTAGGCGTTTCTAGCATCCTTTATGGCGGCTTGCAGTGGTGGCAGAATAGTCTCTTGCCATTGCTTCAGGCTAACACTAGCCTGTCTTAGCCGGGCATGGGCTTCGCGGACATCCAAGGCGATCCGTTGTCGGGTGGTAACATATTGCCTGGCGGCTTTATCAAAGCGAGCCTGGGCTTGCGCGACGCCACCTTGATTCTGGTTGAGGATGGGCAATGTCACGTCTAAGCCTGGCCCTGCCAGCAAAGGCCCATTGATTTGTTTGGCATTGAGGCTGGTGGTGATATTAAAGATTTCGGCGCGCGCCAGGCCAATGCGTTCGCCCGCAGCTTCGACATTGATTTGCGCAGCACGTAGATCGGGACGTGCCATTAGCGCCTGTTCGACCAGCTTTTCGGTATCGAACCGGTCATCATGGGCTAACAGTTCCGTATTAACGTTTCCCGGCCACTGCTCCAAACTCAAACCCGCCAGATGTCGTAAACGCTCGTTGGCTATTGTCAAATCCTGTTGCAAACGGCTTTGTTGTTCCTGAGCTTGCAGGGCATCGACTCTCGCAATGGTTACTTCCAATTCGCTGGCATCGCCGTCGTTCAACCGGGCTTGCGTGAGTTCGGCGATAGCCTGGCTCAGTGTGACAGCAGATTCAGCCAATTCCACGCGTCGCTTGGCTAAGCTCAATTCGGCATAAGCGAAGCGAACATCGCGAATCAAGTCCAATCCGGTTTGCACCAGGCGTTGAGCGGTTTGTTCAACATCCAATTGGGCCAACTCGACCCGTTGTGGACGTAGCCAGAAAATTTCCAACGGATAGCGCACCGTGAGTTCCAAGGGTTTTGCGCCCCATGGCACCAGCATCGAGAAGGTGGGGTTGGGCAGCATACCCGCTTGCACGAGATCGGCCCGGAACAAGCCTAAATCGGCCAAGGTCGCGTGAAAGGCCGCATTGTTCCAAAGCGCCAAGCTGACTAATTCGTCTTCGGACAAACCGTCATCCAACGTTACATTGGCGGGCCATGCGGTTTCGTCGGCACGGGTTTCGGCAAAATGCTGACCGCTGCGTTGCTCCAGCTCGTTGGCCACATCGTTAAGTTTCATGCCTTGTGGAGTGCAAGCCGACAATGTCACGGCGAAAACCACTGACGGCAAACGCCTGAATAGGCAAGACATCATTCACGGTTCTCCGGAAATGTGACGATCACCTTCAAGCCCACGCCGCCATCCCCATCGCTCAATGTAATGTTAGCCTGGTGCTGATCGGCAATCCTCTTGGCGATAGCCAAGCCCAAGCCACTGCCGGATTCGGCGCTATTTAAAACCCGGTAAAACCGGTCGAACACGCGACCGCGCTCATCCAAAGCGATGCCGGTGCCGGTATCATTGACTTCCAGGCGAACTGTCTTGGCATCGTTAACGACACTGACGTCAATATGTGTATTGGTTGGTGAATAACGGATGGCGTTATCGATCAGATTGCCAAGCAGAATCCGTAGCGCCTCTTCGGCACCGGCAACCGAGACATGGTCTGCCCGTGTCAAACCGAGATCGATATGGCGATTGGCGGCTAGCGGGGCAAAATCGGCTACCACGTTCCGCGCTAGATCATCCAGGAACAAAGGTTTAAGCGGAGAATCGCCAACTTCCGGATCGAGACGAGCCAAGGTCAGTAATTGCTGAACAAGATGACTGGCTCGGTCGATGCCTTGTCGTAAGTTTTGCAAGGCTTGGGCACGCAGCTCTGGTTCAATGGCGCGCTCGGCCAGTTGTGCCTGCAAGGACAGTGCGGTGAGCGGACTACGCAGTTCATGGGCGGCATCGGCTGTGAATTGACGTTGGGCTGATAGGGCCTGATTCAATTGGTTCAGTAACCCGTTCAATGCGCCGACTAGAATGTTGACTTCTGCCGGCAAATCCTTGTCTGGAATTGGGTCTAACGAATGAGGATTGCGATGCGCCACGGCATCGGCGACTTGAGCCAGCGGCGCCAAACCACGACCAATCGCCCAACCCAGCCATAAGGTCAGTGCTGGCAATAAAATCAACAGCGGCGTCAATAAATGCAGGGTAATTTCGTTGGCGGTTTCACGGCGCTCTTGCTGAGCTTGAGCGACCTGAATCAAACCTTTATCGGTTTTTAAATTAACGACGCGCCACGCTTGGTTTTGCCAGTTAACGGTGTCATAGCCCGATTTTCTGCCTAGTGGAATGGGCGAGAACGGATGGGATTGAAATAGGATTTGCCCCTCTGAATCGCGAATCTGACTGACCCAATCAATACCATCGCCGCGCAATGCGAGGTCTTTAGAATCGGGTTTTACGCCTTGCGCGTAGTTTGCACGAGACAGAGAATAAGCTGCATCCAACAACACCTTGTCGAACAGTTCATCAATTTCTTCATGCACGTTCAGCCAAGTCGGTACTGCAAACGCCGCGCCGGTCAGCAGTAAAACGGGCATTAACCAAAAAATTAACCGTTTGCGGATAGAGGTGCTCATGGCTTCACCACTTTAAAGCCAACGCCACGCACATTAAAAATGATGTCCGCACCGAGTTTGCGGCGCAGGTTGTGTAGGTGGACATCGATCGCATTGCTGGCCACTTCCTGCCCCCATCCATAGAGGCGCTCTTCCAATTGCGGACGAGACAGTACAGCGCCAGGCTGTTCCATCAAAGCATGTAGCAATGCGAACTCGCGGGCGGATAAATCAATCAGGGCATCGCGCAACCAAACTTCGTGGCTCAACGGATTGATGCGCAACGCACCGTATTCAATGTCGGATGATCCGCGTCCGGCACTCCGGCGTATCAGCGCGTGAATACGGGCGACGAGTTCTTCCAAGGCAAAGGGCTTAACCAAATAGTCGTCGGCACCGCTGTTGAGTCCAGCAATTCGTTCACTCAGTGCATCGCGCGCCGTTAAAATCAATACCGGAATGGTGTTGCCGGATTTGCGCAGCAGGGTCAACAATTCCAAACCTGCTAAACGCGGCAGCCCTAAGTCGAGTAACAATAGAGCGTACTCTCCCGACATATTGAATAGAGCTTGTTTGGCTTGTTCGCCGTCCTGCACCCAATCGACCACAAAGCCATCCAACTGCAATCCGTCCCGGATGGACTGGCCGATCATCGGATCGTCTTCCGCTAATAACAAACGCATGTTGACCTTATAAATTCTTTAGATGGTCAACAGTGTAAATGAACAAGATTTAAGTAATAGTTAAGGCCGTTCGAATGTGTTCGGAAAGGTATCGATAACGGTCGTTAATTAATGGAGTTGGTGAAGGGCGGCTTGGGGTCGTCAACGACAATTGTTTCATGGTGAATTTAAATATCTTGGATGTCCGCTTTCAAGATAGCCATGGATATGAAACCGAACTTAGTGAAAAGGCTAAATCGTTAACCGTTCAATTCAATTGCTGACCAGACTTAAGACGAGTTTGGGCGAAATGAGTTAACGTTTGCATCTGCCAATTCACAAAACTGGCAAACCGGCCGGAATTTGCTCTCGTAGAATACCGCAAAATTATGTCGACAGCGGGGGCAATATTTCAAGGCAACCTGTCCTTCGCGCATACCTTGCGCTAAAACCCAGGCTTCGTTGAAGTTGGCGGGTCGAACTTTGCCGTAAGGTCGCTCTTCGGGGATAAGGTGTTCATAGGATCGATGGAAATAATCCCATGTAAACAAAATGGCCGGCACGTCCATGCGCGACTGAGGATTAACCTTGCAGGTGATTTGATAGATGGACAGAAATAACGTCAGATATAGAAACGACTCGCGTGATGCCGGAATGGTTTTAGCCAGCGGGAGTTGTCCGTTGGAGGGGCCGTGAAAGTGAATGGCATAGTACATGGCCTTAAGCTCATGTTGGCTGATCGTTTTAATATGCGCTTTAACGAACGTCGGCCGCAATTTTCGCTTCAGCAATTGATAGGCAAGATAATGATCTCTGAGTCGGTCTTCGTAGGTGTACCAAGCACTCATGCGATATCGCCTGATCCTGTGAGCAGCATGAGCAAATCACGCGCCTGGCTATCACACGCATCTCCCTCGTGCGCTGACTGATCGACCTGAAGATAACGCCCCCAAAAGCTGGCATTGAATCTAGGGGTAAAGGCCAGGCATTCGCGCCGAGCTATCTCCCTAATTTGCTGCACCTGCAATTTTTTCAGGATACCCAGGGCTTCTGGCGTTAATCCCAAGCTAAACATCGCCTGTTCTTCTTGTCCGGACAGCACCATTTCCCGTGCTAACAGCAGATAATCCAATTGCAGATGATAGAGGCTATCCTCCATCTCAAATCACCTGCTTCACTCGGTCGGCTATGGCCATCACACTTTGTCCGTAGGCGATGGCGGCCTTCTCATCCTTCCAGCTATAGTAGCGACCAATCCCTAACGCCAAGTCATGCGGGGCTGAACCAATGGCGGTTGCTAAGAGTTCGGCACCTATTTGTACATTGGTAATCGGATCCAGTAATTGCGCCGGCGCGCTCACTCTGTGGCCATGCCAGCGGACATTGATTTGCATTAACCCCACATCTACCAACCGATTGCCTTCGTCTATCGATTGCTTGAGCAAGGCATGGGCCTCCCGCTGCGAGGCTGGCATCAAGGATTGTCCGGATTTATTAAGTGCCCATGGCCAGGGTTTTACTGCGGTCGGATCGGCATCGTTCGCGGATTCTTTTAAGGCAACCGCATACAGTATGTAAGGATCCAAATGGTGCTGCTTTGCAATCTGCCACCAAAGCGTATTTTGTAGCGTGCTTGCGGCGCTAGTCGCTCGTGTCTGTTGGCTGACATTGCCATGGGCTAAACACGATGCACTGCAGACCATAAAGCTCAGCAAAATCGGCAGTGGATTGAGATGATGCTGTTTAGCGGCGCATAGCCATCGGAAACCGGATTTCAAATCGACAATGTTCATAGTAGAGGTGACAGGTAAGGTTGCCCGAGTCTACTGAAAAACTCACTATTTCGAGCGATCAAAAAAGGCCTTCTTTCGACCTAATTACGCCTCCTATAGATCTCCATAAAAACAATTCCTTGAAAATACAATCAGTTACGCACTGTCAAGCACTTTTTATAGCTGAAACAATGCCTAACACCTTGCCAAGCCATATTCTGCAAGGCTTTGCGCGGAAAGTACCCCAAAATCACCCACTTTCCGCACGTGACGATTACAAAACCAGTCTTTTAGTATTGCCCCATGTCGTAATTCATTAGAGAGAAGAGCATGGCCACCCTAGAAGACGATCTGACGCAACTGAATTTTCAGTATCTGATGCTATTGAGAGAATGTGCTCGCAGCAATCCCATGGAAGCCGCCTGGCGGTTTGGTGTCATTCCGGAGACGGTCGATCATGTAGCCGATTTGTCGCTGGAACAAATTAAAGAACAGGCGGCGATTAACCGCGCCGTGATCAGTTTGCTGCCACTGGGTAACCACCCGGTTTCAGCCGCCGCTCATGCGGCCTTGCTGGTTCATGATGCTCATGATCAGGGTGATCATCATGGATAACGGTGGCTTCGTTGACTTGTCGCATTTTGGCGCTGAACTGATGTTGGCAAAGACATTGTTCGAGTACGGCGCCCGAACACCAGTGGTTTGTGCTCTTTGCGGTATCAAACGAAAAACAGCCACCCGCATTTACTGGCTTGCGCAACACCAAGCACCGATTAAAGGCATGCTGCCTTGGGATCCACACTGGATAGGCCGTTCAACCATTAACAATCTGCACGCCTCGATATTTTTGGGATTGATTCAGGATTATGCGTCCGTTCGTGCCAATGGTACTGAGTTTGGGTTGCAATTTTGCAATGCATACGCATTGTACTGCCGCATCGTTGCTCACAATCCCAAGCCGTGCAGCCGGGAGGCAGGATTCGAACACCACAGAGTGTTGGATATCAATCGAGCATGGCAACTGACAAGACAATTTCATGCCTCTGCATTGCATTTTGCGACGTGCCTTTGCTGTCAAGCGCGATTCCTGATCTCCCGCCAAGAAGATCAACACGCTGCCCGCTGTCCCGTATGCGAAAACAAGACAGGCAGCGTAGCGAGTAAACATCGAATTTCGCGGCCATTTTCACAAAATGCCGGCAAAACTTTGGCGATACGTCTTGACCGTTACTAACGGCCAAGGAGAGTCATAATGTATTTATTAGTTCAGTCAATTCAATCTCGGACCCAGCTGGATGCGGCGGAAGGAAAAAATTTAGCCCGTCTGGCACGAGAATGCTTTTTCAACCATCAACCTTTAATCCTTGACTTTGTCAACGTCGAGCAGGTTACCGCGCATTTTTGCCAGGCGTTATTGTGCCCGTTGACGAACGAATTTGGCGCGGATTATTTAAATCAATGGTTGCAGATAAAAAACCTGTCCTCCCACGTCAGGCAAATCATACAGTCTGCCATGGGTGAATTGGACGATTATTTTGATTGTTTGGAGCGCGCACAAGCTCAGAGTGCTGACCAAGAAATAACGACGTTGAATTGTTTATGGCTTATCAAAGCCCGTGATCTCTGTCGAGATAACCCTCTGTTCGCTGGTTTTATGTTGGGCATTTCGGATAAGGCGTTAATTGAGGCCATTGGTCGCTTGTCAATTGAGGACATTGAGCATATCGCTCAATCGGGCTGGCTGTGTTTTGCGCCAAGGATTTCAAATCATTTTTTTGAGTACATGAATCGCAAGCAACATACCGCCGTTGATGTGTTGCTGACGTTAAGGGAGGGCTTGAATCATGGAGGCTAAAAAGATGATCAAAACGCTAAAACAGTATCAGTTGGCCATTACCCTGATTCAACGCCAAGCCAGAATTGCGGTAATTGTCCGCGAAACTACCATCCCCAGAGAACTGATAAAGGCCACTTACAAGGAGATTCTAGGGCGATCCGGTAGTTCGGGCCCCATCAAAGAGTCAATTCGTGGCTTGACGCACAACGTAAAACGCTACAAGGAAGCCACGCTCTTCGCCAAGATATTTCGTGCAATTGAAGCCGAAAACAGTCACGGCGAAATTGATAACGTTATCCAGGCATTCGATTTTTTTAAAATTTCCTTGCCCAGTGGCAACCTCGATTTCACCACGGCATGGTTGGTGGCACGAGACTTGAGAAATAAAAAATTGCTGATGACGGAATGTGGTCATTGTTATTCAGCGGTATTGATCATTTTGGGCAGCGAAAAGTCGCTGGAGCGGTGTTGTGTTTGTAAAACCGCTTTAAAACAGTCAATAAGTTGAATATTTTCCATATTCTAAAACTATCAAAAAATCCGGGCTACCGTGCTTGCGCTATTAAAATTGAATGAAGAGTTATAACCTATCTAACCAATCGATATGACAACTCTTGTTTCTATTGATCAACTGAAAATAGCCACTGGTTACGATAGACCCGGTGATATTGAGCGATGCCTAAGAAAAAATGGTGTCCGTTACTTATACGGGCAAGGGGGTAAAATTTTCACTACGATAGATGCAATTAATGCCGCCATGGGATTAAAATTTGATCCCCCAGACGCCAATCAAGAGGTAATCGATTTTATCGATTAAACGTCTATGCCTAAAGGTCCCGCTCGAACGGCTGTAGTACCAACCAACATTGATGCCAGAAAACTGCCGACCGGTGTCTGGTGGGATAAGTCAGGTAGTGGTAAATGGATGTATAAATACAAAGATCCAGACCTTGGGAAATGGCGTTCAAAGCGATTGATCGGTCCAAAATCATCTTTGGCAGAAATTTGGCAAGCATACGAAAGCCTGAATGCTCCCATGGCGGCTACATTCGCATCAATCAGTCTCGATTTCCAGCTAACACCCATCTGGCGCAAATTGGCTACATCAACGCAAAAAGATTATCTAGATTGTCATCAGCATATCTGTGGTCGCAAAATTTCAACGAATGACACTCTTGGTGAGCTTCCAGTCACTAAATGGACAGTGGGTCTCGTTAGAAAATACCGAGACACCCGCGGTGAATCTTCGGAAAGCAGAGCAAATAAAGAGCTTGCATACATAAAACGAGTTTTTTCATGGGCATACGAATATGAAAAAATTAAATTCAATCCTACGTTAGGTGTGAAAAAGCTATCAATCAAACCACGCCAACATTACGCCGAAGATCGTGATTACGAATTTATGCTCAAGATCGCTCAAGAGTCAAATTATTGGTATCTCTGGCCAGCAATGGAAATTGCCTATCTTTGCCGTATGCGTTTGTCGGAAGTACTGGATCTTACCGATGCCAATGAATTGCCGGAAGGCCTATTAATTAAGCGTCGCAAAGGATCTCGTGACAATATTACAGAATGGAATCCGCGACTACGTAATGCGTGGGATTTTGCAGTTGCAACAAGAAACCGGATATTGTCAGATCGAAAACAGCCTCATCCGATTCGTGCCGAGGATAGGCATATCATTATTAGTGAACGTACCGGCGACAAAATCGTAGTTGATAGTCTTAAAACGGCTATGGGACGAATAACGGTTGCCACCAAATTAGCAGCTGAAGAAAGAGGCATTAATTGGGTGCCTTTCACTTTTCATGACCTTAAACGTAAAGGTGTTAGCGATACAACAGGCAATAAACTAGATGCGAGTGGACACCGAACGGCTTCGATGATGAATGTTTATGATGTCAAATTGAAAACGGTCAAACCGTCGAACGAATGACCATTTGTCAGTAGCTTTGTCAGTAGATGCTGGTCTTGCATGATACAAACAATGTCAAGCTATTGATTTTATTGGGGTGAACGATGGGGCTCGAACCCACGACAACCGGAATCACAATCCGGGACTCTACCAACTGAGCTACGCTCACCATAATGATGATTTTTT